>ERZ773043.1435-NODE-1435-length-13405-cov-4.811086_pt1 | contig 13405 bp, 13 predicted proteins | sample MGYA00580636_ERZ773043 | MGnify/ENA primary metagenome ERZ773043 (study PRJEB29015, sample SAMEA2737992) | human oral metagenome | biome: human oral; feature: human-associated habitat; material: dental | place: China | collected 2065 ... | reverse complement strand
AGCTCATGGAGAAAGAAATCCATAGCCTTTAAAGGACGACCCGTTGTCAGTACGACCTTGATGCCGCGGTCACGCGCAGCTTTTAACACTGCCTTAGTTCGATCTGTCAGCTTTTTATCCGTTGTCAGTAAGGTACCATCCAAATCAAGTGCAATCAATTTAATATCTGCCATTACAACCCCTCCATATAAGCCATCACTGACTGGTCCTTGTGGTGACCAATCACTGTCTCTGCTAATTCTAATATCTCTGGTCGCGCATTTTCTGGAGCGATAGGGTGTCCAACAACCTGCATCATGTGAAGGTCATTGAGATTATCGCCAAACGCCATGACCTGATCTATGGTTAGACCCAGCTTTTTAGCCAACTCAACAATAGCCACACCCTTATCAACGTAGTCCAAGACAATATCGATGGATTCAAAACCAGTCGTCATGGCATTGACACCAGAAACGTTTTCGTTAACCCAGGCCTCACCAGCTTCTATCGTTTCTTCTGTAAAGTTCGTGGTGAATTTAAAAATCTCATCCGTGATATCTTCCAAACGTGCTACTTTTTGAATATTTTCATTGTAGTGACGGCTAAACATCAGATAGGTCTCATCTACAGTATCCAATACATAACAAGCTTTTTTCCCAGTCAAGAGCATTTTTCTTTCATCAAAATAAGGCGATTTCTTCAAAGCTTCAAAAGTGCTCAAGTAAAAATCCCGAGACATAGTAGCCTCGTACATATCCTCACCATGAAACTCAACATAGCTCCCATTTTCAGCTATAAAAATCACTTCATCTCGCACATCCGCAAATAGCTTTTTCAGCGACAAGATACCGCGACCTGAAGCCACAGCAAAATAAATCCCCTTTTCCTTGTAGGAAACAAGTAAGTTTTTGAGGCGTTCCATATCAAACCGCCCCTCTCCATCTAGAAAGGTTCCGTCCATATCAGTTGCTACAAGTTTAATCATAAAATCCTTCATTCTCCAATTGATAAATCTATCTTCTATTATACCATAGATAAACTAAAAAAGGACTAGTACAGAAGGATTGGTTACTTGTATTACAGTGCTTTTTCGGTAAATAAAATAGAAAATAATGTTTTTAATTTAACCCAATAGACCAATAAATATTCGTAACACTATCATGAAGTAACAAAAAACTGACCAGTTATCTAACTTAGGCTCTATACTATCATGGTTGAAACACGGAAAAAGCTCTCCTACTAAGAGAGCTTTTCTTGATAATTCTTACGAAACAAAAGGCGAACAAATTCTCATGCTTCCTAGCAGACGTGAATTTGCTCGCTTTTTTGGTGCCTTGGAGACAGACAAAGACACACGGACAATATTTTATAGGTAATCTAGAACTTAAAAACCATCCAAACCCACATAATTTAAAATGGAAGACAGTGTCTCAATTCCTTATAGGTAAGGTATTACAAAAAAATTCAAAAAGGAGGTGCCAGAAAATGGCACTAGTATCGTCTCAATTCCTTATAGGTAAGGTAGAACGGGAGCGTTTATGGTATTATCTAATAAAGCCTATCCGGAAGAATATAGTCTCAATTCCTTATAGGTAAGGTATAACAACAGCATTTTCGCTGATTCTAGATCGATTGTATCAAAAAATAGGGCTTTTTTCAAGATTTCAATGAAAAAAGTCGGTCGATCTTTTTTGTCCTAACGCTTATAAACAGCTTGGTTGACAGCTTTTGAAAAAGAGACTAAATATCGAAAAGATCAACCGACTTTTTGAAAGATAAAATCAGAAAAATCGCATGGAGAGGACACTTCATGCGATTGATTGACTGACTATGACATCACTTTAATCCCTAAAGAATAAAGTCATTGGATTCTACCATACCGATTTGGATCTTCTTGGTGTATTTTGGGGATTCCAACTGATAAATCTGTACAGAATCTGTCTGAGGTTCTATAATATTGGCTAATTCTTTTTGTAAAGCGCTCAGCTTGGCTGGAGTAATATGCCCTTCAAAGACCGACTTTTGCACATGAACCAAGTATTTTCGGCAAGTTTTCAAAACCTTAGCCACGCGCTTGCGATGAACATCGTATGTCCAGATAATATACATTTATTTTCGCTTTTTGAAATAGAAGAAACAAATTGTCGAAAGAAGAATGAGCAAAGTAAGCCAAGATGAATACGCCAGACTCAGATTACATATTGTCAAACAATTATCCTGCAGTTCTTTGATATTCGGAACAATTGCTAAAGCTAGACTTAAAACGGTTAGTACTAATACTCTGTCATTCAATTTATTACTTGCTTCCGTCTGACTGATATCATGCAGTTCTCTGATTTGACTGTCCAGAAGATTGATATGCTTCTCGATATAGAGAGAGGTTTGCAGCAATTCGTAGATTTCAATCGCCTGCTCCTGCGGGCATAATTCTGGAAGTAGGTATTGATTTTTAAAGGTCGTGTAAGCCTTCTGCAGCTTTAGTTTATCAGAAACTTTAGCATTGACCCTATCCCCCGCATCCTTGGAATACTTCAGAATACCAATCCTCTGACTGAGCGTGATCAAAGCTAAGTCCAGATATTCCGACAAAAAGTAGCCTTTGAGGAAAAACTCTGGAAAATCAGAGCCACTCATAAAAATCATGGAATGCTGGCTGGCCATATAAAGGCTTCCCTCAGCTGACCACCTCGTATAGAGAAGCTTCTCTAGCTCTGCCTTCAGCATATCCCGACTCAGACATGTTGAATCTCCCTTATCAACGTATAAAATACTAAAAAGGAGCTTCATCTTTTCTAAACTTTGATCCGAATCATCAAAATTCGCCCAATTCGCCGTTTTATAAATCAAGTCCTTTACATCAGGAACCATCATGTAGCTCACCACATACATGCGGTCATCAATGATGATCTCCAGATGAGGCTTAGACTCAAACTGCGAGATATCCTCTGGGAATATCGCTTCCTCAGGCAAGCCAAAGAAATCCTGTAAGATTTCTTTCGGAGCCGACATGATCCCATATGAAGAAATTAAGCCAGATGGCTGTGGAGCCTCATCAATTTTTTCGCTCTTAATCAGCTCAATATTATTAGGTGAGACTAAATCACACAGCAATGGAGTCAAAAAAGGAGCATAGAGATGACGACCATACTGGTTGATGTTTTTAATATCTTCCAATTTATCATAGAGACGATTTTCCATTGAGAAAATCAGGAAACCTGCTTCTAAATTTGGTAAATAACGAAGCATGATATAGTCAAGCGTCAGGTCATAACACTCAAGTTTGTCGATTTGATTATAATAAGAAATCCGATACACATCACCTTTTTCTAAGCCAGTATAAGCATAGTTTGTGACTAGCTCAGGATTGCGGAAAATCAGCTCCTCTGCTTCTTTATTAAAATATCGGCGATAAGCGTACTTTAATCGCTCGCTTTTTTCACCATCTTCTACGTTCAGATAGGGGAGTTCATTGGCATCTTGGCTGAGTTTCTTCCAATTGGAAGACTTCGGAAAAGACTCCAGCCCCTTGGCCGCAAAGGGCAAAACAAAGATATGGTGACTATATACAGATTGACTCTCAGACATAAACAACCTCCGATAAAGACATTCAACATGAAAGCACTTCCAATATACCACAAAAAACTTGCTCTCGCAAGTTTTTTCAGTTGAAGCAACCAATTCCTTATAGGTAAGGTATAACGATCAAGAGGAGCTAGAATATCTTCAAGGTATTCTAAATAAAGTCTCAATTCCTTATAGGTAAGGTATTACGTTCCAATGGAAGAACGAATTGCAGTCAAATCAGAATTGACGGCCTCAATTCCTTATAGGTAAGGTATTACTCGACTACGATTTCTTCAACAAACCATTGAAAGTTCAAAACGTTGAGTCTCAATTCCTTTTAGGTAAGGTATTACGGGTTCCGAAAGAAAACATCGAAATCCCTAAGCCGAAGAAGGTCTCAATTCCTTATAGGTAAGGTATAACGATATTTGGAGAAAGACAGGCGCTATTTCTAGAGGACTAATAAGTCTCAATTCCTTATAGGTAAGGTATTACTATTCCGAGAAGGTGCTAGTAAATATCTTGGGACTCTAACGTCTCAATTCCCTATAGGTAAGGTATTACTTATATCAGTGCGATCAGCAGCCTTGGTCGTGCCTTATATGCGCACGAGTCTCAATTCCTTATAGGTAAGGTATTACCTATTATATCACAAAGGAGACAGAGAGTGAGCAACTCAATTCCTTATGGGTAAGGTATAACGGAAGTAAACCCTTGGGTGGCTGAGAAAGTTATTCCACAAATGGAAGTCTCAATTCCTTATAGGTAAGGTATAACGACAAGAACAAGATCAAAGAAGATAAGATCCGTCCAATCATCAAAGAGTCTCAATTCCTTATAGGTAAGGTATAACTTGAAGCGGGCCGAGAAATAGCACCCCCTAAAACTGGGGTTATAAAGTCTCAATTCCTTATAGGCAAGGTATTACCTGAAGCCATCCAAAATGCAGAGAAGAAAGTGGAAACTGCGAAAGCAAGTGTGTCTCAATTCCTTATAGGTAAGGTAGTACAGTTGACCACTCAAACCAAAGATGGTCAATGGTTGAACACTAATATGTCTCAATTCCTTATAGGTAAGGTATTACTGACGTCTGATGTGGCTCAGATTATCAAGGGAGTGAATCCTCTTACGTCTCAATTCCTTATAGGTAAGGTATTACGTGAAGTCTGCAACAGAACTGGAATTGTCGAAGATAAGTCTCAATTCCTTATAGGTAAGGTATTACAACAGCATTTTCGCTGTTTCTAGATTGATTGTATCAAAAAACAGGGCTTTTTTCAAGATTTCAATGAAAAAAGTCGATCGATCTTTTTTGTCCTAGCGCCCTTGCCAACTAAGATTGAACTCCTGTACAATAGCTGACTTCACTCGTTTCTAAGCTCTTTGTAAATGCGTTCTTATATTCAGGCTCCTTAATATGAACAAGCTCCTCTATACCTTTTTGAGCTATGTGAGTTGCGTGACTCCCTCAGATACGATTTGTAAATACCCTTGTCGATGGACCACTACTACTCTAACTGTCCGAAACCAACATTCGTTTTAGCGCCAATGCCTACATCAGTCAAGATAGTTTTAAATAACTCTATTTTTTCTTTAACCGTAATTTGAACTCCATCCGAAAGCTGACAATCTTTCAGATAAAAGCCAAATTCAAAAGAGATTCCAGGCTTAACCTTCAGACAGTTGATTGGAATAGGATTCTTGATGATGTCACTATGAGGCGTAATGAATTCCAACGCTAAACACTGTTGCTTCGTTTTATTTTTAGAAGTTGGATAAGCATCTAAAAAGACATCATTATCTTCGAAAATATTATCTTTCAAGTCATAAACTTCTTCATCCGAGAGTTCTGGTTCGAGAAGTGACTGAATATACTTCATCTTTTGTTGATTAATATCATCTTTGGTATCTTCTTTCGTAGGAAAGACGCTTCTCAGTACCCCTTTGACAGAGGAGCCAGGTATATAGGGCAGTCCCGTTACATAATCAAATGAAAAGCCAGAATAAATAGAACCCTTTGATTTCAAATCATGGGGATTGCCAGTTCCTATCATGAGACCAGGATAAATAGTTTCCAAAGAAAAGGTTTTGACACTTGCTACACCTTTTGAAGCATGTTTCAAATGCTCCAAAGGTGATAAAGACAGGTCAAATTTAAAATCCTGCAAAGCCTTATTTCTCTCACGAAATTGCTCCTCACTAGATGGTGATCCACCCAGTTCATAAACTAGACCTGATTTTTCTTTTCGCTCCTCTAATCCTTCAAAATATTCATGATAGTAGATATAAGACATGTTTTTTGAACTAAACATCATCCTTACCCTCCATTTTTCTCGTCTTCCTTGACTTTTTGATCTTTTGACTCAATTTCAAACAAGTTTAACCCTAGTTTGATCGCAATGGCTGCATGCAGTACACCCTCTTTAATAGCGAAACTCTCATTATCATTTTTGAACGATGTCACATACTCAAACAAGGTGGTTTCTGTAATGCCTGTGTTTTCTTTCTTCAATACTTCCAAAATCATAACAGGGAGCTTGGTGCGATCTTCTTTGGCATTTTTTGATGCAGCCGAATAGTAGGCAACTGCTGCAGGGAGACTTCCCATAGTAACTGCCGCTCCGAAAGAAGCGATATATCCTCTAAACTCATTTGGAATTGGCTCCGTAAGCTCCTTTTCAATCACCTCAACAGCAATAGGAAGCAACTGATTTATTCTGTTCTTATCCATTGTTTGCTCCTTCTTCATTTCCTGAAATCACTTTAATAACCTTGCAAAGTCCATAACCTACGGAAGCATTTGCGCCAAACTGGATAATTTCCTCTCTCACCGAATCTGTAAAAATCTCTAAAAGGTTTTCTGATTCACTGGTTGAAGCCACCACTGCAAAATAGAAAATCGACTTGTGGGGCACAACTTCCTCATACCACAAATTAGTTTGTTCTCCGACACTATTCCGAGCAATTACTGGTAAACCATATTTTTCAAAGCAAGAATTATCTTGATCCAAAGTTATCTTCTCATCTCCACCCTTTATATCTGCTATTGAAACATTTTCTAATTGAAAATTTTTAAGCATTTGCTTGAAATCTTTACAAGCTGTTTTCGGAGCATGTATTGAATATGGCTTGTCCTCACCACTTATCGAACGAATTGGCAGGGCTAGTAGATTCGCGCTAAGAAATTTTAATGCTCCTGAAGTAGTAACCTTACTATTTTCCGAACCGAATATTTCATCAATGTTCGATAAGTCGTTTTCTTCAAAGAAGGATCTCAGAGCACCTTTAACACCTGAGGAGTTAATCGTCGGGAAGCCCGTCACAACATCTCGCTCCACTTCGTTATCAATGATGTTAAAATTAACATCCCCATCGCCCACATGCAAATTTGTTAAACATTCAATGACAAAAATTTTTGCTTTCATTTTTTACTCCTTACTTCCTGTAATCTTATAAATAGTATTATAGCCTGCTGGCTCTAAACCGGTTTTTACCGAAATAGCATCATCACCATAAAAGACACTCCCTGCCTTATAAAGAAGACTAGATCCTTGTAAATCAAGTCCTTTTAGACGATTTTTACTAAGGTCTGTATGAAGCTGACGAACTAACTTTTCCTCTAAAATCGCAAAGTTTTGAACATCATCTACCAGGCACACATCTGATAGGCAGTATTGCCAAGTCTGACCTTGTGGAGTCTGCTTCTGGAAATGCTCTGTGATTTTACTTTCTAAATTATCTTTCGATTCTTTTACAGAAACCTTGAAGAGGGTACCTTTCTGTCCCATAGGAACGATACCATCTTTTAATATGATACCATCCTTAACCTTTACATAGACAGCAAATTCATAGTCTTTCTGTAGCTGATGTACCTCTCGCTTAAATAGACGGTCAGCATCAAAATTTTTAGATAGTTTTTCTAATTCTTCTTGAAAGTTATTTTTTTCCCTTTTGTTGTGCTCGTCTAGTAAATCCATAAAATCATTGATAAACTCAGTTAAACTAAGATTGCTATTACTATCTAAATTAGACCCCCCCTGTTTCATAGCGTCATTCACAAATGACTCACATAAATCTCGAATATTTATCTTCAGGTTCTGCAAATCATTCTGCGTAACACGCCTTACACCAGTCGCTACTTTAGTCCTAAAAATATCTTCAATTGCTTCTAGACAGCCTGTATTAATATTATAATAGCCATTTCCATACCCTTCTTTAGGATTATATTCCTTAGATTTAGGAAGAGAGATCTCACCAAAACTAGTCGATACTTTAATTTCTTCTAGTATCATTGGTGCAAACTGTTCAATCCCCTCTTTCCCCTGCTTGTTGTTAAACGGATTTGGTATGACAATTTCCTCACTATTTTTTAGCAGAAAGATGGGAGAGATTTTTTCTAATTTTCCGAAATGTTGTACACTTCCATTTAGAGAAAAGCTCTTCTCTCCGATTAGAGCTTCGATTTTATTTCGCGTATTCCCATCATACTGAAAATCCTGGTTCAGCTCAATCCCATTACTGACTAAGATAAGATAGCGTATCATCCCAAAGACTGTGGACTGTTCAGGAACGCGATTAGTACGGATAAAATAAGGCGCATACTCATCAGCTGAATAGTTATTTCTACCGGCAAAGCTAAAGCGCCTATCTGAGCCAAAAGAGTAGTCTCCCAGCGGTTTAAAAGTCACAAGATATTCTGTCATCACTTACCTCCCTGCCAAAACTTCACCAAAAATAAAATAGCCTGTAACTCTTTAGTATAGAATTCCCCTATACTTATGTTTCGTTTTGTACAAACCCCATCAACCTTTACTTTCGTATCTGGCTTATATTGATACTCTTTCAAATAGTTGTCATAGAAAAATTTAGCTATTTCGTCAAGATAACTATGATAAGACAACTGGTTTGGATTGTTAAAGTTATTCAAAAACCTCATTTTATATTCTTGAAAATCAAATATATTCTGTGCGGTTTTCTCAAACAACAACTTAAAAATAATTTCTGTATCCTGCAGATTATAAAGGACAGATTCCAGTGCTTGATCGTTCGTAGTTGCTCGATATTTTATCAGATTATCTATGGCCTCCAACTTCTCATTTTCCACCATCAATTGAACGGTTTTTCCGCTGTGTTTTACCAACTCTATCCCCAGACGATTGCCTCCGCTGATTTCACTACCATTCGGACGTTTACCGTAACTTTCTTTAGCCTTATAAAGTTGAACTCTAGCTCTTTCCAGCGCTTCATATAGAGGATATTTTACATACTGAATAGCAGCACCAAAAGACAAGCTAATCTTGACTTCCTCCTTTAACTCCTTAATACTTTTTGACAAAGTATCTATAAATAATATATTTAGTTTCTGACATAGGGCAAAAATAGAATGAACAGGGGCGATAAACAGTAAATCATCCCCCCCAGCATAAATAGTCATCCCGCCATAATCTCCGACAAGCTTAGCCGCTTCACCAGCATAGTCTAAACAGGCCCTCGAAAAACTGTTTATCCTATCAGATTGTTCAGGGATTTCTACATCTTTACATAAAGCTTTCAAAAGAGTTCCGACCTTATCCCCATCCGAATTAACGACTGCATAATATTCGCTTCTGATTGGTGCTATCTCACTACTAGGGGACCTGTCAGAAGAGTTTTCCTCTTTCTTTCGAGATAGAGCTATATCTTCTATTGATTTCAATTCAGAAGCGTGGTCTGAGTAGCTTGTAAGCAACTGGCTATTTAGCTTGGTATCTGTAAATAGCTCACTTCCTTTAATATAGCAATTCCGATTGTCTTTCTTGCCTGCAAAGAATGGAGCAAATAAGTTCATATCTGTTCTTCCCTTACCTGCTGCCATTAGCTCCAGCGCATCCAAAGCATCATTCAGTATAATAGCTATATTGTTTCCATCCTCACCTTCTTTTTCTCTTTTTTCTATAATTCCATTCATGGTTTTTTCATCAAGAATAACAAAATCAATTCTCAGATAGTTGTCAACAAAGTCCCTAATCTCCTTTGTATTAAACTTTCCGAATTTCTCAGTCATTTCCTCTTTCACTTTTGAAATTATTGTTTCAAGTCCTTCCGAAGTTAATGTACTATCATTATCTAAAAATAAAATCCGATCATGGTAACGACCAATACCATCTTCTTGTGGGTTTTGATTACTATTAGAGTCATAAAACGGTGAAAAAATATTGACATTTGGAATCCCAACAAGTTTTTCACAGAGTTTCTTTGTCACCGTTGAGAAAAAATAACTGCCAAACCACAAACCTGCCGGAGAGATCGCCTCTCCAATGGTTTTAAAAATTGGACCGATTGTTATACCTACATATTTCATTTATTCATCTCCCCTGTTATCTAATATCATATGAAATTTGGATGGTATGTGCATAACCTTTGGGTTCCATTTTATTATAATATTGCACAGCAAAGTCTAAAAATTTTAGTAAATCAAACTCCTCTGGAGTTTGTAGGTATATCTCTTCCCTTTTTAATTTTTCATCCAGTTTTCTTATAAATCTCTCATATTCTATTTTTCTCATTTTATTATCTTTTATGGCACTCATCCAGCTTCTAGGAACATTTTTCGATACCTTATATTTAAATTTAAATTTCTTGTTTAAAATATACTTACACCATCTCTGTTTAGGAATAATGTAAACAATATCGTTGATTACTTTAAAAGTTATTGGTGAAGAAAATCGTTCAATATTTGCTTCAATTTTATTTGCTTCATGCATAATGTTAATATTAACAGAAATATCTTTCTCTTCTTTTTTTGTGTTTTTTCTTATATCTGTAAATGATAAATAAGAAGATAGCCCCAGCAGTGCTCGAACATATTTTTCGTTATGTGTCTGCTGATTAAGGTGGTAGGGGATAGTTCCAAAAGGTTTTTCTATTACTTTATCCTTTAAAGCAGCTTTTTCATTTCCAATCATTTTATCATGCATATAATAAAACAAGGCACTTCGAGCATATTCTCCCTGATAGTTATAGCCACTCTTGGTTATTTTATAGAATTTTTCAATATTTTCAAAAATCACTTTTATCTTCTTTGAGAACTTCAAATTTTTAGCTGCTTTCCTAAAATCCATTTTATAAAGAGTCTTTAATCCAAACTCTTCCCTTAGAATTCTTTCAATTTTACTCTGTTCTTCATCAATTACAGTAAAACTACCATACCCTTTTCCTTGAGCAGCCCCAAAATTTGTCACTATAAAAAAGTTTTTGATATGTTCAACTATCAATTTCTGAAGGAGCGGATCAAAACAAGTAATTGTCATTGTAGGATTTGTTTCTACTCTGCGTTTCTCATCTCTGGCAAAATATAATTGGAAGTTGCCTTCGTTATTATTTGTCTGCTTATCATACTTGCCTTCATTTTTACTATACTTGTAAATGACATTAGGACTATTATCAATAAACTTCATTTTATATGGTAAATACTGATTTTTGAAACGGTTTTTCAGACTTGGAACTTTCTTCATCAAGTACCGATCAAATTTTGGCTTGACTTCACTAGCACGCAAAGTAGCTCCTTCTTCTTCCGTCTGGAAATGAATGATTGGCGCATGACATTTTAAGTCAAGCTCTAACTTACAATTCCTAAATTCCATATCCATTTTATCCTCCTATTCTTCAATTACAAACATTCCGAATCCCATCGAATTCTTCTCACCAAGCCCAACTTGATAGAGGAAATCCAACACCTCCGCATCTCCTCTTATCTCAAATTCTCCTTTCCAACCCGTTATGAGATAATCTTTGTATTTGGTAACCAATTTATTTTTTAAAGAAAAATTTATCGGCTCTATATCAAATCTACCTGTCGGTACTTTATGACAATAAGCCTGATATTTCCTCGCAAAATTCTCTATGATTCTGCTATTGAATTCCGTATCAAATGGATTATAATACAATGTTTTTTTAGTCTCAGCATCTGTAGAACGAGCCACCAAGGGAGAAATCATCCGAATCTTATAAGAAGTCTCCGTTAATTTTTTTTGCTCAATTTTTACATTTAAAATTTTCACAAGGTTTCGACCAATTTTTAATTTATCTAGTTCTGACAAGGACTCTGCAATAGTCAATAAAACGGATTGATCAATCGTTCTAATTTCGAACCTCACCTTATCAAGAAACTCTATCCGTTTTCCTTGCATTTTATATTGACCTTGCAACAGTGAAAATGTAAAAAGCTTAAAATGTTTGTCCTCAAACTGATGACCTATCTCATGAAGTTGCGCAGACAAGTCTTCCTTATTTTTCAATAAATTATAAATCATCGATTGAAGAAGATAATTATAGTTTACTGGTAATATAAACTGATCAATTTTTTGCAGTTCAATTAATAATTGCATCCTAGATTCCTCCCTGAATTAATACACATCTTCTTATATTATAGATATTACAAAATTTTGTAACCGCTGTCAAATTATATTGTTACATTTTATCATCTTAAATCAACTGTGAAATCACTGCTTGCTCTTCAAATCAAATAAATAGTGCTACAACTTGTTGACACCAATAATTCAGGATTCAAAAATCTTGCAGTAGATTTAGCTAATACAAAATTAAAATAGACGAGAATAACTTAGCAGTTATTTCAGATTGAAGAAAAAGTCTATTTTGGACAATTTGCTAGTGAGTCATCGTATCCAACATTCAAATGGTGATAAAGACTTTCCACACGGTAATAGCAGTTTTGAATCATTTTATACAACAATCAGTATTGAGCATAAAGGCTTCAAAACTGATACGCATACATTCCCCAATACATAGATATTTTCTATAATTCACGAATAGACTTAGTAAATCGGATTATCCTCATCAGAGTTATTTTGAATAATAAATTGTTTAGTTACCTAAACTTCTTCATTAAAAGGTGACTAGTTTTCCAAAAATGTGTTTGGAATATTGACAAAATGCATGTTTTGTTCTTGTTACAAATGGAAGAATGAACGAACTAGTTTGTAAAGCTTTATATAATTTATAATAATAAAAGAATTGGACGTATTTCAGTAAGTTCTATTGGCGAAAATTTGGCTTTTCAATAGAGTTCAAAAATGATATAATCAATAATGTACTTCAATGATACTATCTCAACCAAAGCTAGTGAGTTAATATTAGCCACGATTTCAGTAAACTGACAGGTGAGAGAATATGTCATAGAAAGCGAGGGAACCTCCACAAGAGTAGAGTTCAAGTAATACGAATCTAAGTATAGACTTCATAGCTTAATCAAGTAATATTTAAACTATCTGTTGATTATCTTTATAAGATTTCTACGTAAGAAAATATTTTAAAAGAGGATAAGCGTGGTACTTTTTATACGTCGAATTTACATTCATAAGGCATTCGTTCAAGAACTAACGGAATGGAAAGAAAAACAAGCTCACCTATTAGTAGAATTTACGGACAATACAGAAGACTTACAAATCTTTCAAGATAGTCCTTTACAACTGACTACTCCAATGGTTTCTAATCAAAAGATTAAATTGAAAAAAAGAATGCCTGCGTCATTAAAAATGATTCGTAATCATGATTTCCGGCATTCACATGCAGCGTTTCTAGTTTCAAAAGGACTCAGAAACGGTGAGGGAAAAGATTCTATATTTTTTACACTTATGAAATGACTTGGACACAGTAGCATTAATACAACTATCAACATCTACTCGCATTTATTCCCAACTCAACAAAAAGAAGTCGCCAATGCTTTTGACAACTTCTAGGGCAAAAAATGGCAAAAAAATTTATAAAACAAGGCACAAAGCCTTGATACGAAAGGAATCTTAAAAATCTTATGATGAACATGCAAAACATGATGCGCCAAGCACAAAAACTTCAAAAACAAATG
>ERZ773043.1429-NODE-1429-length-13434-cov-26.392854_pt1 | contig 13434 bp, 14 predicted proteins | sample MGYA00580636_ERZ773043 | MGnify/ENA primary metagenome ERZ773043 (study PRJEB29015, sample SAMEA2737992) | human oral metagenome | biome: human oral; feature: human-associated habitat; material: dental | place: China | collected 2065 ... | reverse complement strand
CGCGGCGGCCAGCGAGACCCCGGCGCTCAGCCCCACCGAGGTGTCGAGCGCGGAGGAGACGACGGCGGGCATGCCGAGGCTCTGGGCCAGAGTGTAGGCGCGACGCACACCGCCGAGCGGCGCAACTTTGAGGATGGCGACATCGACGGCGCCGCTCCGGGCGACGGCCAGGGGGTCGGTGGACAGGCGGATGGACTCGTCGGCGGCGATGGGGATGTCGATGACGCGGCGCAGGGCGACCAGATCGGCGAGATCGGGGCAGGGCTGCTCGACGTACTGCAGCCCCCCTGCGGCCTTGTCGAGCAGCGGCAGAACCGTGGCGGCGGTCCTCGGATCCCAGGCGCCGTTGGCGTCGATGCGGATGCGGCCTTCGGGCCCGAGTTCATCGCGGACGGCCCCCAGTCGCTGGATATCGGAATCCAGGCTGTCGGAGTCGGACGCGCCTGCGACCTTCACCTTGGCGGTATCGGCCCGGGATCGTCTGACAAGAGTGCGGGCCGCCTCCGGTGAGACCTCTGGGATGGTGACGTTGACGGGGACGGAGTGCCGGATCTGGGGCAGTCCGGTGGCGCCCGCCAGGGCCCACTCAAGGCCGGCGGCGAGCCAGGCGGCGGAGTCCTCGAGGCCGTAGTTCCAGAAGGGGGCGACCTCCCCCCAACCGGCGCCGCCGTGGAGCAGAACGCCGTCCCGGCGCGTAATGCCGCGGAATCGCGTGGTCAACTTGATGGTCCACACGACGGCGCGGTCGATACCGGTCAGCAGACCGGAGGAGTCCTGAGCCCTAAGAGCGCGCAGGTCGAGCTCGCCGCGTATGCGGAGCGATGAGTCGAACGACGCGTTCTCGGTGGGCACAGCCTCCAGGATAGCCAGACGAGCGCCGGGCCGTGCCCGCCGTCCGGGTGCCGGTCCCGCTCGCTCTGCGGAACGATCGTCACGACGACGTCGGCCGGCGGAGGAGAGGGGCGAGTGCCCGTGCGGCGGGCGCGTCAGCTCTCCAGGTCGAGACCATGATGGCCTTGATGGTGTGCATGCGGTTCTCGGCCTGGTCGAAGACGATGGAGGCCGGCGACTCGAAGACCTCATCGGTGACCTCCAGGCCGTCCATGCCCGTGGCCTCGTAGATCTGCTCGCCGATGACGGTGTTGCGGTGTCAGTGCGGTGAGTCGGAGGGTGAGGGGTGGAGCAGGAGGATCGTATGGCATGGCGGGTGCACCACCGCGTGCTGCGGCCCCGTCGGCTCGACAACGGCTCGAGTCGACGGGGCCGCAGCACGGCGTCGGGGAAGGTCAGGACTTCTTGAAGTCGAACTCGGGGTGGCTGTCGGACCACTCGGTGACGGCGTCGTCCTCCTTGCCCTCGCCGTAGTTGCTGACGAGGCTCTCGAGCTCGCCGTACTGGCTCTCCTCCAGCTTGAGAGAGCCGAGCCAGCTCGCCACCTCGGGGAAGTCGTCCGTGAATCCCTTGCGCCCCAGGAAGTGGAGTCCCTCACCGCTGCCGAGCGCGCCCTCCGGGTCCTCCAGGTCGCGCACGTCGTACTTGTTGTAGGCCCAGAAGGGGTGCCAGAGAGTCACGACGATCTCCTTCTGCGCATCGATCGCCTTCTCGAGCTCGGTGACCATGGCCTGGGTCGAGGAGGTCTTGACCTCCCACGTGCCATCATCGAGCCCGTAGGCGGGCTGGACCTTCTCCTTGGAGATCTGGGTGATACCGGCACCGTCCTCGATCCCGATGATCTTGTGATCGAGCTCATCGGCGTGCCCCGGGATATCGGCGATCGAGTTCATCGCGGAGTAGGAGGGAACGGCCCAGGTCAGCTTCGCCGACCCGTAGTAGGACCCCAGGTCCTCGATGGACTCGCCGTACTGGTCCATGTACTGCTTGTGAGTGACCTCGGGCCACGCGGAGGCGTAGAGGTCGATATCGCCCTTGCTCAGGCCGGTGTACAGGACGCTGGGCTCGCTGAGGTCCTTGAGCTCGGTCGTGTACCCGTTCTTCTCGACCTGGATCTTAGTGAGGTGAGTCATGCACACGCCGTCGGTCCAGGAGGAGATGAAGCCGAGCGTGAGCTTCTTGCCCTTCGAGCGCGAGCCACTGCAAGCGGCGAGGGCGCTCCCCACTGCGAGGGAGGCGAGGGCCGCGTTGAATGTCCGTCGAGAGGTCTGCATGGTGTTCCTTTCGTGTGTACCGGTGACTAGTGCTCGCGAGTCCGCCCCGCGCTGACGACCCTGAGGATGGCGGAGAAATGGCACCATTCAGGATCGCCGCCCGATCCCGCTCATGAGGGAGAGCAGGGACCCCTTCTCCCTCGGTGCGCCGAGCGCCGACGTGACGCGATCGAGGAAGATCGCCAGGAAGACGATCGACAGGCCGGCCTCCGTGCCCTTGGCGATATTGATCTTCGCGAGTGCCGAGACGACCTCTTGGCCCAGCCCATCGGCGCCGACCATTCCCGCGATGACGGCCATGGACAGGGCGAGCATGATGACCTGGTTGACCCCGGCCATGATCGTGGGGATGGCCAGGGGGAGCTGAATGCCTGTGAGGATCTCCCAGTCGGTCGCGCCGAAGGCTCGGCCCGCCTCGACGGTCTCCTTGTCGACCTGCTTGATCCCCAGCTCGGTCATCCTCACCCCGGGGGGCATGGCGAAGATGAGCGTGGCGAACAAGCCGGGAACGGCGCCGATCGAGAAGAACAGCACTGCCGGGATGAGGTAGACGAAGGCCGGCATGGTCTGCATGAGGTCGAGGACAGGACGGACGACTGCGCTGACGTATCTGTTCCGGGCCGCCCAGATCCCCAGGGGGATGGCGATGATGAGGGCGGTCGCGGTGGCCACGATGACGAGGGCCAGCGTCTCCATCGCGTTCTCCCACTGATTCATCGAGATGATGAGGAGGAAGGTGATGGCGGTGCCCACGGCCAGCTTCCACGACTTCACCACCCAGGCGATGAGCGCGAAGATCACCACCATGACCAACGGCGAGGCCACCAGGAGGACGTCCGTGAGGCTGTCGTTGATCTGGTTCCCGGCGTGGGCGATGGCGTCGAGGAATCCGTTGAGGTTGTTCTGGATCCACCTGATGATGAGCTCGGCCCACGAGCCGACGGGAATACTGGGGATGGGGGTCTCTGCGAGGAGCATCAGTCGTTCTCTCCTTCGGTCTCGGCGGTCCGCTCGGTCTCATCGGCCTCGTCGGCGTCGGCGGGCTCCTCAGCCCCCTCGGCCCCCTCGGCGTCGGCGGGCTCCTCGGCCCCCTCGTCCTGGCTGTGCTCACTGATCGCGGCGAGCAGGGTGACGCGCGGGATGATGCCGGAGATCCGGCCACCGTCGTCGACGACGACGATGGGGGCGGCGTGCTGCACCGCGTAGTCGAACAGCTCGTTGACAGGAGTGTCCTCCCGCACGACGGGCATCTCGTGGACGGTGGATAGCGGGAGGGTGTCGGAGCCCTCGGTCACCGCGCGGGCGACGTCGTCCTCCCAGACGAATCCGAAGGGAGTGCGGTCGCGGTTCTGCACGAGGAGCCAGGCCGGCTGGTTCTCCCGCAGGAGCGTGTGAGCCGCGCGAGGGCTGCGATCCGAGCCGAGTATCGCGTAAGGCGGCTCGGCGATCGACCCGGCGGTCAGCACACGAGTGCGGTCGACGTCCGCGACGAAGCGCGCGACGTAGTCCGAGGCGGGGACGCGAAGGATCTCCTCGGCGGTGCCGACCTGCTCGATCCGCCCGTCCCTCATCATCGCGATCCGATCCCCCAGGCGCATCGCCTCATTGAGATCGTGAGTGATGAACAGGATCGTCTTTCCAAGCTCGCCCTGCAGGTCGATGAGCTGGTCCTGCATCTCACGGCGGATGAGCGGGTCGAGTGCGGAGAAGGCCTCGTCCATGAGCAGGACGTCGGTCTCGGCTGCCAGGGCCCGAGCCAGTCCGACACGCTGACGCATTCCGCCGGAGAGCTCACCCGGTTTGTAGTCCGCCCAGCCCTCGAGCCCGACCATCGCGAGGGCCCTCTCGGCCCTGCTCCGGCGATCGGAACGATTGATGCCCTGGATCTGCAGACCGTAGGCGGCGTTCTCCCCCACCGTCCGGTGAGGAAGGAGGGCGAAGTTCTGGAAGACCATGGATACCCGCCGGCGGCGGACCTCGCGCAGTTTCTGCTTGGAGATGCTGGCCAGGTTCTCGTCGTAGAGGGTCATGTCACCCGAGGTGATCGGGAGGAGTCCGTTCACCATTCGGATCAGCGTGGACTTGCCGGACCCCGACAGGCCCATGACGACGAAGATCTCTCCCTCGTTGACATCGAAGGAGGTATTGATGACGGCGGCCGTCGTACCTTCTTTCCTGAGATCATCACGCGACTCGCCGGCCTGGAGTCTCCTCACGGCGGCGGCCGGACGCCGACCAAAAATTTTATAGATGTTATCGGCCTCTATTACTTTCACAGCGCTCCTCGAGATCCGATCTCCGGAACTCGGGCCATGAGGAAGACCGGAGGCAAGGATGTTCAGGAGTCACTTCCGGGCGTCCTCTGGATGACCAGGGCCGGGATCGGATGGCTTCGCTACGTACATGGAATGGATTCGGGACTGCCAGGACGGCGGAGGCGCTCGTCAACGCGTCGAACCCGCCACCACTCGGGATGACTTCGAGATGAATCGGACGAGCCCGGCACGACCACGAGACCCGCATCAGAATGCTGCGGGATGAGCGACCGGTCAAGCGTTGGACATCGTGCGGCCCGTCGAATCATCGCCCGCACGGCCTTGACACCGGATTTGAAGTGATTGAGGCCACGTCAGCGATCCGCCGGGGCACGCCACAACGGGAGAGGGCCCGCCCACCCGACCCGAGATAACGAGCAATCGTTGCTATGACGCGGAATGACGAGCAGTCGACGCCATCACCCCGCCCCGATCGCACGCGCCGCCCCATAACGAACCCGCACAGCATCCGCAACCGCGGACCCAGAAGGGGCGTCCGTGTAGGAATTATCACACTTTCATGGCTTCTCATATGCCGGCACCGGACGGCCATTCGGACATGGATGGCGCGCATGAGGCCGCGGACCGGCCTGCACCCCAGGGCTCCGGCCTCGCCCGGGCCTGCACGGCGCAATCGCATGGTCATGGAGCTGCCCTCTCCGACCACGACGGTGGGCCGGCTGACCCTCGAATCCCCTTCTCGCCCTCTAAAACGCGTCACGTCCCCTGCAGGAGCAGTTCTCCCCGCGCCCCGAGATCACCTCATCATACGTCTCGACAAACGTGTTATCATGCAGAAGATCTGTCCGATCACTATTCTGCACAACTCACAACCTATATCGGCACCATGCACGTGACATCCCTGAGAAGAACGTCCAGATTCCGATCCGAATCACCTCCGAGCAATATTGCGCTATTACTCCGGAGGACGCTTTCACGTGGAAGGCGAGAATCGATGCAGAGGTCGCGACGTCGGACGGGGACGACCATGTCCGAAGAAGTCGTTTCCCCCCCCCTACGAGTCCTGATCGTCGACGACGACCCGCGCATCCTCACCGTTTTCGCCAAAGAACTTGATGCGCAGCTAACCATCTCCGTATGCGCCACAGCAGCAGGAGGCGAGCATGCACTGGATACCCCGTCGTGGAGAAGTCATCATATCGACGTCATTCTTCTCGACATCAGCATGCCCGGCCTCAATGGTATCCAGACCGCTCGCGCCATACACAGGAATCTACCAGACCTTCCTATTGTCATGTTCACCGCTTTCAGCGATGAAAGAACACTCTCCGAAGCTCTTACCGAGGGAGTGAAAGGGTTTATTACAAAAAACGAAAGTGTTGAGGGAGTCGCGACTGCACTCATTCGCGCAAAAAAGGGCATGTCTACCATGTCCGCACACCCCATTGAGCTTCTTGTGAGCGCCTATCAGTCGGAGCAGCGCCGCCAACGCAACGCCGCTCAGGCGCAGCGTAAAATTATGAACCTGCCTCCCAGGCTTCGAAACGTACACGATTTTATACTGAAAGATCTCACTAATCGCCAAATAGCCAGGCGGAGCGGTATCTCCGAGAATACTACGCGGATCTACGTATCCGATCTCCTACATCGTCTAGGATATGCATCTCGAGAGGAGCTCATGGCTGCTTCACTGCTAGAAGCGCCTAAAGTACCTCACACAGAAAAGCCCATCTGCAACATTACTGAAGCAGCAGAATCATAAGAAGGCCGCACGATTCTAGCCGCGATGACCATCGGCCAAGGGACAGCGCTCTTCGGCTACCACCACCAATCGAGCCTATCACCATTGCTTCCTCGTATTTATCACTGTTTTTTCCATCCACATTTACGGACATGCCGCGCAACCCATTTCCCCACCCAGACCCAAATATAGAAAACACCTATAACAAGGACTACCGAATACTTGCTACGACTGAACGCTATTCCATAAAGGCCAAGGATGACGCCGACATCCGAAAGAACGTACCACATTCTGGCAAAACGGAGAGGACCATCGAACTCCTCGATCTCTCGCCACGCACGCAGGAACATCATCACGGACATAACCACCATCGTCGCGTGCATCACGACGAACACAGCAAATAGAACAAGATCGTCCTCGAAGAACCCCTCCCGAATCTCATATGCTGCCGCCAAGGCGGCACCACCCGCAATTATCTGAGCAATTCCTCTTCTTGGATCCACGAGATCTCCACCATCAAAGATTACTACCGCACAGCATCGACTTTCTTGGGACCACCCGAAACGCAAACATGGAAATTACTAATTCGGCGTCAACTCAGCAGGAAATCCGCGATATCCCTTCATGTCAACACCGCCCACAAAACACCAAAAACCAACACCAGAAGCAGAAGAATAGCTGCGACACTAGCCGCAATGAGAATTCTCCGGGAGTGCATTCGCTTTCCAGGATCAGTCGACCTCGCAACTAAAGCACCTCCATCAACCATCGCAAGAAGCAGCTCGGCCTCTAGTATGAAAAAGATGAATGCCGCCACCCATGCAATCCATGGAATTCCAGGATGGAATGGCAAGGCAACTCCGACCATGAGCGCAGACAAAAGGACTCCGTAAATGTGACGTTTGTGCTTCAATATCCGTCACTCCATTCCTCACCGAGATCAGTCGGTTGAGATTGCGACAACTAAATCACCTTCCAGTCGCCTCACACGCTGCCCCAATCTGCCGCCCGTACGGTCACCCCCACCATTCACTCAGATCAGCAGCTGCGAGCATACAAAGCACCCTACCTCAAGAGACGCCGAAGAACCACCCCTCCGCTTGGACATACAGTTGCGTACAGGCCCGTCGCTTCCTAGGTTTATCGCCGTATCACACCTGACCATTCGAGTGGCCTCCCATAAATAGAAGGGTCTCATATTATCCCCAATATCGACACCAACGATCCACATACACGCGAATTAATTATGTACCTGGCCGTAACTGGTCCTTGCTGAAGATAATGACGTCATCGTCACCACAGTCGATCCTCGTCAAGAGTTCGGCACCTATCCGCAGATCGAGGCAGAGCAGAACAAGAACAGAACCAGCACAGAGCCGATACACGGCCAGCACAGACCCGGCGCAAGATATTCAGAACCAACAGACGCGGGGAAAGCCCAATACCGGCGCTTCATCGCCAACCCACCTCTACCCCATTCTAGCTACAGCCATTCGCCCCTACCCTGTCCTCATGAACGAGCCCGCCCCTCACGCCCGCGCCCACACCCACGCCGCGCCAGCCTCACCGCACCCGCTGCCGCACCGCGTCTCGGAGATCTTCGATCCCGCCCACTGGCGCGAGATCGACGGTTTCACCCACGGAACGAGCACCCCCAGGAACCTCTCCGGCGACCTCACCGACGTCACCTACCACCGCGGCTGCGTACGCGACGCCGACGGCGCCTGGGTCCGCGACCTGCCGGTCGTGCGCATCGCTCTCAACCGCCCCGAGGTGCGCAACGCCTTCCGCCCCCGCACCGTGGACGAGCTCTACCGCACCCTGGATCACGCCCGCATGAGCGGCGACGTCGGCGCCGTCATCCTGACCGGCAATGGCCCCTCGCCCCGCGACGGCGGGTGGGCCTTCTCCTCCGGCGGCGACCAGCGCATCCGGGGGCGCGACGGCTACCACTACGCCAGCGGCGACACCGCCGAATCTATTGACCCCGCACGTGCCGGGCGGCTGCATATTCTGGAGGTGCAGCGCCTGATTCGTACCATGCCCAAGGTCGTGATCGCTCTGGTCTCCGGGTGGGCTGCGGGCGGCGGGCATTCCCTGCACGTGGTCGCGGACTTGACCATAGCCTCCGAAGAGTACGGCAAGTTTAAGCAGACCGACGCGACTGTTGGCTCTTTCGACGCGGGCTACGGTTCGGCGCTTTTGGCGCGGCAGGTTGGGCAGAAGTTTGCGCGCGAAATCTTCTTCCTCGCCAAAGAGTACGATGCACAGCGCATGTACGAGATGGGTGCCGTTAACGATGTGGTGCCCCACGCAGAACTGGAAAATAAGGGTCTGGAATATGCGGCTCATATTGCCCGGCAGTCTCCGCAGGCTATCCGTATGCTCAAGTACGCCTTCAATCTGCCCGATGACGGCATGCTCGGGCAGCAGGTTTTCGCGGGTGAAGCAACCCGCATGGCGTATATGACCGACGAGGCTATTGAGGGGCGCGATGCGTTCCTGCAAAAGCGTGACCCTGACTGGTCGAACTATCCCTACTACTTCTAGGGTTTCACGCGTTGCAGAATAACCGTTCTGTTGTGCCGGAAGGTCCCCGTGAGTCCCGGGTGAATAGCGGCGAGGCGGACTCCGCGATAGGCGCATTCCCCGGTTCGCTCACGCCGCTTCCTGCCCCGCTCCAGGATGCCCTGCATCCGCACGCGGTCATCCTCAGCGCCGATGAGCCTGCCGATCCGCAGGCGATTCTGCGTTCCTTCGAGCGCTCTCTCACCGGGGACTTGCCGAACAATGCTCGCGATAATCAAGACCCGCGCGGGCGAATAGATGGCCCGGAGTCTATAGCCCTCGTGGTGGGCACCTCCGGGTCTACAGGTGTGCCCAAACAGACGGCGTTAAGCGTGCGGGCGTTGCGGGCATCCGCTCGGGCGACCGAGAGGTTTTTTGCTGACTACCCTTCGTCCGGTTCGTCGAAGCCTCGGCGGGTGGTTTCTGAGGACCCGGCGCAATGGCTTCTTGCCCTGCCCGCGCACTATGTGGCGGGGGCTCAGGTTCTCGCCCGGTCGGTGCTCGCCGGAACGACACCGGTAGTTGCCGCATCGGTTACCGACGGGGGTAGTTTCACACCCGAGGTCTTTCTGAACGCCGCCGAACGGCTCAGCTGCGCCCGCCGATTCGTTTCTCTTGTGCCCACACAGGTACATAAGCTCCTAGAAGCCGCCGAAGACAGCCCCGCACTGGGGTCAGAAATTTACGATGCGCTCGGCCAGTTCACCGGAATCCTGCTTGGCGGTGCCCCGGCGAGCGCATCCCTGCTGGCAGCCGCGCGCGAGCTTGGGCTGAACGTGGTCACCACCTATGGCAGCGCAGAAACCGCCGGTGGGTGCGTCTATTCGGGGGTAGCCCTGCCCGGGGTGCGGCTGCGTGTGGTTCCCGAGGACGCGGGTTTAGCAGACAGCCCGGTTGTGGCCGGGGTTGAAGCGGCCGGGCGTATCTGGCTCGGTGGTGAGCATCTTGCCAGCGGGTACTTGGGCGATAACGCGCGCACCGCATCGCATTTCTTCGTGGATGCCCACGGGTGCCGGTGGTACCGCACCGACGATTACGGGTCGCTCACACCCCCTGCCCCGAATGCGCCCGAGGACGATGGCACCCCGGCGCTGAGTGTTCTGGGGCGCTCCGATGATGTGATTATTACCGGCGGGGTGAAAGTCTCTTCTCACGCAGTCGCCGCCGTTCTTGAAAGCCACCCGGCGGTGCGTGAGGCTGCGGTGGCCGGTGTTCCTGACGCGCGGTGGGGGGCCGCCGTCATTGCCGCCGTCACCCTGCGGAACCTGCCCGAGCATTATGGTGCGGACGCTGCCGAAACAGCAGGGCAGCTGCAGCAGCTGTGCGGTGCACAGTTGGGTGCGGCGGGCGTGCCGAAGGTGGTGCGTATTGTGCCTGATTTTCCGGCCGCGAGCACGGGCAAACCTGACCGGCTGGCAATATACAGTATGCTGTGTAAGGCGCACGCCGAGCAGCAAACCAACCGTGTGTGAAGGAGGGCATAGCCGTGGCATCACCGGCAGAATGGATTGAGGGGGCGCGTCTGCGCACCCTACCGCTTGCTTTGGCGCCGATCGTGGCGGGGTCTGTGGCGGCAGCCGAACTGCATTCGTTCCGCCCCGTACGGGCTGCGCTTGCTCTTCTGGTGGCGTTCTTCCTGCAGGTGGGCGTGAACTATGCGAATGACTACTCTGACGGTGTCAAAGGCACCGATGAGGGCAGGGTCGGCCCGATGCGCCTTGTCGGTTCAGGTGCGGCAAGTCCGAAAGCGGTCAAGTTCGCCGCGTTTTTGTGCTTCGGTCTCGCCGTGTGTTCCGGTGTGTTGCTGGTGGCGTTGGCGAACCAGTGGTGGTTCCTGGCGGTTGGCGCATCCGCGCTTTTTGCGGCGTGGGGGTACACCGGCGGGAAACGGCCCTACGGGTATATGGGTTTGGGTGACGTGTTCGTGTTCATCTATTTTGGGCTGGTTGCCACTTTAGGCACGTTATTCACGCAAACTAATCAGCTGACGCTCACCGGGTGGGTGGGTGCCGTGGCGGTGGGCCTGATCTCGTGTGCGCTGCTCATGGCGAATAATGTGCGCGACATCCCCACCGATAGTGAATCGGGTAAGCTCACCCTGGCGGTGCGGCTGGGTGATAGGGCCGCACGCATCACCTACACGGTTGAGATGATCCTGGCGATTCTGCTGTGTACCGTGCTGGTGCCGCAGAACCCGTGGTTTGCGCTGATTTTTGTGCTGGTGGGGCCGACCGTTTACTCATGCGTGACGGTGCTTTCTGGGCGCACCGGCAAAGACCTCATCCCCGTGCTGAAACAGGCCGGTATTGTGGCGCTGGCGTACAGCCTGCTCATGGGGCTGGCGGTATTCTTGGGGAACTTCAGCTCGCTCTCCTAATCCCCTGCCCCATGAGCTTTTGCGGGTTTTCCCGGCCCGCGCAGGCCGCAAGGGCTGTTGCTAGGCGTAGTAGGTGTTCAGGTGCGCCAGGTAATCACCCGCGCTGTCTGCCACCAGCTGGGCGGCGGCTTCATCGTAGCTCTCATAGGTGTCGATGGTGTGGAACGTGAAGAGAGGCTGATAATTGGCGCTAATATAGTTAGCCGTCAGCTCGAAGGGGCGCAGGGTTTCAGCAACAGTGTACCCAACGGAACCTTCCGCACTGTACTCTGAGGCGGGAGCACCCAGCGAGACGGCAATGCCGAGTTTCTTATTCTCGAACGCCTTACCCTTTGAGCCATAGGCCCACCCGTACGTCAGCACCTCGTCGCACCACTGTTTCAGAAGCGGAGGGCAGTTAAACCAGTACACCGGGAACTGAAGCACAATGTTCTGGTGCTCTTCCACGAGAGCCTGCTCGCGTGCCACATCAATCACACCGTCGGGGTACTCGCTGTATAGCTCATGCACGGTAAACCGGTCCGGATGCTGGCGCAGCATCTGCACCCAGGTTTTGCTGACCTTAGACTCGTGGATATTCGGGTGAGTAACAATCACAAGGGTTTTCATGGTGTTCCCTTCCGTTCGACTTGAGAAAATACCATGGTATCTATGCCGTTTGGCTCTGACAATACCCCATGGCACCCTTTCGGCTAACGGCTATACAGCGATCTCTCGCAAGGAGGTGCGCTGCTGACCGTGCGCATCAAAATTCTTCGGATCCAGCCATTGCAGCAACCGGTGTTTACGCTGCTCCCATTCGGTATCCAGCATTGAATACCACGCCGTATCGCGGTTGCGGTCTTTATATACGACGGCTTGGCGGAACGTCCCCTCATAGGTGAATCCCAGGCGCTCGGCTGCGCGGCGTGAAGGCTCATTCAGTGCATCGCATTTCCACTCGTAGCGGCGATAGTGCAGCGTCTCAAACACGTACTGCGCCAGCAGATACTGCACCTCCGTGGCGGCGCGAGTGCGTTTTAGACGTTCGCCATACGTCACGCTGCCCACCTCGATAACACGGTGGGCGGGGTTGATGCGCATGAGCGCTAAAGTGCCAACCGCACGCCCATCCTGATCTATCACAGCCAGATAGTACGGATCCGTGGATTCCTCCATGCGCTTGAGGAGGGTCTCTAACTCTGCTCGGTCAGCAACAGGGTTCAGGGACAAATAGGTGAAACTCTGTTCGGGAGCACCGGGGCCGTAGACCTCGTACAGGTCGTCGCCGTGGCGCTCTGCATCAAGTTTTTCGAGGCGGCAGCAGCGCCCCTGTAAACAATCAACGCTGGGAGTCTCGCCCGCGCGGTAGTCGGGCAGGGCATCGCCGATAGGTTGCTGGTAGTCGTTATATCGCATGGGTTTTCTCAAATTTTTCGGTTGCGGCAGGTACTTCTTTATCGTACCTGCAGAAGCACCAGCCCTCAGCGATTTCCTCTGTTTATAGTCCGTACATTGTTTTCATGGCAGCCCACATGATGCCGGGCTGCTCGCTAATAGCCTCATGGCTGGCGAACGGCACATTCATCAGGTGCGCCTCGGGCAGGTGCTCACGCAGTTCCGCCAGCTCTTGTAGAGAAAACAGAAAATCGTTCTCCCCACGCGCGGCCAGCACAGGCACCTTAATCGCGGAAACATGCTCGTTCAGGTACCCTGTCTCCGTGGTGTCCAGCCACCGGTGACGCAGATCGTCTACAAGTGTCTCAAGGTGAGGGCTCGGATTCAGCCTCTCGTAGGATGCGACCCTGTCGGCCATGCGTTCACGGAAAAGTGCGGGCGACAGGTTCTCAAACATCTCCCGTACGGAGGCATCCTGTACACCACTCCACGACGCACCAACAGTCACTACCGAGCGGACCCGTGTATCCTCAGCCGCTAGCCGGTAAGCCGCCGTGCCGCCATCGCTGAAACCAAAAACGTGGTATTCTCGCAGCCCGGTAACCTGCACAATATGATGCGCGTCTTCAGCAAGCTGCGCGTAGGTGAGTTCAGCCGTGCCGCGGGTGGAACGCCCATGCCCGCGTGCGTCGGTTTCAACCACAAAAAAGTGCTGCTGCAGCTCAGGCAGGATAGCAGCGAAATCCTCTGCTGACCCGAACCCACCGTGCAGAAGCAGCATAGCCGGGTTTTCAGGCTCACCGCTTAGACGGTAGAACAAATCAGCGTCTCGATAATGCGTGGTGGGCATGTGTTTCTCCTAAAGGCTGAGGGTGCGGTCTGTAAGGTTGCGGCCCCTACCCGGCCAGCCCAGTACTCGAATCTAGGGTT
>ERZ773043.1427-NODE-1427-length-13467-cov-33.742619_pt1 | contig 13467 bp, 7 predicted proteins | sample MGYA00580636_ERZ773043 | MGnify/ENA primary metagenome ERZ773043 (study PRJEB29015, sample SAMEA2737992) | human oral metagenome | biome: human oral; feature: human-associated habitat; material: dental | place: China | collected 2065 ... | reverse complement strand
GTCGCGTCCGGGCCGCGGTTGCGCTGGGGCGGGTTGAGGTGCGGGCATGCTGCTGAGCCGTCGGGACTAGAGGCGGGTCGTGGGCGCGGGCGTCTCCTCCAGGGCGCGCGTGATGACGCCGCGGGCGGTGGCGCCGGAGAACTCGGCGTCGGGGTCCATGACCAGCCGGTGGGCCCAGACGACGTCGGCGAGCTCCTTGATGTCGTCCGGAAGGACGTAGGCGCGCCCCCGGGAGGCCGCCCAGACCCGGGCGACGCGCGTCATGGCGATGGCGCCGCGGGTGGATACGCCCAGACGCGTGTCGGGGGAGTTCCGAGTGGCTTCGACCAGGGCGCCGATGTAGTCCAGGACCGAGCCCTCGACGTGATTGCCCGCGGCCAGATCGGCCATCTGGGCCACCGCCGGGGCGGTGATGACCGTATTGAGGGCCCTGGAGCGGTCGGGGTGGGCGGAGTCGGCGAGAATCCGGGTCAGGGCCTGCCGATCGGGGTAGCCGATGGTGGTCTTGACCAGGAAGCGGTCGAGCTGGGCTTCGGGCAGGCGGTAGGTGCCCGCCTGCTCGATGGGGTTCTGGGTGGCGATGACCATGAAGGGGCGGCCCGTCTCGTGGCGCTCGCCGTCGACGGTGACCGTGGATTCCTCCATGACCTCCAGCAGCGCCGACTGGGTCTTGGGCGAGGCGCGGTTGATCTCGTCTGCCAGGACCACGGAGGCGAAGACGGGTCCCGCGTGGAACTCCCACTCATGGGCCTTCTGGTCGAAGATGGTCACGCCCGTGATGTCGCTCGGCAGCAGGTCGGGGGTGAACTGGATGCGCGAGTGCGTGCCCTGAACGGTGGCCGCCAGCGCTCGGGCCAGGGCGGTCTTGCCCGTCCCGGGGGCGTCCTCCAGCAGGAGGTGCCCCTCGGCGAGCATGGTCGTCAGCGCCAGGCGCACCACGTCCTCCTTGCCCAGGAGGGCCTGGCCGACATTGTCGACGATGCGCGTGAAGGTGTCGGCGAACCATGCCGCGTTGTCCTGAGAGAGGGCCATGGACGGGCGACCTCCTGAGAAGTGTGAGTTAAAGACGCTATAGGGACATGCATGCGGAGTCTACTGCTGGGTGCACGTGATCTTGAGATTGGGGTCCTGGCTCCGGTGCGGGAACCGCTTGTGGCCGTTGCCGGAGGAATCCACCGCGATACTGTCCGTGTACGTCTTGAGCTGGCCGTCCACCCTGTCCCGGTAATCGTAGGTGCAGGACGCGGAGCTGTTCGGGCTGAACCCGGACACGTCCAGGACGATCCTCCAGCAGAAGTTCCGCTGGAAGCCGGTCTCGTCGAGATCCTGCTGAGAGCAAGCGGCCTCTTGGGTGTCGGTCGTGATGGTGAAGGTCTTCGAGCCGACGCTCGCCGTGGCCGAGTCGCAGGACCAGTCGGTGGTGCCGGCGCCGTTGGAGGCCCGTACGCACCAGGTGGCGGATTTCCCGGCACCTGGATCGAGCCACTCGACATGGCCCTCCGAGATCGCCCCGGATCCCTTGGTGGAGTAGCCCTCATAGGTGACCGCCTGCCCGCCGGTGTCGCCGGGGGTGAAGCTGCAGCGCACATAGGACCCGGACGGCGAGCAGGAGACCGAGGGGGCCCCGGGCGGTCCGTAGGGCCTGGCCGAGTTGCCGGTGGTCGAGCCGGAGACCGAACCGTCGGGGGAGACGACGCGGGCCTGCACCGTGTATCCCCTGCCGTTCCACAGGCCGGTGAAGTGCGTGCTCCCGGTCCAGCTGGCGCCCCCGTCGATGGAGTACTCCACGTGCAGCTCGCTGGCGGACCAGCCGTTGCCCGCGCTCGCGTAGGCGGGGGTGACGACGTCGATCGTGCCCGACGCCCCGCTGGCCGCGATGACCGGTGGGGACGGCGGGTTGGGGGCGCCGGTGACTTTGAAGTCCGTGGACGGCGACTCCGCGGAGCTGCCGCCGTGGGTGGCGGTCACGCTGATGCTGTAGCTGCCGGGGGACAGCGGCACGTACGCCCCGGTGCTCGTGCCCGCGTCGACCGAGGTCGAGGTATCCCCGCGGACGTTGACGGTGTAGGAGACTCGTGCGCCCGTTCCGGCCGAGCTCCAGGAGACGTTGACCCCGCCGGCCGCCGGCTGCACCGAGGGCTTGCCCGGGGCACTCCACGGCCCGGCGGCGTTGGACGTCGCCCACTCCGAGTTGCCGCTGCCGGCGACGACGGCGCGGACCTTGGCCACATAACTGCCGGAGCCCACGTAGAAGGTGGCCGATGTCCCGCTGGTCGTCTGCCGTTGACCGTCGTCGAGCTGCACCTCGTAGGTGACGGACCAGCCATCGGCGTCCACGGGTGCCCATGAGGCGGTGACCTCGCCCTGGCCACCGGCGAGTGTGACGCCCGTCGGCCGCGATGGGGTGACTGAAAGCACCTTGGGCGTTGACGCTGCGGAGGGCTCCGAGGAGCCGGCGGCGTTGGTGGCCACCACCTGGAAGGAATAGGTGCCGCCCGTCTGCAGGCCGTAGGCCTCGCAGGGCGAGCCCGTGCAGGTCCAGGTGCCGGCGCCGCCCACCTCGGTGAGCGTGTAGGAGGTGATCGTCGATCCGTGGTCGGATCCCGGCGTCCAGCTCACCGCCATGGAGGAGTCTCCGCGGGGCTCGGCGCTCACCCCGACCGGCGGGTCCGGGACGCCCGAGACCGTCACGGTCACCGTCCCGCTGACGCCGCGCGCCGCGGAGCCGGTGGCGTCCAGCGCCCGGTAGCCCACGACGAGGCGCCCGGTGAAGCCGGCGGCTGGGCTGATGGTCAGCGTCGTGCCCGATGCCGAGACGCTGCCCTGTCCGGAGGTGACCGCCGGCGCGTCCGCCAGCGTGATGGGCTTGCCGGGGAACGGATTGGTCACCAGGGTGGCCACGTCCACCGTCACCGGTGAGCCGTCCGAGGTCAGTGTCGCCGGGGCCGTCGTCATCAGGGGCTTGGTCGAGGCGACCACCTTCAGCGGGAGCTCGGCGCTCACCGACGGATTCGTCCCGTCATCCACCGTGATGGTCACCTCCCCGGTGGTGCCGATGGCGGTGCCCTCCGTCGTGCTGACCGACAGCGTCGATCCGGACAGGCTCACCTCGAAGCCGCTGGGCGCCGAGCCGGCGGTGAAGGACAGGCGGTCGTTGTCGGCGTCCTTGGTCATGGAGGCCAGGTCCGCGGTGGCGGCGCCCTCCCCGGGGGCCGTCAGCACCTGCGTGGGGGTGAACACGGGCGCGGAGTTCGTCGCGGACTCCACGAGGACCGGCAGGGTCAGGGTGGAGCTCAGGGCGTCGTCCCCCGTGCCGTCGGCGACCGTCATGGTCACCGATGTCAGTCCGAGGAAGCCCGAGGTCGGCGACAGCGACACGGTGTCGCCGCTTCCGCCGACGGTGACCGAGTCGAGCCCGGTTCCCGTGCGCAGATCAGAGCCGTCGGTGACCGTCAGCGAGGTGCCGGCGCGGGAGCTGATGTAGGTCGACAGGCTCACCTCCGTGGTCCTGCCCGCCGGGATGCGCGCCGGCACCGTGGTCGAGTTCAGACGCGGCCGCAGCTCGGAGCGGGCGGGCACGATGACCACGGCGTTGCCCGTCAGGCCGTCGATGTCCGTGACCGTGTAGAGCACGAAGCGGCGCTCCTCGCCGACCGTGACCCGGATCGACTCTCCATCGACCACTTGAGCGGTCGGGTCGTCGGTGGTCAGCGTCAGGTCCCAGGGGGAGCCGTCCGCGTCGGAGTCGTTGTCCAGGACCGGCACGGTCACCGAGCCGTCCGCCTCCACCTTGTCCACGGTCACGTAATCGTCCACGCCCACCGGGCTGGCCGTGGGCGCGTCGGCGTCCACCTGCACGGTCAGGGTGCCCACATCGGTGCCGCCGCGGGAGTCGGAGACGGTGTAGTGGACCGTGCGCACGCCCTCGGTGGCGGGCAGATTCAGCACGATGCGGTTGGAGCGCACGGACACGCCCAGGGCGTCGTCGTCGGGGACGGGGGTGCCCTCCAGGACGAGGTCGTCGCCGTCGGCGTCGAGGTCGTTGGAGACCACGTCCACGGCCACCGTGCGCCCCGGCTTGGCCACCACCGTGTCGTCGGTGGCCTCCGGCGCGGTATTGGTCGGGGAGGTCGGAGCCACCCCGACGCGCACGGTGGCGCTCGCCTGGGCCCCGAAACGATCCTGGACGGTGTAGGTGAAGGTGTCCGTGCCGGTCGTGCCGTCGGTGGGCGTGTAGGTCATCCAGGAGCTGTCGACCTGGAGGGTGCCGCCGGTCGGGGGCTGATTGAGCCCCACCAGGCTCACCGAGTCGCCGTCGGCGTCGATGCCGTCCAGCGGCACGGTGATGTCGACGGGCGCGCCCGCCACCGTGCTCGCCTCCAGGTTCTGCGGGCTGGGGGCGGCGTTGGAGGCGTCGTCGCGGTCGCGCACTTCGATGTCGAGTTGGCCGGTGGCGGTCTGGCCCAGGGTGTCGGTGGCCGTGTAGGTCAGGGTTGTGCGCCCCGGGATGTCGCCGGCCTTCAGACGCACCGAGTCCTCCGAGACCCAGGCGGTGCCCAGGGAGTCCCCGACGGTGCCGAGCTGGTCGGACAGCGTCAGCGCCAGCCCCGAGGGCGAGGTGTCGTTGTCGAGTACCGGGACCGTGACGACGTCGCCCACTCGCACCACCGCGGTGTCGGAGGCCGTGACCGGGACCTGCGCCTCGCCCGAGGTGATGGGGACGACCGTGACGTGCCCGGTCGCCGTCGAGGCGCCGTTGGACACGGTGTACTCGAGGTCCACCTGCTCGGGCACGCTGCCCGAGGAGGTGATCTGCAGCAGGGAGTGGTTGACCACGGTGACGGTCACGCCCGACTCCGGGGGCGCCGAGGCCGACTGGAGTACGAGGATCCCGCCGGAGGGGTCGAAGTCGTTGTCCAGGGGGGAGATGGTCACCGCGCCGCCCTCGCGCAGCAGTGCGGTGTCGTTCTCCGGCACGGGAGGCACCGAGGAGTCGGAGGCGGGCGCGACATCGACGCGGATCACGCCCTTGGCCACTGCCGCGCCGGCCGAGACGTCGTAGGTGAGGTAGTAGGTGCCCGCAGCCTCCGCCTTGAACGTGACGGTGCCCGCCTGCCGGTTGATCTCGGCCGTGGTGCCGGCGGGGGCCTCGTCCAGGCCGGCCAGGCTCAGCGGCTCCCCCGTCGGGGAGGAGTCGTTGTCGAGCGGTGAGATGACCGCCTGGGAGCCGGAAACGACGTGGACGTGGTCCGCGTTGGCGATCGGCGCGGCCGAGTCGGCGGACTGCACGTCCACATCGACCGTGCCCGAGGCCGTCTCGCGGCCATCGGAGACGACCACCGTCAGTGAGCGGGTGCCCGGGGTGCCCGTGAGGTCGCGCACTGTGACCGTGCCCTCGTTCGTCGTGCGCACGTCCAGGCCGTCGCCCTGGGCGGAGACCAGGTAGAGGGTGTCGCCGTCGGGGTCCTGCCAGTTGCCGAGCACGCTGGCGGAGGCGGAGGCGGAGCCCGAGACCACGATCTTCGGGGTCGTGCTCTGCTCGGGAGCTCCGTTGACCTCCCAGGGGTGCACCTCGACGGTGGCCACGGCCGAATCGGACAGGCCTCTGCCATCGTCGGCCGTATAGGGGACCGCGATGATGCCGGCGGCGTCCTCGGCCGTATTCAGACGCAGCGCCAGGCCGTCCTGCGCCTGCGACACCATGCTGCCCGCCGCGTCGCCGGGAGAGGCGGTGAGAACGTCGCCGTCCTGGTCGGAGTCGTTGGCCAGCACCGGCAGAATGGTGGAGCGTCCCGGGCGCACGCCGAAGGAGTCGTCGACGGCCTCGGGCGCGTGGTTCTCCTCGGTGCGCTCGGGCAGGGACTGCGATTCGCTGGTCTGGGCCGAGTCGTCCTTGTTGGTGGCGTCCTCGTCCGTCTGCGAGGTGATGTCGGTCCAGTTCTCGACCAGCACGAGCTCCTCGTCGGGCAGCCACACCGTGCCCTCGGCGATGTCGTTGAGAACGATGGCGTCCCGGTTGACGCGGAAGACGGGGGCGGTGGAGGCGGCCAGCTTCTCATCGTGCCGGGTCTCGACCTGGCCCGAGCATTGGCGCAGGAACTGGCCCGATCCGGACCATGCGGCGTACACGCAGTAGCCCAGGCGCACCGGGGCGGCGGCCACGCCGTCGGAGGGTTCGCCGTCGTCCGCGGCGGGAAGGGTCGTCGATCCTGATCCGTCCATGCGCACGTTCAGCAGTCCGGTGCGGGAGGCCACCAGGACGGTGTCGGAGGCCGGGCCCGGCTGCTGAAGGGTCAGCCCCGATTCGCCCAGGTCGAGGGTCTTCCCGCCGGGCAGGTGGATTACTCCCGTGCCGCGTTCCAGGACGACGGTCTGCTCCCCGACGGCGGTCACGGCGATATCCGTGCCGGCTGTCAGCGCTGCTGATTCCGTCTTGGGCTTGCCCCAGCCGCTGGAGCGCACGGGGACGGTCGTGATCGTGCCGGTCTTGGTGGATGCGGCGTGGACGGAGCCGTCGGTGCCGGCGACCGCCACCACCTCCGGGGAGTTCTCGATGAGCGCCGGAGCCGCCGACAGCGAGCCGACGGCGTTGACCGTGGTCGCGCGCACGGTGCCCTCGACGGGGTTGGCGGAGATGACCCGGTCGGCGCCCTGGGAGACAGTGACGCCGCCGGTCAGCGGCGCTCCTGCGGATAGCGAGACGGTCGTGGGGTCCACTGTGGAGACGGTCGAGGCGGCCGTGTCGGGGACCAGGACATTGTCGGCGTTCTGGGTGACGTCGAAGCTGTCGGAGGCGGTCCGGATGGCGCCGTCGACCTGGCGGGAGGGATAGTTCAGACGCGCCACGAGGTGCTGGGTGGTGCTGGTGACCCACACCCCGCCGTCGTTGAGCTCGACGTCGGCCTGGGAGGCCCCCTCGTGCATCCAGGCCGCGACTGCGAGCGCGGAGAAGGCCAGGATGGCGAGCACGGTGGACAGCCGACGGCGCGTCACACGGAAACCGCGGCGATTGCCGGAGCGCCGCGGGAATGTGATGCGCACGGTCCTCACCGCCCGTCCGGCACGGGGGTGCGCGCGGCGATCTCCTGAGCGAGTACACGGCGCAGCATCGTTGAGGAGGTGGTGGGGGTGTAGGGCAGATAGACCACCCGTGCGCCCACCTCCATGATCTGCGCCTCAAGCGCCTTGCCCTTGTCGGTTCCCTCCCAGTCGGTGCCCTTGAACAGGACGTCGAAGGGGGACCGGCGCCAGGCCAGGCGCTTGTCCTGATCGAGATCCGGTACGACCGCGTCGACCATCCGCAGGGCGCTGACCAGGGCCATGCGCTCGGTATGGGGAACGATGGGCGGACGTCCCTTCATGCGCTCCAGGGACTCGTCGGTGGCGACGCCCACGATGAGGCGGTCGCACCGGGCGGCAGCGGACGTGAGAATGTTGAGATGCCCGATGTGGAGCATATCGAAGCCACCGGGTACGTAGCCGGTGAGCATCAGTAGGCTCCCCGTCCCCCGACAACCGCTTTCAGAGTGTTGGCGAGGATCTCCACGTCGAGCTGCGCGCCGCGGTTCTCGACGTAGTGCCGGTCCAGGGCGACCGTCGAGTCCCAGGACAGATCGGAGCGTCCCGAGACCTGCCACAGACCGGTCAACCCAGGCTTGACCAGGAGCCGGCGACGGGCCTCGGAGTCGTACTCCGCAACCTCCTGGGGCAGTGCCGGCCGGGGGCCGACCAGACTCATGTCCCCGCGCACCACGTTGAAGAGCTGGGGAAGCTCATCCAGGGAGGTGCGGCGCAGGACGCGTCCAACCCGCGTGATGCGGGGGTCCCGACGGTCCTTGAAGAGCACCTTGTTTCCGGCATCGCCACCGGCGGCCACGACGGCCGCGCGGCGGGCATCCGCATCGACGTACATCGAGCGGAGCTTGAACATGGTGAAGTGGCGGCCGCGCTCGCCCACGCGGATCTGGGTGTAGAACGCTGGGCCGGGCGAGTCCAGGCGGATCGCCGCGGCGGCGATGAGAAGAACCGGTCCGGCGAGGGCGAGGAGCAGCGTTGCGGCGACGCGGTCCACGAAGTCCTTGGTGACCAGCCGCACCCGGCGCAGGCGCACATCGATCAGACCGCTCCAGCCGTGAGTCACCGGCAGGCCGCGCATGCGGCCGGGAACGACGTCCTGAAGGCCGGGGGCGACGACGAGGCGGGCGGAGGTGGCCTCCAGGGCCCGCATGATGGAGACCAGCGAATCCGGGGTCACGCCGCCGAGTGTCATGACGACGTCGATGTGCTCGGAGTGGACCGTGTGCCTGATCGAGTCGGCGTCGCCCAGGGGGGTGGCGGAGGGGGAGCGGCTGGTGGTGGCCGACAGGTAGCCGACGACCAGGAAACCGTCGCCCGGGTGGCGGTGCAGCTGGCGCAGGATGACCTCAGCCCCCGTGCCCATGACGATGAGCGTGCGCCGCAGGCCGTGACCGTCCATGCGGCAGCGGCGCAGCCAGGCGCTCTCGATGCTCCGGTTGATGATCGCCAGGGTCGTCTGGGCGGCGAGCAGGAGCAGCAGGACGGGGATGGTCGAGGAGAGCGGCGCCAGGGCCTGCTTGGCGATGATGGCGATCGGCGCAATCACCGCGGCCGCGGTCAGCAGGCGCCCCCAGCCGGAACGGGCCTGATCGACGACGTCGACCCGCAGCGCCCCGAGGGACCAGGCCAGGAGCAGCATGGCTGCACCGGTGGAGGCCGTCATCAGCGCGCCGGTCGGGTTGACCAGGGCGTGCAGCAGCGTGGGGGTTGCCACGGATGCGATGTCGCCCAGGAGGAGCCAGGCGAGGAGGTCGCGGCGCATGACCGGCCAGGAAGTGAAACCGGGCGAGTCCAGCGGGGGGAGGTACCCGCGCGCGCCCGCCCGCAGCGTGCGCCTTGTGGCGGGCCGCTGTGAGGACTGGAGCGGGATGGTGGGCTGCAAGGCTTCTCCGTGAAGGCGTTAGATGCGGGGGGTGGGATGGGTCGATTGGTGTCGATAAGGAGCTTTAAACGATCTCTGGATGTTCGCTGGGCGTTCTTGTATGTGTCGAATATGTGTCGATGTGGCGCGGTCGTCGTCGGGTCCGCTTGTCTGATGATGCTACCGTGACGGCGGCCCCTGGCGGAATGCGCGTGAGGAGAGTCATCCTACGCGTGTTCGTTCCCCATTATCCATCTTCGACCGTCTGCTGGTGAGGAGATCATCCCATGACTTCGACCCGTTCGGCGCCCGCATCGGGTGTATGGGCGCCGATACGCCGTACGGCACTGGCAAAGGTCGTCGTCATGGGGGTGACCGGGGTCTTCGGACTGGTCAACACCCGGCTCATCATCAGCCACTTCGGCACCGACGCCTACGCCCAGTACGGGCTCCTGGCCACCTTCCCGAACCTCATGCCCTTCACCGATCTGGGCATCGGCGCGGTGATCCTCAACTCGGTGGCCGGATCGAGCGATCTTCGTCACGATGCAATCGTGCGGCGGACCCTGACGACGGCGATCCGCGTGCTCCTCGCCTCGGCGCTCATCATCGCCACCACCGGCGTCGTGCTCGGGCTGGCGGGCCTGTGGCCGACCCTCCTGGGCGCCAAGCTGATGGACGGGGGCGGGGTCACCGCCACGCTGTGTCTGGTCGTGTACGCCGCGGCCCTGCCGCTGAGCGTCGGCCAGCGGATCGTCGTGGGGATGGGGCGCTCGGCCACCCAGGTCATCAGTCAGGGCATCGTCTCCCCGGCCCTGACGTGCATGCTGCTTCTGGCCGTCGTCGTCCGTCTGGAGGCGGGCAACGCCGTCTCGGTGATGTCGTACATGGCCAACACGCTCGTGTCGATCGTGTGCGTCGTCGTGGCCTGGCGGACCACCCGGCCGCTGCTGTCCCAGGCGCTGCGCGACGTGCCGAGGCTGCGCGAGGTGCGCGGAGTCCGGATCGTGGACACCGCGGGCCCCTCGCTGGTCCAGGCCCTCATCATCCCCATCGCCTTCCAGACCGACCGTCTGCTGCTGTCCCACTTGGGGGGCGGGCAGACTTTGGCCCAGTACAACCTGGCCGCGCAGATGTTCAATCTGCTCACGCAGACGGTCTCGGTCACCGGCATGGCCATGTGGCCGCACTTCGCCAAGGCGCGCGCCGATGGGCGGGTGGAGTCCCCCTTCGGGGCGGCGAGGTCCTTCGCCGCGATGGGAGGGGGGCTGAGCCTCGGCCTGGTCCTGGTGGCGCCGTGGATGGCCTCCGTCCTGTCCGATGGGAAGATCGAGCTGCCGGTGACGCTGCTGGCGGCCAATATCGCCAACGTCGTCGTCGAGGCCGCCAAGCAGCCCCTGGGCATGTACATGACCGACCCGCGGGGTCTGCGGGCCCAGATGATCCCCGTGGTCATTCTGGTGCCCATGAACCTCGTGCTGTCCTGGGTGCTCATCGCCCCTCTGGGGGCGGCGGGCCCGATCGCCGGCTCCGTCATCGCGGTGATCGTGTGCCAGTTGGTGCCCTACGCCCTGTGGGTGTCGGCGGATCTGCGCCGTCGCCGCGTCCAGGAGGACGGCGATGACGACGGCTCTGTTGACGCTGCTGGCTCTGTTGACGGCGCTGACGGTGCTGATGGCGCTGGCGGTGCTGACTGCCCTGCCTACGAGACCGATGGCGATGATCCCGATGCCGCCGGAGCCGCACCGGGCGAGGGCGCCGCCGGGGAGGCGGTTCTGGAGGCCGTCGGAACAGCTGCGGACGGGGGCGGCCCGGCTTCCGCGGCTGCGCGGGCTCAGGGGCGTACTGTCGTCCAGGGCGCTGCGCCCGCTGCAGAGTGCCGGGACCGGGACGCTGCCGGTACTGTCGGCCCCGTCGATCCGGGTGCACCGGAAGGGCGTCCCGCCGCCTCAGACTCCTCAGATGTTGAAGATCCCGATCCGTCCGTCCCGAATCAACCGGAGAGATGATGCCCGCAACCACGCCCGCGCCCACTGCCCGTCCTGGTGTCGCGGAGTCCATTCGCGCGCTGTCGGCGGCGCAGAAGTCAAACGCGGGCGCCCCTCTGTATTCGCGGGTCATCAATCGACCGGTGGGGCGCGTGCTCGCCGCTATCGCCCACCGCGTGGGCATGACGCCCGACCAGGTGACGGTGCTGTCGGCCTGCTGCACCTACCTCGGCATCGTGCTCATCGCGGTTTGGGCGCCCTCGCCGGCGGCGACGGTGCTCACCTCTCTGCTGCTCATGCTGGGCTATGCGCTCGACTCGGCCGACGGCCAGCTGGCACGGCTGCGCAACGGCGGCTCCAGGGCCGGGGAGTGGCTCGACCATGTGGCCGATGTCATCAAGCTGTCCACGATTCATGCGGCGATCGCGATCAGCCTGTTCCGCTTCAGCCTGGACCAGCTGACGGGACCGGTGGTGCTGCTCGTGCCCCTGGCCTTCGGGGCGGTGCAGAACGTCCACTTCTTCAGCTACATCCTGACCTACCAGTTGCGATACCACGGAGGCACGCCGCTGGCCAAGAACGAGGGCCGGCCGAGCTTCGTCAAGGCGGTGCTCTCGGCGCCGACCGACTACGGCCTCATGTGCTTCGCGCTCATGCTGCGCTTCACGCCGACCGTGTTCATGTGCGTCTACGGGCTCATGCTGATCGGCTATGCGCTCTACGTCGCGCTGGCCCTGCCCAGGTGGTACCTCGAGCTGCGCCGCGGCGCCTGAGCACCCTGAACACCCTGAGCACCCTGAGCACACCGCACTCCACTCTTCGCGAGATCGGTCGTATTCCGCACCGAGATCGGTTGAACCCCAGTGTGGGGTTGTTCTCAGGGTGGGAGTCGTATGCGTCGGCCTTCACCTCCGCGGGCCGGCTCCACTGATGCCTGCGTGGGCCGGGGGTGGTGGGTGTTGCACACTCGCATGCACTCGGTGTCGGTGGGAACCGCGGAATCATGCGGAACAGCAATGTCGGTAGTGGGCGCGGTCCTGCTCCCATGTGCAGCATCGAAGACAACCGCACCCACCAGGTACATCAGGCCCCCACACCCCAAACAAGCCACTCACCACAAACTCGAGCCGGAACCGGACCGATCTCGACGCGAGTTTGAGCCGATCTCGACGCGGAATACGACCGATCTCGCGAAATAAAATGAGGTGTTCGCCGGTGCTCCCGGTGAGTCTCAGGATGCTGCGCCCTCGGACAGCAGGTCCTCGACGACTTCGACCATCGCCGTGCGGTAACGCTCGACGCCGAAGCGCTTGGCCGCCTCCCGCCGCGCGGTCCGGGCCAGGGTGCGGGCACGTCCGGGATCGGCCGCCAGGCTCAGCAGCGCGTCGGCGAGTGCTCGCGGAGAGTCGGGCTCGACGAGCAGTCCGGTCACGCCGTCGGTGACGACTTCGGCCAGTCCCTGCGCCCGAGAGGCCACCAGGGGGCGCTCCGCGTGCATCGCCTCGACCGCCGTGTTGCCGAAGGGCTCGACCCGAGAGGGCACGACCACGGCGTCTGCCGCATAGAGCACCGGCCACGTCGGATGGACATAGCCGAGCAGTTCCACATGACCCGCCAGATCGGGGCGCGCGGCGCGCTCGCGCAGCTGCTCCTCGTACCACTCGTAACCGGGGAACACCGACCCGCACAGCCTCAAGGAGGCGTTCAGCCCGTCGGCGCGCAGATGGCCCAGCGCCTCCAGGGCGACGTCGACGCCCTTGCGCGGGGAGAGCCTGGCCACCATGGCGATGCGGAAGGCCGCTTGCGGGAGGCGCTGGCGCAGCGGGGGCGGCGGATCCTGCGGAGCGGGGACGCCGTTGTGGACGACCTTGGTGCGTCGTTTCAAGGGAGGCTGCGCGCGCACGAGGGTGTCTCGCGCGGCCTGCGAGTTGACCACGACGCGGGAAGCGGCCAGCAACGGAGCGTTGAGCCCGGTGCGCACCAGCAGGTTCTGGGTGTCCTCGGCCTCGTGGACGTGGGCGAGCACCGGCACCCCGGCTGCGCGGCCGGCCGGCGCCCACCACGGCAGGGTCACGGTGTTGACCAGGACGAGGTCGGCGTCGTTCGCCTTGATCAGGCCCCGCAGTCGGGCGATCTCCCCGCCGGAGCGCGCCACCAGTCCGGCGAGTCCGCGGGGGCTCATCAGGGATTTGCGCAGCACGGTGAAGGGCACGATCGCCACTCGCGCACCGAGGGCCTCGAGCTCGGGCCGCAGCGGCCCGTCGTCGGGCAGAGCGGCATTGACCCGGTGGCCGGCATCGACCAGGGCCCGGATCGTCTCCAGTAGCTGGCGGTCGGAGCCGTAGAGGTCGGGCGAGGGGTGGGCGACCAGGATGGTGCTCATCCGATCCCCCCCGCGCGCCTGCCGCTGGGACGGTGATGGGAGGGGCCCTGAGCGGCCAGTCGTCGGGCCAGCGCCTCGTAGCGGTCGGCCACTTCATCCCAGTCGTAGAGCCGGGCGCGCTCGAGCGAGAGGCCGCCGCGCTCCAGGTGGGCGGCGGG
>ERZ773043.1421-NODE-1421-length-13506-cov-4.755632_pt1 | contig 13506 bp, 10 predicted proteins | sample MGYA00580636_ERZ773043 | MGnify/ENA primary metagenome ERZ773043 (study PRJEB29015, sample SAMEA2737992) | human oral metagenome | biome: human oral; feature: human-associated habitat; material: dental | place: China | collected 2065 ... | reverse complement strand
CTGCGCAACGGCCTTTGCTGCCTTTGGCGAGAACAACTTAGCGCCCATTGCTTCACCGCGATTATTTGTTGCAAAGGGTGCAACCGGTGCCAAGGGAACGTTCACTTGCGTTAACTACGGCAGCAAACCCGTCACCTCTTACCGCTACACAACCACCATGAACGGTAAGGTTGTGGAAGAAAAAGAGGTGAAACTGGCCGAACCAATCGCCGTCGGCGACAACGGAACGCTGTTGGTAAAGGTGCCAATCCTCAAGCAATTGGGCGACCAACAGCTTGTTTGTAACATCACACATGTTAACGGAAAGCCCAACGAAACAACCTTCTCGTCCTCTACACTCGACATAACCGTGCTCACCACGGTGCCAACATGCCGTGTGGTGTTCGAAGATTACACCGCCATGTGGTGCCAATATTGCCCTCGCGCAACGGCCATCATGGAGTATCTGACTAAGAAACACCCCGACGACTTTATCGGAATTGCCGTTCATCAGGGCGACAAGGTGGCCATCGGAGGTTATAAAACCCCTGTTGTGGGTAAGTTTGGCCTTCCTTATGTGTGGGCCTCGCGCAGAGCCAAAGTGTCTGGTTATACCGGCGAAGACCTTTATCGGGAGGCCAAAGCGCGCGGAGCGGTGATGGATATCGACGTAAAAGCAGAATGGAATGCAAGCGGTAACGCCATCAACGTGCAGTCTACCACTACTTTCCGCACCAATATGTCTAACGCCAACTATGCACTGGCCTACGTCGTTGTAGAGGATGGCATGCACAACGCAAGCTGGTATCAAGCAAATTCTTATGATGGGCTTACCGGTTTGTTGGCAGAAAACGAAGAAATGGACGTTTTTGTTAAAGGAGGTAGAGTTGTTTATGGCCTTAAATACAACCATGTGGCTCGCGCTTTCTTAGGCATTGACAGCGGAATGGAAGGCTCGTTGCCCAACAATGTGGTGGCCGATAGGGACATTAAGCACAAGGCAACGTTCGATGGCGTGGGCAGTAATTGGAAACCACAAAACAAAAAGAACCTGCGCGTGGTGGTGATGGTTATCGACAATACCACACATAACGTTGTTAATGGTGCCCATTGCCCAATCAAACCATACAACACAACAGGCATCGCAACCGCCAATGCCACAGCCCAGCGTGTGGAAGTGGCCCGCTTTAACCTCAAAGGTCAACGCCTTTCTGCACCCGAGAGGGGGATAAACATCGTGAAGTATAGCGATGGAACGGTTGAAAAGAAGAATGAAAGGTGAAAAAGTGAAAAAGTGAAAAGATGGCTTACGCCCTTTAAAGGTGAAAAATTGAAAGGGTGAAAAGGTGAAAAGATGGCTCACGCCCTTTAATCTTTAAGGAGTAATGGAGTTAAGGAGTTAAGCCAAATGCCTAGGTGGCGCAGCCCTTTTTTTCACCCTTTCACCCTTTCATCTTTAAGGAGTTATGGGGTTAAGGAGTTAAGCCAAATGCCTAAGTGGCGTTAGCCATTTATTCACTCTTTCACTCTTTCACCTTTTCACTTTTAAAGGGCGCAGCCATTTTTTCACCTTTTCACCCTTTCACTTTTTCACCTTTAAGAGCCTTTCGCCCTTTCATTTCTTCACCTTTAATACAATCATTATAAACTGAAATAACATGAAAAAACAACACTTTCTGCGCCTTTGTGCGCTCATGGCCCTGCTTTACATGCAGGTCTATACACTTTTTGCAGCCGACGTATATAGTCTGTCTGTGGCCAAACCCGCGCGAATGTTCGTAAAAACAGGTGCTTCGGGGCATAAGAACACGTTTATTATGCACAATTACGGCAACATCGAACAAAAGAACTTCCACTATAAGGCCACCATAAACGGTAAGGTTGTGGAAGAAAAAACCGTGACATTTGCTACACCTTTGGGGGCCAGCCAAATGGCAAGTCTAACCATCAGCATCCCGCCACAAAGCAAAGCGGGCGATTACGAGTTGGTTTTAGACGTTACACAGATTAATGGTAAGCCCAATGGAAGTCCTGGAAAGATAGCCAAACTGCCCATCACTGCCATGAATAAGCTGCCCACATGTCGCGTGGTTTTCGAAGACTACACCGCCAATTGGTGCCCCTGGTGTCCTTCTGGCATTGCCATCATGAGACAAATGGCCAAAAAACACCCCAACGACTTCTTCGGGATAGTGGTACATGATGGTGATGTGATGGGCATAAAAAGTTATAACGTGCCCGCAACTCCCCACCGTGGACTGCCCACCGTATGGGCATCGCGTGCAAATAAGGTAGAGGGCTTTACCGGCGAGCTATATTATCAGATGGCCAAACAGCGCGGAGCGATGATGGATATCGACGTGAAGGCGCAGTGGAATAGGGAAGGTAAGGGCATCGATGCGCAGTCTACCACCACATTTCGCGCCACAACCAACAACGCCCGCTATGCGTTGGCCTACGTGTTGATAGAAAACCGAATACAAAGAAACGACTGGGCGCAAAGAAATGGATATAGTGGAAGTACCAAATATCTAGGTCTTAACCCCGAATTGGATTACTTTATCAAGTCATCGGACCCCATTAAGAACTTTGTTTTCGAAGATGTGGCCCGCTCTCAGGTAGGCATAGCCAACGGGTTAGACGGCTCTTTGCCCCAAAGCGTTGTGGCCGATAGGCCCATTGTTCATAAATCTGCGTTGAACGGCATTGGCGATTGGGTGACGGTATTTAATAAAAACAACCTGAGCGTAGTGGTTTTGGTTATCGACAACACCACCAATAGCATCGTTAACGCCGCCCGTTGCGTGGTGAAACCCTACACTGCCACAGACATCGAAACCCCCAAAGCCAAGGCCGAACGTGTGGAAGTGGCGCGCTTTAACCTCACTGGCCGACGCCTTGCGGCACCCGAACCAGGCGTAAACATCATTAAGTACAGCGACGGAACTGTCCAGAAGGTGTTCGTTAGGTAACATTGCGTTACGCCTGAAGGTCAATAACGCCATGCGTGTTAAGCCCACTGCACCATTTTTAGGCGCAGAAGGCTGGCCCATCTAGTGGCTTTATGCCGTTGATGAGGAACAAATACGCTCTTCTACCCTTTCTCCTAGTGGGGAGGGGTAGGGGTGTTTTGTAAGTTTTTTAGCGGATATTTTAACACTAAGAGTGCCCTTTTTATCAACCAACTGCCCACCTTGCCGCAAAAAATCGATTCTCGCGAAGGTTTGTTTCGATGCAAAAAGGGGTGGCAAGTGGACGTTGGTAAAATGAATATTTATTTGAAGAAACCGCCATTTGCACCACTTTTGGGGTGGTTTGCCGCTAAATGTGGTGCGTTTTGGTGCAAAATAGCCTGCGTTTTGGTGCTAAATGCAGTGCGTTTTGGTGCTAAATGCAGTACGTTTTGCTGCAAAACGCAAGGTAAAACGGTGCTAAATGCAGTGTTTTTTGCCGCTAAATGTAGGGCGATAAGCATAAAAATACACCGCAATGGTATGAATATAACCTTTCAAAACCACCAAATATGTGGCCAAAAGTGGCAAAACATCCATCAAAAAGTGGGGTTTTAGGGACTAAAAGTGGATATCTGGGCTTGAAAAATTACGAGCCTTCGGCCAAACTAGAAAGGCAAAATGGTGCAAAATGCAGGCAATTGGCTCGAAACTTGACAAAGACAGCGGCAGCAAAAGTGGAAAAATGGCTGAAAAAGCCTAATTTTATACCTGATTTTCGCTAGAATGGGTTCGAGAATAGGGTGTGTTTTGTAAAGTATAAAAAACATTTTAACTTTATGGGCGCATGGGTTGTTTGGTTGTGCAGTGCTGGGTTGTGTCGGTTTGTTCGTTTTTCGCTTCCTGGGTTCGTGGGTTGTTGTTGTATGGGCATGGTGGTATAACTTTCAGTTGCTGCAACAACAAAACAACTACTCAATAGCTACCGCGCCACAAATATATGGCCATAGCCCTGCTGCTTACAGCCATTAGAGGGGCTTTTGCTGCTAAACAGCAAGCGAGAATGGGCTACTTGTTGTTGCGAGGATATGCCATTCGCAGTATGATTGCAGCCTTTTCTCTGTTCCAAACAGGCAGTAAGCGTGTGGGCAGCGAGCACACTTAGATAGTCTTTACCAGTAAGTGGCGTTGTGTTTCGCTTGAAAATTAAACATCATTTTTTACAATTTTCTACACCAACCTATCAATATTTTGTATAACTTTGCTACGTATTACACCTTATTAAATAACTAAACCCACTTTATATTTATGTACGACGGAATAGAAATGTTCATTTTCTCACTGGTTTTAACCTTTGTGGCTGTGATAATAGCCGTGCGGTTGAGCCTGGGTGACAAATTCGGGGAGCTATTCTTTCAGTTGAAGACGATGCAAAAGCGGCTTGAAAGCACAACCGAATCGTTGAACGAACTTAGGGAAGAGATTGCGAAACGATTGCAACAAGGTGTTGCAACCCGTGCAGCCGATGATGCCGAGGAACACAAGGACACGATGGAAACGCCATCGCAAGCAGAAGGTAGCAGCCCTTTGACTACGCATACCCACCAACCAACAGGCGAAGACACCCAGATGGAAGACGTGGAGGGTGCTGTCGCAGAGGTTACGACGGTGAGCGAACAGCAACGAGTGGCCACACCAGTTGCCACAATAGAGGTGTCTATTGGGGGCAAAGATACGCCAACGAACACGCCCGAGGGCGAGCCACAACAAACAGAAGACGAGCTGCAAAGTACAGGCAACAGCCTGCACCAGGCAGAAACACCGGCTATTGGCCAAGTTGAGGCATCGCAAGCAGATGCCGTTGTGCAAGATAACGATGCCGAACAGCAAGGCGACAATAACGAACCGCAAGCCAACGACACCGAAGAGGGGCTTGACAACCTGCCCCAAGAGCAGCCGCAGCTGCATGTGCCAGTGGCTGCCTTTGCGCAAGACGAAACCGCGCAAGCGCAAAATGCGGTGGAACAAGTGCAAGAACAGCCCGTGCAAGAGCCCGTTTCGGCCGTTAACGCGTATTTGGAGCCTAAGCATACGCATGCTGCAACCAATGGAAACGGCACTAATGGCCCCGCAATGGGTACAGACGACGAAGAAGACGAAGGTTTTAACTACGAGAAGTTTATCGGCGAAAACCTCTTCGGTAAGATAGGTATCTTGGTCTTTGTGCTGGGTATTGCTTTCTTCGTTAAGTATGCCATCGACCAAAATTGGATAGGCCACACCATGCGCACAGCCCTTGGTTTTGGCGTTGGTACATTGCTTTTGGGCATCGCTTGGCGGTTGGGCGAGCGTTATCGTGCGTTCAGTTCGCTGTTGGCTGGTGGCGGATGCGCCGTTTATTACGTCACTACGGCCATCGCTTTCCACTATTATCAGCTCTTCTCGCAGTCGGTTGCCTTCGGCATCATGGTGGTTGTAACGCTGTTTATGGCATGGACGGCTCGGCATTACGAACGTCGCGAATTGGCCGTAACGGCCATAGTGGGCGGCTTTCTCGCACCATTCCTCACCGCAACGGGTACGCCCAACTTCCTTTTCTTATACGTATATATGGTTATTTTAGGTCTGGGCAGCCTCTACCTTTCGTGGGGAACGCGTTGGAACGAGTTGCCTTTGATAAGCACCGCCGCCACGTATCTGGCCTTATTCTTAATCGGTAAAGACCTTGTTGAGTTGCCTTATGGCGTTCATCTCTTGTTCTACGGCCTGTTCTGGGTTATCTCTACGGCAAGCTGCTTTATACTCTTGCGGCGCGGAATGAAAGGCGTGTTTGCTGGTTTCCACATTGCGGCGATGATATTTAGCAGCATGTTCACCATCTTGCTGGTTGCCATGCTGGGCGACGACGAATATTATGAGAATGGTTTTACGGCCCTTACGATGGGTGCCACATACGTGGGCTTGCATCTATGGCTAAGATATAAGGAGCAGAGCAACGACTTGAAGCAGGCCATATTGCTGGGCTTGGGCTTGGCTTACCTCTCGGTTTCGCTGCCTTTGTTCTTCTCTGGCGCGGTGCTCACCGTCTGTCTGTCGGCCGAAATGGTGCTTTTGCTTTGGCTCTATTGCCGACTCGACATGGGTGTTTACGGCGTTGCGGCCATCGTTGTGTTGTTCGTCACAATACTTGGCGAAGGGCATGAATTGCTCTTTGCTGGTACCCCAAAGGTGTCCACACTCGTGTTCAACTCCCATTTCATGTCTACAATCTTCCGCGGTCTTTGTTTCTTGGCCTTCGCGCGCATAATGGACCGCAACAAGGAGAAGCTCTACGACCTGTACGTGCCGTGGAATCACATCGTATATGGGGTGGGTATTGTTACCATCTACGCTTGCCTCAGCACCGAAATGGACTTGTTTATCCCTTCGCCCACCTACAATGCCGCAGTTACTTGGTTGCGTATAGCCACGCTGTTTGCCATTGCCGTGGGTTTCGGTCGCCGTTATCCGGCCAGCAAGTATGGTTGGTTGTACGCCATTTACATGTTCTTGGCCATGTTCCTTATTGCAGGCGACGTGTTCTACTACGGCGAATATACCAAGCCCATGCCCGCCATTGGCATGCAATGGCTGGGCATTGCTTGCGCCATAGGGCTTTATGTGCATGCGAGCATAAGCTATTACAAGTATGCCGAACGGCAAACAACACCCTTTACCGTTTTCCTTAACCTGTCGGCTACCTTGCTGTGGGTGAGCATGGTGCGCGCCTTGCTGATGCAGATGGGGGTAGAACAGTTCAGTGCAGCCTTCTCTTTGTCGCTGGCTGCTGTGGGAACGTTGCAAATGTCCTTAGGCATGCGCCTGCCAAACAAAACCATGCGCTGGTTAAGCATTGCCACCTTTGGCGTAATTATTGCCAAGTTGGCCCTCTACGATGTATGGCGCATGCCTGCCGTTGGCCGCATCGTGGTGTTCATTATCCTTGGCGTGCTGCTGCTGACGCTATCGTTCATGTATCAGAAACTGAAAGATACGCTGAACCTTGGCGGTAAAGACGAGGACCCGAATGCCCTTGAAACACGGCTGCATGAAGCATCCGACGATGCAGAAGACAGCCGCGAATAGAGTGAACCTATTGCACGATAGATATTATCTGTTTGTGACAGCCAATATTGTTAATAACTTTGCAGTCGTAATAAAATAACGAACAAATGTTTTTAACCAACTTATTTTTAGCAATTATGAATATAACAATGCCAACTCTTCCATACGCACCTAATGCGTTGGAGCCTGTTATCAGCGAACAAACGATAAATTTCCATTACGGAAAGCACCTTCAGAACTACGTTAACACCTTGAACACGCTTATTCAAGGCACTGAGTTCGAGGGCAAGAGCGTTGAAGAAATCGTAAAGACTGCTCCCGACGGGCCTATCTTCAACAACGCAGGACAGACGCTTAACCACACCTATTACTTCTTGCAGTTTAAGTCGCCCGTTAAGGGTAACGAGCCTACTGGCAAGATTGCAGAGGCTTTGGTGCGCGACTTCGGTAGCGTTGAGAACTTTAAGAAAGAGTTTTCGCAAGCTGCTGCAACGCTCTTCGGTTCGGGTTGGGCGTGGCTGTCGCAAGATAAAGACGGCAAACTGGTTATCACCAAGGAGGCTAACGCCGGCAATCCTCTACGCCACGGCAACAACCCATTGTTGGGCATAGACGTTTGGGAGCACGCTTACTACTTGGATTACCAAAACCGTCGCGTGGACCACTTGGCCGCTTTGTGGGACATCATCGACTGGAAAGTGGTTGAAGGTCTTTTGAAGTAAGGCTTACATTCCACGCAATGATCGTGAAATAGATTTCCAAAACAACAGTTAAAACAAAATCATAGAACGCTTGTCGGACGTTGTTGGGGCGCGGCTTTTAACAAGAACGCGCCAACAACGGCACCGACGACAAAAATAATTAAAACACATTATGCAATCAATCATCAATTCATTGCTGCCCGAATTTAAGGTGCAAGCTTATCAAAATGGCGAGTTCAAAACCGTATCTAGCGAAGACGTAAAGGGCAAATGGGCCGTTTTCTTCTTCTATCCAGCAGACTTTACCTTCGTTTGCCCCACCGAGTTGGTTGACTTGGCAGAGAAGTACGAAGAGCTGAAGAAGATGGGTGTTGAGGTTTACTCGGTTAGCTGCGACACGCATTTCGTTCACAAGGCTTGGCACGACGCTTCTGACAGCATCAAGAAGATTAACTATACGATGCTGGCCGACCCACTCGGCGTACTGGCTAAGGGCTTTGGCGTATTCATCGAAGAAGAAGGTATGGCTTATCGCGGCACGTTCGTTGTTGACCCCGAAGGCAAAATCAAGATCGCCGAAATTCAAGATAACAGCGTAGGCCGTAACGCCGAAGAGCTTGTTCGCAAGGTTGCTGCTGCTCAGTTCGTGGCATCTCACCCCGGCGAAGTTTGCCCCGCTAAGTGGAAACAAGGTGCTGAAACGCTGAAACCCAGCATCGACCTCGTTGGCAAAATCTAATTTAGAGCCACGCATTTAGGCATTTGGCGATTGCGACCAAATCCTTATATATTTCTCAGTTGCCCCATCTCTCCCCGTCAGGTGGGGAATGGGGCAGCTTATTAGAACAACAGACCCAGCACAATTTATCATTTTAGTAGAGTTATAAAACATTTCAACGCCTTTGGAACGCCCTAGAAATCGCTTGAAATTGATTTGACATCTGGGATGACTAGAAGTCTAGATGATGGAGATAACGGGATTAAAAAGCACTTATGCCCCCTCTTCTAGTGCGCCTTTTCCAAGCGTTTTAAGCATATAAATACTCCTTAAAGAAACCAACACTATGCTCGATACCTCGATACTCAAACAAGTTAGCGACGTGTTTGCTGGCTTAGAAAACGACTATGTACTTGACGTTCGCACCGACGTTTCGCGCGCCGAATCGGCCGAACTGAAAGCATTCGTAAACGATTTTGTGTCTACTTCGGCACATTTGTCGGCCAATTTCACCGACACGAACGACGCCCAGCTGTCGTTCTCGCTGCTTAAAGGCGGCCAACCAGTGGGCATAACCTTCCGCGGTATTCCCAACGGACACGAGTTTACATCCCTACTCTTGGCCGTTCTCAATGCCGATGGTAAAGGAAAGAACCTGCCCGACGAGGCTATCAGCAGAAGAATTGCAAACCTCAAAGGGGGAGAGATTAAGCTACAAACATACGTATCGTTGACGTGTACAAACTGCCCCGACGTGGTGCAAGCACTCAACATCGTGGCATTGGCCAACAGCAGGGTAAGCAGCGAAATGATTGACGGAGCCCTCTTCCAAGATGAAGTTGCACGATTAAACATACAGGCTGTACCTGCTGTTTATGCCAATGGCGAGCTTTTGCACATCGGTCGCGGCGACCTAGGCGAACTTCTTGGCAAGCTTGAAGACATGTTTGGCAGCGAAGAAGACAGCAATGCCGAGCCCGTTGAGCGCCAATTCGACCTCGTTGTTATAGGCGGAGGGCCTGCTGGTTCTGCTGCCGCCATCTATTCGGCACGCAAGGGATTGAAGGTTGCCGTGGTAGCTGGTCGCATAGGTGGTCAGGTTAAAGACACTGTCGGCATCGAAAACTTGGTGTCGGTGCCCCAAACTACGGGTGCACAGCTTGCAGACGACTTGCGTTCGCACATCGGACACTACCCCATAGAGATATTCGAGAACCGCAAATTGGAACGTGTAGACTTCTCGCAATCGCCCAAACGCGTGTATGCTAAGGGTGGAGAAGTGTTTGTTGCACCTGCCGTTGTTGTAGCTACCGGTGCAAGTTGGCGACGTCTTAACGTAGACGATGAGGCTAAATACATGGGTAAGGGCGTTCACTTCTGCCCTCACTGCGATGGGCCTTTCTACAAAGGTAAGAACGTGGCCGTAGTTGGTGGTGGTAATTCGGGAATTGAAGCAGCTATCGACCTTGCAGGCATCTGTAACCACGTAACGGTACTTGAATTTGCCGATACCTTGCGCGCCGACACGGTTCTGCAAGACAAAGCGGCCTCTATGAGCAACATCGAGATATTCAAATCGTCGCAAACAACGCAGGTTTTGGGCGATGGTAACCACGTAACAGCCATTCGTGTGAAAGACCGCACCAACGAAGAGGAACGCGAAATAGCCCTCGATGGCGTATTTGTGCAGATTGGATTGGCTGCCAACACCGAGCATTTCCGCGATGCGCTGCCGCTAAACGAAAGGCGCGAGATTGTGGTTGATGCCACTTGCCGCACCAATATTCCCGGCGTTTACGCTGCTGGCGACTGCACCAACGTGCCTTATAAGCAGATTGTTATCGCTATGGGCGAAGGTGCAAAGGCCGCACTCTCGGCGTTCGACGATAGAATTAGGGGCATAATCTAAGCTCTTTCCCATGCACGAGCGTAGCTTGTTGCACTTTTAAGACAAGGACTAAAACATCCCCACTCAAGATTTTTTATCTATATTTTTGTGAATGGAGCGCTCTCGCCTTCGGGTGGGGCGCTCTTTTTATTGGGCGAAAAGGCGTTTAAAGGTGAAAAATTGAAAAGGTGAAAAGGTGAAAAGATGGCTCGCGCCCACAAACTTGTTAATTTGTTAAGGGTGAAAAGATGGCTCGTGCCCACAAACTTATCAACTCGTTACCTCTTCCACTCCCTTCACCTTTCCCACATCACAAAAAAGGGGATGTGCCGTTGAAGGCCATCCCCTTGTTCTATTAATCTTCTAAAAAACTTTATTCTTCCACAACCGAGAAGTCGTCTTTTCCTACTCCACAGATGGGGCAAACCCAATCTTCGGGAATATCTTCGAAAGCCGTTCCGGGTTCAATACCGCCATCGGGATCGCCCACTGCGGGGTCGTAAATCCAGCCGCAAGTCTCGCAAATGTACTTCTTCATAATCTTTTCGCTTTTAATTTGTTTATAATGAATTTATATTTTAATAATGAAATCAACCAACGGCACGCCCATCGGGAGCCTTTGCCGCGGTATATTTTGTTATCCAACAACTTTTTCTTTATCGCTTACTTAGCACGCGCTTAACCCTTTCGTACACCATTTCGGGCGAGATAGTGCGCAGGCAAGCCAGGTCGCCACGCAAACAAGGCTTATTTCCGAAGATGCTGCATGGCCTACAAGCCAAGTCTATCTGCACCGCATTGTGCGGTTTTTGACCCCAACCCATAAAGCCCGCATAGGGATGCGTGGCACCCCAGATACTAACCACAGGCGTATTAACCAGCGAGGCGAAGTGCATATTGGCGCTGTCCATGCTTATCATCACGTCTAGATGGCTCATTAACACCAGCTCTTGCGCTATTCCGCCAAGCACTGCCGAGGCGTTAAGGCATTGTGCATTGCGTTCAACAATGCCGTTTAGGATGGGATCTTCGTCGGGACCCTTGCCAAAAAGGAACACACGACACGAAGGATGCTCCCTTATTATCATCTTTATCACCTTTTCGAGCATCTCAGGCGGATACACTTTCTGCTTGTGAGCCGCGAAAGGTGCAACGCCAATCCATTCTTGAAAAGCCTTCTTTACGCCTATTTCGGCAGGAAGAAGGCGCAAGTTGCCGCCTTGTGGAGGAAAGATAGAGGTGAAATCCATCTTTACGGGATAGCCCAACTTGGCAAAAACGTCGGCATAGTTCTGGAAAGCCGTAGGCAAAGGCACCAGCCGTTTGTTTGTTTGTGCCACCAGTTTCTTGCGTTCGTTGCGGTGTTTGTCGATATGTTCCACCCGATAACGCCCAAGGTTGAACCGCAATCGCAAATAGCCAGAGCGCAACACATTGTGCAAGTCGGCCACGGCAGTGATGTTCTTAGCAACGATGCGCTTGTACAACTTGTTTAAACCGCCAACCCCGTGATATTCCTTCTTAATGTCGGCTCCCATAAATCCCACGTTAGGGGCAAGCCCTTCGAATAATGGGCGCGCAAAGGGTCGACTTAAAAACGTTATCCGCAACTCAGGGTATTGTTTCGCCAAAGACTGAACCACAGGAACAGTCATGGCAACATCGCCCATGGCCGAGAAGCGGATGATAAGAATATGTTCGGTCTTCACACTGATGTGGGTATTAGTTTTTTAGCTTAGAGCATAATGCCCATTGTGCTTTTTGCGCACCCGAAGGCCTTTATTTCTTGTACAACACGGGGTTTGTTGCCGGGTCGTTATACATCTTCATCTGCATATACACCTTCATGTAGATGCGCCCCTGCTCAATATCGGCCAGTAGTTGGTCGATAGCGGTCGACAGGTCGGCCTGTTGTTCCAGCAAGATGTTCAGCTTAGCCTTGCAACGCTCGTGATGTTCGGCATCTACATCCGTACGTTCCACCTGTTCGCGCATGTGATAAATCTTCAATGCGAGTATCGAAAGGCGGTCGATGGCCCATGCAGGACTCTCTGTGTTAAGCCTGGCATCGGCTTGCGGTTTCACATCGGCGTACTTCTGTCTGAAGTAACTGTCAATCTGCTCCACCAAGTCTGTTCGGTCTTGGTTAGAGCGGTCGATACGCCTTTTAAGGCTCAGTGCCTCTTCGGGATTGATGTGCGGGTCGCGAATAATGTCTTCAAAATGCCATTGCACGGTGTCAATCCAGCATTTTAGATACAGGCGGTTTTCTATCGTTTCCCTTTTGTAGGGGTTGTTGATAGGGGTGTCGATGTTGTCGGTTACGTGGTAGTCACGTATCGCCTGATTGAAAATCTCGTTGCAAAGTTTAGTAAAAGACATATTGTTTTGCGGTTTAAATGTTCGTGGCCTACACGCTTGTGCGATTCCTTAGCTTGGGTAGGCGTGGCCTATCTTCTGCAAAAGTGGTGCAAACGCGTGCAGACTATCTTTTGCAAAGATATGTTTTTTATTTTAAATCCGCAATGAAAAGTTGATGAATATTTTCTATTACGATATTGGTAAAACCTTATGTCGCGCTTTTGGAGGCAAACTAAGCTACGTTGTAACGATTTGTTTATGTTTCTGGGGGGTAGACTAGTTGAGCCTCTTGCGCTAACCACCGCGTTGCGTTTGATGCAATGAAGTAGTCTTGACTTTTAGTATTTCTATAAATAGAGTGGAGTTTGTTACCTTTGTAATGCCAACACGAGATATTGTAATGCCAACACAATATAAATACTCATCGCATGTACGAAGTGTAGAACAAATCTACCCACTAGGCCATTAACTCACGAAAACCCAACAACCACCGAATGTATATACCCTTCAACTTACAAGCTCAAGAACCCCAAATGCACAAGTTCATCAACTCACAAACTCACAAACTCAAGAACTTATAAACTCAAAACCTCATCAACTTGCCAACTCAAAGCCCCATCACCTTATAAATCCATCAACTCACAAACTCAACCCCCCATTAACTTACCAACTCAAAAACTCTTCAATCCATCAACCCACAAAACCTAAAAACGTTGCTTTTATTTTACAACAACGCTCCATTTTTCACTTCGTTCTAGCGAAATTGTAGGTTAAAAAGTAGGCAAAAAGCCACTATTTACAGCT
>ERZ773043.1418-NODE-1418-length-13517-cov-23.428094_pt1 | contig 13517 bp, 18 predicted proteins | sample MGYA00580636_ERZ773043 | MGnify/ENA primary metagenome ERZ773043 (study PRJEB29015, sample SAMEA2737992) | human oral metagenome | biome: human oral; feature: human-associated habitat; material: dental | place: China | collected 2065 ... | reverse complement strand
ACCACCTAAACCAGCCGACAAGCCCCACCTACAACACCCTCAAACACGAAGAGCCACTTATCTCGAGAGGTCCAATGATGCCAATAAAAGACATCCGATTGTCAATCCTTGGTCCAGCACATGATTCGAGCAGGAAGACATTGGACGCCCCTAAAATTTCCCGTAGATTCAGATAGCCTTCGAGCGGTTCACTGGCCTCAACAAGTTCATTGTAGACAAACCCAGTGAACCGATGATCCTTGAATAATCCTCTTTGAAAGATCTCCATTTGTCCGCTCTCCAGTTTTGCAAATTTCAACTGAATGACTCGGTCGGATCGCTGACATCCGAGTAACTATCAATGAGCCTGCTTTCTTTCCTTTTTTTAGAGCCGTGCCAGTATGGCGCACCCGGTACATCGATACCTGCACAAGACAATAATTTTTCTGTCATCCTATTAATCATATCGGAAATCGATTTAGGCCGGAGATAGAAGGGAGGCAACGGTGGACATACTATTGCCCCCATCTCGGTAACATCTCGCATCGCCCGGATATGTCCTTGGTGAAGTGGCGTCTCACGAAACCCTAGGACAAGACGGCGGCGCTCCTTTAGGGTTACATCTGCAGCTCGAGATAGAAGATTATCTCCCCCTCCAGACGCAATTGATGCTAGCGTCCTCGCACTGCAAGGAACAACAATCATACTGTCAACCGAGAATGATCCAGACGAAATAGGCGCACCTATGTCACGCCACGAGTATAAAACATCGCAGTTACTTTCCAAATTAAAGTTCGGCGCCTCATATAATATCGTCTGCTTGCCAGCAGGGGAAATTATCGCATGTCTTTCAATACCAAGCTCTCCCAGAACATGAAGGCAGCGGGCGGCAAGAACAACGCCCGTAGCGCCACTAATCCCGACGACTACTCGCCGAGGACATTGCTCGTTCTTTTGTGTCATTAGTTAAAGCTCTCGGAGGCGATACTTAAGCAGATATATGTTCGTGACCAAGGGCCCGCACTCGGAAAGACCGAAGTGCACGCTTCGCAACCAATCCTCTTTGTGTCCCCGAATTTTTATCGCCCCAAAAATTGCATGAGGCGGCTCGAGTAATGCTATGACGTCCTGCCCACAGGAGAATATGGCGCCTGCAGCGCAACACTAGGTTCGCGTTCAAGACATTGTCTCGATTGCCTCCTCTTTCAGTAGCCGAATTACGAGTGACGACATTTCGTAGTTGCGGGAGCCGTCGATGCGCAAAGTCCGCCAGCATAAAATCATGCCCAAATGCGCGCATCTTTACCGAGAATATTATTCCAACGGTTCGGTCGTAGATATATACCCAGCGGTCCGTAATTATAGTCAAGCGCGTGACTCGCGCAACTGCGCTATATCGTTTTCGACATGCGTTATTCATCCGGTCATGACTGAACGGGAAAGCGAACGAGCTGTTCGAAATTTTTCCCGTGCACACGGCCAAGACTTCGGGATAGTCTTCCACAAGTGCTAATTGAACAAACATTTGTTAGCCGATCATGGCTTGACACATTTTGAATTTTCCATGAATTCTTCTCGGCATCTGGATTTTTTGCTCAATCGTTGACTGCCAAAGAATAGTGATAGAGCCTCGCTGTCTTGGCGTATCGATCACAGCGCCGAACATGCGATTCCGTTTTTTATTTGAAAACTCTCGCTCACTGAAGTGTGACAGGAATAGGGTTTCGATATCTTCCAGTACCATGGCACCATGGCTCTCCACTTCGAGCGTAGACGACAACAAGTTTCGGAGATCGGGGACGATGTTATACCTCGCGACTGGAATTGGGCGGGCAGAATATATCTTGATATATCTTGTTGTATTCAAGAGCGCTCCTTAGTGTCAGGGACTTCCATCATGCTGATCCAAGCGACATGCGGCAATAACCACATCCGACATCAGGGGAGGGCCACTTGGTCGGGTACGTGCGCAGTACCGCAAGTGGTATCTCTGCTCGGTTGAAAGTGGCCCTGGTGGGAAGAACGCCCACGTGTCTATAGTGCTCAAGCCGACTAATTTTACTGGAGATCGATTGATGACTGATTACGGCTCATATGTCACATACAAACCTAATGCCCTAGGTATGACGCCATTGAGCCAGCTCCGTGCTGTGTCGATAGAAGCCCCCATCTTCAATACAGCTCCGAGTTATGCATTAGGACTTATATTGTGTTGGCTTTCTGATGAGCCAGCACCGGCTTTGGGGCGTCCTGACACCCGGTTAGAGACCCTGGATGCCGCGGAACAAGCCCTGCGGTTGCTCTACCCCGACACTGAAGCTTTCGAGAAGGATCCCCAAATAAGCGCGTGGCAACGCGTCTATCGGGCGCTTCAAGTGAACCCCCGCCGATATCCATGCGCCGCAGATGCACTTGGACGGCGTGTGGTAAAAGGAAAAAGCCTACCGAGGCTCGGCCCAATCGTCGACGTGTGCAATGCTTTATCTCTTAGAACCAGACTGCCGATCGCATCGTGTGACCTAGATGGGATTGCGTGTGGAAGGCTCTCGATCCGGCGAGCATCTGGGAGGGAGCTATTCACTCCGCTAGGATCTCCGAACCTTGAGGAGACAGTAGATCCGGGGGAGGTCGTGTATACAGACGGTCATGGAAGAGCGCACTCACGAAGGTGGAACTGGAGGCAAAGCCACGAGGTTCGAACGACGGCGTCATCGAGGAATTTGCTTCTGACGGTTGAATCCGTCGCCGAGAACAGCGTCGAGGTCGTACGGGCAGCGACCAACCAGCTCATCGGTATTCTTACGCAATCCGGACACAGCCTTTATCCTTTGCCTGTCTTGACGGCGTCACAACACCACCTTGACGTCGATAAAGTATTGTCGGCTGCGTATATCTGATGAGCGAGGACGGATTCCGGGCTGGACTAATCGACGCCATCCCTATTATTTTGGGATATATGCCCGTATGCCTGACCTTCGGAGCGGTTGGTGCTGGCTTAGAGCTTGACCCAGTCCTGGTATTTGGCTTTTCGGCACTTCTGTACGCGGGCGCAAGTCAGTTTGTCGCAATTCAACTTCTCGCTGCACATGCAAATGGTATTTTAATTGTCGCAACGATAATGTTGGTAAATCTACGATACGCTTTACTTGCGCGATCTTTTAGAAATCGCGTCGAGGCAAGAGGTATCGCGGCTAAGGCAGCAATAGCCCCTCTTCTCACCGAAGAAGTTTACGCCGTCGCAATGTACGGCGAGCGAGAAAAAGGAACGAGCCTTTCTACGAGGTACATATTGGGTCTTCAGATACCACCATATTTCGCGACGATGATTTTCACTGCTATCGGCATTGGATTCGGTTCTATCATTCCCACCAGTCTTCTGCCCGCATTTAGCTCGTCTCTATACGCCCTTCTAATTGGACTCGTTCTCCCCAGAATTCTAACCGACCGAACCACAGCCGTTACTTGTGCGGTTAGCGCCACAGTCTCGGCGGCGATAAGCCCAATATGGGGTTCCGCTCTCGCCGTAATTGCAGCAGCAATTGCGTCCTTTACCTTTTATGAAGCTCTTAAAAGAATTGGAGTGCTAGCGCAATCTAACGCAAAGCATGAATTGGAGCGACAATAATGTCGGACACCCTTGTCTTGAGTATATGCGCTGCTGCAACCATAGCCTTGCGACTGCTTCCGCTCGTCATTCGGGATCGATCCCAAATGCAGGCTACCGATATGGTTCACCAGACCGGCAACAATCACAGCCCACCATCGCGACTCGATGTTCTGCCTTTAGCAGTGCTCAGTGCACTCATTGTCCCGGGAGCCCTCACTATTGATCCGTCGAACATCTGGATCGGGTTTTCGGCAACAGCAGTAGCACTGGCGCTGGCAGGTACACGACGTGTGCCTCTTGCTTGGGTGATTAGTGCTGCAATCGCCATGGCAATTGCAGCACATTACGCAACAAAGGGATTCTCATGATCACGACGAATGACGCACCTCCGACCGTTATAGCAATCTGCGGATCGGAAAGGAGCGGAGGGAATACCGATCTCCTACTTGAATACGCTACCAGACGTTTTGCGCAACACTCGATCGTCATGACAACGATTCACCTTCGTGACGAAGGAGTGTCGGGCCCCTGTGGACCTTGCGGTGATTGTAACACACGGGAGCGCCCCTGCACAGTACCCGATGGGGTCGCCTCAGTAGTGCAAAGAATGCGTAATGCCGACGGTATTCTCTATGGGACTCCAGTTCATGGATTCGGAACAGCAGGCCTCATGCAACAGTTTATTGAGCGGTCCGGCGTCGGTTTTCTACGTTTTGATCGACCGCTAGCCAATAAGGTGGCTGGAGTGGTTGTTACAGGGCGGCGCTTTAGCCTGGAGCACGCCTACACGCAAATCGTGAATAATATTCTTCTTAATAGAATGATCCTGGCTGGGAGTGGATTTCCAGCCTTGGTCCGAGGCGGAGCACCGGGCTCGGGATTGCAGGACGAAGAAGGACTTCGGTCCCTTGATTCAACTGTAAATCGCATGGCTGGTCTACTTCATTACTTCAAGGAAGGACGAAGATGTGGTGTTGACGAGACATTTCTAGAGCTACCACAGATTAATGAACGACAGGTTTTTAGTGCAGAGCGAAAGGACGCTGCAGGATGACTTTTGTGGACCACAATCAGGTTGCCATCGACTTTCCGGAGATCCATTGGGAAAAGTGGACGAAGCCGGGAGCTGAAGGCCGCGTGAAAATTATTACAACGCAAGGTAAGAGGTTTCGCATAATGGAACTTCCTGCCGGATTTAATGAGGAAAAATGGTGCCTCAAGGGTCACGATGGATATGTGCTTGAGGGCGAGTTTGTCATTATTTTCGAAGATGGTGGTACCGCTGCTTGCAGTCCCGGAATGGCCTTCTGCATTCCGGGAGGCATCCCTCACCGTTCACGAGGTTCCGACAAGTCTCCCACGAAAGTCGTGGTGGTGGATGGAGCGGACAAATGAAGATCCATGATAAGGAGCAGCTTAACGCTTACCGGAAGCAGATCGACGAAATTGACACTGAACTCGTTCATATTATCGGGCGCCGGGCAGAGATCGTTCGCAAGCTCATGAAGCTCAAGGGAGACTCTGAGGCAGTGCGTTCGCCTGACAGGGTTGAGCAAGTCGTCAAAAATGCTGAGTTTACTGCTCGTTTGGTGGGTGCCCCGGTTGAAGTGGTCACCCCAACTTATCGGGCGATGATCAAGGCTTTGACAGACCTTCAGCTGCGCGAGTATGACGGCAGCGCTAATCCAGGTCTAAGGATTAATGATGATCAATGATCTGCGATCCGCACTCAACCTTCTTGCAGCGCAAGGAGAGCTTGAGGTCGTATCGGAACCGACAGATCAGTACCTTGAGGTCGCGAGAAGATTCCATCCGTTTTCCGGCGTACCGGCACCCGGATCAACGACTCCAGGTGTTGCGTTTTTTTTCGAGAGGGTGCGGCCGACAAATCGCCCATTAACGATAGGGTTGTTCGGTAGCCGGGAACGATGTGCAGCTCTATTGGAAACAAGCCTCAGCGAGCTTCATGAGTGCTTATTACGCGCAGCCAGCCATCCATTATCGCCTTGCATGAGCGGCATTCTCCGGGAGACGAGAAGGACGAGCCTCTATGAACTCCCTATACTCACGACGACGCCGGAAGATGCAGGTCCGTATATCACCATGGGTCTGGTGGTCGCGCAGGATCCTGAGAGCGGGTCCAGAAATGCATCCGTGCACCGAATGTGTGTTCAGTCGGAAACGAAGCTGACCATATGGGTGGTGCCGGGGCGCGACCTCGGCCGTATGATGGAAAAGGCTCATGCCCAAGATACCCCACTTCAAGTGGCTATCCATATAGGACTTGATCCGGCTCTCTACATCGCGTCGTGCATCACTGGTCGGCTTGCGCCGCCAGAGGTAGATGAGGTCGGTATCGCAGGCGCGATTCGTGGGAGGCCGATTGAGCTTTGTGAGGCAAATTCAATCGACTTGCCTGTTCTAGCGCGCGCTGATTGGGTAATTGAAGGAGAGATAGGTACAGAATACCTACCCGAGAACGAACGATGTCCATCCGGTTTCTCTATGCCAGAGTTTCTTGGTTACCAGGGGGCTGCACATCCAGCCTTACCTACTATTGATGTGACCGCGGTGACATCAAACGACGATCCGATAGCACAGGCCGTTCTCGGCCCGGGCTACGAGCAGTCAAATCTTCTGGGGATTGGGCTGGAATTAGATCTATTAGACGAATACCGACGAGCTGGACTTTCGTGTGTCGACATGGTCTATTGTAGCTCAGCTGGCGGTGGGCAACTTTTGGCATTTATACGAGGGTCTATCGACAGTGAATCGACACGTGATGAGATGATTCGTCTAAGTGTAAGACTGTTGACTGAGCGCCGCATGCTTAAAGTCATCGTGTTACTTAACGAAGACGTTGACCCAATGGATCACGAAGAGGTGTGGTGGGCCGTCACCACCCGCGTGCAGGCGGAGTCCGATATCATAGTGGTGCCAGACGCTGTTGGATTCGCCCTGGATCCGACGCAACGACCTGAGTATTCTCCAGCGATTTCGGAACGCGGCCGAACTGCAAAAATGGTCATTGACTGCACGGTACCTCCCAGGTTGCGGAAGGCGTTTACTCGACCGGTTTTTTAGGCTGCTCTTTTTCCTTCGCCAACACCCTGCCGGGCGACACTCGCATGTGCCCATCACCACCTTCGGCTATATCGTGGAGGCGCGGCGCCGTTGCCGTGGGGTCGGCACCGGCCTCTTCACGGTCATGAGTCGTGAGAACCTGCCCGGCGGCGGCCTGGGCAAGATCGTCTCGCCGCAGAACCTCGCCGTCGTCACCACGGCGGTCCAGGCGCCCGGGAAGGACGCGGAGATCCTCAAGAAGGCCGCACCGTTCTCCCTGGGGCTGCTCGTGCTGCTGGGGGCGCTGGTCTTCATCGCCGCGCAGGGGTGGCTGGGCGGATACTTCCCGCCCAGGTGAGCCGCCCGGCACCCCCCTCCGTCGAGATCGGTCCACTTCCGCGTCGAGATCGGTCGCATTCCGGCTCGAGATCGGTCGCATTCCGGCTCGAGATCGGTCGCATTCCGCGCCGAGATCGGTTCTCTTGATTGAGACCCGCATGTCGCCTACTTTCGACGTCATCGCCGGAAGCAGGCAACATAAACACGTCGCGGAGTTCACTGTCTACCCAGGACAATCCTGGCCACAGGCCAGCGGCTTTCACCAACGCAGCCAAGGTGGCACGGATCATGTTCAACCTGCACGCCCCGGATACGCACTGAGTGAGTTGGCTTAAGAATCCGGCAGCCTCCGTTGGAAGCACACCGTCATTACGCTCGACGAGCTTGCGATCTCTCGATTGCACCTAGTCATCGTCATGGCGCAGGTTTTCCTGCACGCCGCCGTCTTCTTACTCCGGCCGCCTTTGCTGAGTGGCTCTGGAGCGTAGAGATGCACCTACTATTTTGTGTCAAGCGGCGGCGGGTAACTAGGTTGGTTTTGGTGGGTCGTAGAGGGTGCTGTTTCGGATCATGGCGTGCAGGGTGAGGATGCGGCGGTGCGCGAGGGCGATGAGGGCTCGGCCCAGGCGTTTGCCCTGGTCGCGTTTGCGCCGGTAGTAGGCGCGACTGGCAGGGTCGGAGCGCAAGAAGGCGAAGGCGGAGCCGAGCATGGCGCGCTTGAGTCTCCTGTTGCCGGCGTGGAAGACATGTTCGCCGCGTATTGAGGAGCCGTACCGCCGGGTGACAGGGGGGCCGCCGGATGTGGGAGGCCAGGTGGGCCCCGCTGTCGAAGGTGTGGCCGAGGGTTTCGGCGAGGAACACTGCGGCCGGGACCACGATCCCGGGCATAGGCGGTCAGGACTTGATAAGAGAGGAGGGCCACCCGCCAAGGGCCCCGGACCCCGGTGGGTGATGTCGGCTCGTTGGGAGTGCAGGGCGGTGAGCTGGCTCGCCAGGTGGAGCCGAACAGCGCCGGCGGGGTCTGGGCGGGGACTGGCCGCGGATCCGATTGGCGGCCTGGTTGACCTGGCGTGCTAGGTCCAGATCAAAACCGGTCACCATGCTCAGTGTTGCCTCGTCCTCGTCCGAGGTGTCGATCGAGCGCGGGGTGTGAGGCATCGTGCGGGCGGCATCGGCGATCACCGTGGCGTCCTTCGCGCCGGTCTTGACAGCCCGGGCGTGAGTTCGGCGATGCGCTTCATGGACAGGCCTGGCAAGTAGACCACCGTGATTCCCTTGGCCTGGTCGTGCCGATAGCCCAGGACATGGGGCCAAGATTGGGCGGGCCTTGGCCCAGGTTGTCGGATGCGCTGAATTCAGCTTTCGGGTGGGAGAGAGCGAGATGATCTGATTATGGCCAGGAAGACCTGCGCTGAGGAGTTTCGGCTCCAGGCCATGGGCTTGTACGAGACGACGCCGGGGCCACGGTGCGCGATATCGCTAAGGATCTGGGCATCGCACCAAAAAACTTACCCTATGCCGCGTCGACGGTCATGCGCGTAGCATGAGGTCATGGTAAGATCACAATCAACGGAAGAAATTGTGGTGTCGATTGATCGCGACCACGAAATCCCAATTGGCCGCCAGATCTTCGAACAATTCCGCTCCGCGATACTCGACGGAAGACTAAGGTCAGAGGACCGTCTACCGTCTTCCCGACGGCTTGCGAAAAGACTAGAAGTATCTCGGACGGTTGTGCTCGACGCTTACGACCTACTTTATGGTGAAGGCCTTGTCGAGACTTTTCATGGCTCGGGAACAATGGTATCTAGCAAAATTAGCATACCACTCAAGTCCCATACAATCACGACAAAGGTTTCTCAGCCTTCCTACGCATCTTCACTCCCGGCCGAGTATGACGGAGCACCGACCGCTCGCTATGATTTCCGTCCCGGAGCCCCATCGTGGGATCTCTTTCCACGAGACCTATGGGCACGTGCGCTGGCGCGTACTATCAGACGGCTCAACGCAAGCCAGGTAGGTTACGGCCCTGCAGAAGGAGCCCTCCCTTTACGAAAAGCTCTCTCCCGATACCTCAGACTTGAACGAGGAATTCGCGCCGACGCCGAAGAAATTATTATCACCTCCGGAGCAACACAAGCTATAGACATACTGGCCCGAATATGCATCAGCCCCAAAGATGTCGTCATCGTCGAGGAGCCCACCCATCCGGTCTTACGTGAAATTTTTCGGCGCTTAGGAGCAAACATTGTTCCAATCCCAGTCGACGACGACGGCTGTCGCATCGAGGAAATCGATAACGAACTGGACAGGCGCAAGATCGATCCCAGTAGAGTTCAACTGATCTACCTGACTCCTACCTACCAGTTCCCAACAGGCGCCTCCCTGTCTTTAGAACGTCGCATAGCGGCCTTAAACTGGGCTCATGAAAACTCTGCTATCATAATTGAAGACGACTACGACAGCGAACTCAGCCACGGGAACACTACCGTTTCAGCATTGTCGGGTTTGGACCCCGAAACTACAGCCTTTATTGGCACATTTAGCAAGACGATGTATCCAGGAATACGTATAGGATACACAATCATCCCAAGTAGCATTCGCGACCACTTTACAGAAATAAAATGGGTAAATGATCGACTTACACAAACAGTTGAACAGTTTGCGCTCGCAGACTTCATGGAATCCGGAAGATATCACCAGCACATCCAAACAATGAGCAACTCATATGCGGAACGACGAAGGCTCCTCGCCTCAACTCTCGAAGCGCACTTCGGTTCAAGGGTAACTATCCGTGGAACACAAGCTGGACTCCATCTACTCGCGACTATTAATAGTTCCCACGATTCACGAATCATCGCAAAAAAAGCACTTTCAATGGGCGTTCGCGTTTACGTTGCCGACGACTTCTATCTATCAAGCCCCCCTGAGGCGCCTACATTCCTTCTTGGATACGCAGCTATGACAGCGACAGAAATCCGCAAGGGAATCAAAATATTTGCCTTTGCAGCAGAGTCTCATTAGACCTGTCCCCCGACGGTTGCTGCACCAGCACGATAGGGCTTCGATAAAGGACTTCGTATGCAAGTCTGACGAGCTGAAATTGTATGGTAAGCCTGCACTCGTTGACGCCGATTGCGGCCTCTTAGTAGGTTGAGCGCGCACATGAATTCATGATCGACATCCCGGTGTAGGCCGCACGTACTTTGTGGACAGGTCTGAATTTTACTCTTAGACGCTGGCGAGACACGCCATGCGACAGATTTTCTTCGTTATTCAATATGGCGTTAAACGATTTTGCCGAGGCCTCGTCACAAACGAGCTCCGATCCTGCCCTCAGAATTACGAATCGCACACCAAGGTTCTCTCGTCAGGGCGATGGATGCCGAGGGCGATCGTTGGGACGCATAGGATCGGGATATATCGTCCTGGGGAGCACGCGGGTCAGTTCAGGCAAGATCGGTTTCGAGCAAGGATTCCTTGTCCTGATGGCGCCCCCTCCCCGCGTGTTGTCCTATCGTGCCACTATCAGTGTCCCTGAATCCACGGCCCACAACATCAATTCCTGGATGTCGGCCCCTGACGGTGATGGTATTGCGCTGGTTCATCCAGGGCAGCAACCTTGGGCTGTTTGGTATTTTGTGGGCGGGGGGTGAAGGTCTGGTTTCTGGCTGCTTGTTTTGTGTGCTGTTCCTTCTCGGCCTCGCCCAAAAGTGTCGGTGGCTCAGAGGCGAGTGGAGTCGCGTATGTCCGTGTTCCAGCTCGGTCCAGGAGGCAATATCCCTGATGGCTTTGTCCCGGGCGGGGTACACCTGGTAGACCCTCTCGTTCTTCAGTGTGGCGCCTGCCGATTCTGCCCAGGCGTTGTCTCAGCATATTGCGATTCTGCCCGCGGAGGCGAGAATGCCGTAACCCTCAAGGTGTTGAGAGAAGGCCTCTGAGTTGTACTGGCAGCCAGCCCGGCCCGAATAGAAAACCGTTGCTCCTTTCTCATGAGGCAGTGACGCACCGCCATATCGATGACAGCACACACCAGAGATGAGCGGTCTGCTATCGCATACCCGATTGCTTCCTCGGTGCAACAGCCCAGAACCAGTGCCAGGTAGTAACGACCCTCCCAAGCCAGGAAACAGGTGATGCCGCCCACCCATTTCATCGCGGGCCTCGTGACCGCGGGAGTCTAGCTTGACCTTGTCCGGGCGCCAGGCCAGGTCGGCGGGAAATCACCCTGCACACTTTCGTCCGCAGCGTGCGGCCTTACAGACCCAATGCCCCGTTACCTTGTTGTGGTGGTTCCGGATAGTCCGGAGCCAGGCCGGTAGTCGTGGGCATGATGTCTTTTGCCTCTCATTTTCCAATGATCCGAAATGGCCACCCTACTACGGACCCCAACCAGCGCACCAGATACCCAACACCGCTTGCCACACCATATAGGAACACCCCAAAAAAACGCTCAAGTCCATTCAGTAAACCGTTGTACGTCTGAACCCAGGCACCGAGGCAGGTCCAGCTTTGGTTCATTCCGACTGAGATTACAAGCGTCTTAGACTAGGTAGGTAGGTCGCAAAGAACGCACGAAAGAATGCATTGCCCTCCTCCGTCGTAACGCTCTCGGGATGAAACTGCACTGACTCGATACTCAGATTACGATGCCGGAGACCCATCACATACCCATCATCAATAGCGCGCGAAGAAACAATCAGTTCAGACGGAAGAGTTTCCTCTCTCACCACCAAGGAATGATAGCGAGTGACTTTAATGTTCTTTTTCGCATAGCAAAAAACCCCTTGTTGATCATGCTCAAGCATACTGGTTTTGCCATGCATAATATGCGAAGCCGGCACAACTTCGGCGCCGTATGCAACGGCAATTGCCTGATGTCCTAAACAGACCCCTAGAATAGGAATTTTTCCCGCAAAACTCCTTACTAGCTCAACGTGGCCGGAACTATCTGGATGTCCCGGGCCTGGCCCTAAAATGAGTGCTGCGGGATTGACTGCGTTAATTAAATCAATATTCTTTTCCTGAGATCTGACAATCAACGGCTCCATGTCAAACTCATCAATATAATGCCCAATTATATGCACGAAACTATCATAAGCATCAATCAACATTACAGTCACGCCAGCTCCTTTCCTGCGATCGCCAAATATGTTGCGGATAGCTTCGTTATCGTCTCATCCCACTCCGCCTCACGACGTGAGTCGGCGACAACACCTGCCGAGGCGCGGAGCGTGTAGCTATCATCAGTTTTCACCGCCATCCTTATGGCAAGACTCAGCTCAGCCCATCCGCCAAAACCGATGAGACCGAAGGCCCCTGCATATAAACCTCGCCGGCTAATCTCCAGCTCTTCAATAATTTCCATCGCCCGAACTTTCGGAGCGCCAGTCATCGTTCCGGCCGGAAAGCACGCACGAATCACATCATAAATGTCACACCAGCTTGGCAGCTTAGCCGAAATAGTCGAGACTATATGAAAAAGATGAGAGAATCGCTCCAGATGCATTAGGTCATCTATTCTAACGGATGACCTAGCCGCGAACTTACTAAGATCGTTTCTACACAGATCCACCAACATCACGTGTTCTGCACGCTCTTTAGGATCTCGAAGGAACGACCTAATTAGATGCTCCTCATGTCTGCCATCAGAAGCTCCTCGCACAGTGCCAGCAATAGGGCGCATGAGGACATTTTTGCAATTCACGCGAATGAAAAGCTCGGGGCTGGCGCCAACGACCATGGATCTCCCAATTGGTAGGAGGACCATATATGGCGACGGGTTACTTTTGCGCAGGCGTCGGTACACTTCGATATGATCGATATCTGTAGTAATTCTTATCTCATGTCCTATCTGCACCTGATAGATATCGCCGACACGAATATACTCTAGGCATCGATCTATTCTACCTAAATATTCACGCTTCGAAATCTCATCGGTCACTTGTACGGCACGCTGACTTAAAGCCGGAGCTCTATCAACAATATAGCAAGACCGCTTCAGCGCCCTCTTAATCTCATTCACTGGCAAAGACGGCAGAAACGAACCTTGAACTATCGACAATTCCCCACGTTGATTCGCTATATCAAGCGTCACCAGCCCGCGCACAAGCATATATGTCACATCGGGTATCCCTTCGCATCGCGGTCCAATTCTATAGGGAAGATCTTCGAGGTAGTGAACCGTATCGTATCCATAAAACGCAAGGAATCCGAAATCAAACGTTCTTGCGCTGCAAGGTACATCGAAAACCTCACTGGCAACCCTTGGAAGATTCCAAAAATCTTCGGATTTTTTCAATACAAGAGAACCATCGGTCGACATCCCAATTAATCCCCGCTCCACAAGCCGATCGACGACGGCATTTACAAGATTGGTCTGACCGGCGACCGACACGACTGATCGATGAACACTTATCTGGCTCTTCGCGTTTGAGGGTGTTGTAGGCGGGGTCTATTGAGGTGCGTAGGTGGGGGGTGGGTGCGTCGTTACACCAGGTAGGGGTCGAGGTCTCCCGATGATGGGAGC
>ERZ773043.1412-NODE-1412-length-13537-cov-2.792019_pt1 | contig 13537 bp, 15 predicted proteins | sample MGYA00580636_ERZ773043 | MGnify/ENA primary metagenome ERZ773043 (study PRJEB29015, sample SAMEA2737992) | human oral metagenome | biome: human oral; feature: human-associated habitat; material: dental | place: China | collected 2065 ... | reverse complement strand
GTTTCAAATTTTAAATAAGCCTGCCGTGCTATATCGGACGTATTCGGCGGCAAACGGATTTACAAGCGGCGAAATTTAGACAATGCCCGCAATGGTATCCGGCATATCTAGCGATAGTAAAATTTTCATCTCGCACGCAGCCAAATTTATCGCCATAGACCCGTCGCTAAATTTTACAAACGGCAAAAGCTAAATTTCAAGCGAGAAATTTGCGTCGCCTACTTACTAAGCGCCTCCGCGACGTGATCCCAGCCGAGCGCTCTAGCATAATCGAGCGCGGTTTTGCCGTGGATATTTTTAGCGTTTTTATCCGCACCCTTAGCAAGCAAAAGCTCGAGCCTCGTGCGGTTGCCCGCGATCGCCTCGTGGTGCAGCATCGTGTAGCCCTCATCGTCCGTGCGCGTGATCTCGTCCGGATACCCGCGCAAAAACTCCTCGAAATTTTTCTTCGTATTGACGCTCATCGGGTGTTCGGTTAAATTTTGCGGATGCTCCTGCTGCTCGTATGCCACTAGTACGACGTCAGGATCGCCGAAATTTAACCCCCACGCCTCGTCGTGCTCGGCGCGCTCGCTCTCGCTCATAGCTTTGCGCATCGCCTGCACGCTAAAGCCGCCGTAGGTCTTGCCCTCTATCGCAAACATCCAGTCGCTGATCTGCTCTAGCGGCACCGCAACTTCGTCGCCGTTTTTGACGTTGCTTAGCACGTTCGGGTCGTTTACGAGCACGCCGCAAACGCGCTCGCCGTCAAAATACACATCGTTTACCCACATATGCTCGACCTCGGTGCTGCCGTTTAGCTCTTGCGAAAAGGCGACCTTGACGCAGGCAAAGCTAAGCGCAGGGACGATGCGGAGGCGCTCCCAGTACAGCTCGCGTCAGAAGTAGCGAAAGCTCTTTCGCGCCTGCTCGAATGCTTTTAGCATCGCCTCATCTTCGCCATCCGCGTAAAACACCGGCTCGCTCTCTTTTGCATCTTTTGCCGCGGCGTTTTCATCCTGCTCGCCTTTGCCGCCTTTGCTATCGCTATCTTTCGAGCACGCATCATCGCCGCCGAATAGTTTTTTAAATAGTCCCATTTGCTCTCCTTAAATTTAGTTGAGATTCGTATTGTATTTTAAATTTACTTTCATTTGCCTGATTAAAATAGCGGGCAAAATTTCACCGCGCGAGCCGTATATCGGAGCGCAGAAGAGCGGGGCGGTTTTACAGCTTGCGCTCCGCGTCTGCAAAAATTAAGCTATAATTGCGTTTAAATTTAATTAAAGGAGAGATTATGGGGCTATTCGGTTTGGGCAAAAAAGTTGAAAAAGCGCAAATTCCAAGCACTTTTGCCGGCAGAGTGGATAAATTTTGGGCGGAATTTAGCGGCGTGATAGATGAGATCAAGGCCGATCTGGCGGCGGAAGAGTTTGAAAAGGCGATGCAAAAGACCGACGAGAAGCTTCGCATCTGCCTTGCCGAGCCTTATTTTATGACGGGGCTCGTGGGCGATAAGCTCGATCTAGTGCTAACTCCCGAGGGTATGAGACACCGATTATTTTGGCTAAGCTTTATCAAAAACGCTATGCCTAAGCAGCTCGAGGGCAGAATGCGCTGCACGCTCGGAAAGCCGCGTGCGCCGCGAGGTATCGGCGGACTTGAGATGTACGATACGCGCGTAAACGCCGAGGAGTCGATGATCTACGCGCAGTTTAACGAAAGCGACGTGGATATTAAAATTTACAACGAAAACCTAGCGGCTCTGCTCGCGCAGGACGAGAGTAAGGCTGGCAATCTGAGCTTCATCCTGCTTGATAACATCATCGGCGAGACGGCAGTCATTAACACTTTGGGCATGCTTGAGGTGCTCGATAAGCCGCAGGAAAACGGCGTGCCGCTAAGCGAATTTGCCGATCTGATCGATGAGAAATTCGGCGAAAAAGCCGCGCGCGAACCGCTAAAGAATTTTTTCAGCTACGAGATGCAGCCGCGCGGTAGCGAGGTGCGCGAGGACGTGATCGTGGGCACCACCTGCCTGCGAAATCTCATAGGCGAGTACCTAGGCGGCAAGCGCGACATCTATAACGAAGCCTTCGAGCTCGGCATCAAATTTTGCTTTCTTAGCATAGGTAACGGCGGCGACGTACAGGCGGGCTTTGATCTGCGAAACAAGATCGAGGACGAGGAGCTAGAAAGCTGCGGCTCGTTTCTAGAGATAATCGGCGGTGCAACCGGACAGAGGCACGCATACATCGATCTCATCTGCTATGACGAGGAAAGGCTGAAAGAAAAAGTAAGCGAGCTTTGCAAAAAATATGGCGCAAATATACAAATCCACGACTTTAAGCGGTAGCGACTTTGGTTTTTACCGCTACCAAAATTTGCGACTTAAGCGGTAGCGGCCTCTGTTTTTTGCGGCAGATAAATTTGAAATTTTGCGCCATCGCGGAAAATAAATTTTAAAATTCTACGCCGCCGCGTAAAATAAATTTAAAATTTGCCGCGCCGCACGTTTTTCATTCGGTTTTACTATTTCGCCGACACGCGGTAAAATTGAGCGAGCCGTGAGCTTGCGATATAAATTTTGGCGATTTAGCAGTAAAATTTGTGAGGTTCGCAGTGCGAATTTGCGATGATAAAATTTTGCTTCGGTTTCAGTGCAAAGCGCGCCGATTCAGGAGCTTTTGAAAGATAAAATTTTAGGGAACGAACATGAAAATTATCTCGAAATTTAAAGATAATTACGATTTTATGGTGTCAAAATACGGGCTTGACGAGACTTTGGTCTATGACCGCAGAAACTCTACTCCAGTCAGTGCGGACGAGCTATGGAGGCTTGACGAGGGCGATAAAAAGGTCTTTGAAAGGAAGCTTAGCGGGTACCGCTTTATCGGCGGTAAATTTATAAACTGGAGCAAAACTGACGTAAATAAACTGCCGCGCCTGCTTCACTCCGTGATTTTCATCGGCAAAAATTTAGTCCATATTTTCGCCTCTCAGGATAAAATTTACACAAGCCTAGAGTTTGACGAGACGGAGCTAAGAAGGCAGTATCAGAAGGATAGAACTTTGAGCTTTAGCGATGGATTTCGCGCCCATATCGTCTCGTGGCTAGACAAGGTCGGCGAGCAGGCTACACGCGAAGAAATTCTGCAGCTCGTGGCGCTAGAGGGCGACCGCAAAACGACGCTAAAAAATATTGTTCGCGACGATAAAATTATAAGCAAAGATGAAATTTTGAGCGCCCCAATCGTATTTTTTAAGCTCACACAGAACATTCACACCGCAGCGATAAATCCACAGCTTAACGCGATGGGGTTTTATCTGAATGCCGATTTCGTCTGGCAAAGCCTAGTCGAGTTTTTATCCGCCAAAAAGGACGCCTCTGCTCCGGCAGGCACGATACCAAATGATATAAAAATCGCTAGCAAGGGCTTTGACGTAAAGCGCTCGTTTCGCCCAAAAATGAAATAATTCGGCTCGCGCAGCAAATAATCCGTGCAAATCGTCGCCAGAATTTATCCCTCTTTACTTCGCTGTTTTGACGCGCCTCATAAATCGAGCGAAATTTTATAAATTTTTATAAGTTTCGACGAGCAAGCGCACGAAAGCTTAGGCACAAAATAAAATGTGGGTAAAATTCCGCAAAAGCTCTTTCGCAAAATTTTAAAAGAATTAAAATATTTCCTTGAGGAATTTTAAAATTCCGCATAAGGCAAATTTACAAAAATCTCGTGAAAAATATGGAATTTCGTGAAAATTCCGCAAAATTCTAAAATTTTACCGCAGCGACGTCCATCGCGCGCATTAGCCGCAGCATTTGAACGTGTTCGAAAACGTCGTGCGTGCGGATGATCGCGGCGCCGTTTAAAGCGGCAACCTGGTGCAGATACAGCGAGCCTGCGAGCCTATCCTCGACCGCGGAGGGGCTGTAAAAATCGATAACGCTCTTTCTGCTCGCACCCACGAGCAACGGGCAACCGAAATGCAAGAAATGCTGCAAATTTTTAATCAGCACTAAATTTTGCTCGGCGGTCTTACCAAAGCCGATGCCCACGTCAAGGATGATCTTTTTAAGCCCCGCGCTTTGCAGCTGCTGCAAATTCTGCGCAAAAAACTCATCGATCTCGCCCATCAGATCGTCATATTTGGGCGCAAGCTGCATATTTTGCGGCTTTCCTTGCATGTGCATCAGCACGTAAGCGGCGTCGTAGCGAAGCGCAAGCGGAGCAAGAGCGAGGTTTGCGCTGATGTCGTTGATGATACTAAAGCCCCGATCTAGCGCAAATTCCAAACAATACTCATCGAAGCTATCGAGGCTAAATTTAGCCTTTTCATGCAAGCCTAGGCGGTAAATTTCGCTCACGACATCCTTTATGCGCGCAAACTCCTCATCCCTGCCGCAGTACTGGCTGCCCGGGCGCGAGCTCACGCCGCCGATATCGATGATAGCAGCACCCTGCTCGATCATCTTTTCGATCTTATTGGTCGCCTCTTTTAAGCTTGCCACGCGGCTTGCGGGGTTGAAGCTATCGGAGTTGATATTGACGACGCCCATTATTTCGCAGCTTTGCGGCTTAGCAAATTTCTCGCTTAGAAATTTCGCGAGCTCTTTTAGCCCGAAATCCTGCAGCGCTTCTTTTTGCGCCAGAACTTCGATCTGGCGGTCATTTGCGATCAAAACCGCGTCCGTATCATCGCGCCCTAGGATCACCCCTTCGTTGCACGCAAGCTCGGCGCCGATACTAAGGGCATCCTGTTTTAAAATATTCGCCGCGGGCGCTCGCAGATCTTTTAGATAGAAAAAGTTTAGGCGCGATTTTTTCTGCATTATCGCCCGTCCTGCATTTCGCACGCCGATGCGCTCGCAAATCAGCGCAAAATCGGCCTCGTTTGAAATTTTATAAATTTTCATCTTTTCTCCTCGATCATCAACAGTAACGGAGTAAGCACGGCGTGGGCTTTGGCGTTGTGCTCGGCGAGGTAGCTTAGGCGGTCAATGCGCTGCAGCTCATCGCCGCTTAGCCTGACGCCCGCTTCGAAGCACTCTAGCGCGATCTCGCCGATGAGCGCTTTTAGCGCCGTTTTGTTCAGCTCGCCCTTGCGCTCCAGCGCGATCTGCGCGTCGATAAACTCCACCGCTTCCTTTAGGCTTAGCCTGGTTAAGTTTAGCCCGGTGCGGTATCTGGGCTTTCGCACGCAGAGGTTTTGCACGATCAGGCGCGAGCGGATGGTGGGCAGCAGGGCGTTGATGAAGGGGGTGATCAGGAAAAACACCGTATTTTTAGGCGGCTCCTCTAAAATTTTAAGCAGAGCGTTTTGCGCCTCCTCGCCGAATTTCGTAGCGGCGATGACGATAATCTTATCCTCGCGCTCGGCGACGTAGGCTTCGTCGATGATCTTTCGTGCCTCGTCGATCTTAAGCTCAACGCTTTCGAAAAACCTTAAATTTTTGCGTGGAATTCCGGCTAAAATTTTATCTTTAAAGCCCTCATAATCGTTCGTTAAAACGATCTGATTTATGATTTTCAAAGCACCACTTCGTCAAAAAGCACGGCGTCAATGCTTTTGTCTAAAATTTTAAAAAGCTGGATAAGTTTGAGATCCAGGCTAGGATCGCTCTCGCTCATGTAGAAGCTGTTTTGCAGCCTCTCGTCGATGAGCCACAGATAGCTGTCCTCGTGGCTTTTGGCGATTTTGGCTAGCGGATGGTTGCCGTTGCCGATGTAAAAATATATAAAGCCGTTGGCAAACGCGAGGCTTAGCATATCGTTTAGCAGCAGAGCGTCCTCCAGGCTATTTACGCCGCCGCGATAGAGCGAGCGCAGCGAAAAAAACGGCAGCAGCGGGCGTGAGTTGGTCGAGGAGTTGATCTTTTTGATGATGTATTCGCTAAACCAGCTTCGCTCATCGTCGCAGATGACGATGAAAGCAAAGCCGTCGTGGAGGAATTTCAGCTTTGATGCTAAAAGCGGCGTCCAGTCCTCCTTGCGATCCTCAAGCCACTCAAGTCCGGGCTCGGAGCGCATCGCCGTAACGCTCCAAGTGTGCAGATCCTGCATTATTTATCCAAATCGTAGGCTTTATGCAGCGCGCGCACGGCGAGCTCGCCGTATTTGGCCTCTACGATCATCGAAATTTTAATCTCGCTCGTGGAGATCATCTGGATATTTATCCCTTCGTCCGCGAGCGTCTTAAACGCCTTGCTGGCTATGCCGCTGTGGCTTTTCATACCTACGCCTACCAAAGAAACCTTTACGATATCGGCATCTGATTCGATGATGGAATTCGGATTTGGATTTACCTCTTTCATTACCTTATAGGCCGTTTCTAGCTCGTTTTGCGGCACGGTAAAGCCTAAATTCGTCTCGCCGTTTCGTCCGATATTTTGCACGATCATATCGACGTTGATCTCCTTGCTCGCAAGCGCGGAGAAAATTTCAGCCGCGACGCCGGGGCGATCCTCTACGTTTCTAATCGTGATTCTTGCTTGATTTTTATCCAGTGCAATGCCGCTAATTACCGCATCTTCCATCTTTTCTTCTCCTGTTATGAGTGTTCCTTCATGATCGTTAAAACTGCTTCGCGTCACTAAATTTACGTTTAATTTCTTCGCAAGCTCGACGCTTCGATTTTGCAAAACCTTCGCTCCCAAGCTCGCAAGCTCAAGCATCTCGTCGTAACTGATGCGATCAAGCTTCTTAGCCTTTGGCTCGATGCGCGGATCGGTCGTATATACGCCGTCTACATCGGTGTAAATTTCGCACAGATCGGCATTCAGCGCTCCTGCGACGGCGACTGCGCTAAGATCGCTTCCGCCTCGCCCAAGCGTCGTTACTTCGCCTGCAGTGCTAATGCCCTGAAAGCCCGCGACGACGACGATTTTTCCCTGCTTTAGCGCCTCTTGCATGCTTTTTGGATCGATAGAGACGATGCGAGCTTTGGTGTGAAAATTATCCGTCACGATACCCGCACCACGCCCGCTAAACGCGATCGCAGGGTAGCCCTTGGCGTTTAGCGCGATAGCTAAAAGTGCGCTCGTGACGCGCTCGCCCGAGCTTAGCAGCACATCCATCTCTCTACCTACGGGAGTTTTAGTAAAAAATTCCGCCTGCTCGATGAGCTGATTGGTAACGCCGCTCATCGCAGATACGATTACCGCGACATCGTGTCCTTCGTTTTTAGTCTTTATCACGCGCTGCGCGACCGCCTCGATCCGCTCTAGCGTGCCGACGCTCGTACCGCCGTATTTTTGAACGATCAGCATTAAATGTAACCCTCCTCCTTAAAATATTTTAAAACCGTCGCGTAAATCGGCTTTTTGAAGTGATTTACGTGCCTTAAAACCTCATTTGCGCCTACGAATTTAAATGCGTCGAACTCCGGAAGTTTAGTATTGATGTTTATATCGGCTAAGCTTCGCAATCTTACCAAAAAATACCTTTGAATTTGCCCGTCGTATGGGCGCATCTTTTGAGCTACCCCATCGGGAAAGTCGTAGCTAAGCCACTTCGGGCACTCAGCGATGATATCGACTTTGCTTGTTCCGATCTCCTCACCGAGCTCTCTGCGGATCGCCATCTTAGGCGTCTCACCATCGTCGATACCGCCTTGAGGAAACTGCCAAGCGCCTTTGATGTCGCTTCGTTGCGCGATTAAAATTTCGCAATTAAACGGATACGAGGGCGAAAGTACGATTGCAGCGACATTCGGTCTGTAATTTTTCTCTTTTTCCATCTCGTTTTCTCACAAAAAATTTCTCAAAATTCTACCTAAAAATATTAAAATTTGCGTTAAGAGGCTTAAAATTTATATAAATTTTCAAATTAATTCGCTAAATTTTGCGACATAAATTTAGCCCATAGGACTGCCCTTGCACATCTACATCCACGTGCCGTTTTGCACCTCAAAATGCCCGTATTGCGCTTTTGGCTCCTTCAGCGACAAATTTAGCCTCGTGCGCAAGTATTTTTCGGCACTGCGGCTTGAAGTGCGCGACTTTTTGGCGAAAAATCCGCATGCGCAAATTTCGACGCTTTTTATCGGAGGAGGCACGCCAAGCGCCGTGGATGCAGGGCTTTACGACGAAATTTTTGCGCTGCTTGCGCCGCATTTTACCGCCAAAGCCGAAATCAGCTCAGAAGCCAACCCAAACTCCGCTAGCCACGCTTGGCTTAGGGCGATGCAGGGGCTCGGCGTAAATCGCATCAGCTTCGGCGCGCAGAGCTTCAACGATGCCAAGCTAAAGTTCCTCGGTCGCGTGCATAATGCGGCGCAGATTTTTCTGGCGGTGCAAAATGCCAAAGCAGCGGGCTTTGATAATATAAATTTGGATCTAATCTACGCGAGCAAATTTGACGATAAAAGGAATTTAAAATTTGAAATGAACGAGCTTGCGCGCTGCGAAGTGCCGCATCTAAGCGCCTATGCGCTGAGCCTTGAGGAAAATACGCCTTTTTTCGGGCGCGAAAGCTTTAAAAAGGAAAGCTCGGCTCTAGCTAAATTTCTCTTTGCTTTGGCAGCTGATAGCGGCTTTAATCAGTATGAAATTTCAAATTTTGCCGCGCGCGGACTGCGCTGTAAGCACAATCTCGCCTACTGGCGCGGCGAGGATTACGCGGGATTTGGAGCATTTGCGGTCGGAACTAGCGGGCAGGTGCGCCTTAGCTCGCCTAAAAATTTGCGAGACTACATCGCAGATCCGCTGCAAAAACAGCGCGAAACTCTAAGCGCACAGGATAAAAAGCTCGAGCGCATATTTCTCGGGCTGCGCTGCGTTTTGGGATTTGAGGCGCAAATTTTAGACGCAGCGGAGCTAAGCAATGCGCAGCTGCTCGTGCGCGAAAAAAAGCTGAAATTCGGCGAGGGTAAATTTTATAATCCCAACTTTTTGCTCGCCGACGAGATCGCGCTTTTTATCACGCAAGAAAGCCGCCGCGGGCGCTAAATTTAAGATTAATGAAATTTTAGTTACAATACGCCACTTTTTACGTTAGGAAATTTTATGTTTGGTATCAGTATGCCTGAAATTACGGTCATTTTAATCATCGCGATAATCGTGCTGGGGCCCGAAAAGCTTCCAAAAGTGCTGGTCGAGCTCGCGAAATACTTCAAAGTCATCAAAAAAACCATCAACGACGCAAAATCGAGCTTCGATCAGGAGCTTCGCATCGCCGAGCTCAAAGAGGACGCCAAAAAATATAAAGAGAGTATCACGCAAGCAAGCGAAGGCGTGCGCAAAAAGCTCACGTTTGAGGAGCTCGACGAGATAAAAGGCGGTATCGACTCGGTCAAAGAGACGCTAAATGCGGGGCTAAAAGACGCGGAAAGCTCGCTTAAAGAAACGCTTAGCTCGGATGCCGCCAAAGACGCGTTAAACTCCGCGAAAGTCTCGGCACAAAAACAGAGCGAGACGGCAAATTTAAAAGCAAATTCGAGCGGCGGAAATTCCGCGCAAAGCTCGGGCGCCGCGAACTCTGCGCAAGGCTCCGCCGGCGGCGTAACAAATTCTAGTGCCGGAGACAAAGGCAAAAATTCTAGCGCCGAAAGCGAAAGTGAAAATTCCATGCCGAGCACGAGCGGCAGTGCGGGAAATTCCGCACAAAATACGAATGCAAGCAGTGAAGCGAAAAGCGCCGCGCAAAATATGAACGCAAATTTAAACGGCGATGCGCAAAATTTTATGCAAAATTCCGCACAAAATAGCGATACGCAAAAATCATAATGAGAGAGAAATTTAATGTTTGAAGAGCTAAAACCCCATCTAGCCGAGCTTCGCAAGCGCCTGGTGATCTCCGTGCTTTCCGTCATCGTCCTTTTCATCGCGTGCTTCGGCTTTTGGGAAGATATTTTAGGTTTTATGACCCGTCCGCTGGTGCGCGTGCTTCCTAAAGGCAGTGAGATCATCTTTACCCAGCTTGGCGAAACGTTTTTTACTGCGATGAAGGTGTCGTTTTTTACCTCGTTACTTCTAGCAATGCCGATAATTTTCTGGCAGGTGTGGCTTTTCGTAGCGCCTGGGCTTTACGACAACGAGAAAAAATACGTCATCCCCTTCGTTAGCGGCGCGAGCATTATGTTCTTTTTAGGCGCGGCGTTTTGCTATTTTTTCGTAATCCCCGTCGCGTTTAATTTCTTGGTAAATTTTGGCGCCAAGCAATTTACTGCGATGCCTACGATCGGCGAATATGTAGGCTTTTTCGCTAAACTCGTCGTCGCATTCGGCATCAGCTTCGAGCTTCCTGTAGTAACCTTTTTCCTCGCTAAGATCGGGCTTGTAACAAATAAAAGCCTGAGCGATTTTTTTCGCTACGCAATCGTCATTATTTTCATCTTTGCAGCGGTCATGACGCCGCCGGACGTGCTTAGTCAGTTTATGCTCGCAACTCCGCTAATTGCGCTTTATCTGCTTTCGATCTTTATCGCCAAAATGATAAACCCATATAGGTCCGAGGAGGATGACGAAGGCGAAAATTCCACGGACGTAGCGCAGGCGTGAGATGGCGGATCTAAATTTAGTCGGTAGCTACGATTACGAGCTTCCTAGCGAGCTCATCGCAAGCGCGCCCGCGATGCCTAAACAAAGCGCGCGCCTACTGATCTACGACCGCGCCAAAGAGCAGATCACGCACGCACGCTTCGGCGATCTGGCGGACGCTCTGCCGCCCTGCGATATTATTTTTAACGACACGCGGGTGATTAAGGCGCGCCTTTTCGGTCATAAAAACAGCGGCGGCAAGATCGAGCTTCTGCTAAACTCGCCGCTTGAGGGCAATAAATTTAGCGCCTATATTCGCGGCAGCGTCAAAGTAGGCAGCGAATTAAAATTTCAAAGCGGTCTTGAAGCGCGCGTTTGCGAGCTTATGGAAGGCGGGCTTCGCATCGTTCAGTTTGAGCAGGGCGGTAAGACTTTAAACACCCACGATGTTTTTGAAATTTGCGAACGTATCGGCCACGTGCCGCTGCCGCCGTATATCAAGCGCGCCGATACGAAGGAGGATGCGAGCTGGTATCAAAGCATCTTCGCGCGCGAGCAAGGCGCCGTCGCCGCACCTACCGCGAGCTTACACTTTGATAGCGAGATGATTGCGGATTTGCGCCGAAATCACGAGATCCGCTTCATCACGCTGCACGTGGGCGCGGGCACCTTCAAGCCCGTGGAAGTAGCGGATCTGCGCGATCATAAGATGCACGGCGAGCTCTACTCTATCCCGCCGCAGACCGCGCAAATTCTAAAAAGCGAGCGAAAAATTTTAGGCGTGGGTACGACCGTTACGAGAACGATCGAAAATTTTGCACGTAACGGGCAAAGCAGCGGGATCTGCGAGCTGTTTTTGCACCCGGGCAACCCACCAATAAGACAGAATTTTTTGCTTACGAACTTTCACCTACCCAAATCCACGCTGATAATGCTCGTAGCGAGCTTCATCGGTCTTGAGCGCACGCTTGAGCTCTACCGCATCGCAGTGGAGCAAAGATACCGCTTCTACTCCTATGGCGATGGGATGCTTGTGCTATGAAAGCCGTGGTTTTAGGCGCGCTAGCAATATTGGCTGCGACGACAGGCTTTGCGGCAAGAAAACTTTTTGCTAAAAAGCCCGCCGTAAGCGGCAAAATTTTCTCCGCTGCGCCTAAAGCCAAAGAAAGCGATTCCGTCGTGCCTAGACGCGAGGATATCGCGCAGATCGATATTTTAAAAATTTTAAAATTTCAAAGCGAAATTTTATTTGAGGAGTGCACGAAATACGACAGCACGCTCTATCTTAGCTTTCCACCGCAGCTGCCGCGTATCTACGGCGGCGAGGTGCTAAATCTCACTAGCGCAGTCTTTGATGCGTGCGAGTTTTTTCTACAAAATATCGCTGAGCCAATCCGCGTAAGCGTGGAATTTAGTAGCAAGGAACTTAGAGCGAATATGAGCTCTATCAAGCTCGATGTTCGCGTAGGCATCGATCGCGAGCTAAAGGATCCGCGCACCTATGCGCTTAAAAGTGCACTAGAAAGCGCTGCTAGCACGGATGATGAGTATCTTACTTCGGCGCAGACCCATTTGCGTGCACTCGGTTCGCATCCAAGTATTGGAGCCGACGGGCGCGGAACCTTTATCAAAATGGATGCCGTGCTTAGCTGCTTCGCGCAGCAGAGCTTTAGCGCCAAAAAATACGACTACAACGTCATCATCACGCATAAAAACCGCGCGATCTTCGAGGAGCTGCGAGATTTTTTGAGCGGGCTTGGCTGCGACGTGATGCCAAACTCCAACTGGGAGAGCGCAAAGAGGCACCTAAACGACTTCATCTACGTAGCCGACGTCGTCATCCTTGACGCCGAGATCCTGCGCGCAAATATAAGCGAAATAAACTACCTCAACGCGCTGGAAAAAGATGGGGTATTTTTCATATTTTTACTTAAAAACAAACACTCGCTCAAGGTGCTGGAGGGGCTAAGTTTTAAATTTTTCAAGCTCGAGATGCCATATTTCTACGACGAGTTTTACGCCACGCTTGATCTCATCGAAAAGATCAAAAACGATGAGAATTTTTTGGGATTATAGCGAACGGGTAACGACAAATTTAAAACCAAAGAAATTGAAGTGCTATTTTGACTTAGATTGGATCAAGGGCAATATAAACGATAGCGAATATGCCTTAAGGCAGCGGCGATACGAGGCGTATTTAGCAGGGCTGCATAAAAATATGCATACGCTAGAAAGAATTTTTGCGGTCATAAGCTTCAACGATGCGCTATTGCTACCCAAAAAACAAATCAATGAAAAATTGCATTTAAAATTTTACATCGGAGATTTGCAAAATGGATATTATGAACTAAAATGCGTTATGAGCTCGGATCAAAGATGCGGCGCGGCGCCCGGCGAAATAATAACGAGCGAGATATTTTACGAAAATCGCAATTATCGCTTCTCTTTCATCCTCGCTTGCTTGAAGGAATACGCCGTTAATTTTTCCAGGATAGATAGCCTTAAATTTAACGCGATTTCGCAGAAAAAATACCACTTTGAGCATAAGAAATTTAAACTTTCATAGAAAACCGCGCACCCAATCGGTCGCGCATAAAATTTACCCATAAAGATCGCGCCCTTAAATTTATCCCGCTTGCAAGCCGCAAACAGCGTAAATTCCGTCGCGCCTTGCAGCTAAATTTATTAAATTTAACATAGTCCGCGCACAAGCAAGTTTATTTCGTCCGCTTACCTCAAAAACGCTCAAGCCCCATTTTTAAAATTTACACCCCAAGCGGACTTAAGAAATTTTACAAACGGCACAATCTGTTTTGAAGCACGCCCGATAAGACGTATATAAAGCGAGTAAATTTAAGAATTTAGCGCGGCGCCCGGCTTACGACACCACGACACCACCGATGCTTGCTCGATGCTTACAATTTAAATTTTATCTTCTACCCTCTTTTTTAGCCCTGACCGCCTCATAAAGTTCGTCGATCGAGGTTGCAGACGAGCCCGAATATTTCTGCGCCGCTTGCATGGTCTTTTTGCCCCATTTACCATCAATCATCACACCGTAGCCACCGAACATCAAAC
>ERZ773043.1410-NODE-1410-length-13544-cov-5.169842_pt1 | contig 13544 bp, 15 predicted proteins | sample MGYA00580636_ERZ773043 | MGnify/ENA primary metagenome ERZ773043 (study PRJEB29015, sample SAMEA2737992) | human oral metagenome | biome: human oral; feature: human-associated habitat; material: dental | place: China | collected 2065 ... | reverse complement strand
CAATGCACTTCAGTGCCGTGCCGTTGCCGCAGCCGGGACACCAGAGATGGGGCAGACGGTTCTGACGAAAATACTGCTCAAAGCTGCGGTCGACCTCCGCGCGTGCATTCATGTCCGTGCTCATGCCCGCACCTCCTCGCTCATCTGACGAATCGCCGCCGTGATTTCCTGCGGCGTGAAGTCCAGCATATTGTACTTGAGGCAGGGGCGGACAGGCGTATCGTGCGCCGCACGCGTGACCTCACCCACGAGCTGCCCATAGTTCAGCTCCGCGACGAGGATGCTCCGCACGCGATCCGCGAGCCGTCCGACGGCGGCATCCGCGAACGGCCAGATCGTCTTGAGGCGCAGGAAACCGACCTTGATCCCGTCCGCACGCGCCGCGCGTACCGCCTCGTATGCCGTGCGCGCTGTGCCGCCGTAGCTGACGACGGCGTACTCCGCGTCCTCCATAAAGGCTTCCTCCGTGTGGATGATCTCCTCGCCCACACGATTGATCTTCTCGTGGAGACGGTGGATCAGCTGCTCCGTGACGACGGGGCTGCCCGACGGGAAGCCCGTCTCATCGTGGAGGAGCCCCGTGACGTGGATGCGGCAGCCGTCGCCGAAACGCGCGACATCGGGCACAAGATCCTCGCCGACGGCGAACGGCTGATAGCCTTCGGCGCGTGTCTTTTTCGGCAGGCGGCGCGGATAGATGTCCAATTCGTCTGCCGTCGGGAGCGTGACATTTTCGCGCAGATGCCCGACGATCTCGTCCGTCAGCAGAATGACGGGCGTGCGGAAACGCTCCGCATAGTTCACCGACAGCACCGCCAGATCGAACGACTCGCGCACGCTCCACGGCGAGAGTGCAATGATCGGATGGTCGCCGTGCGTGCCCCAACGCGCCTGCATCACATCGCCCTGTGACGGCGCGGTCGGCTGCCCTGTCGAGGGACCGACGCGCTGTACATTCACCACGACGCACGGGATCTCTGCGCACGCTGCATAGCCGATCAGCTCCTGTTTCAGAGAGAAGCCCGGGCCGCTCGTCGCGTCCATCACCTTTGCACCCGCGAGCGACGCACCGAGGATTGCGCCCATCGCGCCGATCTCGTCCTCCATCTGGAGGAACGTGCCGCCGATCTTCGGCAGCAGCTTTGCCATCTGCTCGGCGATCTCCGTGGACGGCGTGATCGGATAGCCCGCGAAGAACGTCACACCTGCCGCAATCGCGCCCTCGGCGACCGCTTCGTTGCCCTGCATGAGCCTTGCTCTCGTCTCGCTCATTTGCGCTCCTCCCTCCGCTCCACGAATATCGCAAAATCGGGGCAGCGCATCTCGCACTGTCCGCACGCGATACAGTCCTCGGGTCGGACGGGCACAATCTTGCCGAGCAGGCTCACCTCGAGCACTTGCTTCGGGCAGAATGCGGCGCAGATGCCGCAGCCCTTGCACCGATTTTTCTTGATATACAGCTCACCTTTCATGGCGTCTCTCTCCCGCCGGGATGTGGAAGGCATCCCCTTATACACAGAAAACAGTTCCATTACCCGCTCCGGAGGTCTGTCCCTCCGTCATGTGTGCGGATAATTTCAATATTATAACAGAAGATACAGAGAAAGTACAATCGCATACTGAATACATCGCTGCCCGACAAAAAACTTGACGCACCGTACATCCTGTAGTAATCTACAGGCGGAAAAGGAGGGGATTTCTTGAATTTTTATACCTATGACTATATTACGGCGCACAGCCAGTTCGGCGATAATGTCTGGTATGTGCTCTCGTTTCTCGCGCTTGCGGCGCTGCTGTTTGTCAGCATCAAATATCTGCGCAACCGCCTCGCGACGCGCTACCGCGACCTCATCGTCATCCTCTTTCTCATGGTCGCATTCCTCGGCGGTATGCAGTGGAACGACTACAACCGTACGAAGAGCGATGTGGAGGCGACCTCGCGCATGGCACAGTTCCTCCACAGCCTCAGCGAGGATCTCGGTGTGCCCGTGCAAAAGATCCGCACCAACTCGACGTATTTGAAACAGGGGATGCTCGTCGATGTGCAGGGGACGTTTTACGCGGTGACGTTCAATGCGGACTTTACTTCGTTTCAGTATGAGCAGACGCATCTCCTGAACCGCGACGTGAAGATTGTGGACAAGGAGGACTGACATGCTGATCTACTTTTTGATGCTGGGCAAGCTCGCGCTCGGACTCCTCTGTCTCATCGTTCAGATCAACCTGCTCGGCAAGGGCAACCTCGCACCGAACTCCGCGACCGATCAGGTGCAGAACTACGTCCTCGGCGGCATCATCGGCGGCGTGATCTACAACAACGCCATCTCGATTCTGGACTTCGTGCTCGTGCTGATCGCATGGACGCTGCTCGTGCTGATCCTGAAATATCTCAAGATGAACAGCGGCATGATTAAGGACTTCGTCGACGGCAGTCCCGCCGTGGTGATCGAGCGCGGCAAGATCCTCATGGATGAGTGTATGCGGCACGGAATGCTCGCGCATGACATCATGCTGAAACTCCGCATGGCGGGGGTTTACTACGTCAAAGACGTGAAACGCGCCGTCCTCGAGCCGAACGGACAGCTCACCGTCATCCAGTACGGCGCGCAGAACGCGCGCTATCCGCTCATCCTCGACGGACAGGTGGACGAGGACATCCTCGAACTCATCGAAAAGGATCGCGTCTGGCTCAACGCCGAGCTGCGTGCGGCGGACTACGCAGTGAAGGACATCTACATCGGCGAGTACAAGGACGGTGCGCTGATTATCCATCCGTATGAGAGTGCGTGAGGGGGCACATAAAAAATCCCGCCTGTATGGGGCGGGATTTTTTATGAATCTTTGTGGTGCTAAACAGACAGCCGCTCACGCAATCCGGACTGGAGAATCTGTGAAAAATTGAGCCGCTGTTTTTCGGCAAGCTCGTTGAGATACCATGGGATCGTGAGAGTCTTTTTCACGGGACGATTATTCATCTCAGCGCGTATTGCAAACATATTAGCGTCGAGTGTACCAATATGGATTTCTCCATCGCGGGCGAGATATCGTCGCTTTCACGATACCCTGAGATCGTGACTCGTCTGGGCTTGGTCGGGTGCTTGAATTGACGGTGAGATCCTTTCTGTGCGGCGAGCTTCCAGCCGTCTGCTTTGATGATACGTAAGAGGTCACGTACTTTTCGGGGCATATCGTTTCCTCCTATATGATACTACACGTAGTATGTACGTGTAAATATCTCTTTTGACATCCAAGGTTTTCACAGATTGACTGACAGAAACTTTTCCAGTATATCAAGGCGCGTATGATTTTGTGAATAAAATATTCGGTAAATATAGAAACAAATGTGCGACTGAAAAGAAAAGTATGCTATAATATAAATAAGTGAGGTGGAAAATATGTCATCGAAGAGTATGCTGAATAGCAGTGCTTTTTTATCAGGATGCTTCCCTATAGCTTTAATAGAGGTCGTTCGCCTTCTTTTTTCTGATAGCAATAATATTATATTGTGTGGGTTGTCTTTGGTGTTTTTAGTGACGACCATTGCGGCAACCATTTATGTATGGAGATCTTTTTCCAGGATGTTTAGCAAAGCTGATATACCGTGCCGTATTTCGAACTTGAAAAGAAAGGATATGTTCAGTAGTGGCGCATTGAGTTTTTACATTCTTCCATTCGTTTCTTTTATTGGGGATAATATACAGAGCATATTTACACTGTTTGTGGTGACTATAGTTTTACTTGTGATTTTTAATAACAACATGATGTTTATGTATACCCCGCTGCTGGACTTTTTAGGCTATAAGGTCTTAGAAGGGGATATATCGAGCTTAGGTGGGGACGATGCACAAACTGCTGTAATTGTTGTAAGATCTGGGAAAGGGCTGTTCTTCTCTGGAAGCAATCGTGGACTCGTAAATTGTGTGAGTGAGAATGTGTATTTTTTTGTCAAGAACGAGGGATAAACGGGGCAGTACATCCAACCACACAGTTGTTGAAATCAAGGCATCGCTTTCGTGTGATGGTATCGATGAAATCTTTCAGTTTTTCATCACTGCTGACATCGACATGAATATCTCCTTCTGAGGTAGTTATGACAGGCAGCCTATATTTTTGAGAAATACTATCTTTGTTTTCATTTGTAATAGACTCCAAATCTCTTAAAATATCCTCGTCTGTATGGGCAAAGCATTTTGCTTTGCCAGATTTTTTCATGTAAGCCTCAATGGTATTTTGATCCTTTTCAGACAAAATGTTCCGCACAAAGAGTTCTTCTTTTATTTCATTACTCTTTTTCACAAGATCTTGTTCCAGACCAAGTAGAGATTTTCCATCTTCCGTAACAATATAGCAGTTGTCATCCACAATGAATGTATCAAAATGTTTTGTTAGATTTACAATTTTATCTGAAAGACGTTGAAAAGTTTCTTTTTTTACTTGATACATAAATTTTTTTTTGAAAGAGACGAAGACATTCTTTTTAGTGATGAAAAAATATCTGCGATCTCCGACATAAAGTAAAATAAAATAGGCATTGTAATATTTTAAATCAGAATTATTCAGTTCTGGGGTTAGAGGCATCTTTTCTATAGCTTCTATAAAGTTGTTGATCCGAGCATCAGAACGGAGCAGTCTTTCAATATAATCTTTTGGAGAAGCAACAGGGAAATCACCGAGTTGATTTTTGGTATACTTTTTCTCACAGAGATAGTCTATTGCATCTATCATAAATTCAGATAACTGCTTGTTTGACAATTCTACTTTTGTTCCGACGACAGGATGTTTTTTGGTGTTTATGGCATAGCAACAGAAATCCGATGCCGATTTTACAATATCTTTTAGCTTGGTAATTAAATCATCCATGACAAAACTCCTCCAACGCTTAAAAGGTTATCATCTCTTGTCTAGTCCTAGTATATATCAAAATGAAAAGAAAAGCGACGCCGTCAATTATATACCGTTTTGTTACACCTTCGCAATGATAAATATATCACGCCTATTCGATTCTAGGCGTACATATCGCCTACGCCGCCGCCTGCTTTGCATTCGCGTTGATGCGCTTGAGGATGTGGGCGATTGCAGCGAGGGTCTTGTTGTCATGAAACACCTTGAAAATGCTCACGCCGCCGAAGTTCTGGTCGTTCCCAAGTTCCTTCTCATTCATCGTGCCGTTCTTCATGACCCACTCCATAATCTGACGCACGAAGGCGATCTGCTCCTCGGTGTAGAGTGCGGTGTCGAGGAAATCGGAGAAGGCGGCGCGGGCGGCATCCTCGGACAGCCCCGTAAGGGAGCGGACGAATGTGCCGAGGTGGTCCTCCTCCTGCACGCCGCCGGGGACGAACACGCGGAACTCTGCCGCACTGCCGACCTCCTCCCAGAAGATGCGTTGCAGCTCTGCCCAGTCCTCTGCCGCGAGCGGGACGTTGTTCCTCAGTTTTTGCAGGGCGGGGACATTTTCGTTCTCTCTGACGTAGCGGTTCGCGCGCTCATAGTAGCCCTCGAGTGCCGTATTCTTTGTGAGCCGCACGCCGACTTCGGTGCTGAGTACCTCGTCCGTGATATTGATGACCTTCGTGTGAATCTCGGTTCTTAGATACAGCATGAGCGCGCGCAGCTCCGCGCGGATGCGCTCGATGGCGGGGAGGTCGGCGTGCGTCCAGAACGCCGCCGTGCGGATCTCCTTGAGCATATCTGCCGCCGCGTGCACGGCGGGGATTCCGCTCTTTTCCATGAGACGCGCCGCAATCTTCATCACCGTCTTTGCCGCGCCGTCATAGCTTGCCGTCTCATGCGCGGCGCGCGCGAGCATCATACGGTAGAGGATGACATCGAGCCGCCGCGCGCCCTCGTCGCCCTCTGTGGGCGGGATGAGCGGCGCGAGCCGCGCGATGATCTCCTCGGCAGCGGTGATGTCCAGAGCGTTCAGCGCGGCTGGAGCACCGTATTTCTGTACCGCTGCCAGCTGCTGACGCACAGCGAACAGATTCGGGTTCAGCGCGCCGATGGCGGCAGATACCTCCCCCGCGAGCGCAGCGCGGAAGGCTTGCAGTTCCTCTGTCTGATATTCCGCCTTTTGCAGCTCCTCTATGATGCGGATCTTCAGCCCGAATGCCCGCTCTGCGAGAGATTTGCCTGCCGCCGCGTCGATGGTCTTCGGATTCTGCGCGAAGAATGCAAAATTCCCCATATAGTCGAAGATATAGAAGACCGTCTTATCCTTGCCCGCACCGAACAGGTCTTTACACAGGCGCGTCCCGCGTCCGAACATCTGCCAGAACTTCGCCTTCGAGAAGACCGACTTGTAAAAGACGAGATTCAGAATCTCGTGGATGTCGATGCCCGTGTCGAGCATATCCACCGATATGGCAATCTGCGGCAGCTTTGCGGGATCGCGGAATTTGTTCAGCAGACTCTCGTGGTTCTTGACCGCATGGTCAATCACGCGTGCGAATTCGCCGTGATACGCAGGATAGAGACGGTCGAACTCCCGCGCGATATGCTCCGCATGGGCGTGATTGCGTGCGAAGATGATGGTCTTGCCGAGCTTGTCCCCGCCCTCGATCTTCAGCCCCTTTCCCATGAGATCGGTGATGACCTGCCGCGTCGTATCCGCGTTGAAATAGATGCGGTCGATCTCCGACGGGGCAATCATCTCGGGCGGCTCCTCACCCTCCTCGAACGCATCCTCATAGCGCGCCCGCTCCTCGGCGGACAGTTCCGCATAGGTCACGCCATTCGTCGGGATGCTGAAGGTCTTCGCGATACAGTGATAGTCCGCGAGATAGCCCTCACGCAGCGCCGTTTCGTACTCATAGGCATAAGTCGGCATATCGTCTTCCATATCGAAGAAATCATAGGTGTTGTGATCGACATCCGTCTTCGGCGTCGCCGTCAGCCCGACGATGAGCGCGTCGAAATAGCGGAAGATGGCGCGGTATTTCTTGAAAATGCTGCGGTGCGCCTCGTCGATGATGATAAGGTCGAAATGCCCGGGCGTAAAGAGTCGCGCTCCGTCCGCCGTCCGCATCTCGTCGATGGCGTTCATCATCGTCGGATAGGTCGAGAAGATGGCGCGTGCGGCGGGATTGCCGTGCACGTGGTCGAGGAGGCTGCAGGTGGACAGGTTCGGCAGATGCTCCGTGAACGCCTGCTTTGCCTGACGTACCAACTCCGTGCGGTCGGCGAGAAAGAGGACATTCGTCACCCAGCCCGCCGAGAGCAGCACGTCCACGAGCGAGATGCCCGTGCGCGTCTTGCCCGTGCCCGTCGCCATCACGAGGAGCGCCTTGCGGTGTCGCGCACGGTACGCCGCGCAGACGCTGTGAATCGCCTCCTTTTGATAGGCGCGGTCGGTAATGTGCGGATTGATTGTTACGCGCTCGAACGTCTGCGCCTGTGTGCGGCGGCTCATGATGCGCTCCAAATCGCCGCGCGCAAAGACGGAGTACACCTGACGCGGCGGATAGGCGAGATCATCCCAGAAATAGGTGTCGTAGCCGTTCGTGTAGAAAATCAGCGGGCGCTGTCCCGTCATCTGCTCAAGCGCGTCCGCATAGCAGCGCGCCTGTTCGCGCCCGACCTCGGGATCGACGCTCGTGCGCTTTGCCTCGACGACGGCGAGTGGCTTGTGGTTCGCGCCGTAGAGCACATAGTCAACGTACCCCTTGCCCGAGTCCGTCGGCAGACCGATCACGGGGACTTCGCGCATACAGTCCGCGTCGAACGTCCACCCCATCGCACGCAGGTCGATGTCGATGATCGTGCGGCGCGTCTCTGCCTCCGTCTCGGGCGGTGGGGGCGGTGCAGTCCGTGCCGCCGCATGGGTTGCGCGCAGCCGTGCCAGCTCGTCCCGCATGGATGCCAGCTCGCCCATGAGGGCGGCGCGCTCGTCGCTGCGTGCGTCCAGCTCCGCGCGCAGACGCGTCATCTCCTGTTTTGAGATGTTCTGCTTCGTATCGTCCGCGAGGAGACTCTCGTCAAAGTCGCGCTCTGCGTAGTTCGCACCATAGCAGTAGTCGATGAAGAGAATGAAGGCAAAGAGATTTTTGAGCGAGAGCACTGCCTCGCGGTAGCTGACTTTTTTATTCGTGTGTGCGGAGAAATTGCCCAGCTTGATGATATAGCGCAGACTGGTCATGATGCTGTCATCGACCGAGGCGGTGAAGGACGGGTTATAGATGAGCGCAGAGAAATTGTCCTTGTACGGGAGGCGGAGCGCGCTGTCCACCGAGTAGAGCCACTTTACCGCGAGTTCGGCACTCTTGCGCACGCCGAGCGCGCAGAGGGCGGGGCTGGCGGCGATGGACTTCTCCGCCTCGATGCACGCATCCGAAAAAGCCGCAAATTGCTGCTCGTCCTTCAGAAAGTCGAAATTCGTCATATGCGCGCTCCCTTCCGTGCGTCGGTGCTCTCTCCAAGGGCTTCGATGGTCTTATTATGGTGTTTTTTGAGAAAAATTGCAAGAATCTGCGTGATGAATTCCGATTTGTCGACCTGTTCGACAAAGGCGGCAAATTCGTTTTGTAGGGTGAGGGGAGGGATGTGCACAAAGATATTTTTTAGCTTTGTAACATTGATACCTGCCATAACTGCGCCACTGCTTACCGCATCTATTTGGGATTCAACTGTACGGCTAAAATGTAATTGGTGCATCATGAAGTATGGATTACAGATTTTGTGATTCAAACGAATCCTCAATACATCTGAGTGAATGATTCCTCTTGAAAAGTTTTGGGGATAGATGGCACACTTCCCAACATTGCCCTTTCGAGACATTGCAATATCTCCGGGTAATATAGAATATGCTTCCAGCTGTTCGGACTTCTTCTCTGTAATAAAATCCGTTGGCGGTGTTGAAAACGAAGCGTTAATTTGGGGAATCCCCCAGAGAGGGATACCTTCTTTTGTATATTCGTGTTTTCCTAGCTGTGTGCCAAAAGGTCCACATTTTATATCGTCTCTGTCAGTACAAGCGTCTACGAGGGGGATTGTTTTCCAAGTGTGCGGATTAAACGCTAAGTCCCCAAACAACTCGACAAATTGTGATTTGACCTCATGCAATGTATTTTTGATGGGAGCGTTTGACGTTGTTCTGGTCGACCATCGCATATGCCATTGTCGTTTCAATCTTGCTGTGACCGAGGAGCTGCTGCACCTGCTCGATGGGCATACCCTTGTCAATCGCGCGCGTCGCGAGTGTCCGACGGAACTTGTGCGGATGTACCCGCGCGATGCCGAGCCGCCGCCCAATCTTGCGGAGGCGGATCTCCACGCCGCTGATCTGCAGGCGTTTGTGCGGCTGCTGCAGCGAGACGAAGAGCGCGGGATTTTCGTCCGTGCGGCTGTCCAGATAGCTTCGCAGATGAATCTTCGTGCGCGCGTCGAAGTAGACGGGGCGCTCCTTGCTCCCTTTGCCGAAGACAATGCACTCGCGCCGCTCAAAGTCGATGTCACTGCGGTTCAGCCGCACGAGTTCGCCGACGCGCATTCCGGTCGAGGCGAGCAGGTCAATCATGGCGAGGTCGCGGATATGTGTGCTGTGGTCGCGCATCTGCTCCAACGCCTCATCCGTGTAGGTCTCCTTGATGATCTTCGCTGTCTTTATCTTGTGGATACGGCGCACGGGACTCTTTAGGATGTAGTTCTCATCCTCCAGCCATGCAAAGAAGCTCGATAGAATCCGACGGATGTTGTCGATGTTCGTGCGGCTGCACGTGCTCCGCTCCTGATAGTCGGACAGGTAGCCGCGCAGGTCGTCGGTCGTGAGGTGGGTGATGTGGCGCGCGGAGGCAGCAAGCAGGTGTCGGAGCGTACTCTCATAGTAGCGGATGGTCTTGGTACTGCACCCCTCGACCTTCTTCGCGGCGAGGAACATCGTGAGGAGTTCGCTGCTCGTGATGGCGGTCGCAATCTCCTCGGCGGGGTTGTGCGCCGTGACCTCATGCGCGGCAAGGCAGCGCGTGAGCGTGGACTGCAGCTGTATCATTTGGGCGTTATCGAGGTGGGGCAGCATCTCCTGCAGGATCTCGGTGATAAGGAGGTCTTTCATGGCGGCGTTTCCTTTCCACCGACCTCTGACACCACCAAACAATCAGGAAAAATACTCCTGCATAAGGGCTTTTTTCAATGTCTGCTGTTTTTCGAGGAGCTGACGAAGCAAGAATTCCGATTTGTCGACCTGTTCGACAAAGGCGGCAAATTCGTTTTGTAGGGTGAGGGGAGGAACCAATATAGGCAATGACTTGACCTTATTCATAAATAAATGCCCTATTGCAGAAGCGTGTATCCCCTTCTTCATGCGCATTTGCAAAGAATCCATTTGCATTGCCACGGAGAAAAACGTTCCGTTTATTATGCTTCTGTCTTGCTTTATTAGAGTGATTCCTCTGTCCATACTAAACGCATCCATATCGGGAACTATAGCAACATTTCCAATCGTCCCTGTTGTAGTCAGCAGTATATCTTCTGCCTCTGGATTACATCGCTTATAGATGCGGTTGTGATTATCCTCTGAAATATATGTCACACCAGTTAAATCTATTTTGCCATTTTTTAGGACATTGCGAGCGTTGAGGAATACATATCCTTCAGTTACTCGCGGAACAGTAGCGTGTTCACCGTCCGTAATCTTTACAGATACATCATCGAACGTTGCTTTCTTCCAGTTTTTAGGATTGTTTTCCAAGTCGCCGAACATCTCAACAAATTGTGATTTGACGAGTTCATCAAGATGGTTCAACTGTTGGTGAATGTTATCAATCGCGCGTTCGATGGTATCCAGTACAGAAGCGATGAGCTTCTGCGTTTCTAACGGGTATATCGGTATTGGAAACTCGCTCACAATCGCCTTGCTCACTGACTTGAAGGTGCTTCCCGTGCCAAGCGCACTTAGAATATGTGTCTTGCTTTGAAGCACATAGTACAGATACAGAGTATCTATTTTTTCGGGATTTGCTGTCAGTCCTGCCAACCCGCGCCCGATACAGCAGGTTTCTGTAGCAATATTCAATGCACCGATGGGAGCACGCACGGATAGGAGTATATCTCCTGCGTGCGCTATTTTTGTTGGTGCATCACACCAAATACGCGTTTTGGGATGGCGTGTGCCGAAGTCCGCATTCCCCTGATAAAACGGCAGCCCGCGCGCATCTGCATTATAGGCGTTGGACGGCGGGGATTGTCCCATATTCAGATTGCATACCTCTGATAATGTAATTATCTCCACGTTGCCACCACCCTATATTTTCTGCTCCAAATCCGCAAGCAGCCCGTCTAGATCCCGATAGAGTCCGCGAATGTACGCGAGGATTTCCTGCGGGGGCGGATACTCCTGTGGCACATACTCGATTTCCTTATACTTGTTGATGGAGAGATCGTAGCTGCTGGCGCGAATCTCGTCCACGGGCACGAGGAAGCTCTGCGCGGTGCGTGGGCGCTCCGTCTCCTCCTCCATATGCGTGAACCGCTGTACGATGTCCTCGATGTCGCCGCCATCTGCAAGCGGCTCGCGCTTATCGTCGAGTGAGTAACCGTCAGACTTCATGTCATAGAACCAGACGCGCTCTGTGCCGCCCGTGCCCGTCTTCGTGAATATGAGGATGGCGGTGGAGACGCCCGCATAGGGCTTGAACACGCCCGAGGGCATGGAGATGACCGCCTGCAGCAGGTTGTGATCGACGAGTTCCTTGCGCAGATCCTTGTGCGCGCGCGACGCGCCAAAGAGCACGCCATCGGGAACGATACACGCACAGCGCCCGCCCGCATCGAGGACGCGCAAAAAGAGCGCGACAAAGAGCAGCTCGGTCTTCGTCGTCCTGACCTTTGCCGTGAGATTGCCCGCGACGTTCTGCCCGTCGAGCGAGCCTTTGAACGGCGGGTTTGCGAGGACGAGGGTGTATCTGTCCGCGTCCGTATTGTTCTTCGAGAGGGCGTCGTTGAATCGGATGTCTGCGCCGTCCATGCCGTGCAGGATGCTGTTCATCGCCGTGATACGGAGCATGGTCTGGTCGGTGTCGTAGCCCGTGAACATCTCGTTCTGGAAATGCGCCCGCAGTCTGAGATCTGTCCGCAGCTCCCTGTCGTAGTGTTCGCGCACGAAGCTGCCCGCGCCGATGAGGAAGCCGCCCGTGCCGCAGGCGGGATCGATGATGCGGTCGCGCAGGGTCGGCTGCATGAGCCGCACCATCATACGGATGATGTGGCGCGGCGTGCGGAACTGCCCGACGCGGCCGGCAGTCTGGAGCTTTGAGATCATATACTCGTAGAGGTCGCCCTTGAGATCTCGGTCACTCAGCGGGAGCGCGGTGATGGCGGTGACAACCTTCTCCGTGATGAGCGGGTCGGGCAGGGAGAAGACGGCGTTTTCCATATACCGCGCGTAGGAACTCGTATCTCCGCGCAGTTGCTTGATGAAGGGGAATACCCTGTCACGCAGGATGGCGTGGATGTCCTCCGCCTTTTTGTGCTGAAATACGCTCCAACGCATTTCCTGCCCCGCACTGTCTGCGGGAAAGATACGCTCGTACGCCGTGCCGAAGACCTCCGCCGCCTTCTCGTTCTCCGTCTCCATATCGTCGAGCGACTTGATGAAGAACAGATAGGTGAGCTGCTCGATGACGACCAAGGGGTTCGACATACCGTAGGAATACATGTCGTTCCAGATTTGGTCGATTTTGCTTTTTAGTTCGCCGGTAATCATGTGTGCTCCTATCTTCTTTTGTGATCTTCGATCCAAGTCCGCAGATTTTCCTGCGAGCTTTTTCCTGATGCAACGTCTAGGATGATGGTGTAGAGTTCTTCCTGTGTGTATTGCAGACGGATGCCGTTTAATGCAAGGAAGACGAGCATGGCATGTGCGCCGATGCGTTTGTTCCCGTCGATCATGGCGTGGTTTTTGATGAGACCATAGCCGAGGCGTGCGGCTTTTTGTTCAAGCGACGGATAGAGATCCATGCCGCCAAAGGAGATAAACGGTGCTGCCAAGGCGGCGTCGAGAAGTGCTTCGTCGCGGATACCGCTGCTGCCGCCGGTTGCGGCAATCAGTTCTGCGTGCATCTGAAGCACCTGCCCTTTTGTCAGGCAGATTATCGTGCCAGCACCTCATAAGCTGCTCTATTTTGTTCCATCAGCTGTCGAGAGACGGCAAGCACGTCTGCATCCGGCAAGGTTTCACTATGTCCGAGTTGCCGGATGTCGATAACGAGGTAACGCGGCGTATTGTCCTTTAGAATGACCGCAGTTCCTTTTTCATCGACAAGCTGTACGACCTTGGAAAAATTTTGGTTTGCTTCGGTCATGGAAATCATTGTGTCTGTGTGGATGTTCATGGAGTGACCTCCTTTTTCGTGGTTGATGGCTCGTGACCGCCTACTCCTTCACCCGATACGCGACGGCGTACATGACGGGCAGCACCAAGAGTGTCAGCACCGTTGCCACAATCAGTCCGCCCGCGATAGCGACTGCCATCGGCCCCCAGAAGATGCTGCGCATGAGGGGGAGCATGCCGAGGATGGCGGCGGCGGCGGTGAGCATGATGGGGCGAAAGC
>ERZ773043.1409-NODE-1409-length-13556-cov-5.350937_pt1 | contig 13556 bp, 7 predicted proteins | sample MGYA00580636_ERZ773043 | MGnify/ENA primary metagenome ERZ773043 (study PRJEB29015, sample SAMEA2737992) | human oral metagenome | biome: human oral; feature: human-associated habitat; material: dental | place: China | collected 2065 ... | reverse complement strand
CATCTGTTCTTCCACCTCCGCCGCCACCGCTGCCGCCAAGAGGGCGCTGGTGGTGATGAGGATACTGGAGGCCAAGGGATCATGTTCCGCCTGACTGAGCATATCCGCCGCCGCATAAGCGGGATCCGCCGTTTCGTCGGCTACAATGAGGATCTCGCTGGGGCCGGCCAGCATATCGATGTCCACATGGCCGTAGACCGCCTTTTTCGCCAAGGTGACAAAGAGATTACCCGGCCCGGTGATCTTATCGACGCGGGGGATAGTCTCCGTACCGAAGGCCAACGCTGCAATGGCCTGTGCCCCGCCGATCTTGTAGACGCGCCGGACGCCGATCGCTCGCGCCGCGATGAGAACGTAAGGATTCAGCTTTCCCTCCCGGGGGGGGCACATCATGACGATCTCTCCCACCCCGGCCACGGCGGCGGGAAATTCCCCTGACAGCGTGCCGAAGCGTACGTCCGGTGCGGCGGCTGTGCCGGGAAGGCCGGATCGGCCCGGTGGTCTGGAGCGCGCCCGCTCAGGCGGCAGCGCCGCCGGCAGTCGTGAATGACGGGGGCGGGCGTGCAGAAAATCCGGGTGAATCCACAGGGAATCACGGGGAATGAGAGGATAAAGCGGCGATGAATCCCTCGCGCCAGTTCATCCTGCGGCCCGTGGCGACATCGCTGTTGATGTTCGCCATTTTGCTCGCCGGTTTGCTGGCTTATCGTTTTTTGCCGGTGTCCGCCCTGCCGGAAGTCGACTATCCGACGATTCAGGTGACGACGCTGTATCCGGGCGCCAGCCCCGATGTGACGACTTCGTCGATTACCGCGCCGCTTGAACGCCAGTTCGGCCAGATGCCCGGCCTCAAGCAGATGGCGTCGACGAGTTCCAGTGGCGCCTCGGTCATTACGCTGCAATTCACGCTCGATGTTAGCCTTGACGTGGCCGAACAGCAGGTGCAGGCGGCGATCAACACAGCCAATACCTTTCTGCCGACGGACTTGCCGATGCCGCCGATCTACAGCAAGGTCAATCCGGCCGATACGCCGATCATGACGCTGGCGATTACCTCGGACGTTTTGCCTTTGCCGAAGGTCGCGGATTTCGTCGATACGCGGCTGGCGCAGAAACTGTCCCAGCTACCAGGCATCGGCCTCGTCAGCACGGCCGGCGGCCAGCGCCCCGCCGTACGCATCCAGGCTAATCCCAAGGCGCTGGCGGCGAAGAAGCTCAATCTCGACGATCTGCGCACGGCCATCGCCAACGCCAACGTCAACTCGGCCAAGGGCAGTTTCGACGGGCCGGCGTGCGCTTCGACGCTCGATGCCAACGACCAGTTGCGCTCAGCGGCGGAATATCGGCAGCTGGTGATCGCCTGGCGCGACGGCGCGCCGATCCGGCTGGCCGATGTCGCCGATGTCGCCGACGGGGCGGAAAACGATCGCCTGGCGGCATGGGCGGCCGTGGAGGGCGTGCAGAAACCGGCGATCATCCTCAACATCCAGCGCCAGCCGGGCGCCAACGTCATCGAAACCGTCGACCGCATCAAGCGCCTGTTGCCGCAATTACAGGCAACGTTGCCGTCCTCGCTCGACGTGCACATTCTGACCGACCGGACGACGACGATCCGCGCTTCGATCGACGACGTCCGTTTCGAACTGATGCTGGCCATTGCGCTCGTCGTCATGGTCATCTTCGTTTTTCTACGCAACGCGCCGGCGACGATCATCCCCAGCGTCGCGGTGCCGCTCTCGCTGGTCGGCACCTTTGGCGTCATGTACCTGGCTGGTTTTTCGGTCAATAACCTGACGCTGATGTCGCTGACGATCGCCACCGGCTTCGTCGTCGACGACGCTATCGTCATGATCGAGAATATCGCGCGCTATGTCGAGCGGGGCGAGTCGCCGATGCAGGCGGCACTCAAGGGCAGTGAGCAGATTGGCTTCACCATTATCTCGCTGACGCTCTCGCTGATTGCCGTGCTGATTCCGCTGCTCTTCATGAGCGAAGTCATCGGCCGGCTATTTCGTGAGTTTGCCGTCACGCTGGCCGTGGCGATCCTGATTTCGGCCGTCGTTTCGCTGACGTTGACGCCGATGATGTGCGCGCGCCTGCTGCGCGATGCGCCGGAAGCCGAAGAAAATGGGCTGTTTCGTAGAATCGAGGTATTTTTCGACGCCGTCATCGCCCGTTACGACAAGCTACTGGTTTGGGCGCTCGAGCATCAAGGATTGGTATTGCTCACAGCTTTCGTCACGCTGGCCTTGACCGTGTTGCTCTATGTCGTCATTCCCAAGGGTTTCTTCCCGGTGCAGGATACGGGCGTCATCCAAGGCATCAGCGAAGCGCCGCAGTCGATTTCGTTCTCCGCCATGGCCGCGCGGCAACAGGCGGTGGTCGATACGCTGATCGGCGATCCGGCGATTGAGAGCATTTCTTCGTTCATCGGCGTCGATGGCGCCAATGCCACGCTCAACAACGGCCGCCTGCTCATCAACTTGAAGCCGAAAGGCGAGCGTGACGGCGATGTGAGCGCAATCATCCGCCGCCTGCAGGCGCGCCTGGAAAAGACCGCGGAACATGCACAGGCGGGTATATCCCTGTTTATGCAGCCGGCCCAGGATCTGACCATCGAAAACCGCGTCAGCCGCACGCAGTACCAGTTTAGTCTTGAGGATGCTGATGCCGAAGAGCTGGCGGCATGGACGCCGAAATTATTAGCGCGCTTGCGCCAATTGCCTGAGTTGGCCGATGTCGCCAGCGACTTGCAGGCACAAGGCTTGCAGGCGTACATCGACATCGACCGGGCAAGCGCCAGCCGGCTCGGCATCAGCGTCGCCGCCATCGACAGCGCGCTGTACAGCGCCTTCGGACAGCGGCTGGTGTCGACGATTTTTACGCAATCGAGCCTCTATCGCGTCGTGCTCGAAGTCAAGCCTGAATTCAAGTTGAATCCAGCGTCTCTCAACGAAATTTATCTGATATCGACGGCGGGCGGCTCTCCCGTTTCCGTGCCGCTTTCGGCCATCGCCAGTATTTCGGAGCGCAAGATGCCGCTGACGATTAGCCGCGTTGGTCAGTTTCCGGCGGCGACGATTTCCTTCAATCTCGCGCCCGGTGTCTCGCTGGGCGAGGCGGTTCAGGCGATTCAGACAGCGGAACGCGAACTTGGCCTGCCCGCCAGCGTTCAGACCAGCTTCCAAGGCGCCGCGCTCGCCTTCCAGTCCTCACTCGACCATTCATTGCTGCTCATTCTGGCTGCCGTTGTCGTCATGTACATCGTGCTCGGCGTGCTCTATGAAAGCTACATCCATCCGGTGACGATTCTGTCGACGCTGCCTTCCGCCGGCGTTGGCGCGCTGCTGGCGCTGATGCTTTCCGGCACCGACATCGATATCGTCGCCATCATCGGCATTATTCTGCTGATCGGCATCGTCAAGAAGAATGCCATCATGATGATCGATTTTGCGCTGGAGGCGGAGCGCATGCATGGCAAGTCGCCGCGCGCGGCCATCCATGAGGCGTGCCTGCTACGTTTCCGCCCAATTTTGATGACGACGCTGGCCGCTTTGTTTGGCGCCTTGCCGCTGATGCTCGGCAACGGCGTCGGGTCTGAGCTGCGCCAGCCGCTGGGTTTGACGATGGTGGGCGGTCTGCTGCTCAGTCAGGTGCTGACGTTGTTTACGACGCCGGTGATCTATCTGGCCTTCGATCGTCTGGCGCGCGGCCTTGGGCGGCGGCTGCACAGCCGCTTCGGGCCGGATGAAATGTAGAACGGCGGCCGGCAAGACATAACGCGCAAAGGCATGCTTATTTCCTCGACCTTCATCCGGCGACCGGTGGCGACAACGCTGCTGACGGTCGGCATTGCCCTGTTCGGCATGCTGGCCTTTGGTCTTTTGCCGGTTTCTCCTTTGCCGCAGGTCGATTTTCCGACGATTTCGGTATCGGCTTCCTTGCCCGGCGCCAGCCCGGAAACGATGGCGGCGACAGTGGCGACGCCGCTCGAACGAATGCTGGGCGCGATTGCCGGCGTCAATGAAATGACATCGAGCAGTTCGCTCGGCTCGACCCGCATTACGCTGCAATTCGATCTCGACCGCGACATCAATGGCGCGGCGCGCGATGTGCAGGCGGCGCTTAATTCGGCGCGCACGCTGTTGCCGACCGGCATGCCGGGCAACCCAACCTATCGCAAGGTCAATCCGGCCGATGCGCCTATCTTGATCATCGGCCTGACCTCGGCGTCGATGACGCGCGTCCAGATGTACGATGTGGCCTCGACCGTGCTGGCGCAGAAAATCGCGCAGGCGGATGGCGTTGGACAGGTTTCGGTCGGCGGTAGCTCGCTGCCGGCGGTGCGTGTGCAGCTCAACCCCGGCGCCCTGGCGCGTGCTGGAGTTGGCGTCGAGGAAGTTCGCACGGCCATCGTTACAACCAATGTCAACCGTCCGAAAGGTTCACTGGAAGATGGCGAACGGCATTGGCAGATTCTCGCCAGTGATCAGGCGAAGAAAGCCGCCGACTATCTACCGCTGATCGTTTCCTGGCGAAATGGCGCGGCGGTGCGCCTGTCTGACGTGGCGACGGTGCGCGATGCCGAGCAGGACCGCTACAACGTCGGGCTGTTCGATGGCAAGCCGGCGGTGATGGTGGTCGTGCATCGCCAGCCAGGCGCCAACATCATCGAGACCGTCGATAGGATCAGGGCGCTGCTGCCAGGATTGCGCGCGTCGATTCCCGCCGCCATCGACCTTGATGTGGCCTATGACCGCACGCGCACTATCCGCGCCTCGCTGCGCGAGGTCGAGCAGACGCTCATATTTTCCGTCGCGCTGGTGATTGCCGTCGTTTTCATTTTCTTGCGCGACGGCCGGGCGGCGCTGGTTCCGATTGTCGCCGTGCCGGTGTCCCTGGTGGGAACCTTTGGCTTCATGTACCTGGCTGGATTCAGCCTCAACAATCTTTCGCTGATGGCGCTGACGATTGCCACGGGCTTTGTCGTCGACGATGCCGTCGTCGTGCTGGAAAACATTTCCCGCCATGTCGAGCGCGGCATGGCGCCTTTTGCGGCGGCGCTGCAAGGGGCGCGGGAAGTCGGGTTCACAGTGCTGTCGATGAGCCTGTCGCTGATTGCCGTGTTCATCCCGATTTTGCTCATGGAGGGCCTTGTCGGGCGGCTGTTCCGGGAATTTGCGCTGACGCTCTCGGCGGCGATCCTGATCTCGCTGCTCATTTCGCTGACGACGACGCCGATGATGTGCGCCAGCCTGCTGCGCGCCCGCGTGGCCGAAAGTCGGCGGCAGGGCGAGGGCGCGATGCGGTCAATCCAGGGGGCGCTCGGCCGCTGTTTTGATACCGTGCACGCGCATTACCAACGTTCGCTCGACTGGGCGCTGGCGCATGGCCCCTGGATGCTGCTGATCATGGGCGTTACGGTGGCGCTCAACGGTTATCTGTACTATGCCGTGCCCAAGGGGTTTTTCCCGCAGCAGGATACCGGCATGATCTCCGGCGGCATTCGGGCCGATGAAAGCATGTCTTTCCAGGTCTTGTCCGCCAAGTTGAGTGAAATTATGGGAATTCTTCGTCAGGATCCCGCCATCGATCATGTCGTCGGCTTTTTCGGCCGCCGGGAGAATTTCGTCGCCATGTCGCTCAAGCCGCTTGCGGAGCGCGATGCTTCGGCGGCCCAGGTGATTGATCGCCTGCGCGGCAAGCTCGACCGCATTCCGGGGGCACGTTTGTATTTGCGCGCTTCCCAGGATATTCGCATCGGCGGCCGCGGCTCCAGCGCGCAGTATCAATACACCTTGCAGGCTGACACGGTCGAGACGCTGCGGGCCTGGGAACCGCGCGTCAGGCAGGCGTTGAGCAGACTGAAGGAATTGACGGACGTCAATACCGATCAGCAGGACAATGGGGTGCAGACGTCGCTTGTTATCGATCGTGACGCGCTGGCGCGGCTGGGATTGAACCAGCGCGAGGTCAACGCCACGCTCAACGATCTGTTCGGCCAGCGGCAGATATCAACCATCTACCATCCGCTCAACCAGTATCGCGTGGTCATGGAGGCCATGCCAGAATACACGCAGGGTCCGGAAAATCTGAAGAACGTCTACTTCATCGGGACGAGGGAAGACGGCAAGTCAGAACAGATTCCGCTGTCTGCCTTTGCGCGCTGGGAGACGACGCCTGTGCCGCTGTCGGTGCATCATCAGGGACAGTTCGCCGCGTCGACGATCTCCTTCAATTTACCGCCCGGCGGATCGCTGTCGCAGGCAACTGCGGCCATCGAACAGGCCATGCGGCAGCTCGGCGCGCCGGCCTCGCTGGTGGGCAGTTTCCAGGGGTCGGCGAAAGTATTTCAGCGTTCGCTCGCCAATCAGCCGCTGCTCATTCTTGCGGCGCTGGTCGCCGTCTATATTGTCCTTGGCATCCTTTACGAAAGCCTCGTCCATCCGCTGACGATCCTGTCGACGCTGCCTTCGGCCGGCGTCGGCGCATTGCTGGCGCTGCTCGCTTTCCGTACCGAATTCAGCGTCATTGCCTTGATTGGCGTCATCCTGCTGATCGGCATCGTCAAGAAAAACGGCATCATGATGATCGATTTCGCCATTCAGGCGGAGCGGCAGCGGGGGCTGGATTCCCGCGCGGCGATCCGCGAAGCCTGCCTGCTGCGTTTCCGGCCGATCATGATGACGACGATGGCCGCGCTCTTTGGCGCGCTGCCGCTAATGCTCGGGCGCGGCGACGGCGCCGAGATGCGCCAGCCGCTGGGCATTTCCATTGTCGGTGGCCTGTTGCTCAGCCAGTTGCTGACGCTGTATACGACGCCGGTGGTTTACCTTTATCTCGACCGCTGGCGGCTCTGGCGCGAGCGCCGGCGCGCGAAAACGGCGCGGAGCGACGATGCGCCCTGAATGCCTGAATGCGCCGCGAGTGTACCCCCGATGAACCTGCGGAATTTCTCACGATGAAGAACGATGCCCTGATTCGCCGCTTTTCACCCGGCGCCATGCTGTCCCTTGTTCTGGCACTCGCCGGCTGCGCCGTCGGGCCGGACTACGTGCGTCCGGATATTGCCGTGCCCGCGCAGTACAAGGCGCTTGCGGATGCGCCGGAGAAATGGCCCGGCTGGAAGCCGGCGCAGCCGGCCGACGATATGCCGCGCGGCCGCTGGTGGGAACGCTTTGGCGACGCCCATCTGAATGCCTTGGCCGAACAGGTGGACATTTCAAACCAGAACGTGCGCGCGGCGGAAGCACGCTTCCGGCAGGCACAAAGTGCACTGGATCAGGCGCGGGCAGCGTGGTTCCCGGACATCGGCGGCAATGCCGCATCGACGCGCGGCCAGAGCGCTTCCTCCGGCAGCGGCGATGGCAGCAGCAGCGGAGGTGGCAGCGGGAGCAGCACTGGGGCAGCCGCCCGCGCGATCCGCACGACGCACCGTCTCTCACTGTCGGTGAATTGGGAACTGGATGTCTGGGGGCGCATCCGGCGTAGCGTCGAGGCCGGCGAGGCCAAGCTTGCCGCCAGCGCCGCCGATCTGCGCACGGCCCGGCTCAGCGCCCAATTGCTGCTGGTGCAGAGCTATCTGCACGCGCGCGTAGTCGATGCGCAGCGCAGCCTGCTCGAAAAAACTGTGAACGCATACCAGCGCGCACTGGAAATTACGCGCAACCGCTTCACGGCGGGCGTTGCCGGCCGGCTCGATGTCGCCCAGGCGGAAGCGCAGCTTAAATCGGTGCAGGCGCAGTTGGCCGACCTTGGCATCCAGCGTGCCCAGTACGAACACGCGATTGCCGTGCTGATCGGCAAAACACCGGCGGATTTTTCGCTGATGCCGCATGCCGTTACGTCGCCTCCGGCGATGTGGCCGGGCGGGCTGCCCGCACTGCCGGAAATCCCGACTGGCCTGCCATCGGCGCTGATCGAACGCCGCCCCGACATTGCCGCCGCCGAACGGCGCGTTGCCGCCGCCAATGCCGAAATCGGCGTAGCGCAGGCGGCCTTCTTCCCGACCGTGACATTGGGCGGTAGCGGCGGGTATCAGGGGCCCAGCCTGTCGAACCTGCTCACTCTGCCCAATCGCTTCTGGTCGCTCGGCCCGGCGCTGGCCATGAGCCTGTTCGATGCGGGGGCGCGTTCCGCCGCCAAGGCGCGGGCAAGCGCGGCCTACGATGAGTCGGTGGCGGCGTACCGGCAGACCGTGCTGGCGGGGTTTCAGGAAGTTGAGGACGCATTGATGAGCCTGCGCCTGCTGGCCGAAGCCGCCGGCATTCAGGAAGAGGCCGTGCGCGCCGCTGCCGAGGCTTTGCAGATTGCGGATGACCAGTACCTGGCGGGAACGGTGAGTTATCTGAATGTCGTTTCGGCGCAGGCCGCCTCTTTGAATGCCGAACGCAGCGCCATCGACATTGCCGGCCGCCGCCTGCTGGCTGCCGCGGCGCTGATCAAGGCGCTGGGCGGCGACTGGTCGCCGGCGGCAGATGATGCGGAAAATGCCGGAAGCGCGGGAGAAACGAAAGAGGCAGGGAAGGCTGACGCCGCCCAGGCGGTACGGGATTGAGCGTGTGCAAGGCCATGAGGCAGCGAATGCATACGCCGGCTGCCGCGTCGGCTTTAGGCCGGCCAGCGGCGAGGCCATGCGCAATCCCCGGCTGCCCAACGCATCATTTCACTGCATTTACTGCGCTGGGCCAACGATGCGGCTTGTACGGTGTTTCGTTACATCGTCCGCACGCATGACCGCCTGCCCCGCAGCCCGTATGGATTGGGCTTCTCCGGTCAGGCCGGCGCTAGCACTTCCGGCCGGGCCGGAGCCAACACTTCCGGGCAGGCTGCCTTGCAGCCCTTTATTTACGGGGGTTTCAGAGGGGTATGCCCGCAATCCCTTAAATGAACTGCCGGACGGCTTACTGGAGCTGCGGCGCTGAGTCTGCTTCCCGCGCCAGCGTTGGTTTCAGGCCGGCCATCGACGATGGACATGCGCAACTCAGCTGCCCAACGCATCATTCACTGCATTTACTGCGCCGCGCCAACGATGCGGCCTGCACGGCGTTTCGTCACATCGCCCGCGCGCATGACCGCCTGCCCCACAGCCCGTATGAATTGGGCGTTTGCGGGCAGGCTGCCTTGCAGCCCTTTATTTACGCGGGTTTCAGAGAGGGGTGCCCGCAATCCCTTTATTTATGGAGTTTCAGAGAGGACGCCCAGCGCCTTCCCGGAGCGCATGGCGCGTGCGAAGAGCCGGGTGATTCAGCAGGGCGCCAGCTCGTCGCGGTAGCGCCGCCAGTTCCTGACATAGCGCCCGGCGCTGGACGGCAGGTTGGCCACCTCGTCATCCGTCAGCTGGCGCACCACCTTGCCCGGCACGCCCATGATCAAGGAACGCTCGGGAAAGACCTTGCCTTCGGGCACCAGTGTGTGGGCGGCGACAATGGAGTCGCGGCCGATGACGGAATGGTTGAGCAGCACCGCGCCCATGCCGATCAGGCAGTTATCGCCGATGGTGCAGCCGTGCAGCATGACCATGTGGCCGACGGTGACGCCCTTGCCGATGCGGACGACGATGCCGCGATTGGTGTGGACGACAGATCCGTCCTGGATATTGCTGTTTTCGCCGATGATGATTTTGTCCGTATCGCCGCGCACCGTGCAGTTCCACCAAACGGAAGAGTTTTTTGCCATCTCCACGTCGGCGATGACGACAGCGTTGGGGGCGATCCAGCTTTCCGGATCGAGGGTCGGGGCAAGATTGCCAAGTCGGTAGGTGGGCATGATGTCTCCTCGTGGCAGGCAGTGGTGGAAAAATTGGGCTCAAGCGGGTGGATAGTATATCGCCTGGATGCGCAGACTGCGCGCCTGATGCGCTGTAGTAATGCGCAGCGCAGAACGCCCGCGCATGAAAAAGCTTGCTGGCTGGGCGCTGGCGGGCGGTTTGGATTTTTGCCGGAGATCTGAAGCTGTCGGAAAAAGAGAGTAAATGCGTGCGTCCAATCTGCCACATTGTATTCGTGTTCAGCCAATATCCCCGGCGGAAATCGGGACTGGGAAACCTGTAATGACTATACTTTGGCCGTCGAGCTATATTTTGTTTGGACGGCCACCGCAATGACATTCATCGTACACAGCACTGCATCATTTAATGAGCGTAAGACGGCGCAAGCAGCGGCGTTCTTCCTAAGCCGGCAAACCAAAAACAGGATGCCGCATCTTAAGCTCATGAAGCTCTTGTATCTGGCTGACCGCGAATCGGTGCGTGAACATGGATACCCTATTACGAACGACGCATGGGTGTCCATGCCTCACGGCCCTGTATTGTCGCGCACTTTAGATTTGATAAATGGCTACGTCGATTCTGCTCCTAATGGGTGGGAACACTGGATCTCCGACAAGGAGAATCATGAAGTGGCGCTCAGGCGCGCTTTCAGCCCAGACGAACTTGGCCAGCTATCGCCGGCCGACACCGAGGTGCTCGAGTCAGTCTGGAATGAATTTGGCGCTATGAGCCAATGGGAGATAAGTAAGTGGACGCACGACCATTGCAAAGAATGGAAAGACCCGTGCGGCTCATCGGCGCCCATTGCATTTGAGGACATGGCAAAAGCGGTGGGATACAGTGCGCAGGCTGCGCAAGCGCTTAGTGACGAATTTGAAGAAAACAAAGCGATAGACCGGCTGTTTGTGTCATTATGAGGTTATTCCTGCCTCTTAAACGCGCAACACTGCTGATTCCCTCAGGGTCGGCAAGCGATCAGGAACGTAAGCATCTCTTTGTCTTGCTCACCGACCCGCAAGGCGACGATGAAAAAAGTAGGCAGGTCTTGATGGTTTCCGCCTCAACCGTCAAGCCGGGCGTTCGATACGACCCCACCTGTCTTTTGTATCAGGGTGATCATCCATTTATCAGACACAAAAGCTACATCGCTTATCAGAGAGCGCGTATTGAGCTGGTGATGAAGGTAGTAAACGGGGTTAAAGCAGGTGTCTTAATCCAGCATGAGACGATGGATAGCACCATATTTGCCAGAATATGCAAAGGACTGGAAGAGTCACGGCTGACAACGCCGGATATTCTCGATTTTTACCGTAAATCAATATATTAAAAATAGCCAGGGGATTGGTAGTGACCAACTCCTCGCAAAATTATGAAAGTTTCGTCTGCATCATTTCGATTCATCAAAAAGCCTTGGTTGGCGGCAATTTCCAACACACAACCACAAACAAGCACGGACAACAAATCCCAGCAAAAAAACCCGCTGGCTGGTCGCTGGCGGGCTTTGGCGGATAACTATGGAGTTAAATTGGCGGAGAGGGTGGGATTCGAACCCACGGTAGGGGACACCCTACGCCTGATTTCGAGTCAGGTACATTCGACCACTCTGCCACCTCTCCGTCTGGGCGCGGATTCTAACACAACCCGCCGGCAAGTCGATGCGGCGTATCGGCACGCCCCGGCAAAAAATCGGGCGATCAAGCGATCAGCCGATGGGGCAATTCCCCAGCGCCGATGAACGGATGAGGCTGAGCAGCCTGTTCAGCGGCTGATTTTTTCCGCCCCGCCCAGATACGGCCGCAGCGCCTGCGGAATGGTGATGGAGCCGTCCGCATTCTGGTAGTTTTCGAGAATCGCCACTAGTGTGCGGCCGACGGCCAGCCCCGATCCATTGAGCGTATGGACGAGTTCCGGCTTGTTTTTCTCGTTGCGGTAACGGGCCTGCATGCGGCGCGCCTGGAACGCCTCGAAATTCGAGCACGACGAGATTTCGCGGTAGGTGTTCTGCGCGGGCAGCCAGACTTCCAGGTCATAGGTTTTGGCTGAGGAAAAGCCCATGTCGCCGGTGCACAGGACAACGCGCCGGTACGGCAGCGCCAGTTTTTCCAGAATGATTTCGGCGTGTCGGGTAAGCGCTTCGTGTGCCGCGTTCGACTGTGTGGCGGTGGTAATCTGCACCAGTTCCACTTTGTCGAATTGATGCTGGCGGATCATGCCGCGCGTGTCCTTGCCGTAGGAGCCGGCTTCGGAACGGAAGCAGGGCGTGTGGCAGACGAATTTGAGCGGCAGCGCCTCGGCGCCCAGAATTTCATCGCGGACGATGTTGGTCACGGGGACTTCGGCCGTCGGGATCAAATACAGCGGCTCGGCGTCCGGGCGCAGAATCTTGAACAGGTCGGCCTCGAATTTTGGTAACTGGCCGGTGCCGAACATGCTGGCTGCGTTGACGAGATAGGGCGCATAGACCTCGGTGTAGCCATGTTCCTGCGTATGCACGTCGAGCATGAACTGGGCGATTGCCCGGTGCAGGCGCGCGATGCCGCCTTTAAGCAGCGAGAAGCGTGCGCCGGAAAGCTTGGCCGCCGTGGAAAAATCGATTTGTCCCAGCCCCTCGCCAAGATCGACGTGATCCTTGACGGTGAAATCGAAGGTGCGCGGCGTGCCCCAGCGGTGAATTTCCACATTGTCCTCGGCCGAAGCGCCGACGGGCACATCCTCCTGCGGCAGATTCGGGATCGTCGAAACGAAGGCTTCCATTTCCTTGAGCAGCGTGTCCAGGCGCGCTTCATTGGCTTCCAGATCGCTCTTGAGCCTGGCCACTTCGGCCATGACCGCCGCCGTATCCTCGCCTTTGCCCTTGAGCTGGCCGATCTGCTTGGACAGCGTGTTGCGCGCTGCCTGTAAATCCTGCGTGCGCGTCTGCAAGGTCTTGCGTTCGCCCTCAAGTTTCTGGAACGCGGCGATGTCGAGCGTGTAACCGCGTGCGGCCAGCCGTTCGCGAACGGCGTCGATGTCGCTGCGGAGGCGTTGGATGTCAAGCATGATTAAGCTCCCTTGGTGTGCTCCGGCGGCGCCGGAGGCTCGTCTGTTCCGGAATTGTCCGTATTCGCGTCACTGCCCGATGGTGTGGCTTTTGCCGACGCTGCCTGCGCTGAGCGATCCGTACGCGCCGTCCGCCCGGCGAGCCTGGTCGCCTCGCGGTCCAGCGCCTGCAAATGCGCCAGTTTTTCGCCGATTTTCGCTTCCAGCCCGCGCGGCGTCGGCCGGTACCACTGCGCCGCCGGCATGTCGTCGGGAAAGTAGTTTTCTCCGGCGGCATACGCCTCGGCCTCGTCGTGCGCGTAGCGATAGTTCTTGCCGTAATCGAGTGCGCGCATCAGTTTCGTCGGCGCGTTGCGCAGGCGCAGCGGCACGGGCCGCGAGCCATCCTTGGCGACAAAAGCTTTCGCTGAATTATACGCGACATAGGCGGCGTTCGATTTGGCCGCCACGGACAGATAAATGACCGCTTCGGCCAGCGCCAGCTCGCCTTCCGGCGAACCGAGGCGCTCGTAGGTTTCCGCCGCGGCGGCGGCGATCTGCGCCGCGCGCGGATCGGCCAGGCCGATGTCCTCCCAGGCCATGCGCACGATGCGCCGCGCCAGATAACGCGGGTCGGCGCCGCCGTCGAGCATGCGGCAGAACCAGTACAGCGCGGCGTCCGGGCTGGAGCCGCGCACCGATTTATGCAGAGCGGAAATCTGGTCATAAAACGCCTCGCCGCCCTTGTCGAAACGGCGCAGGCTTTGCG
>ERZ773043.1408-NODE-1408-length-13564-cov-17.043378_pt1 | contig 13564 bp, 8 predicted proteins | sample MGYA00580636_ERZ773043 | MGnify/ENA primary metagenome ERZ773043 (study PRJEB29015, sample SAMEA2737992) | human oral metagenome | biome: human oral; feature: human-associated habitat; material: dental | place: China | collected 2065 ... | reverse complement strand
CGGCCCCCGTCTGCGCACCGCTCGGACGGGGGCCGTGGGGGCGGGACGGCGCCCCGCGGCGCGTCGGCCGTCAGGCGACTCCGAGGAGCCGCTGGATGGGGCCGATCAGGAAGTAGACGACGAAGAGGGCGGAGACGACCCACAGGAGCGGGTGGACGCGCCTGGCCCTCCCCGTCGCCAACTGGACGAGGGAGTGGGTGACGAAACCGACTCCGATGCCCACGGACACCGAGTAGCCGAAGGGCATGAGGGCGATCGTCATGAACGAGGGGATCGCGACCTCGGGCGACTTCCAATCGATGTCGGTGACCTGGGTCATCATCAGGAACCCGACGAAGACGAGCGCGGTGGAGGCGGCCTCGGTGGGGACCAGCTCGACCAGCGGCGCCAGGAAGGTCGACAGCAAGAAGAGGACGCCCGTCACCACGGAGGCGAGGCCCGTGCGGGCCCCCTCGGCCACACCGGACGCGGACTCGACGTAGGACGTGTTCGAGGAGACCCCGCCCAGGCCGCCCGCGACGGCGGCGAGCGAGTCGATGACGAGGATCTGGCGCGTGCGGGGAGGGTTGCCGTCCTGGTCGAGCAGACCGCCCTCGGCGCCGACCGCGACCATCGTGCCCATGGTGTCGAAGAAATCGGCGAGCATGAGGGAGAAGACCAGGAGGACCACGGACACGGCCCCGAGTTTGCCGAAGCCGCCGAGCATGTCCACCTTGCCGAGGGTGTCGAAGACGGGCACGGCCACTGGGGAGCCCTTGAGCTCGGGAACCGTCTGCCCCCATCCGGTCGGGTTGGACTCCGAGATGCGGTCCAGGTGGGCGATGGCCTGGACGAGGACCGCCAGGACCGTGGCGGACACGATGGAGATGAGGACAGCGCCCTTCACGCCGCGCACGTACAGGACGATCATGAGGAACAGGCCGAACACGAACACCAGGGCCGGCCAGCCGTCCAGGGAACCGGAGACGCCGAATTGGACGGGGGTCGCCCCGGTGCGCACGATGCCCGCGTTGACCAGGCCGATGAGGGAGACGAAAAGGCCCAGGCCCACCGTGATCGCGGTCTTCAGAGCAGCGGGGACCGCCCGGAAGACCGCCTCGCGGAAGCCCGTGAGGACGAGCAGGAGGATGAGCAGGCCCTCCCACGCGATGACGCCCATGGCCTCGCCGTAGCTCAGGCCGGAGCCCAGGACCAGGGTGAAGGCGACGACCGCGTTGAGGCCCAGGCCCGCGGCCAGGGCGAGGGGGTAGTTCGCGACGGCGCCCATGAGGATGGTGACGGCGCCCGCGACCAGTGCCGTGCCCGCGGCGATCCCCTGGGGGGTGATCGAGCCGTCGTCGGGGACGGCGTTGCCCAGGATCGCCGGGTTGACCACGAGGATGTACGCCATGGCGAAGAAGGTGACGAGACCGCCGCGGACCTCTCGGCCCAAGGTCGAGCCCCTGGCGGAGATCTGGAAGAAACTGTCGAGTGCCTGTGCGACCGCGTTACGGGATGGGGCGGTCCTGTTCTGTGTGCTCACAAGCCAATCGTGCCCGTAACTGAAGTCACACCGCAAACACGACGCGCGTGATCTTCAATACCAGGTAACGTTACGCCTCCGGGGCGCGCTCCACGTCGATGGCCGAGTCGTTGACGCGCGGCGGGCGCACCGGCCACGCGGTGGCCCCCTTGGGCAGGTCCGTCTCCGAGTGGGAGCCGCAGGTGTGGTCGAGGCTGACGACGCTCCCGTCGTCCGTGGCCCACTCGTTCGCGCACACGCCGAACGCCATGCGCATCTCGCCGCTCATCTTGATGAGGAAACCGCAGTTGGAGCACGTGTTCTTGGGACGCCTGCCCGACTTGGGGCCGCGCTCGGAGGCGTACCAGCGGTTCGCCGCGTCCCAGCGCCCCTGCGGGGAGAGCACGCGGGGCCGCCCGAGCCCGAGATCCCGGACGATCGGCAGATCGGCGTCGTCGCTGGTGTCCTCCAGGCCCGGCTCGAGGCGCGCGTCCTCGTCCCGGTAGGCCAGACGGCCGGTGGTCACCAGGACTGCGTCCGCGAGCCTCGGCCCGATCTTCTTGCGCAGCCAGCGCAGGTGCTTGGTGTCCTCCGACTTGGGGGTGGCCCTTGCCTTGATCTCGAAGGCGACGACCCGACGGTCGGCTCCTTCGAGGATGATGTCGATCTCCTGGAGCCCGCCTTTGGTGCGCAGGTGGAAGACCCGGGCGCTGAGGACCTCTGCGTAGACCTGAAGACTCTGAATCACCAGGGACTCGAATAGTGAGCCGAGTACTCGGGGGCGGCGTGGGGTGCCCCGAGGGCTGGTGAGGATCGGGTGGCCGACCCCGAGCACCTCGGAGGGACCGTATCCGAGAAGGCGAACGGCCAGGGCCGGGTCGCACAGCTGGTGCTTGTCGGCCAGGTTGTTGCGGGAGAACTCGTTCTCGCTGGGGCTCCAGCCCGGAACCGGGTCCAGTAGCCACATCCCGCTGAGGTGGTCCCGGTAGGAGCGCGCCGTCGCCAAGCCCATGTCGGTGCTCAGTGGCCTGTTCGCCAGTTCGGCGATGGAGGTGAAGCTCGCCGTCGTGGCCACCGCGCTGGCGTAGGCCGTCAGCCACTCCCTCACGGATCGTGAACGTCGCCTGCCACCTGTCGCTTCCGGTAGATCATGTCGAAGCGTCTGCTCGATGTATCCGTCCAACTGGGCCTTGCGCCCTAAAGGTGGCTGCTCCCTGATGGCGGGGAAGCCGGAGCGGCAGATCTCATCGACGTACTGGTCGATCGTGACACTCGTGTACCCCTCGATCGGGGTCAGTGCGGAGAGGTCCTGAGTGCCGAGGCCACTGCTTAATAGGCTCCCCACCGAGACCGTTGGGGTGTCGATCGCGCGCTCGGCCAGGCTGAAGGGACGCATCCTCAGAGTGATGATCCGTCCCGCGCCTGTGTGGGTGGGTGCCTGGGACGGTGTGGAGGATCCGGTAAGGAGAAAACGGCCGGGAGAGGGATCGTCGTCGACGGCGCGACGTACCCGGTCCCACAGCTCGGGCATGCGTTGCCACTCGTCGATGACGAGAGGGCTGGGAAGTGTGGTGAAGCGCGATCCGATGGCGGCGAGCTGGGTGCGTTCGTCGGGATCGTCAACGGCGATGAAGGTAGTGCCGTGTGTCCTGGCGGTGCGGGTCTTCCCGACGGCGCGGGCTCCTTCGACGCTGACTGCCGGGACCGACCGCAGCAGCTCCTCGAGGCGCTGGTCCATGAGACGCGGCCGGTAGGTGGTCATGAACTGATCGTAAGGGCCGCTTTGTGCTGCCGTACAGCCAAAAGAGTGGGGCTGTGGATAACTCAGGGGTCCGGGAGCTGTGGGTGACAATCAGTTCGGTCGTGCCTTCATCGACTATTTGGTCAAGAGTTAATGATCGGTTTGGTCAAGTTCAGTGTTGATCGCTGTGCCTCTCTGGAGCCCCGGCACAACTGCGGGCAGTGACAGAGGGACTCACTGAGTGTAAGATGAATCTCATCACCGCCGTCTCTCTCAGGAGACATATCGGCTCCACAGCTGGTGGAGGTAGCGGATTATCAATGGTTCGCACGGAAGTGCCGGCGGTGCTGCCCCAGGGGACTGGGGGTTGAACTTATCTATGGTAAAACCAACGTTTCAGGAGCGTTGATGTGAGCCGTCTCGACTTCGCAGACCTCTTCCGCGAGATCACTGGGCATGAGCCCAGGGACTACCAGGTGCGCCTGGCCGAGAGACTCGCCCAGGGGGAGCCGCCGTCCCACCTCAGCGTGCCGACCGGGATGGGCAAGACCCTCGCGGTCCTCATCGGATGGTTGTACGCGCTGGCTCAGGACGCCGAGCAGGTAGGCCGACGTCGTCGGAGGCGGGTGGTTCCCCTGAGATTGCATCTCGTTGTCGACCGGCGCGCCGTCGTCGATGACTCCTTCGAGGCGGCGCTAACGATCAAGGAGGCACTCGCAGTAGGCGCAGGTGATCGGTCGACGGTAAGACAAGTGGCCGAGGTGCTGCGATCGGCTTTCGCTATCCCTGCTGAGGCGGAGGTGCTCGAGGTGCGTCGCCTGCGCGGTGGGCTTGCTGATGCTGATGGGGACTTGACGGAGCACACGCGCTACCCCGCGCGCCCAGCCATCATCGTGGGAACACTCGACATGACCGTGTCCCGTTTGCTGTTCCGCGGCTACCAGCTCTCGCCCTACCGCCGCAGCATCGATGCGGCGCTGACTGGCTTGGATGCGTTCTGGGTCCTTGACGAGGCGCACCTCTCCGAGCAGGCCCTGACCACCTTGTCCGTGCTCCGCAGCGAGGAGAGCAGGCTCGAGGATCGTTGTGGTGGCAGCGTCCCGAGTCTGCAGGTCATGCCGATGACGGCGACACCCATGACGCTTCCCAACCTTCACCGGGAAGCCGGCCAGCAACTGACTCCCGGTCTCAGTCTGGACTGGGAGGAGGAGTGCCGCCTGGATCCGCAGCTGGCTGCGCGTCGGGCGCATCGTGACAGTGTCCCGGTGGACGTTCACTGTGTGAATGGCAAGGCGGCAGCCGCTCTCACGGAGCAGGCACGTACCTGCATGAAGGAGCTGAGCCGGGGAGAGTCGCTGGTCGTCTTCTGCAACACCCTGGACACCGTCAAGACGGTCGTGGCCGGGTTGAAGAAGCAGGCCCGAAAGCTGAAGGAGCAGGCTCCTCACGTGGACGTCATGGTCGGCGGGATGCCTGCTCGCCGTGGCGAGCACGTCGTGGAGAGACTCTCCCCTTATCGGACGGGGGCCGAGGATCGCCAGGACGCGCAGGCCACCGTCGTGGTGGCCACATCAACTCTGGAGGTTGGTGCCGACCTCGACTTCACCCACCTCCTGACGGAGAGCTGTCAGGCCGGCTCCCTGGTGCAGCGCCTGGGAAGGGTCAACCGGGTCGGCGCCCGCTCCGACGGCAGCGTGACCATCGTTCACTCCACCAAGAGTCAGGATCCGATCCACGGTGGAGCCGCAGACGCCGTCGTCGAGCTGATTGACGGAGCCACCACCCTCGGTGAGGTGGTGAAACGGCTCGATGACGCTGATGGGCGGGAGGATCTGGTGAACGCGACTCAGGTTCCGGTCGTCATCCCTCCGAATGTCTTCGCCGCCTATCTGCGCACTCTGGGGTCCCGCAACGACGCCCCGGTTCACCCGTGGATCCGGCCGCTGGCCGATCCGCGGCCGGACACATTCATCGTCTTCCGCAAGAGCGTGGGAGACCTCGCCGGCGTCAGTTCCGAGGCCCTCCGGGAGGACCTGACTCGTTGGCGGCCCGATCTTCGAGCCGAGGCTTGGAGCATCCCGCTGAACGATGCTCAGGAGGTGGCGAAACAGGCGGTGAAAACGCAGCCCCTCGTCATCATCGATCCGACGTCGCAGGAGCCGCGCGTCCTTGAGGCCGGGGACTCTCTCCCCGATCTGGTTCCCGGTCAGATCCTCGTCTTGGCGCCGAGTGACGACAGCAACCCCTATGGGCTGGAGAACGCCGGCCGTGACTACTCCGAGCAGCACGTCATGCCCGGCGCCACGGCTGAGGAGGTGTCCAAGGAGCTGCTGTCCCTCGCGACGGGGACGGACCGGGGAATGATCCGGAGGGAGGCGGTCATCCTCACGGACCTGTCCGGGGGTGACTTGCGAACTGACGACCCGTACGCCGATCTCCTAGAAGAGACGGCCCTGCTCGCAGTGCCACCGGGCTGGCAGATCATCGACGACGTCCTTGGCGCCGACAGTGGTCACCCGTGGCTCCGCCTGCGGCTTGTGGAGACCGCCACCGAGCCTCCCGCGAGCACCGAGGATGACGCCGACGAGCGCACCCTGTGCGGCCACGGAGACCGGGTGGGTGAGCGTGCAGGACAGTGGGCCCGAGCCATCGGCCTGCCCGAGAACCTGGTGGAGGACCTCGTCACGGCCGGGTGTCACCATGATGATGGCAAGGATGATCCCAGGATGCAGGCCGCCCTCGGGGCTGCCGTGGATGAGAGCGGTTTCCTCCTTCTTGAGGATCCGGGGCAGCGGAAGCGTCGAAGGCCGCTGAGCAAGTCCCGGCTCCCTCGCAGGTACTGGAACCGCTCCATGCGCATGGCCGGCGTGCCCTCCGGCTGGAGGCATGAAGCGGCCTCCGCTGATCGCTTGGAGGAGCAGCTGGAAAAAGGTGAGCAGACGGCGCACGATCCTGACCTGGTGATGCATCTGGTTCTCAGCCACCACGGACGCTTCCGAGGCCCAGGACCGGTGTGCCTGCCCGAACACGGACCAGCACCACGACATCAGGACCCGAATGCCCTCTCCTGGGCGGAGGCCATAAGCCGTTTCCACCGTCTCAATGATCGCTACGGTCCCTACACCCTGGCGCTGGTTGAGGCGATCCTTCGCCTGGCTGATTGGGACATCTCGCAAGAACTGGAGCAGAACCATGAGTAGTGCGCCATGCCCTGATGAGGCGGCCGACTACCGCCTGACTGCGCTGCCGGGAAATCGTGCAGCCTATGTCCTGGCGACCTGGGGACTGGTATCGCTACTGCCGGGGGCGACGCTCCGCTTTGACGGGGAAGGCGTCCCCGTCGTCGGCTATGGCGGGGATACGGACGAGCTGGTGAAGGCGGCCGCCCGTGGCCTGGTGGAGCGAACTTGGGGCCTCGGGGAGGGTGGATTGCGCGGCATCACCACGACGACGCCCAGGCGATCCGCGGTCAACGTCCTGTCACATGCCGGCTGGCAGGCCGCTGACAAGACGAGCGACCTCAGGGCATGTGGGCCGGTAGCCGTCTTCGATGCGTCGGTGACGTCGGTCCAGGGTGGGGAGATCAGGAAAACGCAGGACCTCAAAGTTTGGCGTTCCACGTTGACCCTGTTCAGTGGGAAGAGTCATGCCGTCAAGTCGGTGCAGGACACCTGGGGGCTCATGGGTGCGTCACGGGCCACTGCGGACGATGCTGTCGCTGCGGGGGCGGCACACCTTGACCGACTTGTGCGCGGCGACCTTGCCGTTGCCCGGGCCAAGCCGGGGCTGCGCTTCTCCGCCAGCCAGGCGACCCCGCGTATTACCAGTGGATCCGAGGAGTGCGATGTGTACCCGCTCGTGGATCTCCTGGCCTTCTGCGGGCACCTGCTCCTCCAGCCGCAGCAGCGAGAAATGACGCGAGAACGTGCGGCCAAGGCCCTCACCTGGGTGCTGCATCCGGTTCCCCTCACCATGGAGGCGATCATCGATCTGCATGAGTCCCCGCCGCCCGAACTCCCGTGGAACCGGTGGACGTCCCGCATTCGTGGCACCGGATCCACGTCCAAGGTGACATCGTTCGCGCCCGCCCACCCCGGAGCATGAGAGAGGAAGAGGTGACAACAGCCCATGCCTGATCAGATTGCAGTCCTTCCACTGGCACAGGCGCTACCGGACCTGGGAACACCTGATGCGGTCCATCGCCTCGCCATGTCGTACTTGCCGGATCTCAGAGGCGCTTCGCGATCGATTCGCGCAGACCTCGGCGTCCTGTACCGCCTGGCTCTACCAACCGAGTACGGTGGGCAAAAGGGTTCCCTGGTTATCAGATTCCGGGCCGATCTCGATCTGCCCGGAACACAGGCCATCGAGGCGCCGTCAGGGTTTGCCGTCGGTCAGCGCTTCACTGTTCGAGCGGTGGCTGAGAAACGCCATGCGGACGAGTCGGGAAAGAACCGTGTCCGGGCCGTCCTCGACGAAGAAGCCCACGGTTGGGCCGCCGATCTGCTGGAGCGCCATGGTCTGGGGGTCAGTGAGCTGACGGTCTCGCCCAGGTGGTTCGTGGGCCGACGAGGCGGACGCTCCTTCATGCTTCGGGATCTCACTGGCACCATCAGCAATATCAGTGAGGCCGGGGAATCCGCCTACCGTCAGGGAATCGGGAGAGGGAAGGCCTACGGCTACGGAATGCCCTTGGTGCTGTGACTGCGCAGATGTGAACTGCGCTCGGCCAATATGATGATAGATACGTAGATAAGGAGATTACTATGACGACGGCTCAGGAATTTCGCTCCACCATCGGTGCCCTCATGGATGATAATGCGGTGGCTGGAATCAGCATGATCAGTGAATATGAATCATTGTTGGGAATGACGGTGACGCCGCCGGCGGGCACGATCCGTCAGGAAGGCGAGGTTGTCGGTTTCTTTGAAACCTTCGACGGTGAGAAGGCGGCCACGATTGATAGTTGGGGCTCCCAGGCCTCGCGGTGCGAGGCGCTTCTGGCCAGTCGCTTCAGAGGAGGAGCCTCTACTCTCGCCGAGGTTCTGGGGTTTCCCATGGTGGTCCTCCTCGATGAGGAAGGAGAGGTGCTGACCACTTCCGTGGAGCTCTCGCACCGGCAGGCCGACGCCACCTGGAGGCTCATACGAGACGAGCTCACCGGCAAGGGGGTCGATTTCGAGGGAATCCAAAATGCCACACGATCCCAGCCGGACGCCCTGCTCGTCGGGTTCCCCACGGCGATCCCCTTCGGCTGGTGGCACTCGCAGACGAAGCGATCCCAGAAGGCTGCAGATAAAGCTAATAAGGGAGGTAATAAAGAGGGCGGCAAGAATGCTCGTGAGCTGAATGCGACTCGAGATAAATATTTGGGATACTATGTCATGGACCCTGCGGAGTCGCGTTCCGCCAGACTGTTCACATCGGAGATTGTGGCGACTGGCGTGTCTGAACGCCGCCGTATGGCTGCGAAAACAGACCCGCTTTTCGCGGCAGTCGGTAAAGAAGTGAAGATTCAGGGAGTAGAACTGTCCAATTTAGGGCTGGGATCGATGCCTCCTGCCAAGGTTGCTAAAGCTCCTTCTGACCTCACTTATAAATTCATCAAGGGTAAGGCCTTCTTCTCCCTCGCGGGGTTGAGGACATTCGCCTTCTCTCGCCCGGAGCCTGCACGGGCGCTCGTGGTCAGCCTGACCCTGCTGCTGTACCGACTGCTTCAGGAACGGCTGGACTTGCGCGCAGGGGCGGAGCTGCGTCTGCGCGAACCGGGCCTCGAGGCCAAGGTCGAGAGGCACGGAGCACCCTCCGAGCCCCTCGCACTGCCGGAGGTCGACGAGCTGGTGGACCTCGTGCGTGACCTCGGCCAGGAGATCGGTTGGAACGGCGCCACCAACGTCACGATCACCCACGACTCCCCGCTGGGAAAGATCATCCTGGATGTCGATGGGCGCAAGACTGATGGACGCAGTGATGAGTGATCTGACCATCACGGCCTCGTTTCCCCTCGGGGAGTTCAACGCGCATGATGGGGACGGTCGCGCCGAATGGCCGCCGGCACCAGCGCGGGTACTGGCTGCGATGCTGTCCGTCGCCCATGGCCTCGGAGAGGGCGTCGCCGAGGTCGAGGCTCTCTTTCGATGCCCTCCTCCACGGATCACCGCCCCTCCGGCCGGCGAGCGTCAGATCGGTTACCGGCGGTGGGTTCCCGTCAACAATGAGGTGAAGACGGCCAAGAACGGTTCGCCGACCGGGATCATCGACCGAAACGACCGCCTCCTGGAGAAGCAGGCGAAAGATCCCGAGCGCGGCATGATGGTCGGTACTGATCCGAGCGACGTCGTGCGTTGGACCTTCGCCGCTGATGATCGGGTCGATCTCGGTGTCCTGCAGAAGGTGGCGCAATCCGTGGAGTACCTCGGGCGTCCGACTTCGCCTGTGCTGCTCGACGTCGTCGACGGCGCTGATGAGGCCCCGCCTCACCATTCCCGTTGGGAACCGGACCCGCTGGGCTGGATTCAGGTGCGCGTGGGAACGGAAGGACTCCTGGCCGCTTTGGATGCGCGAGAAGAGGAACGGCGCCGCAGCACCGTGACGGGAACGCACCCGTATATGAGCGTGCGACCCACCGCTCCCTACCGGCTCGTAGGTGCGCGCCCAGGAGACGGAGAGGCGCCTGATACTCGGGAGTTACTGCGCTCATGCTCGCTCTACCGAATGCCCCACAGTGGGAGAGAAGGTGCAGTTTTGGTTCACGCCGCCGACGCTGCTCTCGTCATGGAGCAACTGCGAGATTCCCTTGAAGGGGCGGGCTGGATACTGCCACTCATCGGTGGGTTGGGCCGCCGCCACCTGCCCGTCCTGCGGGGGGTGCTCGTGGCCGGGGGGCCTCGGCCTCCCTGCGTGGGACTCGCGGTGAGAACGGGGGTGGTTGAGGCGAGACTTGCCGAGACCAGGACATTGGCTTCCCTGCCGCGAGTTCTGCGGGCCGCCACGGCTCCTTTGTCGCAATGGACCACCGTTGTGCCGACGGCGGAGGATCCTGAAGACATCATGCGCATGCTGAAGAAATGCGCCTCGGGGCTCGGCTGCGGACTCGTTGAGGTTGAGCGGCACTCCGAGTCGCGAAGCGACGGAGGCATTGATGTGCAGGAGGACAACGGGCGCTGGCACGTCTCGGTCGCCTTCGACGCGGTGGTGCCCGGGCCGGTTGTCTTCGACGGCGCTCTCATGGTTCCCCTGGGGGCCACCACCTTGGCGGTGAACCCACGGCGACCTCGAGCCGACTAACATCGCAGGTCAGCGTCAGCCCCGCGCACGCGGGGGTAGAGGCGGCGTGATTTTCGGGGACCTGGGATTCGGCAAGTCAGCCCCGCGCAGGCGGGGGTAGAGGGAAATGCCTTAGCTGGTGGGCTGTGGCGTCGATGTCAGCCTCGCGCACGCGGGGGTAGAGGTCGACTGCGGATCGAAGACCCATACGTTCCCGCGTCAGCCCCGCGCACGCGGGGGTAGAGGCAAGAAGTACGCGAGCGAGCCGCAGGCCATGCTGTCAGCCCCGCGCACGCGGGGGTAGAGGGCGGATACGTCGGGCGGCGCGCTGGGCCTCGGCGTCAGCCCCGCGCACGCGGGGGTAGAGGCCACGGCGACGAGAATGGACTACGACCACTACTGTCAGCCCCGCGCACGCGGGGGTAGAGGCTCTCGTCCGGGGGCTGTGTCGGCTTCGCGTGAGTCAGCCCCGCGCACGCGGGGGTAGAGGGGTGAAGTCGAAGCCGTGCACCGCGCGGTTCTTGTCAGCCCCGCGTACGCGGGGGTAGAGGCACGCGTACACACAACCACCACACACACACGCAGTCGGCCCCGCGCACGCGGGGGTCCAGACACGGACATGCGGCTTGCGCTGTGCTGGGCCAGGCCCTCCGGCCCATGCCTATTGCACGAGGGTGGGGTTGTACTGGCCAGGGGCGGCCGGGGTCGATCGAGAACGTACTTCTTCCGCGAGAACTGCGTTATCCCGCAGACGACTGGGGGCAGACCCCAGTCGTCTGCAGGAAAAGTACGTTCTCGAGGGGAATCGCAGTTCCCGATGCGGGAGCGCTGATCCCTGCGCCGTCGGAACGGTCGCCCGCCGCCCCGCCGTGCCGGCCTACTTGGTGGGGGTGCGGCCCAGGGTCAGGTAGCCGGGGAGCGTCTGGTCCTGGCCGGCGCTGGAGAACCGCAGTGGCTGGCCCGATTCCAGTGGGTTGACCACGCGCACCAGGATCGTATTCTCACCCGCCGGGTCCTCTGGGAGCTGACCGGAGAAGGTCTGGGTCTTGCCGACCTCGATCTTGCGCAGATCGCCACTGAGCGTGGTGCGCCCGACCTCCACACCGGTCTGGCTGTTGACGGCCACCGCCTCCACGCTCCAGTTGTAGTAGAAGGGGGCCACCCCGTTGTTGGCGATCTGCACCTCGACCTTGCCGTTGCGCATCCGCCAGCGCGCCACCGCCAGGTCGTAGCCGGTCTCGGCGGAGGCCTGTATGGTCCGCTCGCGCTCGGTGCCGTTGAGCGTCGTGGTGAAGGCCCAGTTGTCCACCAGCCAGCTCGCGTGCGTGGCCTTGATGGAGGCGCTGATGTCCACTGTGCCCCCGTTGGCTCCTGGGGTCATGCAATTGCCCGGGTTGCGTACCGAGCATTCCTGGATGTTCGGGTAGACCTCGCCGCCGATCGGGTACTGCTGCCAGGCCTGGTCCGCCTTCGCCTTCTTCAGCTGGGGCAGGAAGTTCCAGTCGGCGGCCCCCGTGGTCTCGTAGCCGAAGGAATCGTCGTGGTAGCCGATCCTGCGCTTGGCCGTCTCCGCGGACGGGTAGCGGGCCATCGTCGGCGTCACCTGGAAGGCTTTGTCCCAGGTGTCGATCAGGGTGTTCTGATTCGCCGGCGTTGGCATCCAGTCCTCCCCGGTGGGGTTGTCCTTGGAGACCTTGCCGTTCATCGGGTAGGTGTGCCCCTCTCCCCAGAAGCCCACGAGGCCGTGGGTGATGAAAGCCAGGCGCGGATCGCCGTCGTACTGCTGACCCAGGGCCGAAATGAAGCCGGTGAGCATCGACATCATCTCGGGGGAGTTGTAGTCGGGGGCGAGGGACTGGCCCGGCGCGTTGCCGTTGAACGTGTACTCGCGGGTCAGGACCGCATGGGAGGTGAGCAGGTAGGCCGGTATGCCGGTGGGGCGACCGGGGTAGTCGACGTAGAAGCGCAGCACCGCCTGGTGCCCGCGCGAGGCGATGGCGTTGAGGTGCGCCTCCAGTGCGGCCCACGAGTACGTGCCCGGCCCGGTGACGACGTCGCTGGCCGGGAGTGTCAGCCACTCCATCGTGTAGGGCGGAGCCGACTCGGGCAGCCCCGGCGAGTAGGAGGCGTCCGACGGCGCGAAGGGCATCATGCCCTTGAGCGGGTTGGCCTGCGGCGTGGCCCCTGCCGAGACCTCGGTCCAGGCCCGGTTGCAGTTGCAGGCCCGGAATCCGGTGGCCAGGGACACGACGGCGACCAGCGCCACGATGAGGGCGCCGAGCCGCGGCCTGCGGCCCCTGCGGAGCCGGTCGAACATCTGACGGCTCAACGGACGCGGGCGACCTGAAGCAGAACCGCGCGATTCCTGCGCGGCCGACGCATCGGAGTAAGACGCTGCTGCCGAGGTAGTGACGTCGTTCTGTGAATCGATCATGAAAACTTGTAGGTAGGGATTTGGGTATGAGGCTAACCCTACCGGTCAGTTAGTCGAGACTTCCTGTGCTATCGCTGACAACGTGCATGGTTGACAGAAATGGGCCGCTGTGGCAACTCCGCTTCCGGACTACGTGAAAAATCTGTGGCGGCTGCCTGTCGGTTCGTCTTGTCTCCGCCATGCTCCGACGTCGGTGGGTGCCGTCGGTCGAGAAAAACGCCCCGAGCCGTTCTGGGTCGTCACGCGGCCTTGCGGATGCGCGGCGCCCTCCTCGCCAGGCGGGATGAGATTGCCGCCGCGCGCATAAGCGGCAATGATGACTCCGTGCGCGTCTTCAATTTCTCCGCCGGTCCTGCCCAGCTCCCCCTGCCCGTTCTCGAGCAGGCCGCCTCCGAGCTCACCAGCTGGGGCGGATCGGGGATGTCCGTTCTGGAGGTCTCCCACCGCGGGGCCGACTTCGTGGCCTGCGCGGCCGACGCCGAGGCCACTCTGCGTCGCCTCCTGTCCGTCCCCGACAACTACCGCGTGCTCTTCCTCCAAGGTGGGGCCAGCGCCCAGTTCGCCGGTATCCCCCTCAACCTGACCGCCCCCGGTGACACGGTCGCCTACCTCAACACCGGCC
>ERZ773043.1406-NODE-1406-length-13570-cov-3.178394_pt1 | contig 13570 bp, 21 predicted proteins | sample MGYA00580636_ERZ773043 | MGnify/ENA primary metagenome ERZ773043 (study PRJEB29015, sample SAMEA2737992) | human oral metagenome | biome: human oral; feature: human-associated habitat; material: dental | place: China | collected 2065 ... | reverse complement strand
TGACGGTGATGTGTTCCCCGTGGAGGAGGCGATGCCGGGGAAGAATATGCCGCCCTTGCATCCGCATTGTCGTTCTGTCATTTCGGGCTGTCTCAAAGGTGAGTATAAGCCGCAGAGCGGCACGCGCATCGCACGAGACGAGAACGGCAAGAATGTGCTTGTCCCTGCGAACATGAAATATGACGACTGGCGAGCCGTCTATGTGGATAAGAAGCTGACACTCGAGGAGTGGAAGGCGGGCAATGTCGCTTTGCAGGCGACAAATGCAGCGGGGGCGTTGAATGCGGGCGTGCAAAGTGGTACAATAAAATCAAACTTATGGAGTACGCCAAGTGGGTGGCAAATGTCTAGCGGATACAAGTACATTATGGGTGCCGCTAGGGCGAGCGGGGTTGAGTACAGGAGTGTCAGCACCTTTGCTAAGTTGCCGACCGACGCTGAAATCATATCGCGATTGGCAGGTGGAGATAAAACCAGGGGGTCTTGTGCGTCACTTGCACTTGCATACGCAGGAAATAAGGCGGGATTAGATGTAATCGATTTTAGGGGCGGGCAGAGTCAAGGCTTTTTCTCAAGGTATTACAATTTGAAGAACATAGCGCATTTTTCTGGCGTTGTGTCAAGGGAAATTACCCTCAAGAGATGCGCAACGGATTTGGCAAAATATCTCAAAGGCAATGAGATTGTTGACGGGAAAGAATATTGCTTAATTGCGGGGGCGCACGCATCAGTTATAAGACGGCTGAATGGAGTTCTTGAATATCTAGAATTACAATCACCAGAAACAACAGGACACGTAAAAAATGGATGGAATCGTTTTGATAGATATGGCAATGCCGCGACGTGTCTATATCGTCGGTTTGGGTGTAAAAAGACTGTTGCGAGCCGCGCAATACTTATCGAAATAGATTCTTTCTTAAACAATCCGGAAATAAGGGGCATGCTTGGCTATATCAATACAGATGTGAACGCTCAGATGAAGGGGGTTACCGGAAATGTCAAGTGATACGCCTGTTTGGGAAAAAAGATACGAGGGTAGTAAACTTTGGTGGAAGAATATTCCGGGGGTTATTGGCGAGGTCGTTTTTAGTTTTGACAAGAAAAGAGAGTACAATCTGTTTCAGGATTATGACAAGCTAACACCGGAACAGAGAAAACTCGTCGATGCGGAGAATCCTCTGATTCCTTGACAACCAAACACACAAGCACTTACGAATTGTCGTGAGTGCTTTTCTTATGCTCATTTTTGAATGAAAGGGAGGAATTGCTATGAACGGGATCCGAGCACCGGCGCATATCCGTGTCGGCATAAAACTAGCGCTCACACAGAGGAGGAATGAAATGAGCGATAATCTGTTTGATTTTGACCTGCAGCGCTTCGGCGATGATGCAGGTGATTCCGCAGGAGCGGACAATGCGAGCGACAACAAGCCAAAGGCTGATCCTGCTGATGATAAGCAGGACGATGCACAGGCGAAGATTGACGCGGCTGTTGCTGCTCGTCTTGCTGACGAAAAGGCGAAATGGGAGAAAGCATATCAGAAGAAGGCTGCGGCGGACAAAAAGGAGGCCGAGCGACTGGCGAAGCTCTCCGAGGATGAACGCCGTGCGGCTGAACTCGAGGCACGCAACAAGGAACTTGAGGAGAAAGATCAGGAGATCCGGCGCAAGGAACTCAAGCTTGAAACGGTGAAGGTGCTCGCTGATCGGAGCCTCCCCGTTGCGTTTGCGGACTATCTGATTGCCGAGGACAGTGAGTCCACGCTCAAGCGCATCACTGCGTTTGAGAAGGAATACAAGAAGGCCGTAGAGGCAGGCGTCAACGAAAAGCTCAAGGGGAAAGCCCCTGCAGCGAGTGGCGGTGCAGGTGACTCTGCGGGCGTTGAGAATGGCTTCTTCAAGGCCATTTATGACAATCAGGCAAAGAGGTAAGAAAGGATGACGACTATGAAGAATAAGATGAATTTTGATCTCCAGCGTTTCTCGGACACGGAGTACCTGAAGGACAATCTGCAGGGCTTCGTGCCGAAGCCGATCGCGGCGGACATCATCGCAGACATTGTGCGCGGCTCGTCCGTAATGCGGCTCTCGACGGTGCAGCCGATGACCTCCGAGACGCAGAAATTTCCCGTTATGACGGCGGGTCCCGGTGCATACTGGGTCGGTGAGACGGAGCGCATCAAGACATCGGTCGCTGAGTGGATTTTTCCCGAGCTTGTCGCAAAGAAGATCGCGGTCATCGTACCGTGCAGCCGTGAGAAGCTCGAGGATACGACAATCAACGTGTTCGGCGTTGTTCGCCCGTATATTGCGGAAGCGTTCTACAAGGCAATCGACTCGGCGTGTCTCTTTGGCACGAACTCGCCCTTTGCGAAGAATATCTTCGGCGTTGCGAGTGCTGCCGGAAACGTGATCGCGGAGGAGACGAATCCGAAGCTTGACCTCGATATCTCCGATGTGATGGCACTTGTCGAGAATGGCGGGCTTGACGTGAACGGCTTTGTCGCAGGGTACGACCTCAAGAACAGTCTGCGCAAACTCCGTGATGGCAATGGCAATCAGCTCTACGTCACGGGAGTCGACTCGAGTACGCTCTATTCGCAGCCGATTGAGTTCTCGCGTAATGGTGCATGGGACAAGACAAAGGCACGCGCAATTGCGGGTGATTGGAAGTATTCCATCATCGGCATCCGTGATCAGATCCAGTACGAGACGCTGAAGGAGGCAACGCTTCAGTCGGTGCAGATGAGCGACGGCAAGCCGCTCTCGCTCGCTGAGAATGACATGGTGGCAATCAAGGTAACCATGCGTCTTGGCTTCCTGCCTGTCAAGGAGGAGGCCTTCGCTGCACTCAAGCCGAAGGCGTAAGGAGTATACCGCATGGATTTTCAGGAATACGAAAAAGACGGCGTGACCATCACGGCGACAGAAACCGCCTACGAGGTCATCTACAAGGCGCAGGGATTCCGTCCGAAGGAGGAGAAGTCCTCTGACCCCGTTCAGAACGACGGAGGGAAGGGCGGCACGAAGGGAGGCGCGCGAGGTGGAAAAGCAGGAAGCGATCCAGGTGATCACGGAGAAAGTGCGCCTGCTGGAGAGTCGCAGGACGCTTGATGCCGGGCTTCTCGCGTTCTACATCGAGAAGCTTGTCACGGACATCCTTGACTACTGTCACCGCGCGGATTTCCCTGAGCCGCTCGTATATTCAGCGGTTGATCTTATCCGCAAACGCCTTGCAGATGAGGATACGGCGGGCAATGAACTCGGCGTGCCGACAAATGCGCCGCTATCGAGTGTCAAGATGGACGATACGGAGTTCAAATTTGCCGTGTCGAACATCGACCCCGCGGGCTGTCTCGCCGATTTGGATTTTGCGACGCTGAAGCCGAAGCTCAACCGTTGGCGCAAGGTGGTGAGCCTGCCATGAGTCTTAAAGGGATCCTGCGGCGCATGATGTACCACGACCGCGTGGATGTGTACCGCCTCCGGCAGGTGCAGGCGGCAGACGGTTCAGACGACTACGCCGAGGAGGAGACGCCTGTCTACGAGAAACTTCCCTGCAAGCTTTCACAGTATGGCAAAGACCTCACGACGAACAAGACAGAGCGTGCGGTGAGTGTGTTTGTCGATCTGCGGCTCTGTTGTGATCCTGCGTTTGATATTCGCGCGAATGACCGCATTGTTGTGCTGCGTCAGGGGAAACGTATGGAGTTTGTCGCAGGGGTCAGCTTTCCGTATCCGACGCATCAGGAGATTGCGCTGCGGCGCAGGGGGGAGGTCGGAAATGGGCGTTGAGATCAGCGGACTGGACGCGTTTGAGAAAATGCTTGCGGATGCGGAGAAGCGTCAGCGCGGGGCGGTCAATCAGTTCTTGGCGGTTGAGGCAGAACTTCTGTTTGGCAAGGTGAAAAATGAAACACCTACTGACACCCACGAGCTAAAGAATAACTGGGCGAGAAGTGATCCCAATGGTGGTATGGTTGTCGTTTACAACAACACGGACTATGCCGCTCATGTCGAGTATGGTCATAGAGTTCCGATTATGAAAAACGGTAAATTTGTTCGAGATGAGAACGGGAACAAGACGTATAAGGAGGAAACAGTTCCTGGGGTCAAGATGTTAAGAAAGTCTGTTCTTGAGCAGAAAGAGGATTTCAAATCGCGCGCCCAAGATATTCTAAAGGAGATGTTCAAATGATTCCGTCCCTTGACATCCGCAGTGTGCTTTCGGCTCTCTTGAAGAAACATTTTCCACATGCCGTCTACTTCACAAACAATGCCGATTCTCAAAAGGGGTATTTCTATGTTGAGATCGCACCAAAAAAACGCATGGTCGACCCGACGATCTATGAGCGTGCACTTGATATCACGCTGTCACTCGTACTGCCGCCCGACGCACGCGGGCGCATTGACCGCACGAAGCTATACGAGGCGGTCGATACGCTCGACGCTGCTCTCATGCCTGTGCTGACAATTGGCGACCGTCATATTACTGTGCAGGAAACGAGCAGCCGCATCGTTGATGAGGTGCTGCACTACAGTTTTACGCTCGATTTTGCGGACGCTATGCCGAGTGAGGAATTTGAGTTGATGGAGGAGCTTGCTATCAACGGACAAAGAGAACACACAGAGGAGGAATGAATATGCCAAATGAGGCTGAAAAGTTTGGTTTGCCGCAGGTCATCATCGACTTTCGTACGAAGTCGACAACGGCGATTGCCCGCAGTGCGCGCGGCATCGGCGTGATGATCCTGAACAACGAGTCGACGAACATCTCGAAATTCTACAAGATTTCGGACAGCACAGATATTCCCGATGAGGGGCTGACGGCGAAGAACGTTGATCTCATCAAGAAAGCACTGCTCGGTATCCCCCTGCGCATCTTGGTCTACACGCTGCCGATGGCGGACGTTGTACCGGGTGAAGGGACGCTGTTCAATCAGGCGGATGTGCTCAAGAAGCTCCATAACATCAAGTGGAATTACATCTGCCATCCGACAGGCACGGCGCAGGATCAGGAAGACCTCGCCGTGTGGGTCAAGAAGGAACGCAATGTGAAACGCAAGACGTTCAAGGCGGTCGTGGCGAACTTCGATGCGGATGACAAGGGCGTGATCAATTTCACGACGGACAACATCCGCTGCGTGAATCCCGCCTACACGGATGCACTGCAAGCGGCAGGCGGCGACCGCAAGAAGGTGAGTAGCTCAATCGCCGAATACCTCACCTACACCTCGACGGAGTACACGGCGCGCATCATGGGCATTCTCGCGGGGCTTGCACTCGACCGCTCGGCGACGTACTACGAGCTGAATGAGGTCTACGACTGTGAAACCTACGAGGACATCGACGACTGCATCAGCAAGGGGCAGCTCTGCCTCATCGACGAAATGGACGGCAACGGTGTCAAGATTGCGCGTGCGTGCAACTCGCTCCATACGTTCACAACGGATGTAGGGCAGGATTTCCGTTACATCAAGATCATTGAGGCGGTGGACATGATCACGGACGACATCCGTGACACGTTCAAAAATTCGTATGTGGGTAAGGTTATCAACGACTACAATCACAAGATGCTCTTCATCGCGGCGATTCTCGTCTATTTCCGCAATCTCAAGGGCAACGTGCTGGATGATTCGCCGACGGCGATCAATACGGTCGATATTGACGAGGCGGCGCAGAAAGACTATGCGATTCTGCATGGCGACGATGTGACCAAGATGACGGTGCAGCAGATTCGCGAGTACAACACGGGGACACAGGTGCTTCTCACGGGGCGCATCACCCCTGTCAACGCGATGGAAGATCTGCGCATCACGTTCACGATGTAAGGAAGGAGGAATAGTATATGGCAAGAGCTGCAGAAGATGTGAAGTATCGTGGCCGCCGCCGCTGGAACGGTTCGCACGGCCACGTTTGGTGGGATGGCTTGCTTCTTTTTGAGATTTCAAAGTTCGAGGCAAAAGTAACGGCCGATCGTGAGGACGTGCTGATTGGTAACTCCAAGGACAGTAAGATCGTCTCACTCACGGGCGAAGGTTCGTTTACGATCAAGAGCGTCATCAACCGCAATATCAATCAGTATCTCGAGGAGTGGAAGGCGGGGCACGATCCACGCGCCAACATCGTCGGGCTGATTGATGATCCGGATGCAGTAGACGGACAGAAAGAACGCTGCTCCATTGATAACGTGTGGTTCAACGAGCACATAGCAAAACAACACAATAAAAGGCTTCCTCACAAAAACGTGAGAAAGCCTTTTCTTATGCGGTTTTCAGCGTTGAAAGGTGACATAGTACGCCTTTATCCCACCTCTGCCTTTCGGCGCGTCCTTTGGTACGTCAATCCGCTGAATGATACTGTGCCAGAACGTACGCCGCCCTTCTTGCGTGAGTGCATCATAGATGGCACGGAAACCGCTGTCAAGGATCGCCTGATACTTTTCCGCCGATGAGGGCGCGGGCGTGCTGTGGGAGGCAACGAGCGCGGAGGAAAGCACCTTTTCAAGCTCCCTCTTCTCGCTCTCGTATTCCTCGGATGAGATCAGCCCGTCGATGAATACCCGTGACAGCCGCGCCAGTTTTTCGCGCGTCTCCTTGATGACCTTATCGGGGGACTTGTCGCGCTTTCGCGCTGCACTCGCCCGCGCATCCACGAGGAACGCAGACACAAGCCTCTGCACATTATCCAGCAGCCACGCCTCAAGCGTCGTTTGCATGATTGTCTTTGAATACGCGCATTTATGCTCGTTGTAGTACATTCGGCAGGTGTAATAAAGCCGGCGTTTTCCGTTCGTGTAGACGCTCCAGCCGCCGTAAAGATGTTTTCCGCAAAAGGGGCAATAGATCAGCCCCGTAAAAATGTATACGTTGCCGCTGCTCTTGCTGCGGTCAAAAATCGTCGCTCGTTGCTTCAAGATGGACTGTACACGCTCGAACGTCTCGGCGGGGATGATGGCGGGGCAAAAATCCGCAACGCCGTGACGCTCGCCCTTATAGGTCGGATTGGAAAGCATCGCCCGTATAGAGGTTTTCCACCATTTACGCCCGCAAAGCTTATGTGCGAACGTCATAGTTTTCCCTACAGATCGCTCACGCAGGAAGAACGTAAAAATCTTCTCGACGTTCGGGGCGGTCGCCGGGTCAAGCACGATACGCCGCCCGCCGCCTGTTCTGTCTGTCATGTAGCCGTAGGGGAGAACGCCGTTCAGGGGGATACGCTTCCGGCGCATACCCTCAAAAACGTATCTCAGCCGCTCGCCTGTCTGGTCGCTCTCATGCTGCGCAAGAGACAGCTTCATGTTCAGCATCAGCCGCCCGTTCGCCGTGGTCGTGTTGAAATCCTCCTGCGTGCACGTCCATTCAACCCCGTGCGCGTCCAAAAGCTCCTGCACCTTGTAAAAATCCTTGATATTGCGAAACCAACGATCCAGGCACTTGATGACGATAACGTCGATCTTGCCCGCCTCCACATCGCGGAGAAGCCGTTGCAGGGCGTGACGGCGTGACATTGCCTTTCGTGCGCTCGCGCCCTCATCGGCGTACACGTCAACAATGACATAGGCGTGATCGCGGGCGTATTCCCTCAGATCGTGCTCCTGCTCGGCGATGGAATACCCGTGCCGCGCCTGCTCCTCTGTGGAGACTCGGATGTATAACGCTGCTCTTTTCATGGTGTACCTCTTTCGTTCTGAATCACTGCGTGACCTGTCTGCAAGATGAAAGAATGAACCATGACAGCCGCCATAGGACGGCTTTTCTTGTTGAGGGTAGGGGAATGTATAGGCACGTCGTTAAAACGCGTCCTAGGGGCAATTCCGGCGGCGTGGCGGGTTATTGCTATTTAAGTGATTGCTGCGTGTTGTAAAACATTATTTCACGACGAATATAATCATATTTTGCGTGTGTTAAGGCGTTCTCGAATCGCGCAAGCCCTTCATTGACACAACGGCAAAAAGCCTCTTTATCTTCAAAAACAGTATCAATCATATAGGCAGTTTCGGAGACTTGTTCACCGTACACAAGGAATGAAGCCATATGAACGATGACTTTTTCCCCGTCTTCCTCCAACGAGCAGCCCGAATTGATAACAAGCCGTTTGAACTCTTCATAGCGATCAACGCCCGAAAAGCCTAAAAGCGTATCTATGGACACGTTCAACGCCTCAGCAATGCGCAGCAGCGTCTCATATTTCGGCTCGCGTCCTTGATTCTCGTACCCTATATAGGTCGAGTAGTTGACACCGATGGCGGCGGCGAAGTCTTTAGCCTGTGAATATCCCGCCTTTTCACGATAAAAACGCAGATTTTCTTGAAAGGTCATGTGTGTAATCACTCCTTTTCACTCTGCATGATACAACAAACGAGATAGAAAAACAACAGAAAATGAAAAAAAGGCGTTGACTTGAAATCTCAAAACTGATATTATGTGATTGTAAAATCTCAAAACTCACTAAAGGAGGTGAACACATGGCAAAGCTTGACAGCAGGGAGCTAAAAATCATGATCGCGGAGCGCGGCTTTACGCTGCGGCTTCTCTCGGAGGAATCCGGCGTGAGTGAAGCAGCGATTAACGCATGGGTCAACCACGGGCGCACGCCGCGCCTTGATACGCTCGGTCGCATTGCGCGGGCGCTTGAGATCCCCTTGCGTGATCTCATCCGCGAATGAAAAACACAGTACTGTCACGGCGCGGCGGCGGGTAAACGCAAAGCAACACTCATAGCCCATTGAAAGCACGGCGGGCGCGTGCACTGTCTGCAAGATGAAAGAGTGAATCAACCATATTCCGAAAGGAGCATCTATGGAGCAAACAAAAAAAGCCGCCGTCGGTGTAGGCGCACCGATGGCAGCAGAAGCAGAAAGAACCTGTGACACGGGGATTTCTGCCACATCAAATTATAACATGGCGTGCCGCATCTGGGAAGCCCTCACGGCGGTATACGCAGCAGAAAACGGCATCGAGGTAACGGTAAACGTGCGGAAGGAGGCGGAGGCGGTATGATTCAACGCGAAAATTTCCCTGCCGATCTCCTCATCTTCAAGAACTGGTGCGTCTGGGACGTAAAAGAGGTCGGGGGACGCATAACAAAACTTCCCTACAACCCGCGCACGCTGCGCCTTGCAAAGAGCAATGACCCTTCTACATGGTGCTCCTTCGAGGAGGCGGCGCGGGCGGTCGAGGGCGGCGCATATAAGGGCGTCGGCTTCATGCTCAGCAGCTCGCCGTACGTCTGCGTTGATCTGGATGACTGTCTGGACAGCGGGGAGCGTGAGGCATGGGCGCGGGGCATCGTCGCAGCACTCGGAAGCTATACGGAAGTATCACAGAGCGGGAAGGGGCTGCACATCTTCGGACGGGCGAACATCGAGCGTGACCGCCGATCGGATCGCATCGAGGTGTACGGCAACAACCGCTTTATAGCGATGACGGGCAATATCTACGAGGGACACGGCGAACTGAAACCAATGCAGGGCGCACTTGACGCGCTGATGGCATCGGAATTTCCTGCAAAAGAAAAGCCCGCGGGAACTTACTCAAAAATGAGTAAAACCCCGGCAACGTCTCCACAGGGGGGGACGAAGCAGGGCACAGCCCCTCAGATCGGAGCGGATGGGGTGTCAAATGCGCACCCCATCGCCCCCCGTGTGGAGCAGGTCATTCGCCGCCTCAGACACGGCAAAAGCGCGGAGCAGTTCGCGGAGATGTTCGACCAGGGCGTCACGAATCGTTACCCCTCACAGAGCGAAGCCGATCTTGCGCTTATGAACATGATCGCATTCGCAGCAGACGGCAACGCCGCCCTTATGCTTGAGGTGTTCAGCGCGTCGGCGTTCGGGGCGCGTGAGAAGTGGCAGCAGCGGGCGGACTACCGCGCCGATACCGTCATGAAAGCCCGCTCGGGATGGGTGGAGCATCAATTAGCCTTTCTCCCCATGACAGACACGGGCAACGCGCAGCGGCTTGAACTCCTGCACGGGGACAACATCGCCTATTTGCCCGAAAAAGGAAAAGGCTCGGCGTGGATGGTGTGGGACGGGAAACGATGGGAGGCATCCTTTGAATCGAGCCTATACGGGCTTGTGAGTGACACGGCGGCGAAGGCAAAGCGGGCGTTTGAATCGCTCGCAAAACTCGAGGCTGCGCCGGAGGTCACAATCAAAGCAAACGCAACAGACAGCGCAAAGGACGTGAACGCCGCCATGCGGGCGCAAAAGCAGCATCTTCGCGACGTACGCGCAGCGTACAAGGAGAAAGAGAAGGCGCATCGCGCCGCGCTCGCGTTCTTCGTCCAGTCGGGGAATCAATTCCGCATAGACGCCTGTCTCAAACGCTCGCGGGGGCTGTTCGAGGCATCGATCAATGACTTTGACCGTGATCCGTATGCGCTCAACACGCAGAACGGCATCATAGACCTAAAGAAGGGTATGCTGCACCCGCACGATCGGGCGCGGATGTGCTCACGAATCACCCGCGCAGAGTACCGCCCCGAACTCATCGGCAAAGAATCCCTCTGGTCTCAGACCGTCGCGCAGATCATCCCTGATGAGGAGGAACGCGCCTATATGCAAAAGTGGGCGGGCTATCTGCTCATCGGCGCAGCACCGGAGGAGAAGCTGCTGTTTCTCTATGGTTCGGGCGGCAGCGGCAAGGGCACGTTTATCAATACGATAGCGTACGCGCTCGGGGATTACGCCGATACCGTCGATATCGAGGTATTCTTGGCAAGCCGCAACGACGGGCACGGCGGCGGGGCGAATGCGTCCCCGGAGATTGCAAAGCTCGCGGGCATCCGTGCGGCGATGGCAAGCGAAAGCGGCATAGGGCGCAAGCTCAACGACGCGAAGGTCAAGAACATGACCGGACGCGACGACCTCACGGCGCGTTTCCTCTACGGTCAGCAGTTCTCGTTTACGCCCGTCGTGAAGTTCGTTCTTTCGTCAAACTACCTGCCCTCGGTGCATGACTCCACAGATGACGGTATGCGGCGGCGGCTTGTGATTGCGCCGTTCATGGAGAACCTCGAGGACATCCGCGACATTCACCTAAAAGAGCGGCTCAAAACACCCGATGAACTCGCCGCCGTGCTCGCGTGGTGCGTGGACGGCTGCCTCAAGTGGCAGAAAGAGGGACTCGGCACCGCGCCGCGCCGCTTCCTGCAACAGGCGGGAATGTTTTACGCCGATAGCGACGCCTTACAGCAGTTCATTGATGATGAGTGCTGCATCGGGGAAGGCTGCCGGGAAAAGGTCAAGCCCTTTCATGAGTGCTTCGCGGCATGGTGCGGAGAGCGCATCAAAAGAAAAACCGTCGTTGACATGATGAAAAAAAAGGGCTACGAGGTGCACCGCTTCAACGATGGACGCTATTTTAAGGGCATCGAGCTAAAGGGCGGGGGCTTCCCCTATTGAGTGTCAAAATGACACTTGTGCCAATTTTCCCTAGAAGTTTTCTATACGAAAAAAAAACGCGTTTTTTCACGCGTTACGCGACTTTATAGGAAAAATGGCACATCGTACACTTTGACACCTTTTAGGAGAGAAAAAAGAAAATATGTTCGTTTATCTGCACGGGCGGGGGCACACAGACCACGCTCCCGTGTGGAGATGAAAGGAGAAAGCAGCTATGACACTAGAGCAGATCGTAGCGCGGTCACCCGTCCCCGATGCTGATGAATTGGAGGCAATAGAGCGCGTTATGTCAGACTGCATCCGCGCTATTGATGAACTTCCCGTAAAAAGCACGAAAAGCTATTTCCTCTGGGTTGCCATTGGATGCTATACCTTTGGCGTGATGCAGGGCAAACGCGCGGAGCGGGCACGCAGGAAGGAGAAGAAGGCATGAAAAAGGTATGGTACGTTTTCCCTGAGGGGATGACCGCAAAGAAGGCAGTACGTGCTTATTGCGAGGCAGCGGAGATCACCCCTAGCGTAATGCAGCGAGAACTCTTGAAAAAGACGATTGAGGCTAGTATGGAGATGGCAGTACCGCTTGAGATCGCGCAGTTTCTGCGCCGCAAGTTCGGCGGGGACATCTTCCCCTACGAGGGCGTGAAAAGGCGGTAAAAAGCAGTAAAGGAGAATCGACCGATGAAGGTACATATCAGCTATGAGGACGAGGAGGAGGGGGCGGTTAGCCGCCTTGTCCTCTTCATCCGGCACAAGCTGGACGATGGGGCACGCTGGAAGAGCAGAACGCCCGAAGAGAAGGACGCGCACGGATACCGGCACGCGCACCTTGCGACAATCCCGGCACGGCGGCACAAGTAGACAATCCAGCCCCGATAGGATAGAATAGAGAACATCAGAGCGGTGTTCTCTATTTTGTTTGCCGGGGTGATAACGTGATTGGAGAATATGGCAGTGTAGAGGAAGCGGAGAGAAGATTAAAGGACTACGGCAAGATGAAGATCGCAGTCCAAAGCCTCACGGATGAGATCGCGGAGCTGGAAGCCCTGCTAAGAGATGAATCCATAGCATCGCCCCGGTACGGGGTGGATGCAATCGGCGGCGGGGGTGAACTCACAGCGACGGAGGCGGCAGCGGCGCGGCGTGTTCGCATAAAAGAGCAGGTCGGCGTGTTGCAGCGGCGCATAGCAAGCATGGAGCGGCGCATAAGGGCGATAGACCGCACACTAGAGACACTCGCCCCTGTGGATGGTGCTATCGTTCGGGGACGCATAAACGGGCTTTCATGGGTGCAGATCGGGGAGCGTGCGGGGTTCACAGAGCGCGGGGCGCGGAAACGGCATAGCAGAGCGATGAAGGACATCGGCTTAATGCTGTTCGGCGTGGCATGAATCGAACTCGGACAAAAATGTTCGGGTTGACTTTCAGACAAATTTGTCCAAAAGTCTCGCCCCTTGCAGGACAAGACATTTCGATGTATAATAGAACATAGGGAAAATAAAATAAGGCGCGTAAGTATCGCAGCCGTGGGTAGCTTTTGCAGGTCAATCCCCGCCGCTGTAAGCCTCCTCTTTGGGCACGAGAAAAAGCAAGCAGTCATCCGCTTGTTTTCATCGTGTCTTATTTTATTGCCTGTCACAGCTCACTCTAGGCGAAATTGGAGGTTATGAAAATGGCAGAAGAGAAGACATTTACGCAAGAAGATGTGAATCGGATCGTATCGCAGCGGCTCAACGCCGAACAGGCGAAGCTTCAAGCGCAGTACGAGACCGCAAACAGGCGGCTGCGTGTGCGTGAGAATATCATGCGCCGTGGATTCGACGGAAATCTTGCGGATGTGCTGGACATCTCGGATGATGAGACAGCAGAGAACAGCGTGAACACCATAGTCAATATTATGCTTCGCGGGAAAGCGCCGGCGGCGGGCGTATCCATCGGCGACACGCACGCATACGAGGCGGAGAAGCAGCGCCAGACGGCGAAAGGCATAAGGGGGGCTATGGGTCTTGAAAAGAGGTAAAGACACATGGCAGCTATACAGCTTGTAACGAAATTTCAGCCCTACGTTGACGAACTTTTCTTTGCAGAATCGCAGCGGGGGCTTGTCACAAACACGGATTTTTCTTTTGACGGTGCCAAGACGGTTAAGATATTTAAGGTATC
>ERZ773043.1405-NODE-1405-length-13588-cov-2.604079_pt1 | contig 13588 bp, 10 predicted proteins | sample MGYA00580636_ERZ773043 | MGnify/ENA primary metagenome ERZ773043 (study PRJEB29015, sample SAMEA2737992) | human oral metagenome | biome: human oral; feature: human-associated habitat; material: dental | place: China | collected 2065 ... | reverse complement strand
CCCGATGGCAACATCTGCGCTTGAATGTCGGCAGCAGTTACAACATTCTTTGTTAGCAAGTTGGTAATACCATGTCGGTGGTCGTCAATCTCGAAAAGTTCTGCCAATCGCGGCTTACGGATGTCGAGACCAACCAAGACAACCTTCTTGCCAAGTAGTGCGAACGACACGGCGAGGTTTGCGGCAATGAACGTTTTGCCTTCTCCCGATATGCTAGATGTGAACGAAATAACCTTTTCGTTCTCTTTAAGCATGAACTGTACGTTGGTACGCATCGAGCGGAATATTTCTTCCATCTGGTTGTTCTGGTTCTCGTGAACAACAATGTCGGCCTTGGTTTTGGCGGTGTCGCTAGCCACAGCCACATCGGCAATGATGGGCAGAGAAGTAAGGCGTGCCACATCGTCGTGCCCTTCAATCTTATATCTGAAGAAGCTGAGGAGGAAGAAAATCACACTTGGAATGGCCAAGCCAGCAGCCAATGCGCCCATGTAGATGGTTGAAGAGCGTGGAGCAACCTTACCAACAACAGTGGGGTCGTCGATTAGCTTTCCCTTGTCGGCCGTTGCGGCAAGAGAGATGGAGTTTTCTTCGCGCTTTTGCAGTAACATCAGATACAATCCTGCTTTCACCTCAAGCTGTCGGCCAATTTGTTTCATTGTTTTCTCCTGCTCGGGTGTTTGTTGTATCATGCTGTTGTATTTGCCATACTGTGATGCAACGGCACTTCTTTGAATGTCCATGCTGCGTTTGGCCTGTGCCATTGCGCGGCGTATGCTGCTCGAAAGGTCGTCTAGCTGCGAAGTGAGCGGCGTAACAGTGGGGCTATTTTCCGATGCACTTCTAAGCAATCTGTTTCGTTCGAGTACTATTTCGTTGTACTTGTTGATGAGCGAAACGGCCGATTGGTCGCTAATGCCGATGTTGGCAGGCAGCGTCTCGTATTTGTTCGAAGGCTGGTTCATGTAGTCGTTGATGCTGTTAAGCAACGCAATCTGTGTGTTAGCCTCGGCAAGTTTCTGGTCGTATTGGTCGCTGTTAGACAAGGCTTGGTTTGCGCTCATCTGCAACTCCACCATCTTGTTGGCTTTCTTGTAGCTTTCCAATTGGCTTTCGGTACTTCCCAATTCGGTGTTAATCTTCTCCAATCTTCCGTTGATGAACTCTTCGGTTCTCACGGCCACCTCGTTCTTGTCTTCATTCGCTTGCCTGTTATAGCAAATGGCAAGTTGTTTAAGGTAGTCGATGGCGCGTTCAGGACTTTGGTCGTTGATGGTGAGCACGGCGATGGATGTGCTTTTCGACGACTGAGCGATGCTTAAGCCCGATGCATAACCAATGGCAACGGCCTTAGGTGGGCTAATTCGTACCAACATTTTCTCTCCATCTTTCATGGGGGTGGTGGAGTTGGGCATAAAGGTAATGATACCCGTCTGTGTTCCAAGAGCCGCGGGCAGAGCCGTAAAGGTTTTATCGATGGCATAGGCCTTTCCTGGCGCTTCGGGATTGGTGGAATAATAAGTGCCCTCAACATGGTAGTTCTTTCCTTCACGAGTGATGGTTAGGGAGATAGAGTGGTTCAACATGTCGAGGTGTAAGGGGTCGATGTCTACCGTTATAGGCTGGTTTTTGTACATCAGCCTATTGGTTACTTTACCCGCACTCATGTAAGTGGTGTATAGTTTAAGGTCTTTAACGGCCTGAATGGCAATAGAACTCGACTTGAGTATTTCCATTTCATTATCAATACCTGTTGAATTGGAAACCACTCCAAGGTTTGTGGAGTATTGCAAACTGTTGCGCCCCCTGCTGGTATTCTCTTCTTTGATGAGTAGTTTAGCGTAAGTCTGATAAATCGGGATGGTGTATCGCAAGTAAATGCTGGCCAACCCCAGACAAATGATTAACGACAATACAAACCATTTCCAATTCAGAATGAGGGTCATGTAAACGGTTTGGAAGTTGAATAGCGATTTGCCCGCTTGGGCTTGTTCGTTATCCAGGGTGTTGTTTTTTATATTCTCTTCCATACAATCTGTTGTTTCTCTATCTCTCTTTACCTATAATGTTTAATTATTGTTTGAGGAATTTCAATGCATTATTTCGCCATTTCGGCAATGCGCATGAGGTATTGGCCGTACTCGTTTTTAATCATGGGCTGGGCCAACGCCTTCACTTGCTCTTTGTCAATCCATTTGTTGTCCATCGCAATCTCTTCGAGACAGGCCACCTTTTGTCCTTGTCTTTTCTCAATCACTTCGATGAATGTACTTGCTTCGCTAAGACTGTCGTGCGTGCCCGTGTCTAACCAGGCGAAACCTCTTTGCAGTGTCTGAACTTTCAGTGCTCCTCTTGAAAGGAACTCTTGGTTAACGGTTGTTATTTCCAATTCTCCCCTTGCGCTGGGCTTAATGTTCTTGGCAACTTCAACTACTGCGTTGGGGTAGAAATATAAGCCCACAACAGCGTAGTTGCTCTTTGGGTGTTTGGGCTTTTCTTCGATGCTAAGGCAGTTGCCTTTGTCGTCGAACTCGGCCACGCCGTAGCGTTCGGGATCGTTAACGTAATAGCCGAAGACCGTTGCCTTACCATTGTTCGCTGCCTCCACACTCTGTCTGAGCATACCCGTGAACCCTGCTCCGTAAAAAATGTTGTCGCCAAGCACTAAGCAAACGGTGTCGTTACCAATAAACTTCTCGCCGATGATGAACGCTTGCGCCAGACCATCAGGGCTGGGTTGCTCGGCATATTCAAACCTTACGCCCAAGTCTTTCCCGTCGCCCAATAGGCGTTCGAAACCAGGAAGGTCGTGTGGGGTGGATATAATCAATATCTCTTTGATGCCTGCTAGCATCAACGCAGATATTGGATAGTAAATCATGGGCTTGTCAAAAATGGGTATCAACTGCTTACTAACGCCTTTTGTAATGGGGTAGAGCCTAGTACCTGAACCTCCGGCAAGTACGATTCCTTTCATACGCTTTTATGTTTAACGATTTATGAGACAATAATTTTATGTTTTATGCCTTGTTGGTGAGTGTAGCAGGCGCAAGCGGGAATAATCTTTGGCGTGCCGCTCGCAATGTTTCAAAATGAGGGCAGCAGCCTTAGCATGTCCCTAAAACACCCACCTCTGTTTGCTTCTGGGACGTTACGACAGATTCCAATTTGCACAGTGTCACCTTGTTATATGTTGCAAAGATAATAATAAAAACTGAAACTTATATTTTTCGGCACGTTTTTGTTTGCTTTATTGTACTTTCAGCAGGTTTATTGTGGTCCGTTTCGGCTTTGTGACACGGTTTCTGTTCTCCATTTCTCCCTTGTTTGTGTATTTTTACTCTTAATTTTTACTAAACCATTTTGCAGTTCGAATTAAAATACTTAATTTTGAAATTCAAACAATCAATAAAACGTGAAAAGTGAAAAATAACATACTAACGCTGCTAATATTTCTCTTACCGCTAGGCACTTCTGCACAAAAGATAACCATAGGCTCTTGTAACACGATGGATGGAGGCCTATATAAGGGCGAAATGGCTGGCGGAAAACCGCACGGAAAGGGCAATACGCTGTATAGCAATGGTGAAACATACGAAGGCGAATACTTTAAGGGGCGTTGTCAGGGCTATGGTGTTCGAACCTTTTCTGATGGAAAACGTTACGAAGGGCAATGGTTTCAGGACCAACAACACGGCAATGGCACTTGCTATTTCGCCAACAACAACAAGTATGTAGGCCTTTGGTTTCGTGGTCATCAGCATGGTCGTGGCGTGATGTATTATTATAATGGTGACAAGTACGAAGGCAATTGGGCGCACGACAAGCGTCAAGGCAAAGGCAGATACACTTTTTCAACGGGTGCCTTTTACGACGGAAACTGGAACGACGACAAGAAATCGGGCCAAGGTTTCTTCGATTGGGGCGATGGATCCAACTACAACGGCATGTGGGTAGACAACCAACGCTCGGGCAAAGGCACTAACCGTTATGCCGATGGCGACGTGTATGTGGGGAATTGGACCAATGACATTCAGAACGGAAAAGGTATTTATAAGTTCCAAAACGGAGACATCTACGAGGGCGACTACGTACAAGGCGACCGCACGGGTCAAGGTATCTTTAAGTATGCCAACGGCGATCGCTACACGGGACGCTTTCTTGAAGGAGACAAGGACGGTAAAGGTACTTTCGTATGGGCTAACGGGGACACATACGTTGGCGACTGGAAGAAAGACCGACAGAACGGCCACGGGAAGCTGACGAAGAAGAGCGGCGACGTGTTTGAAGGTAACTTTGTTAACGGACGTGTTGAAGGTGAAGTGATAATACACTATGCCGACGGGTCGCGTTTTAAGGGAACTTATAAAGACGGTAAGCGAAACGGAAAGGCAATAGAGGAAGATAAAAACGGAAACAGGTTTGAAGGAACATACGTTAAAGGAATTCGTGACGGCCAATTTGTTGAGAAAGACAGAAACGGACAGGTTAAAGCCAAAGGCCATTACGAAAATGGTAAGCGTTTCAACGACTGATTACGCGCAACAATCGCTCCTCATCGCCAGATATGTTAAGAACTAGAAACAGAGAACTATGGTATTAGACGTGTTAGACAATTTTGGAAAATACGCGGCGTTGAACCCGTATTTCTCTTTGGTGGATGCCTTTATGCGTACCCACCAGCTTGACGAACTTGCCCTTGGCACATATAATATAAAAGGTGAAGACGTGGTGTTGAAAATAGAACAGGCTATGGGAAAGAGTCCTGCCGAGGCCATTTTGGAGAGTCATCGCCAAATGATAGACATCCAAATACCACTTCAACAAGAAGAGACATTCGGCGTGGCTGCTCTCACCTCATTGCCCGCAGAAGACTATTCTGCCGAAAAAGACATTTCGTTCTATCCCAATTCGCCTGTGCAGAATTATGTTACATGTCCTCGTGGAGGCTTTGTGATATTCTTCCCACAAGACGCACATGCACCTTGTATCTCCCAAAATGCAAACTTTAAAAAGGCCATTTTCAAGGTTCGTTGCGTGTAGCGGCGGTCAATACGGCTTTGTCTTACCGTTAGTTTCAACATTCATTGCGCTAGCTTTGCTTGCTCCTAAGCTAAACAAAGTGGGCAAAACATTTCTAAGACTAGCCAAACAAAACTACTCAAACCAGAAGGGCCAAGAGTTAAACCAACATCATAAGGCCGTGCCGTCAACAACACATTGCGCAAGCATGCGCAAACAAGAACATGTTGACCTCTCGGCACTCGTACATATAAAATGCAATAACTATGTCAGCAAAAGACGCTAACCCCACAAAGAAAGTGAAAAAGCCTTCGAAGAAGACAACAGTGCCCACCGCGAACGTTACTCGCATGGGCCTAGTTAAGAACGATGCCTATCTCGAACCCTACGAGGATGCCATACGAGGCAGGCACGAACATTACCTGTGGAAATTAAATCAGTTGACAGGCAATGGGCGAAAAACGCTAAACGACTTTGCCAACGGCCACCAGTATTACGGCCTACATAAGTTGTCGAAAGGGTGGGTGTTCAGAGAATGGGCACCAAACGCCACCGAGATCTATCTCGTGGGCGACTTTAACGATTGGAAAGAGACAGAACGTTACCGCGCCAAGCGCATCGAAGGAACAGGCAACTGGGAGTTGCGCCTATCCGAAAAGGCCGTTTCTCATGGCGACCTCTATAAGATGCACGTGTATTGGAACGGCGGAAACGGAGAACGCATTCCTGCTTGGGCGCGCCGCGTGGTTCAAGACGACCAAACGCACATCTTCTCGGCCCAAGTTTGGCAACCCGAACATGCTTACGAGTGGTCGAAGAAGAAGTTCAAACCCACCACTTCGCCCTTGCTCATCTACGAGTGCCATATTGGTATGGGGCAAGATGCCGAAAAGGTAGGGTCGTACACCGAATTTAAAGAACTTGTTTTGCCGCGCATTATCGAAGACGGATACAACTGCATACAGATAATGGCCATACAAGAACATCCCTATTATGGCAGTTTCGGCTATCATGTCAGCTCGTTCTTTGCGGCCTCTTCGCGTTTTGGTACGCCCGAAGAACTGAAATCGCTCATCGACGAGGCACATAAGCATGGCGTGGCCGTTATTATGGACATCGTACACTCGCATGCAGTGAAGAACGAAGTGGAGGGATTGGGCAACCTTGCAGGCGATCCCAACCAATTCTTCTATCCTGGCGAGCGACATGAACACCCAGCTTGGGATTCGCTTTGTTTCGATTATGGCAAAGACGAAGTCATTCATTTCCTACTTTCCAATTGTAAATATTGGCTCGAAGAGTTTCATTTCGATGGTTTCCGTTTCGATGGCGTAACTTCAATGCTCTATTACAGTCATGGATTGGGCGAGGCTTTCTGCAACTATGGCGATTATTTTAACGGTCATCAAGACGACAACGCCATTTGCTATCTCACGCTGGCCAACAAGCTGATACACGAAGTTAACCCCCAAGCCATTACCATTGCCGAAGAAGTTAGTGGCATGCCTGGTCTTGCGGCTCGTATTGACGATGGCGGATATGGGTTTGATTATCGTATGGCGATGAACATTCCCGACTTTTGGATAAAGACCATTAAGGAACTCTCGGACGAGAATTGGAAACCCAGTTCAATCTTCTGGGAGGTGAAGAACCGCCGTTCGGACGAACGAACCATCTCGTATTGCGAAAGCCACGACCAAGCTTTGGTGGGCGATAAAACCATCATATTCCGCCTTATCGATGCCGACATGTATTGGCACTTTAAGAAGGGCGATGAGAACGACGTTGCCCACCGCGGCATTGCCCTGCATAAGATGATAAGGCTTGTTACTGCCGCTGCTATCAATGGTGGCTATCTCAATTTCATGGGCAACGAGTTTGGCCACCCCGAATGGATTGACTTCCCACGCGAAGGCAATGGATGGAGCTACAAATATGCACGTCGTCAATGGAATTTGGTAGACAATAAAGAACTAGACTACCATTATCTGGGCGACTTTGACAGAGAAATGCTGAAAGTTATCAAGAGCGAAAAAGACTTTATCAAAACGCCCGTGCAAGAGATTTGGCATAACGATGGCGACCAAATCCTCGCTTTCATGCGTGGCGACTTGATATTCGTCTTTAATTTCAACCCAACCACTTCGTTCACCGATTATGGTTTCCTTGTTCCTACGGGGGCATATAATGTGGTTTTGAATACCGATGCCAGCGCGTTTGGCGGTAACAACTTGGCCGACGACTCTGTTACGCACATCACCAACTACGATCCTCTGTATGTTGCCGAGCGTAAGGAGTGGCTAAAACTGTACATACCTGCTCGTTCGGCGGTTGTTTTAAGAAAAAATTAGATGAACATTTCATTTCAAAAGAATGGGGCTGTGCTGTCGCAGACACTGTGCTCCATTCTCTTTTGTCTTTATAGCTTTGTTTTCACTTGTTTCTATCAAGCGAAAGAGTTGGCATGGATGATACACCGTCTTACTGATGGTGTACAGCTCTATCTTAACCGTTGGGTTGTTGGCTTTTTGCTCACGGCGTTATTGCTGTTGTTGCAAAGGGTCTTGTTACGCCTTATGGGCGGTAGTGGGCACAGGTTGTATGTTCTGTCTTTTGTACCATCATTTTTGGTACTCATGTTCCTCTCTTCCTTTACAGGCATTGCACCTTTCGCTGCGTTTTTGCCAAAACTAGGCACATCGTTGGTGCTTGTAGGGTTGGCGGCTGGCTTGTTTGTTTGGCGCCAAAGGCGAAATGTAGACATGGAAACAGAATACAATCCGATGTTTTTCCTTCCCCTGTCGGTGTGGTTCGTAGCCTTACTGATGTTTGCCGCTGCATACGGCGGTGCTGTTCCTGCTAAGCAGCATCAACAGCTTGTAATGGAAATGCTGATTAAAAGTGGGAATAGCGAAAAGGCTTTGGAGGTGGGTAAGCGTGATACAGACACCGATTCGGTACTAACTTCATTGCGCGTGCTGGCCTTGGCAAACGAAGGACTTCTTGGCGACCACCTTTTTGAATATCCCTTACAGGGCAAATCGGCTGCGATGATGCCCAATGGAAAGTCGGTAAAGTGGCTTACTCTAAATGCTAAAACCCTCGATACGCTCTTCGTTGTGCCCACTTCACACGACGAATACATCACACTAAACGGACTTGAAAAGTGGGCGGAAGAACATAAGCTTACCAAACCGGCATACGACTATCTGCTTTGCGGCTACCTGTTAGACCGCCGCATAGATGTTTTTGCCGCCAATGTGTTTCGCTATTACCCCAACAACAACGAATTGCCCAAGCATTATCGCGAGGCACTTACCTTATATATGCACCAACGTACCAACCCTGTTGTGGTTTACAGCAACAACTTGATGGAAACCGATTATCAGGATTTTCAAGATTTAGAGAACAAATATAAAAACCGTGCCGAACGCATCAACGCCCTTCGCAGTGTTTACGGCAACACCTATTGGTTCTATTACAATTATGGCGAGTAATATGGTAAAAGGGTAGGTTAGCAAGGACGGGGTTACTAGTAGACAAGTGAACGTGTGGGTAAGGTTCAAGTTCACACAAACCACAAACTAAAAAGCTCATAAACTCAACAATTCATGAATTTACAGGTCCACCAACACACCAACCAACTCATCAACCAACCAACTCACCAACTTGCAAACTCATCAACTCACAATCTCCCCAACTCAAAAAACGCACACCCTCAAAAACCTAAAACCTAATTAGCCTTACGGCAAAAAGCGACTTATGTCTTTGCCGTAGCTTGCAAGCTCGCGTACCATCGACGACGACACGTGCGACAGTTCGGGCGACGAAAACATAAACACTGTCTCTATGCCCGACAGTCGGCGGTTGACCTCCGCCAAATCCCGTTCGTACTCGAAATCTTTGACACTGCGAATGGCTCGTAGAATACAGTCTGCCGACAATTCTTTGGCAAAATCTACTGTCAGACCGCTGTATACTTTTACCGTTACTTTCGGCTCGTGGGCGTAGATATTTACGATAGTCTCGGCAGTCTCTTCCGCCGAGCAGGTGTATTGCTTCGAAATATTGTAACCCACACCTACGACTATCTCGTCGAATAGCGGCAAAGCCCTATCGATAATGTCTTTGTGTCCGACGGTAAATGGGTCGAAACTTCCTGCAAAAAGTGCTTTCATTGCTGTGTGTTTTTTATGTGTTTGGTTTTTGTGTGGCAGTTGCCTCTCAGAGCATTTGCCTTTCGACTATTTTCTCTATATAATCCAATATATCTTCTCGTCCCTCGCGTTTTTCGCTGGAGGTCATAAATATCGGTGGCAGCGACTCCCAAGTTTCGTAGAGCTTAGTACGGTAGTTTTCGATATTCTGCATCAGTCGTGAGCGGGATTGCTTGTCGGTCTTGGTGAAGACTATCGAGAAAGGTACGCCGCCAAGTCCGAGCCACTCTATAAACTCCAAGTCGATAGCCTGCGGCGATAGGCGGCTGTCGAGCAATACGAACAGGTTGGCGAGCTGTGGGCGAAACATTATATAATCCTCGATAATCTTACGCAACTTCTCGCGGTGTGTCTTGCTCACCTTGGCGAAACCGTATCCGGGTAGGTCTACTATGTGGAAACGTTTATTTATAAGGAAATGGTTTATAAGGAGTGTCTTGCCGGGTTTCGACGAAGTCTTAGCCAAATCCTTTTTACCTGTCAGGTAGTTGATGAGCGACGATTTACCCACGTTAGAACGCCCGATGAAAGCCACTTCGGTCGTATTGCCCTGTGGGCAACGCCTGAAATCGCTGTTCGATATCACAAATTCCGCTTCGTTTATCTGCATAGTACCGCCGTTGGTGTGTGAGGTTAAACTATCGTACTGCCGTCCGATATCTTGGTATTGGGCTGTACCAGTACCAAACTACCGTCGGGCATCTCGGCAGAGAGTATCATACCTTCGCTGTCGATACCTCGTAGCTTACGAGCGGCAAAGTTGGCAACGAAACACACTTGCGTGCCGACGAGTTTCTCGGGTTCGGGATAGTGTGCCGCAATCCCCGACACGATAGTGCGTCCGCCCATACCGTCGTCTATACGGAATTGCAAGAGTTTATCCGCTTTGGGCACCTTACTGCACTCAACGACAGTGCCTACACGTATATCGAGTTTGAGGAAGTCGTCGAATTCGACCGTCTCTTTGACCGCCTTTACTGTCTGCGATTGGGCGTCGTTGGCAGCCTTCGTTTGCTGTAGCTTGTTTATTTGTTGCTCGATAGCGGCATCGTCTATCTGTTCGAATAGCAGCTCGGTCTTACCCAATGCGTGTCCTGCGGGTAGCAGTTCGGTCTTGCCGAAGTCTGCCCACCGTACCGAGTCGAACTGCAACATTTGCCGTAGCTTTGCCGAAGAGAAAGGCAAAAACGGTTCGAATGCTATATTCAGATTTGCAGAGAGTTGCAGGGCAACATTCAGTATCGTTGCCACACGGCTCATATCGGTCTTTGCCAGCTTCCAAGGCTCTGTGTCTGCAAGGTATTTATTGCCTGTGCGGGCAAGATTCATCGCCTCGCGTAGAGCATCTCGGAAATGGAAGTTGTCGAGCAGTTGCTCTATCTTCGCCTTACTGTCTGCTATTTGTGCCAATACGTCGCTGTCTATATCTTCGAGTGTACCGCGAGGCGGTACTTTGCCATCGAAATATTTACCCGTCAATACCAACGTCCGATTGATGAAATTGCCGTAAATAGCCACGAGTTCGCTATTGTTGCGGACTTGGAAGTCTCGCCACGTAAAGTCGTTGTCTTTTGTCTCGGGTGCATTGGCTGTAAGCACATAACGCAGCACATCTTGTTTGTCGGGCATATCGACGAGATATTCGTGCAGCCACACAGCCCAGTTGCGTGAGGTGCTTATCTTGTCGCCCTCGAGGTTGAGAAACTCATTGGCAGGCACATTGTCGGGCAGTATATACGAGCCTTCGGCTTTGAGCATAGCGGGGAACACTATGCAGTGGAAAACAATATTGTCTTTACCGATGAAATGGACGAGACGCGTCTCGGGGTCTTTCCACCAACGTTCCCAATTGCCGAACTTTTCGGGCTTCTCACTGCACAATTCTATCGTATTGGAGATATAACCTATCGGTGCGTCGAACCACACGTACAGCACTTTGCCTTCGGCATCGGGGAGCGGTACGGGTACGCCCCAGTCGAGGTCGCGGCTGACGGCACGGGGTTGCAAGCCCACGTCGAGCCAGCTTTTACACTGACCGTAAACGTTTGTTTTCCATTCCTTGTGATTATTAAGTATATAATCGCGAAGCCAAGCCTCGTGTTTATCGAGCGGCAAGTACCAATGGCGTGTCTGACGCATAACGGGTTTCGAGCCCGATATAGCCGATTGGGGATTTATCAAGTCTGTCGGACTGAGCGACGTCCCGCACGACTCGCATTGGTCGCCGTATGCACGCTCGTTGCCGCAGTGCGGGCACTTACCTGTGATATAACGGTCTGCCAAAAACTGCCCCGCCTCTTCGTCGTAATACTGCTCGGAAGTCTGTTCGATAAACTCGCCTTTGTCGTATAGTTTCTTGAAAAAATCGGATGCCACACGGTAGTGTGTCTTCGAGGTCGTACGCGAATATACGTCGAACGATATACCGAACTCTTCGAACGAACGTTTGATTATTTCGTGGTATCGGTCTACAATATCCTGTGGCGTAACGCCTTCCTTCCTCGCTTTGATGGTGATAGGTACGCCGTGTTCGTCGCTACCGCCTATGAAAACCACCTCTTCTCCCTTGTTGCGGAGATAACGTGCGTAGATATCGGCGGGGACGTAGACCCCTGCCAAATGCCCGATATGTACGGGTCCATTGGCGTATGGCAATGCAGTTGTTATATTTGTGCGTTTGAAATTCATATTGTCTTACTTTTTTATAATAAATAATGAGGTGCAAAGGTACAAAAAATTGTCGTACCCGAGCGATAATGACGATGATTTGGGCGTGCCCCCCCGCTTTCGCTTCGGGTCGGGCTATCCGCTCTTACTTGCCGCATACAAACGGGTAGTCTTATCTCTCAGTTCCTCCTTTTCCGTAATTCGTAATTCCTAATTTGTAATTGATTCTGCGGCTGCGTATCCGCTGCTATCCCTCACGCAGGCATAGTCTAAGTTACCTTTTACCCAATTTGTAGAGCTTATATGCAAACAGAGGTATAAGATAAACTCCTCCTATGCACGTAACCATAACAGGTGCGTACGAATGGACAAATAACAGATAAGGATATGCCAAACGAGGAAAAACGACAACCCCACAAGATAGCACCAAATAAGCAAACGCGTTACACGCTCGTTTCGGCGAAAGGCAAAAGCCAAAACCGACACTAACAGCAATTGCAACAAGGTAGCGAAGATGAAATATTCGGGGTGAACTACTACAAGTTGTGCATTGTCGACACTCTGTATACGCAACCAACCGGGTATTCTATCGAAATATTCGATATACCACCGGAAGAAACTTATACTCTCTTCTATCTGATGCATAGCGTGCAGACCAATAATAGACAGCCAAAGTTTAGTGTACATAGTATTTATAGTTTTTTTAGAAAGGTACTTGTCAATCTTCTGATTACTCCTTAGCAATTTTCGATTGTCTCATTGTTTTTCGAATGGCAGTCCGTTTTTGTTCCAACCCAAGAAGCCATCGGAGATATTGTATAGGTTCTTGAAACCTTTGGTAGCCATAATGCCTACCGCCTTGCTACTACGGCGTCCCGAACGGCAGTAGACGATATATGTCTTCGACCGGTCGAGTTCGTCTATCTTTTGAGCGAAATCCGCCTGATTGACATCGATATTGACAGCTCCCGCCACGTGCCCGTCGGCAAACTCCTTGGCGGTACGGACATCGAGAATGGCTATATTGCTGTCTGCCTTTATCAGACCGTAAGCCTCTTTGGAATCTATCGAAGAGCCCCTCTGTGCGTTGCAACCCATAAAACCTAATATAGATAGCATAAGAATAAAAAGTGATTTCGACATAAATGACATTTTATTTATTAGTTATAATAGTTGTGCGTCTGCGTTCTACTCCTTTACCTTTATCAACCTATTGGAGATGGCATAAATCGTAAGCCCCGCAATGGTGTGTATCTGTAACTTCGACGATATATTACGCCTGTGTGTGGTAACGGTATTAATCGAGATATTGAGCTTTTGAGCGATTTCTTTGTTGGTCATACCGTTTACTATCTCCACGAGAACCTCTTCTTCTCGTATCGATAGCGACTCTTCGGGCATATCTCGCTGGCTGAGCTTCATCAGTTTCGATAGCTTCGATTTTACTCTCTCCGCATTGTCGGTTATAACTTCGTCGAACTCATTGAGTATAAACGAATGGTCTATCGAGTGCTGCAAAGCGACGTATTTGCCGTTGTGCTGTTTTTTGAGTTTTCTTACTTCGCCTGTCCTTACCAGCGACATATCGAGCAAAACGATATCGGGCTGATACTTGAATATCATTGGTATTATGTTGTTGTAATCGACCAATTCGAATATCTCTATGTTTTTGCCCAAGATTT
>ERZ773043.1396-NODE-1396-length-13603-cov-5.802997_pt1 | contig 13603 bp, 13 predicted proteins | sample MGYA00580636_ERZ773043 | MGnify/ENA primary metagenome ERZ773043 (study PRJEB29015, sample SAMEA2737992) | human oral metagenome | biome: human oral; feature: human-associated habitat; material: dental | place: China | collected 2065 ... | reverse complement strand
CTCGCATCCTCCGTATTACCGCGGCTGCTGGCACGGAGTTAGCCGATGCTTATTCATAAGGTACCGTCATCAAACTACACGTAGTCCTTATTCTTCCCTTACAAAAGCAGTTTACAATCCATAAGACCTTCATCCTGCACGCGGCATGGCTGGATCAGTCTTCCGACCATTGTCCAATATTCCTCACTGCTGCCTCCCGTAGGAGTCTGGTCCGTATCTCAGTACCAGTGTGGGGGACATCCCTCTCAGAACCCCTATCTATCATCGCCTTGGGGAGCCGTTACCTCTCCAACTAGCTAATAGAACGCATACTCATCTTTCACCACCTAAGCTTTAATAGTATCACGATGCCGTGTTCCTATACTATGGGGTATTAATCCAAATTTCTTCGGGCTATCCCCCAGTGAAAGGCAGATTGTATACGCGTTACGCACCCGTACGCCGGTCTCAGTTACCCGAAAGTAACCTCCCCCTCGACTTGCATGTGTTAGGCCTGCCGCTAGCGTTCATCCTGAGCCAGGATCAAACTCTTCATCGTTAAATTCTTTTATATCTTCTAACCGATTCTTAGTTATTGACTTCAGGTTTCACTCAATCCTTTAAATCTTCTTTGTGCTGTACAACATTATGTCAAGGTACGTGTTGTTTCTTTCTTTTAGGCGTATGCTATACCCCCTACAAATGTGCCTTATCGTCTCATTTGCGGGTGCAAAGGTACGGCGTTTTTTCAAACTAGCAAATTTTTTGAGAGTTTTTTTTAAGAAAATTTTTAATGTTTATACAACTAATTGATTACTAACTTTATAAATTTTTAATATTTCTTTATTTGCCCTATAAAACTCACCGTTTTTTTATCGTTATAGCAATTATTGTGGTTGATATTTCCCTTTTTTGTATTGCATCTGTATCACATCTTCTTTACTATCAACCACCCTTTCAGCGCAAAATCCTTCCGCATCACGCTCTATTTTTATCTGCTTAGTAACACGTGTCTCCTCTATGGTATAGAAACCTCGCACCTTATGCTCTGAAATATGCAATTTGCTACTCATCTCTTTTTTTTCTCCCTCACAAGGAGTTTTTGCAGTTCCTCCCCCTGAAATATCAGCCGTATAAGAAAATATATCAGTGCTTAACACTTTTTGCAACTTCTTCCCTTTACTAATAAAATAGGTGAGCACCTCCGAGCCCTTAGGCTTATTTCTATCAGCATTCGAGAAAAACACCCTCACCTGATAGGCAATCGCTTTCTTCCCCAACAGTGGCGTCTGAGAAGCCACTTCCAAACCCTGTAAGCGCCCTCTATCACTATCTTCCCATTCACCTTCACCTATGTAGTAGTTATCTATCATCTGTTTCTGAAGATTGTACAAAACAACATAAGCATCATAAAGCATCTTGTCCTTACTTCTTTTCTTTAAAGGAAAAACCACGAGCTTATGTATCGTATCTTCTTTTAGCCCTCGCTCCGTATAAAGTGCCCAATACACCTGACGTCTGTCAAACTTAAATTTCGCCTCAATAGCTTTAAAAATAGCACTTTCATTTTGCAATTGTTCTTGTGCTACACCAAACATCGGCAGTAACAACAGTAGGTATATAAACTTCTTCATTTTTTAATATTTTATTGATTGCGTCCTTGTTCTTCTGGATACAGTTTATAAACAGGCTCACTCTGCCAATATTCCTTCGTTTCAATATCCATAACCGTAAGGCGTCCTTTGAAGCCCGCTCCTGTATCTACATTTACCACCCCGTTGAAAATAAGAGGTTTATCAGTACCCAAGCGCGTGGTAGGTGTATGTCCTATATAAATTTCATTATAGAGTTTCAAACGGTTAGGATAATACTTATCCGTTTTAGGAAGACTAACGCTACAAGCAAGTTCCCAAAGCGTTCTATCCCAATAGTACATCTGTTCGAAATGCTCGTGAGCAATCCCCCGCAAATTAGTAAATCCCGCGTGAAGAAAAAGCCTATTTTTGCTATCCAAGTAGTAATTTTCAAGCGAGTTTATAAAATCAATATGAGCCTTTTTGCGCTCTGCCGAAACATTCCGATAAGCCTTTTCAGTAGCTTTTCCTCCGTGCAAACGCCAAAGAGTATCCATCTCTTTTCCTAAAAGAAACTCACGGCAAAGCGCATCGTGATTCCCTCTGAGGAACAAACAACGCTGTTTCTTTTGGTATCCGATGAGAAAATCCATCACCTCGGGAGTCTCACTCCAACCGTCAGCGTAATCACCAAGGAAAATAAGGTAGTCATCGGCTTGTATATCAGCCCTTTCAAGCACCTGCACCAAAGCGCGTAAAGCACCGTGTATATCGCCTATAACAAGAGTTCGCATAGTGTTTAATTTTGCTATTATTCGTCTGTGAAAAGTTCGGCAAAAGTAGTAATTTTTTTTCAATTATCAGACAATCTCTAATTTTCCACCTGCCCGTCGCCGCTATAACCTCACGTTACCTCCGTCATTCATCATTCGTCACACGTCATTTCTTCCCTTTTCCGTCATACTCCCCCCTAGTGCCTATGGCCTAAGGCCTATCATCTCTTCCCCTTTCTTTCGCCTCGAAACCCCGTTTTTGCCATTTTTAGCGTTGTTGTATTATATTATGAATCAACTTTTTATATACCCTTTCTATACCAATCGTCCAAGATTCGTATAAGCTTCCTATAAGCTCTCTATAAGCTAACCCCACTCTCCTAACAGCCTTTTCTCACCAAAATCCCTCTCAACTCTCTTCTGAAATCTTCCGTTTCCTTCCGAATCCTCCTAACAGTCCCCAACACTTCGCTTTTTCATCTCAAACTTTGGCAAAGTTTTAAACTTTGCCAAAGTTGATTTCTAGAATTATTGGCATTTATCTCATTCTCTAATCTGCTAATTTGCTAATTTTCTCTGTCTGTCGTGCTACGAACTTGCTAATTTGCTAATTATTCCCTATCTTTGCCCCCGTAAACTTAAAAACCCTTTTATAAAATGAAAAACAAAGATTTTGGACTCCTCGTCCTCCGCCTCACCATAGGCTTGCTTATGCTTCCTCACGGCATCAACAAATTATTACACGCCGATGCCTTTGGATATGTTCAAAGTACCTTAGTAGCCAAAGGTCTTCCCACCTTCATTGCCTATGGGGTATATCTTAGCGAAATCATCGCCCCTATAATGATTGTATTAGGCTTCCGAACCCGTTTAGCCGCTCTTATAATGGTACTCGGCGGAATTAGTACGCTATTTTTGGCGTATGGAGGTCAAATTACCGCAGTTACGGCTCACGGTGGTTGGGCTCCTGAACTCCCTGGACTATTCCTTTTCGGTGCTTTAGCTTTGTTCTTTACCGGAAGTGGCAAACACGCCATTTCCTCTCGCCACAAATGGGATTAACGAATGTTAGAACAAATCAATCTTACCTACGAGAAAGTAGTACTCGTAGGGATTATCAATCAAACACAAACCGAAGAAAAATCTAAGGAATATTTAGACGAACTCGAATTTCTTACTTACACAGCTGGGGGTGAAGTGCTCAAACGCTTCACCCAAAAGCTTGATGTGCCTAACCCTAAGACCTTCATCGGCACCGGTAAGATGGAGGAAGTACAGCAATTTGTTGAAGAAAATGAGGTAGGTACTGTCATCTTCGACGATGAACTCACCCCTGCTCAACAGAAGAATATCGAGCGTATTCTCAAAGCAAAGATATTAGACCGCACAGGGCTTATTCTCGATATCTTTGCTCAGCGTGCACAAACCAGCTATTCACGCACACAAGTCGAATTGGCACAATACGAATACCTCTTACCGCGCCTTACGGGATTATGGACGCACCTCGAACGTCAGCGAGGCGGTATCGGTATGCGTGGTCCTGGTGAAACCGAAATCGAAACCGACCGCCGTATCGTGCGCGACCGTATTGCCCTGCTCAAAAAGAAACTCACCGCTATCGATAAGCAAATGGCAACTCAACGCAGTAATCGCGGAGCATTAGTGCGTGTGGCGCTCATCGGCTATACCAATGTAGGCAAATCTACCCTAATGAACGTGATAAGCAAAAGCGAAGTCTTTGCCGAAAACAAGCTCTTTGCCACCCTCGATACCACCGTGCGCAAGGTTGTGATTGAAAACCTACCGTTCTTGCTCAGCGATACCGTAGGGTTCATTCGCAAACTGCCTACCCAGCTCATCGAGTCGTTTAAAAGTACCCTCGACGAGGTACGTGAAGCCGATTTGCTCTTGCACGTAGTTGATATTTCACACCCCAACTTCGAGGAGCATATCCAATCAGTAAACCAAATATTAGCCGAAATTCACAGCGCCGATAAGCCCACCATTATGGTATTCAACAAGATTGATGCGTATAGCAATGAAGAAATAGCCGAAGACGATTTGGCTACCCAGCGCACTACAAAACACTTCACCCTTGAGGAATGGAAACAAACTTGGATGCAGCGAATGGGGCGTGATGTATTGTTTATTTCAGCTCTCAACAAAAACAATCTCGAAGAATTTCGCGAGGTGGTGTACGAAAAAGTTAAAGAGATACACATCACCCGCTTCCCTTTTAATAATTTTTTATATGAAAAAATCGAAGAATAACCTATTTTTACTCCTTTTGTGCCTGTGCTGCACTTCTTTGGCTATTGCTCAAAGTGATGAAAACATTAACACCGATCGCCCCGACCAAAGTGAAGGGGTGTACACGCTACCCAAAGGTCAGTTTCAAATAGAAAACGGATATGTTTTCAGCAAAGAAGATAGCAGTGCGAATCTAATGTTACGCTACGGACTTATCCCTAACACAGAAATCCGTTTAGAAGGCGATTTCGACCTCCGTACCCCCGATTTTAGCAGTACTACCTTCAGCGTAAAACAGCGTTTGTACGAATCCGAACAGCGTTTTATCCCCTCAGTAGGGCTCATTGGCTATGGGCAATACAGCAAAACAGATGCTAAAGCCTATACTTTCGATGCTTGCTTAGCGTTCGAGAGTTCCCTCACCGATGCACTTTCATTAGCTTATTGCGCTAGTAGTTCTGGACAATTTGAAAATTTGGATGTTACCGCCCAAATCAATTATGCTCCCAACAATAAGTTTTGGACTTTTGTAGAATATTACGCCTCCTATAATGGCACGCGTGCTCCTGAGCATAATATCAATGCAGGAATTGCGTACCTCCTAAAACCTAATTTTCAAATAGACCTCAGCGGAGGGCGTACCCTTTGGCAACCAGAAGCTCAATATTTTGTAGGGGTGGGAATAGGATATTTATTCATTTAACAATATGCAAAATTTCGCCCGAAGTATGGCTTTTGCATCTCTAATTCCCCTCGCAGAGAGAGCAGGAAGAAGTTTCTTCATTATTAATTATTAATCACTAACCATTAACAATTAATCATTAAAAAAATTGCCTAAAATAGGAAACATAGATTTAGGAGATTTCCCTTTATTGCTTGCACCTATGGAAGATGTAAGCGATCCTCCCTTTCGTCGCCTTTGTAAAATGCACGGAGCTGATATGCTTTACAGTGAGTTCATTTCCTCCGAAGGACTCATACGCGACGCCATTAAAAGCCGTCAAAAGTTAGATATTTTCGATTACGAACGTCCCGTAGGCATACAAATTTTTGGGGGTGATGAAGAAGCAATGGCGCTCTCAGCTAAAATCGTTGCCACTGTAAACCCCGATTTAGTAGACATCAACTTTGGTTGTCCTGTAAAGAAGGTTGTAAGCAAAGGCGCAGGAGCGGGGGTTTTGAAAGATATCGATTTGATGGTGCGCCTTACCAAAGCTGTCGTAAACAGTACCCATTTACCTGTAACTGTAAAAACGCGTTTAGGTTGGGACGAGCAAAATATCAATATTGAAGAAGTAGCCGAACGTCTGCAAGATGTAGGTATCGGTGCGCTTACCATTCACGCCCGTACCCGTAGCCAGATGTACAAAGGTCACTCCGATTGGAGCTACATTGCCAAAGTGAAGAACAATCCTCGTATCCATATTCCTATTTTTGGTAACGGCGATATCGATAGTCCTGAAAAAGCCTTAGAATACCGCAATACTTACGGTGTTGACGGTATAATGATAGGTCGTGCAGCCATTGGTTATCCGTGGATATTTAATGAAATAAAGCATTATTTTGCAACGGGAAAGCTTCTCCCCTCCCCTACTATATCCGATCGTGTAGAAGCTGCTAAAAACCATCTGTTATGGTCGGTAGAATGGAAAGGTGAACGACAAGGAGTGTTGGAAATGCGCAGGCATTATGCTAATTATTTTAAGGGGATTCCTAATTTTAAAGAACATCGCCAGCGATTAGTAACGTTAGATTCCTCAGAAGAAATAATAAGAGAACTCAAAGTAGTGAGAGAATTAAAAAGGGAAGTCTAATAATCTAAGCTTTTTTACTTTTTATTTTTAATAAACCATAGGTAAGCATTCCTAAAACAAATGAAGCAGTAATCGCCAAAGTAAAACTCCCTACTAAGTATTGCAACAAATTGTTTTTGATGTATTCCATTGTGGTGAGGTCGCCTTGCGGAAGAATCGTGCCCCCCACAAAAAAAGTACCTATTTTAAGAGAAGTGAAAATAAGCACCGGTATCATTGGAGGAATACTCACATTCGAGCAAATAAAAGCCAATGTTTTGTTCAAATTGAAGAATACCGCAAAAGTAATAGTAAGTATGGTTTGAAATCCCCAAAAAGGCGCAATGCCAAAGAATACACCTAATGCTACCGAACCTGCCTTCACACTATCGCTACTGTCGCTCTCTAATATATCTTCTTTAATAAAACGTTTGAGGCTCTTCTTCTTAGCATCTCTAAAGAAATTACGTGGTTTGATATAGAAAAGCGCAATGAGTACCAACACACTGTTCAGCACACTGATACGCATAAAGTCACGGAAAGGGCGAAAATGCGAAACTCGTTCTTCGGGGTCGTACAACACTTGTATAGGTACATTCTTCAGTTGTACCCCATTCCAACTACTGCGCACTAATATCTCTATCTCAAACTCAAACTTTTCGGTGTAATATTTCTTAGGAATGTGAAGCAAAGGATATAACCTATATCCTGATTGCGTATCAGGGAGATTGACGCCCGTTTCGAGGTGAAACCAGAAGTTAGAAAATTTATGTCCGAAGCTACTTTTCTTAGGTACCCCGTCTTGGGTCATATTCCTACTACCTACCAATAGAGTAGGTTCGCTTTCCGCTCCGATAGTAGCTATAAATACAGGTATATCTTCGGGGTAATGTTGTCCGTCGGAGTCGATGGTAAGGGCATAGTCGTAGCCTAAATTGCGGGCTTTCTCAAAGCCTATCCGCAGGGCATTGCCTTTGCCTTTGTTCTTAGGAAGATGAATAATAGTGAGCTCAGGGTAACGAGCGAGTATATCGGGAGTAGCATCGGTTGCACCATCATTCACTATGATAATGTGAGAGGTATAGCGCAACACCCCATCAATCACACGAGCGAGGGTTTTAGCATTGTTATAAGTAGGAATTAAAACGCAATAGTTCATAGTCCCATTTTCTTTTTCTCTCCATCGTTAAACACTTTCGACTTCTTTAGAAACCCAGCTATATACTTTTGTAGTTCACGGGTTTGCTCAGCGTAGTGTGCGAGTATAAAATCCTTATCGTCTGTGATGTCGTTGCGATAGGGTACTACTTTGGGCAAGTGTTCTTGCACACTGAGGCGTATCAGGTGAAGTTCAGCGTTTTGAGGTTGCTGTTTGAGGGCGTTTTCTAACAGCGGTTTGCCCTCTTTGAGCAGGGCAATACGATTGCCTCCAAATTTTGCCAATATCATTTTACTCGCCCCTTTATAAGCACTTAGCACCACATCAGTAGTAGGAGCATTAGCCATTAACTCTACAAAAGCTACAGCGTTCTCTTTGCTATCGGAAGCCGTAGTATAGGCAGCGCGTACTTTCTCAAGGCTCTGCGCTTGCAGTGCTCCAAAACTCAAGAATAATATGACGAAGTAAATGTGTTTCATTTAGTCTATAAGTTCTTCAACTTTGCCAAAGTTCAAACTTTGGCAAAGTCTTATCTGTTTTCTCTTATCTGTTACTTGAAAATTGCTCTATACAAGTCGCTACCATTAGCATATAGCAAAAGGGCTATTAAAATAGCAAACCCTACCATTTGGGCGTGTTCTAATACTTTTTCACTCGGTTTTCTACCCGTTACCATTTCGTATAGGAGGAATACCACGTGTCCGCCGTCTAAGGCTGGGATAGGCAAAATATTCATAAAGGCTAAGGCAATAGATAGGAAAGCAGTAATATGCCAAAAAGCGAGCCAATTCCAAGACGATGGGAAAAGCTTTCCTATAGAACCAAAGCCTCCTACTTCACTGGCTCCCTTCTTGGTAAAGATAAATTTAAACTGGGCTACATAGTCGTGTAGCACATTGTAACCGTATGCAATTCCGTGACTGAGGGCTTCTCCTAAACTGTAAGTCTTATGGGTAAATTGTACCTCTCCTTCGGTTTTCATACCGCTGATACCTATTTTTTTATTACTGTCGGGCAGGACGCTGAGAGTCATTGGCTTTCCGTTGCGCTCAATAGCAAAAGTGAGAGGAGTGTTCTCAGGAGCCATTGCAAGGGCAGGCGTTACATCGGAGAAATAGTAAATAGGTTCTCCATTGATGCTTAACAGCTTATCGCCCTTTTGTAAACCTGCTTTGGCGGCTGGTGATTCGGCGAAAACTGTATCGATAATGGGTTTTACTTTTACACTAAAAGGAGTCGTTTCTCCTCGTAAATAGAGCATCTTCCCAATAGAATCGGGGAGAGATAAAGTACGCACAGTTCCGTCTTGTCCTTTTACGGTAAGCTCACTGGTATTGCGCAACAAGATATATTTACTTACATCGGCTACGCTTTCTAAGGGTTTGCCATTAATAGCGGTTACAATATCGCCGTTCTGGAACCCATAAGCGCGCATTGTGCGGGTTACTGCAAAACCTTCCTTAATACCTTCGGGTTTGAGCTGGTCTTGCCCCCAAGTGAAGAGTATCATCGCGTAAATAATGAAACCTAAGAGCAGGTTTACCGTTACACCACCTACCATAATGATAAGGCGTTGCCACGCAGGTTTAGAACGGAACTCCCACGGCTGTGGAGGTTGCGCCATTTGCTCCTTGTCCATACTCTCATCAATCATACCGGCAATCTTCACGTAGCCACCCAACGGTAGCCACCCAATGCCGTATACTGTTTCGCCTATCTTCTTCTTAAAAAGGGCAAACTTCACATCGAAGAAAAGAAAAAACTTTTCTACTCTTGTTTTGAAGAGTTTAGCAGGTATAAAATGTCCTAACTCGTGTAGGACTACTAAAATTGAAAGACTCAGAATCAGCTGAGCCGCTTTTATTAAAAATACTTCCATTCTTTTTTAGGTAAAAGGTAAAAGGTAACAGGTAATGTGACGCAAATGTTATGCCACCATTCACTTTTCACTATTCACTTTCTTATTTGCTAATTGTCCGCAGGCGGCATCGATGTCTTTACCACGGGAGTGGCGAACGGTAACGGTGATACCTGCCTCTTCAAGCATTGTTTGGTAAAGTTCAAGCGCTTTAGGGTCGGCTTGTTGAAAATCCCCATCGTCAATAGGGTTGTACTCAATGAGGTTTACCTTAGAAGGGGCAAACTTACAAAACTTTATCAGAGCTTCTACGTCCTTCTTCTGGTCGTTGATACCCTTCCACACTACGTACTCATAAGTAATACGGTTTTTGGTTTTTTGATACCAATATGCCAAAGCCTCGCGTAGTTCTTCCAGTGGAAATTGCTCATTGAAAGGCATAATGCCCGTACGTACACTGCCAATAGCCGAGTGCAAAGATACAGCTAATTTGAATTTTACCTCATCATCAGCCATTTTTTTTATCAATTTGGGGATACCCGAAGTGGATAGCGTAATGCGTTTAGGCGACATTCCTAAGCCCTCAGGCGAAGTAATCTTGTCGATTGCCTTCAATACATTATTATAGTTCATCAGTGGTTCGCCCATTCCCATAAATACTATGTTAGAAAGCGGACGACCAAAGAAAGCGCGACTCTGCTCATCGATTACCTTTACTTGGTCGAATATCTCATCGGGGAGGAGATTGCGCATACGTTTTAAGCGAGCTGTGGCACAAAACGAACAGTTGAGACTACACCCCACCTGACTGGATACGCAAGCGGTGGTGCGAGTATCGGTAGGAATTAGCACCGACTCTACTAATAACCCGTCGTGCAAACGCACAGCGTTTTTAATCGTACCATCGTTACTGCGCTGCATCACATCTACTTTGATATGGTTGATGCTAAAATGTTCGCTGAGCATCTCGCGCGTAGCTTTGGGCAGTGAGGTCATCTCCTCGAAAGTATGCACGCCTTTCTGCCACAACCATTCGTATACTTGGTTGCCACGGAAAGGTTTATCGCCATTGCTCTCGAAGAAAGCGCGAAGTTCGTCTTTGGTCAGTGCACGTATGTCGCGTTTTTGTTGCATATAATCTTGTTAAGAATGAGGCTTTGCCTTAGAAATCTTACAAATCAATTCAAATCAAACAAAGAAGTATGAATAAAGCTGTTGGCTTCAACTTTGGCAAAGTTCACGACTCTAATTATAATTTAAAATCCTTTACTACCTCTTCTAACGGCAAACGTGATTTAGGTCGCAAGTGCAACTGATTGCTGTCCTCAGGGTCGCGATAGCCTATAGCCACGGCAAAGAGCGTAGTGTATTCAGGTTCGTTTAAAAGTCTGTCGTATTCGGTATTGACAATGCCCTCCATAGGGGTGCTATCAATACCCATTGCCGCACACGCACTGAGAAAAAAACCTAATGCGATATACACTTGGTTGTTCATCCACGCATAGAGTCCTACATCACCTTTAGGTTTCTGCACTTTGTGATAGAAGTTGAGTCCTGTTTCGGTAGCAGCTTTAGCGAGCTTTTTTCAAATGAAGGCAAAGCACTATTTGCCATAAAAACCACTAAATGACTTGCTTTTCTAACGCGTTCTTCGTTGGTAAGCGATACTTTGGCGAAAGCTTCCTTAGTAGCCTCATCGCTTATGAAAACAAATTGCCAAGGCTGTGAATTGATAGACGAAGGAGCGAGGCGCAATATTTCTTTGAGTTTGGCGATATCACTATCACTGATGCGTTTATCGCTGTAATGTTTAGTAGTATAGCGGGTTTGTGCTAATTTTAGAAAGTCCATAGTGTTTTGTTTTTAAGTTTAACTTTTAATTTCAAGGTGCAAAGGTACGGCGTAATTAGCAATTTAACAAATAAGGAAAAAGGTAAAAGGTGTGGCAGGTGAAATATAGTTAAAAATCAAGAGGTTATTCGAAGGTTATTCGAATCTAAGGCTACGGTAAGACGAAAAAAGTCCGCTCTTGATGACTTTCTCAGAGAGGTAAAGGCAACGAGAGCGGAGTTTAACGTAAGAGTAAGAAAAAAGTTAGATTTATTAAATTGATTCTTTTCTTACCATTATTTTGTTATAGGCATATAGTGATAGGGCAGCAAAGACCCCTATTCCACAAATAAGATACCACATTTTGTTGGGGTTATAAGTATTCCAAAGCAAATCGGTGATTTGAGACTGACTGAGACCTAACTTCTGACTTGCCAAATCGAAATATTCCTTTTTAGTGAGGTTTTCGGGCATTGTAATGGCTTTATTTGTGAGTTCGGTTTTTAGTAAAGTATATTTATCAGACCATTTTTCGTATAAATCACCAGAAATAAGCCCTGCAATATAATTACCTACCGCCACAGGCAAGAAATAAGTGCCTTGATAGAGGGCTTCCTTCCCCTTAGGGGTGATTTGAGCGATAAAAGCTGAAAGCGTAGGGCTAGCAGCCATTTCGCCTATGGAGAAAATCATAGTGCCTATAATGGTAAACCACACATTATTGAACATAAAAGTAAGCGTTACCCCTATGGTTCCGATAATCGTACCGCGAATCATTGCGCTTACGTGAGTCATTTTGGTTACAAAATAGGATACAACTACCTGAAAGAAGATAATCATAAACGAATCGATATTGATGAACCATTCGGCTTTTACTTGTCCTTTTTCGGTGAGAATAGTGCCTAAGAAAGGCAAATGATGGTTAATCCACGCACTTACTTTGGAGGAATCTACCCAATCTTCGATAAAATTAGGCAGGGTGTAGAACAGCTGGTTGAACATCGTCCAAAAACCGACCATCAGTATGAGCAGTATGGTAAGGCGACGGTCTTTGAGTGCCTCTATAATGTGCATTATGGATTCTTTGATTTCGGTGAGAATGGGTTTGCTGTCGCGTTGTGCCATTTTAGGTTCTTTGAAAAAGAATAAAACTACCAGCAGGTTGATAACCATTACCACAGCAGCTTGCAGGAAGATAATGCGCCAACCGAGTGTAGTGCGTAGGTAAGACGACATTGCAGGACCTAAGAAGCCTCCGACGTTCACCATCATATAGAAGATACCGAAGCCCATTGTACTGGTGCTTTCATCGGTATTGCGGGCAACGGTACCGTTGATAACGGGTTTGAAGAAGCCCCCTCCAACGGCGGCAAAGAGGAACATCATATACATCGACCAATAGGTGTTTACTTCACCCATTAGGTAATAGCCTATCGCCATTATAGTACAAGAAATGACCAAAGAGAGTTTGTAGCCTATACGGTCGGCTATCACGCCAAAGACGAGTGGCAAAAAGTACTGTATAGCGGTTACGTTGCCTATAATACTTCCTTTTTCGGTATGCGAAAGACCTAATCCGCCTTGGTCAGTTGAAGCTACTAAATACAAGGGGAGAAGGGTAAAGATACCGTAGAAGCCCCAACGTTCCATCAGTTGGAGGAAACTTGCTACCCAGAAGTTGGGTGAGAAAGTTTTGAGTGTTTGACCGAAGGATTTTTTATTTTCTGACATAGTTCATTTATTTTTGATATCTGTTTGAAAAGGCTCTGAGAATCTCAAAGTTTGAAACTTTGGTTAAGCGCAGGGAGCATCACTTTTTACCTTTTGATTCATATATCCTGAATTAAAGTGCAAAAATAAGAGCATTTTTGCTTCTATAAAAATACGCTTAAATTTCACCGCACTTGTGTTGATACCACGCCACAATAAAGTCGGCAATTTGCTCGATGTGATTGATGTCTAAAACCGGTTTTTCGCAGGCTAGCGAATAATCGGTCGCCACGGCAAGAACATAGTTGTCAAGCGCCGGCAATGGCTTTGTCATCCCTTGGCGGTGAAGCAGAATTTTTTCAATCGGTTCCTGTTTAAAGCCTTCCACCAACACAAAATCGATTAATGTGCGATCAAATTGTTGGGCTAAATAAGGTAGAGAGACACTTTGTGGCGTTTCTGTCATTAATGCCCAACGTTGATCACAGGCCATAATGACTTGTGCCGCGCCCGCTTCTTTCATGCGCCAACTGTCTTTGCCTTCTTTGTCAATTTGCGCATTGTGATGGCTATGTTTAATCACGGCAGGGCGTAAATTGCGCTGTTGCAATGCCGGTAACAGTTTTTCTAATAATGTGGTTTTGCCGCTACCGCTGTAACCGGTAATACCAAGCATG
>ERZ773043.1394-NODE-1394-length-13610-cov-7.134858_pt1 | contig 13610 bp, 13 predicted proteins | sample MGYA00580636_ERZ773043 | MGnify/ENA primary metagenome ERZ773043 (study PRJEB29015, sample SAMEA2737992) | human oral metagenome | biome: human oral; feature: human-associated habitat; material: dental | place: China | collected 2065 ... | reverse complement strand
GTCAGCTGGCCACCATCGGTGTGGACTGGTTCGACGACCAGCACCGCGCCCGCCGTGCCTACACCGACATGCCCCGTTCGCTCAGCGAAAAGTCCAATGACCTGGGTTTCTTCATCGAGAACACCAGCCGACTGTCCGAAGGCCACAGCGTGGTAGCCGGCGCCCGCCACGACCGGATGCACGCCACTGCCTACCAGGGCTTCTGGAACGACGAGGCTCATCCCCGCACCCGCTACGAACTGAACGCCGGCTTTGCCCGCTATGAATACAGTCACACCGGCGTGCAGTACCAGGCTGGTCTTGGCTACACCGAGCGCGGCCCCGACTTCTGGGAACGCAACCGCAACCGTGCCATTCAGCCCGAACGCAGCCTGCAGCTGGACGTGGGCGCCGGCTGGCACACTGGCGATCTGCATCTGCACGGCACTGCCTTCGCCAACCGCATCAACGACTACATCCTCATCGAGAAGGACAACCCGCTGCTGAACGACCTGGCGGCAGAATCCACTGCCCGAAACGTCGATGCCGTGCGCTACGGTTTCGAGCTGGGTGCCGAATATGCACTGGCCGGCAACTGGAAGAGCAGCGCCAGCCTCGCCTACACTTGGGGGCGCAACCAGACCGAATCACGCCCGCTGGGCCAGATCCCGCCTCTGGAAGGGCGTCTGCGCGCAGGCTATGACAACGAGGTCTTCGCGCTGATGGGCACACTGCGCGCCGCCACCCGACAGAACCGGGTTGCATTCGGCCAAGGTAACGTCAATGGCGTGGACATCGGCTCCACCCCGGGCTTCGCCGTCTTCGGCATCGACGGCCACTGGCAGTTCTCGCGCCAGCTGCGCGTCAGCTTCGGCATCGACAACCTGTTCGACCGTCTCTACGCCGAACACCTCACCAAGGCCGTGCAGACTCCCGAGTTCTACCAGGCATTGGGCGTCAACCCCAATGCCGGCTCCAGCACCCGCATCAACGAGCCCGGCCGCGCCGCCTGGGTACGCCTCGACCTGAAGTGGTGACGCCCCTGCTCCCTCAGCCCAGGGCCCCGCTGCGCAGCAACGCCAGCGCGGGCCCTTCGGCCAGGTGCTCATACAGGATCACCGTCCCGATCACGATCAGCACGATACCGCCCAGCATCTCGGCGCGCCGGCCCACCAGCGTGCCCAGCAGCCGGCCCAGCATCACGCCGAGCGTCACCATCATCGTGGTGCACAGGCCAATCACCAGCGCCACCTGGCCAATGGGCACGTCCACGAAGGCCAGCGTCACGCCCACCGCCATCGCGTCGATGCTGGTGGCCACGCTGGTCAGCACCATCGACAGCAGGCCGGCCGGCAGCAGACGCCCCGCCCGCAGGGCACTGCCATCCGCCCCCAGCTGAACCGCCGCATCGTACGGTGCATCGGCCTGATCACCGCACTCAGGCTCCAGAGGCTGGAACGACTTCCAGACCATGTGAATGCCCAGCCCCGCCAGCAGCACGAAAGCCACCCAGTGGTCGATGCTGGCCACGAAGCGTGAGGCCGCTGAGCCCAGCAGCCAGCCCAGCAGCGGCGTGGTGGCCTCGACAGCGCCAAAAAGGATGCCGATGCCCAGTGCCTGAGACAGGCGGGGTCGTGACATGCAGGCGCCTCTGGCCAGCGCCGCCGCAAAAGCGTCGGTGGACATGGCCATGCCAAGCGCAACAATGGAAAGGGCACTCATGGGGAAGGGAATTACCTGCGGCCGGCACGACACAACACGCCGCGCATCCGACCGATGCCTGCACGGCGTGTCGCTCGTCGGTCTCGCCAGGCCCGGCCCAGGTGGACCGGCTGCCGGGGAGTGCGGAACGGGCTGCCAAAACGCCACGCATGGCGTCAGCGCCCCTGTCCGGAAACATCCCGGGCCGCTTCCGCCACAGCGTCGATGCAATGACGTGCCTTGTAAAACACGTCCTATAGCCGACAGCCGAGTCTGTTGACGGAAGCACTTCCATTGCGGAAGCAGGCTACTCCCCAAAGAGGAACGGAGGCATATTAACCCATAAGCACGCCCGTTTCACCAATCTTTCAGAGAAACGTCAAGAATCAACGATTTGGCGGCTTCCAAATACCCATATCGCATTAAATAACAATAATCAATCTTATTAACTAGCGCTACCGATCAGTAATGTCGCCGCGCAAATGCCAGCGACTGCTCGATGTTTGCAAAATGCAAATCATTCCCTCTTGCAAGAATCTCCACGCACACCACCCGGTCCGGCACCCAGCGGCGCATCGCCGCCGCCATGGCGGCATGGTCGACCGCCTCTGAAACACTCCCCTGCGGCATTCCCGGCAGCGCAGATCCGGCAGCCTGCCCCAGCGGCACCAGGTCCTTCTCGCTGGCATGGATGTGCCGCACCCAGGCTGCGCCCTCGGCCAGCAGCGCCTCGATGTCCTCGCCATTGAGCTGCACCACCGCCGTGTCCAGCACGATGCCCACGGACGGATGGTTCAGCGCCCGGGCCATGCGCAGGCTGGATGCCGTGTCCGTCATGAAGTTCGCGCCGTAGTGCGGATGTACGCCCTCCAGACAGATCGTCACGCCTGCTGCGGCCGCCACCTCCGCCAGCCGCCCGAAGAAATCCAGCGCCCGCACCCATGCCTCAGCATCAGTCAGCCCCGCCCGGTTGCGATTGGCCGGTGACCCGAACACCAGCCGTGTCGCGCCCAGCCAGGCCCCCACCCGACACACTGCCGCCAGATACGCCAGCATCCGCTGTTGAACGTCCGGCGGACCGAACAGGTTCAGCCCCTGCGTGCCATACAGCAGCGACTGCATGCCCGTGATCTCGATGCCCCGATCCGCCCACCAGTCGCGCACCCGGCGCACCTCGGCCTCACGCACCGCCGCCACGTCCGCAAAATACTTGCTGGGCGCCACATCGATGGCATCCACCCCCAGCCGCGCCAGCAGCCCGGCCACCGCCTCATCCTGAGACGGATCCCACGCCAGATTGGTCAGCCCCAGCCTCATCCCTTGCTCCTCAACGCCGGCGCAGCTTGGGATCCAGCAGATCCCGCAGCCCGTCCCCCAACAGGTTCAGCCCCAGCACCGCCAGCATGATGGCCAGCCCCGGCCACAGCGCCTGAAGCGGCGCCTCGAACAGCACCGACTGCGCATCAGCCAGCATCCGCCCCCAGGAAGGCTGCGGCGGCTGCACCCCGAAACCCAGGAACGACAGCGCCGCCTCCGCCAGGATTGCCACCGCAAAGCGCACTGTTGCCTGCACCAGCAAGAGCGGAAGGATGTTGGGCAGCACATGCCGCCACGTGATCTGCCACGGCCCCAGCCCGCAGGCCCGCGCCGCCATCGCATACTCGCGTGACCACACCCCGGCGGCGGCTGCGCGCGTGATGCGCACGAAGGACGGAATGTTGTAGATGCCCACCGCCACGATGGCATTGCCCAGTCCGGCCCCGAACACCGCCGTCAGCATGATCGCCGTCAGGATCGCCGGAAAGGCCAGCATGAAATCCGCCGTGCGCATGATCAGCCCCTGCACGCGCCCCGGCCTGGCCGCGGCCAGAAGGCCCAGCAGCAGCCCTGCCCCCAGCCCGATACCCACCGCGATCACCCCGGCCAGCAGCGACGCCTGCGCACCCAGCAGCAACAGCGAGGCCACATCGCGCCCGAAGGCATCCGTACCCAGCCAGTGCGCCGCCGAAGACGGCTCCAGCACCGCCTCCATGTCCAGATCTTCCGGCCCGTAAGGCGTCCAGAACGTCGACACCCCCGCCATCAGCACCAGCGCCAGCACCAGCAGCGCACCGACCACAAAGCCCGGGTGCCGCAGGGCCCGCCGCCAGAAACCGGCTGCCCTCGCTTCCGCGACAACATACCCGTGCTGCGGCATGTCTTCCCCTTGCCGCGCACCACGGTCCTCCGACAGGCGCCCTGCCGCAGACTCCGCCACATGCCCTGCCCCGCCATCCCGGCGGGGCGCACTGGTCTGAAGATCCTCGTTCACCGGCACCATCCGCCCGCCCGCTCAGCGCACACGCGCCCGCAGGCGCGGATCAATCCACGCCGCCAGCACATCGACCAGAAAATTGATCACCACCACCATCGCCACCAGCAGCAGCACCCCATTGCGCACCGCCGGCAGGTCACGGTTGGCAATGCTCTGGAACAGCAATCGCCCCAGCCCCGGCAGCGAAAACACGTTCTCGATCACCACCGCGCCCCCCAGCAGCTCCGCAAACTGCATCCCCGCCACCGTCAGCACCGGAATGGAGGCATTGCGAAACACGTGCCCCCACAGCACCTGACGCATCGACAGCCCCTTGGCACGCGCCGTCCGCACGAAGGGCTCACCCTGCACCTCCAGCATCGACGTGCGCACGAAGCGCGCCAGAATGGCACCCTGCACACAGGCCAGCGCCAGTGCCGGCAGCCACAGGAAGCGCAGCCCCTGCCACAGCCCGGCCTCCCAGCCCTCAAAGCCTCCCGACGGCAGCCAGCCCAGCTGCACCGAGAACACCACGATCAGCAGCATCCCCAGCCAGAAGCCAGGCGTGGCCATGCCCAGCTGCGCCAGCGCCATCAGCCCCACATCGCCCCAGCGACGATGATGCAGCGCCGCATACACCCCGGCCAGCAGCGCCATGCCCCCGGCCAGCCCCATCGCCAGAAGCGTCAGCGGCACCGTCAGCACCAGGCGCTCGGCCAGCAGCCCTGCCACCGGCACCCCGTAGGCCTGACTCATGCCCAGCTCGCCCTGCAACAGTCCCAAGAGCCACTGCCCATAGCGCACCCAGGCCGGCCGGTCCAGCCCCAGCTGCGCTGCCAGCGCCTGCACCGCCTGCGGGTCCGCATCCGGCCCCAGCATCACCTGCGCCACATCGCCCGGCAGCACATCCAGCACCAGAAACACCACGGCGCTGGCCGCCAGCAGTGTCAGCACCAGCCCCAGGCACCGGCCCAGCAGGAAACGCGTCATGAGACGACCGCCTTCATCTCAGCTCACCCAGCGCATCGACCGCAGATCGTTCACCAGCATCGGCATGTCATCCCACAACCCCGCCAGCGACTTGCGAGCCACCGACACCCAGTGCGGCTGATACAGCCACGCCAGCACACAGTCCTCGGCCAGCAGCTTCTGCACCTGCGCCAGCAGATCCAGCCGCTCCTTCTCGTTCACGGCCGTCATCAGCTGTCGGTACAGCGTGTCGAAGCGCGGCGACCGATAGCCCCAGTAATAGTCCGGCTTCGTGAAATTGCCCAGATCCAGCGGCTCCACATGAGAAATGATGCTCAGATCGTAGTCGTGGTTGCGGTACGTGCCTTCCAGCCACTGCGCCCACTCCACTTGCTGCACACGGCACTGAATGCCCACCTTCGCCAGCTGCGCCATCACCACCTGCGCGGCCTGCCGCGCATAGGGCGGCGGCGGCACCGTCAGCGACAACGACAGCGGCAGCTTCACCCCGGCCTCCTTCAGCAGCGCCCGGGCCCGCTCCGGATCATGCGCATTCAACGCCGTCATATCCACGTAACCCGGCGCATCCGGCGTGTAGTGACTGCCGATCGGCGTGCCATGCCCCAGCTGACCCGCCTTCAGCACCGCTTGCCGATCAATCGCCGCCGCGATCGCCCGCCGCACCCGCACATCCGCCAGCACCTTGCGCCGATGGTTGATGGCCACCAGCGTCTTCGCCCGCGAACCCGACACCACCACCTGCCAGGCCGGATTCGCCTTCAGCCGCGCCACGGCCCGCTCCGTCACCCGCGGAAACACATCCACCTCATTGGCCATCAGCGCCGCCATCTGCGCCGCCGGCTCACTGATGAAACGGAACGTCACCTGCGGGAACGACACCGAAGCCGCATCCCGGAACTCCGGCCACGCCTGCAGCGTCAGCGACGTACCCCGCCGCCAGCTTCCCAGACGATACGGACCCGTTCCCACCGGCTGCGCCCCGTTGCCCGCCGCACTCGAAGGCTCCACGATCACCGCCGTCGCCTGCCCCAGCATGAACAGGAAATCCGCATCCGGACGCGCCAGCCGGATCACCACCGTCTGCGCATCCTTCACGTCCACCGACGACATCGCCGCAAAGAACGCCCGGTCCTTGTTCACACTGTCCGCACGGCCTGCCCGCTCGAAACTGAACTTCACCGCCGCCGCATCACAGGGCTTTCCGTTCTGGAACTTCACCCCCGGCCGCAGATGGAACGTCCACGTCAGCCCATCCTCCGACCCCGACCAGCGCTCGGCCAGCAGCGGCGTCAGCGCCCCCTTCGGCCCCACATGCACCAGCGTCTCGAACACGTTGTACAGCACCACCTCGGCAATGGCGGCAGCGGCCCCCGCCGTCGGATCCAGCGCCGGCGGCTCCAGCACCATGCCCAGCACCAGCGGCTTGCGCACCAAAGTACCACCTGCCAACTGGCCAGCCGTCTGCTGGCCGGCCCCTTGAAGCGCCTCAGCCTGCACACCAGACTCCTGCGCAACCGCCTCTGTCATCCAACCCGACACCCCGGTCCGACCAGACACCACCATCCCGCCGGCCAGCCCCAGCGCAGCCCCCGCAAACGCACGACGCTTCATGAAAGAACCTCCCCGTCAGCACATCGAAACCGCAAATCCTACCCTACCACGCCCCCGGCAGCGCACCATGCGGGGGAATACCCGGGCACCACCCACAGGGCTGGAGCATCCTCACCCGAGACCCACGTCGCTATCGCAACTACTTCCCCAGCGTCAGGCTCATCACCCCCGAGGCACCACCTCCCAAGGCCCCCATCGGCTGATCCTCCCTCGCGATCATCCCTTCTCGGCCCCCCCATCTCGACTGCCGCTCGACTACTGCCATCTCGGCCACTGCCCTCTCGTCTGCCCCTGTCCTCGACGGATCCTCCCTGATCCGTTCCGCGACCTCCCTGTCCCATCATCCCGGCCTCATCGTGGCCAAAGCCCATTGACAACCCTCAACAAGAATAAGTATCAATAGAACTAGTATTCATTACGTCTAGAGAGACACATGGCCCGAGAAAGGCAGCATGGCTGCCACCATCGGCATCAACCAGAACACCCTCCCAAGGAGAACACCATGAACGCCATCCGTCCCATCGCCACCCTGCTGGCCACCGCCGCCCTGGCCACCCTGCCCCTGGCGGCCAACGCCCACAAAGACAACGCCAAGCACGACCACGGCACCAACGCACATGCCCAGGAGCCCCAGGGCGTCGACAAGGTCCTCACCCCCGAGCAGATCGACCTTTCCTCCGGCAAGGCCATCCTGGACGCCAACGACCACTACCACGTCCGCATCCTGCGCATCCAGATCCCCGCCAACAAGGAACTGCAACCTCACGGCCCCAAGGAAGGCTACTTCTTCGTCAACGTCATCAGCGGCACCCTGCAACTGGGCTTCGGCGACACCTACGACGCCAGCAAGCTGCAGACCCTGCCCCCCGGCAGCATCTTCACCCACCCCGCCGGACAGCAGCACTTTGCCAAGACCGGCAACGAACCCGTCGTCCTGCAGATCACCGCCATCAACCCCCACGGCGGCAAGAAGCATGACCACCACCATCACAGCAAGAAACACGACCATGCCAAGGGGCATCAGCATGGCAAGTCGGGCGAATAAGGACCGCCCCCTCGCGTAGTCCCCCAGGCCGGCGTACCAGATCGCCGGCCGTCCCTTCATCAGACCGCCACCGGAGCACCGACAGTCGGCAGGCATCAGCCGCCTGCCCCATCCCGCCGCCCCATCAACGAGAACCTTGCCGTCCTGACCATCCTGCTGACCACCTTTCTGGTGGACGGGATTGTCTGGAACATCGCCAGCAGCCGACGCATGCATGCCGGGCAGACACCGCTCAACGCCCACATCATCGACATCCTGTTGGGCTAGAACGATGCACCAACCATCCCACCAATAGTGGTGGAAAGCAGATCACGCCACGGTGTTACCCTGATCGGCGCCCTCCTTCTGAGGATCCTCTGAAAAACAGGCCTTGCGGCCATCGCTCCCTGTTCCATGGCGTGCCTGCCCGCCGAGCCTGCTCAGAGAATCCCTAGGTACGCTACATCACGGCAGCATACCCCACGCGACAGGGCACATCACTTTCCGAAAGGCCGGTTCACGGCTCAGCCCCGCGCCACATCGGACGCCTCATTCATCCGGGCGTCTCATTCGGAAATCCTCAATGAAAAGCTCCGTAGGAGAACCCATACATGCGCTTGCCAAAACACACCACGCTGAAAGCAGCCCTGCTCACCCTCGCCGCGGCCGCCAGCCTCGGCGCCCATGCTGCTACCGTCCAGGACGAAGCCATCGCTTTCGCCACCAACAATCCCATGTCGCTCACCGTGCAGGGTGATGACATTGCCGTCAATCTCACCACCAACACCGCGCTGCAGCCCGGAGCGCACGTCGAACAGAAAAGCGACAAGCCATGCCCCGTCAGCCTCACCACCGCCAACAACAACGGTAACGAAACCCTCACCATCAAGCGCGTCGACAATACCCAGCCCTGCACCGCCGTCGTCGCCGTCAACCTTCCCGAAAAAAGCACGTTGGGAGTCCGGCAAAAGACCCCATTGATCTATGCCAACGGCAACTTCGGCAAGATCACCACCGATAGCGAACACCTGACCTTCACCCTCCAGGGCCGGGTCGACAGCCTGGAACTGAACGCCGCTGGTGCCGTCACTTCCAGCATTCATGTCCAGCAGCTGCCCATCTCGCTCATCAGCATCCGGGCACGGCACATGGCCACCAGCATCAGCCTGCCCAAGGGCGCAACGGCAGCCTATGAAATCAACGCCCCCTTCAAAGTCTTCGAGAAGGGCGTGCCAAGCGCAAACCCCGGCGACACCACCATCCGCCTGCAGGGCGATACCGTGGTCGGTTCGGCCAGCAACGAGTAAGGCTGATCCGCTGTCATGATAGGTCTGCCTGGATAACCGAGCGGCCAGGACGGCAGCCGCCACCAAAGGGGTAGCCCTCACGAAGCCATCAGAGGTTTCTGACGGGATGCCCCTTTCCCATCACTGCGTCCGAAATACCTCGTCCATGCTCCGGGCCGAGAGCAGGTTGCGGCCCCAGCGCTTCAACGTCTCCTCATCGGCCTGCTCCAGGCGCACTTGCACGGCTTCATCCAGAGCGCCGAAACGCTCGGCCAGCAGATCGGCCAGAAGCCCGAGCTGCCCTTGCCGCAGCCCTTGCTGCAACCCCTTCTGCACGCCCCGCTGCTCACCCTGATCCAGCAGTCGCTCGCTCCACTGCATCATCTGCGCATCCTCCGTCACATAAAGTTCTCTATACCGCCGCCTCTCATCCTCGTCAAGCGCGCCATAGGCTTCCACGAAGTCGATGTACTTCTGCTGTCTTTCCCAGCTGGACTCCAGCGTCATGAGCCCGCGGACGGCATGACCATAGGCGTGCATTCGCTGGCCCTTCCTCAGGCGCATGTTCACCAGGTTAAGGCGGGCCACAATGTTCTGGCTGTTCAGATGATCCTCCACCGGGATCTCCGGCAACACACAAGCGATGTAGTGAAAATCCAGATAGCACTGCTGATCACTGCCCATGCGCAGCTGGCGAGCAATCGAAGCCCCACTGCGCAGGAAGATGACCACCGGCACCACCCGGTCGGTGTCATAGAACTCGCCAATGGCCGGACAGTAGGACGCCAGCTTGCGGATGGAAAAACGCGCCGGATCCGTCTGCTCTTCCACCACGAACAGCAGCGCCTCTCGCCTGCCGTCAGGCCACTCGGCCAACAGCGGTACATCCAGCTCGAAGAAGCGGTCTCCCAGTCTGTCCTTGGGCAACTCTTCCCGCACGGAGCGGATGACAACATCAGGCGGCAAGGCCTTTGCCTCTTCTGGCGCAGAAAAGGCCAGCGCCTGCAAAGGATAGTCAAGAATCAGGTTCTTGAAATTCTGGTCATGACTCATGGGCATAATGAAAACCCCGAGAGATTGTCTCCGTACTGCCAGCCCACGCCCCTTCAGCGAAGGCATGCGCAAGTGCTACGGCCACGCCATAATACTGTTATTACATACAGCACTCAACCATCAAGCCAAACTTTCCAAGAACCTGTCAAGAACACCGGCGGCCCCATGCCTCGTTCAACGCCACACGGAGCCGGGCAATCACTCCTGCCTTCAACAGCCTCTCAAAAAATCCAGGGAATCCATTCAGGCTCCACCCCTCGCCACTTGTTCGGCCGCACATCTTCAGCCGTCACGCCCCGAAGCCGGATGACCGCTTGCAGGTTGGCGCAATGAAACTGATGCACTCGAGTGCAACAGCCATGAGATCGCTCCTCCATGTCAGGCCAGCCTCCATGCGAAGCATTCTGAAACAATGGGTCCAGGTTGTGCATGACTGCCGACAGAAGGAACATGGACCCGGACCTGCGACAAGAACAGCGCCCTACCCGGCTTGTGTAGAGCAGCCGGTGATCGCCAACCGCCATCCACCCGCCCGCATGCCTTCACACCCAAAACCAGCGGCATGACAGCATCGCCCCCAAGGCCCGGTCCGTCCGGCACAAAAGCCTCTTCCAAAGCCCCTTCCCAAGGGGCTAACCCGCCATCCCGGCAATCTCGCTGCCATGAACCTGCCCGTAGCTTCCATCCTGGTACTGTTCTACACACTGGTGGCATGGGTCTGCGTGTGGAACATCATCGTCAACCGAAGAGCAGACGCCGACGAACCCGCCCTTCACACCCACCTCATCGGCATCATCCTGGGCGCTGGCGCCGCCTTTGGCATTTTCCTCATTGGCGCTACCACCGTTCTGCCCGCCAAGGATGATGAAATGAGCAGATCCATGAACCTCCTGGGCCGATTCATCCTGCTCCTCTACATCTGTGTTCTTGGCAGGTATCGGAAACAGGCCATCGGCACGGTACTGAAGACATCCGTGCGCTCCATGCGCCTTGATGCCACGTCTCGTGAGGAACAGCCCCATCAGACTTCAAGAGGTCGCCAGCCCAAGCAGCACCTCATTTCCACGCTGGAACAACGGCTGGGCATGAGTACCGAACAGTTCTTTGATGAACGGATCGGAGACCACGTCCGACTCTGGATCATCATGCTGGCCCTGGGAACATGGGTTTATGCGCTCCATGCCATGAGCCACATCCGCGACAACGAACTCACGATCCTGCCAGCCCTTTTGTCCCTGATCGTGATCGGCATCCTGTTCGTCATCGTGATATTCACTCCCCCACTGAGGTACGTGGCCGCCATCATCATCACACCGTTTGCGTTCCTCAGTGTCCAGGTGGAGACAGGGCTTCGGATCTTTCTCAACAGGCCTTATGACCCTTGATTGCGATCGATCACGAGTTCCTCATCTCGCTTGAGCATCATGCGGCTGCCTCATGGCGGACGTTTTGGCGTGCCTTCTCATATAGAACTCAGGTCCCCTAGATCTGAAAAGCCCCATTTCTCTAAACTGAACCGCCCCGGGTTTGGAGGAGGCTCCAATCTTTGAGAAGATAGAGCCACGATTGCCCCTGACAGAGGAGCACTCGAAGCTACAGACTTAGCCCCCCTTGGAGAGAACCCATGAAGATGCCAAAGTTCACGAAAAGCCAGATCCTGGAAACCCTGCACAAGCCCGAACGTAGTCGGCGGCGCACCACGCTGGCCTCAAAACGCAGCTTCGTGTCGCAAGAGTTGCGCATCCAGCACCATCCTGCCGAGATTGAGAACCGACCAGTACCAGGGCACTGGGAAAGCGATTTCATCAAGGGCGCCTACAACCGCTCCGCCATCGGCGTGCTCTCCTAGCGAAAGACCCGCTTCGTGATCCTGTGCAAGATGAATGGCTGCACGACCGAGGAAACCCTTAAAGGAATCGTGCGGCAGATGAAGTACGTTCCTGCCTTCCTGCGATCGAGCCTGACTTACGACCTGGGAAGCGAGATGGCCTGCTTCGAGCAACTCAGCTATCAGCTGAACATGGATGTCCGGTTCTGCGACCCACATGCGCCCTAGCGACGCGGCAGCAACGAAAACACCAACAAATTGCTGCGCCAGTTTCTACCCAAGGGTGAGGGCCTGTCCACGATCAGCCAAACGTGCCTCAATGACATCGCCCGGCTGCTCAACGGACGGCTTCGTCAGCCCCTGGAATGGAAAAATCCCGAAGAAGTCATGGCCGTTGTGCTTGAGGAGTTTGCCAAATCAACCAAGGGTGTTGCAGTTGACTATTGACACCGCCCCTCTCTCAATCTACTAACATGAGACTCCAATCGATTAATAACCCGCCGAGTCCCCTCGTAGCTCAACCACCTCGGGCCTGTTTCCCCCCTAAATTTCTCCAAACCCTTAAGAAGAGCCTCATACTCAATTTTATCCAATGGACAACCATGCATCTCCTCACCAATATAACCAATAAGCTCCTCAAACGAGCTTGAATGACCACCCAGCGAATAAACATGCCATGGACTTACTGACGCAATCTCAAGAACAACCTCGCTCTGAGAGCCGAAATACCGCCCCGCACCATCATGATATCCTAAAATTTCATTTTTAACCATATCCAACTCGTCCAAATAAACAGGATCACGATATATCTTGCTCAAATTCACCACAACCTCTTCTGGGTGAGGAAAGACGCACAACACCACCCCTTTGTACTCACCATCCGCAGCAGGAACACCTCCTTTAAATGATTTTGCCACGAAAGGATCGATTGTCCACGATGATATCTTTTCTGGCAATAAATTTTCAGAAAACAAACTCCATATATCCCCTTTAGGAAGAGCGACCTGCCGAAAACAACACAGACAACATGAACGATATTCTTCTGGTAGATTCTTGCAGACTTCCTTCAACCTTGCTCCGCGTTTCTGATTTTGCCTTCTATCGCCACCCCTCTGCCAATCACTGATAGCTTGAATTACATCCTTGCTGAATTTGCTGTTATTTTTAAATTCAACATAAGCACTCTGGCTTTCTACACCACTCACACCAAAGCCCTCACCTATAGCCACCCGAAAAGTTCAGTTTAAGAACTTTCATGAATAACGAACACCCGCCAACTCACGCCAGCGGGTGTTCGTTCTCTTTCAGCCTATCCAAGTCACACTACAACTCGGATCCGAATCAGACGGCTGCCTGATCAGCGGCACTCAGCAGGAGCGAAGCGTGCATCCAGCGTACCTGCCGTACCGAAGCCTGCCGTAGCACCTTTGGCCTTGCAACGCCATTGCAGAGCATCCTGGATCGGCGAGAACGCAGCTTTTGCCGACTCCAGAGCCGTTGCCGTACCTTCCTTGGCATCGGCGGTTGCCTTAACCATCGTGAAGGGAGTCAGCGTCAGCGTATTTGCTCCGTCGGCGGCAACACGCGGCTGATAGGTGATGGTGATCACACCCGTTGTCTCAGCAATCGCGACCGATGAGACGTTGGTCGACTTGGCCGGTGCGTTATAACCGGTGGCATAGCCTTTCGGCCACGTGGAGTTATCGTTCGCACCCGACGTAGCAATCTCCGCCACGTTCAGCTTGGCAGCAGCAGCCAGCGACAAGCCTTCCGACACGCGAGCGCGGATCGTGTAGTCCTGGTAAGCCGGGATGGCCACGGCGGCCAGAATACCGATGATCGCCA
>ERZ773043.1393-NODE-1393-length-13616-cov-12.579308_pt1 | contig 13616 bp, 14 predicted proteins | sample MGYA00580636_ERZ773043 | MGnify/ENA primary metagenome ERZ773043 (study PRJEB29015, sample SAMEA2737992) | human oral metagenome | biome: human oral; feature: human-associated habitat; material: dental | place: China | collected 2065 ... | reverse complement strand
TATAATACACAGCAAAAACACCCCGCAGCTGCTCATTGCGGGGTGTTTTTGTATGCTGCTACGATGCGGCCCCCTCACGCGGGAGCTTGCAGTCGCGTCCCTTGATGTGGTCAAAGAGCCAGCGTGCGAGGAAGTCGAGGATGTTCAGCAGATATTCCTGCTGGTTTTCGTCGACCTTCTCCAGATCGATCTCGGAGACCTTCTTCATAAAGCGCAGGTGCAGGGCACGATGGCTGAACCGATGCGGGTCCCCCACGCTCTCCGCATACGCCTCTTCGCTCTCAAAATGCGTGCCGGCATAGGCGGCGAGTTCATCCAAGATCTCGACGATCTTGTCATACTTGTCATCCGCCGCGCTCTCCATCACGAGCTCATAGCACTCATTCGTGAGGTCAAAGAGCTTGCTGTGCTGCTCATCCACGGACGGAATGCCCGTCAGATAGTCGTCGGTAAACTCATACTTCATAGCTGATCCCGCTCGCTTTCCCTGTTTCGTCTGTTTCCCTATTGCGCCGCAGGGGCATCCTCCTCTTTTGGAATGCGGCAGTCCATGACCTTGATATGACCATAGAGCCAGCGCGCGAGGAAGTCGAGGATGCCGAGCAGGTACTCCTGCTGGTTCTCGTCGATGTCATCGAGGTCGATCTCACTGAGTTTCTGGATGAAGCGCAGGTGCTGATACCGCTCGCTGAAGCGCCGCTCGTATTGGATGCGCTCCATGTACGCTTCCTCGTGTGCGAAATGCGTCGCCGCATAGCTGCGAAGCTCCTCGAGAAGTGCAACGATCTTGTCGAAGCGGTCAACCGCCTCATCATCCATGACGAGGTCATAGCACTCGTTAGCGATCTCAAAGAGCCGCGCGTGCTCCTTATCGATCTCATCAATGCCGGTCAGATAGTCCTTCGTGAGTTCGTATTTCATACTCTGCTCTCCTTTTCCTTTCGTTTAGTCCCAGCCTTGCAGTTCCCAGTACCGCTCTGCCGCGTCGACAAAGGCGTAAAACCCATTCGTACGTGCGGTATCGGTGGTGATGTGTGTGAGTTTCCAGCGGCCGTCCGCCTGCCGCGCGAGCTCCATCGTGACGGAGCCCTCGGGCAGGAGCCGCCCATAGGCGCTGTCATCGCCGCGCACAAGACAGATGGCATGTGCGCGGTCGCCCTCGATCACGGCGGGCTCGATGCTGGCCGTATAGTGCGCAGCAAAGGCACGCACCTCGTCCGAGCCCCATCGCGCATTGCCGTCCGCCTTCGTCACGGGCATGCGCTGCGCATCGAAGTAAAAGTCCAAGAGACTGTGGACAAAGCCGATGTACTCTGCACTGTGCTGCGCCATATAGGTGCGCATGAACGCGCTGTCATGACGGAAGAACCAGTCGGAGGGATGCCGCTCGTGCAGCTCCGTGATGTGCTCCGCGAGGAGCGTGCTCACATCCGCGTACATCGAGCTGAGTACGGCCTCCTCATCGACATACTGATCGAAGAGCTCCCGATCCTCGGTCATCACGGCACGCGCGATGTGACGGAGTGCCGCCTCCGGCGTGCGGTCGCGATGATAACAGTAGCCCGTGTACGCACCGCCGATGAGTACGGCGGTGAGGAGCAGGATCGCGCCAAGGCGCAGACTGCGGATCATAGCGCTCCCTCCTTTTTACGGATCCGTTTGTTTCAATGCTCTTATACGTCGCTCCGCCATGCCCGCCGCATAGGCGAAATGCTCGCGCAGGTAGGCATCCACGCGCTCGCCGATGTATTTCTTGCCCATGAGGTCGGGGTGCAGACCGTCGGTTGTGTATGCTGCCTCAAGCTGTCCGTCTGCGTCCGCGAGAACGCTGGAGACATCGATGCTGTACTCCTGCTGCAGGATCCAGTTGTTGATATAGTCGCGGTGTGCCCACCAGTCGGACGGCGGGGCCTGGATCGCCATACGTGCGGTCATCAGCGCGGGACGGATCGGTGTCGCTGTTAGGAAGATCGGCGTAATTCCGTGCGCCATGCATTTCTCGCGCAGCGCGGCGAGGTTGCGCACGCTCTCCGCGCCGTAGATGCCGCTGCGGAAGTCGTTGACCCCGCCCATGATGATGAGGACGCGCGGGGAAAACGGCAGTACGTCGCGCTCAAACCGCGCAAGCATCTCCTCCGTCGTGTCGCCGCTGTGTCCGAGGTTCTTCACGGGAACGGTGCAGTACGTCTCCCAGTCGTAGAGTGTGTACGAGGGCGGCACGGTGATCGCGCCGCCGCCGTGGGTAATGCTGTCGCCAAGCGCGGCGATCGGCGTTCGGTCAGCGACGGTGAATGTCCCGTAGTTCGACCAGTTCGAGATCGGTGTGCCCGTGCGCGTGAGACCGCGCACGCGGTAGAAATAGTGCCCCGGAACGGTGAACGGCATGTCATCGTAGACATCGTACTCACCTGCGTGCAGCGTATGAAGATAGCGGTCATGCGCGCCCTCACGGCGATAGACCTCAACCTCGTGCACCATCTGCCCCGCGAGCGGGATCCATGCGTAGACGGGGTAGAGTGGTGCATACGGCATGTCCGCATACTCGGTCGTCAGGACGGGCGCGGCAGGATCTGCCTTCTCACCGCGTACGGGGCGCAGCTCCGACCAGTCGGCAAGCGGTGTCCCGTCGTAGCTCAGCGGCCGCACGCTCCAATAGAGTGTGTCGATCGGGCTATGTTCCGCAAGCGGCAGGTGCAGTCCCGTCGTGTAGACGCGCTCCATGAGCTGCCGCACCTGCATCGTACCGTTTGGCAGTCTCTCCGCAAGCTGCACGGCATAGCGCACCGCCGCAGGATAGGGCTGCCAGTGCAGCAGCACGGAGGAGGGCTGCTGTGTCTCGCCTGCAGGGGCGTGCGGCTCCTCCGCCGCACGCGCGCGCAGTGCCGCGGCCTGCGCCGTTATGTCCTGCATCACGCGCTCCGCCTCCCACGCTGCCTGCTGTGACGCATGGCGCGGTGCAGACTGCGCCGCCTCTGCGGGCAGGGGCGTGAGCATTGTACAAAGGACAAGAAGTCCCGCTGCGCTCCGCCCGAATATCCCAAATCGCATTTAGTCCTCTTCCACATGTCTGATGTATTCTTCCCCGATGGCCTCCCGTACCGACGCAAGCGTCGGTGCAAGCAGCCGGCGGGCCTCCGCGTGCGTCGGCGCTGCCGCCGTAACGCGCACGAGGCAGCCGTCCTCCTTCGCATAGGTCGCAACGGAGGGATTCTCCCCGTCAACAAGTGCGCCGAGGCGGTCGGCAACGGGCGACTCGCCGACGGGCAGCCCTTTTTCCGCCATGGAGTAGAGTTTGATGTTCATGGAGACAAACACCTTGTCGCTCTTCTTGCGCAGGAATTTCGCGCACGCCGTCTCGAACATCGGCACCATCTCCTTCGGCGGGCCGGGCAGCATGACGCACGCACGCCCGTCCTTCTCGATGATGACGCCGGGCGCGGTGCCGTGGTCGTTCTGGAGGACGAGTGCGCCCGAGGGCACGGTTGCCTGCTTGCGCATGCTCTCGGAGAGCGGTACGCCGCGCTTTGCCGCGCGTTTCTCCAGCCGGCGCAGTGCCTCCGCATCCTCGACGGGGGTGCAGCCGAAATAGGAAATGAGCATCTCCTTCGTCAGATCGTCCTTCGTGGGGCCAAGCCCGCCCGTCGTGATCACGCAGTCCGCGCGTGTATACGCGATGTCGAGCGCACTGCGCAGACGCGCGGGGTTGTCGCCGACGACGGTCTGATAATAGGCATCGTGCCCCATGTGCGCAAGGGCACGTGCAATATGCTGTGCATTCGTGTTGACGATACTGCCCATGAGCAGCTCTGTGCCCACGCTGATGATTTCTACGATCATTAAGACGCCTCTTTTCAATCAATAGGATGTCAAAGCTATTTTACTATAAAAGTCCTATATAGAAAAGGTGATTTCATGTTTTTTGTCGAAAATATTACGATGACCACATTCCTATGCGTGCTCCACGCAAACACCGTGTTTTCTTTTATCATTACTTTTGACAAATCACCGCTCTGATGATACGTTATGATAGAATACCATACGATACTGAAAACACAGAGGAAGAGCTACGTTGAAACAAATCATTCTGAATGCGGACGATTTCGGGCGGCATGTGCTCATCAACCGCGCCGTGGAACGGGGTGTGCAGGACGGTGTTCTGCGCTCGGCGACGGTCATGCCGGGCGGCGCCGCCTTTGACGATGCGGCGGCGCTTGCCGCACGCACGCCTGCGCTCGGCATCGGCATCCATCTGACGCTCGTGAACGGGAATCCCGTCCTGCTGCCCGCCGCGATCCCGTCGCTCGTAACGGAGGCGGGTGCCTTCGTGGACGATCACACGGCATTTGCCGTGCGTCTCCTGCGCGGTGCGGTGAACCTCGATGAGGTACGTGCAGAGCTCGCGGCGCAGCTGCGGCGCGTCGAGGCGGCAGGGATTCATCCGACGCACGCGGACAGTCACCAGCATATGCACGTCCTGCCGGGTGTGATCGACATTGTGCTCGATCTCTGCCGCGCGGCAGGCATCCCTGCGATGCGCGCGCCGCGCGCACCGCTCTTTGCGGGAAACTTTGGCGGCATCGGACAGCTCGTCGGGCGCACGGGGCTTGCCGTCCTCGCACGACGCGCGGCGACAAAGGCGCAGCGGTGCGGCATCCGCGTGCCCGATCACTTCGCCGGCATCGTCGCGGGCGAGGCAGTGGATACAGAGACACTCACGCAGATTGCAGTGTCGCTCGGAGACGGTGTGACCGAGGTGATGCTTCACCCCGGCACGGACAGCGCCGTACTCATCCGCGACTGCCTGTGGAACCATGACTTTGAGGCGGAGCTTGCCGCGGTCTGTGCGCCCGGCGTACATGATGCACTCGCCGCAGCGGGCGCGGAGATCGTCAATTTTCGCATCTATGGAGACTAGGAGGGACGCATGGACAAGATCACCATCATCGTTCCCTGCTACAACGAGGCAGAGGTTGTCCCGCACTTCTATGATGCGGTGGAGACGGCAACGGCGGACATTCCGGACGCAGCGTTCACCTATCTCTTTATCGACGACGGCAGCCGCGACGCGACGCTCACGGCGATCCGTGCGCTCGCTGAGGCGCACACAAACGTCCGCTACATCAGCTTTACGCGCAACTTCGGCAAGGAGCCTGCGATGATGGCAGGGCTCGACTACGCCGACGGCGACGCGGTCATCCTGATGGATGCGGATCTCCAACATCCGCCCTCGCTGATCCCTGCGATGGTCATGCATTGGCGCGCGGGCTATGACGATGTCTGCGGCAGGCGCACGGACCGTGCGGATGAGACGTGGTTCAAGCGCACAATGGCAAATCTCTTCTACCGCTCGATGCAGTCGGTCAGCCGCTTTACCCTCCAGCGCGACGTGGGCGACTTCCGTCTGCTCGATCATCGCTGTGTCGCGGCACTGCGTCTGCTGCGCGAGAATCAGCGGTTTACAAAGGGGCTCTTCACATGGGCCGGCTTCAAGAAGAAGGAGATCCCATTCCATGTGCAGCCGCGTGCGGCGGGCAGGACGACGTGGAGCTATCCCGCGCTGCTCTCGCTTGCCGTTGAGGGCATCACCTCGTTTACAACGGCACCGCTGCGTCTGACGACGGTGCTCGGCCTCATGGTCTCGGCGCTCGCCATTCTCTACATGCTCGTCGTGCTCGTCGATGCACTGATCTACGGTGACCCCGTCGCGGGCTATCCGACACTCATGACGGTGCTGCTCTTCCTCGGCGGCGTACAGCTGCTCTCACTCGGCATCATCGGCGAGTACCTCGGGCGCGTGTTCACGGAGAGCAAGCACCGCCCGTGCTATCTGATTGACGAGCGGGACGGAGAAAAATTCGACTATGCCAACCTGCACAGGGAGGGGAAGTAGTGCACGCAGATACGCTTCGTACGGGACTGATTGCGGGCGCGGTCTTTCTGTTCATGCTGACGCTGAACCACTTGATGCCCGTCCACCGCGACGACTACGACTATTCGATGGTGTGGAAAACGGGCGCACACCTCGCCTCGTTCTCCGACGTATGCGCCTCCGGCGTGCAGCATTACCTCCTCCACGGCGGGCGCACGGTCACGGTGTTCTGCCTGCAGCTCTTCCTCTGGCTCGGGAAGACGGCGTTTGACATCGCAAACGCGCTGATGTTCCTCGCGCTCGTCGTACTCGTGACCATGCACGCGCGCCGCACCCTTGCTTTCTGGAACGCCCCGTATCGCTTTGCAGCGGCGGCGCTCCTCCTCTGGCTCACCCTGCCGCATTTCGGCGAGGTCGCCGTCTGGAAGAGCGGCTCGACGGTCTACCTCTGGTCGGCGGTGCCCGCATTCCTCTTTCTCCTGCCGTACAACCTCGCGCTGAAAAATGCAGCCACAGGGACAGGTGTACGGCGTACATGGGCGATTCTCCCGATGCTCCTGCTCGGCATTCTCGGCGGCTGGTCGATCGAAAATCTCGCCGTCACGGTCGTCGCCGTCGCATGCGGGGCATCTCTGTATGCGCGGCGGCGGTACGGCACCTGCCCCGCATGGATGACTGCGGGGGCATTCGGTGCGCTCCTCGGTCTCGTTGGCCTTGTCGCCGCCCCCGGCAACTACGTCCGCTACGATGTGCAGGGGGCGGGCAAGGGCATCCTCGCGCACATCGGCAATCAGTTCGCGGGGCAGGGCGAGATGCTGCTCTACCTCCTGCCCGTCCTGCTGCTCATCCTGACGGCATGGCGGCTCTATCGGCAAATGTTGTCGGGGCAGCCGACGGAGCGGCACGGCTCGCTCCTCCTCTATGCTGGGAAAAAATATGTGGTGGCGTTTAACACAGACGGCATCAATATCCGCAGCATAACGCTCGTCGCACTCATCAGCTTGCTCACTCTCTCCTATTTCACGGGCGGGTGGGTCGCGGGCGACATCCGCGATGCCATCATCGGCGGTGTGCTTACACCGCTGGGTTTCACGAAACCAAAGACGATTCATCTCTTTACGAATCTCATGAACGGCTTCGAGGAGATGGCAATCTACTGGTTCACTGTTCTGCTCTTTTACGTACGCATCAAACAGAAGCTCGGCCTGACCGCCTCTGCCGTCCGCGCAGCGGCCGAATGCGTGCCCGCACGCGACGTACTGGACCGCTGCTCCGCCGCACGCTATGCAGCGTTCCTCATGCTGCTCGCCGTCTGCAACAACCTCGTCATGCTTGCCGCGCCGACCTTCCCGGGACGTGCCGCGTTCAGCTCTGCGGCGATGTTCGTCGCGGCGGCACTCGCTCTGCTCAACGATCCCGTGCGCAAGGCGATGTTCACGGATGCGGCACGCCGCACACTCTGCGCTGCTGCCCTCCTCCTCTTTGCCTACACGGGCACGGCGGCACTCCTCATCACGCAGGAGATGGGCGCAGCGGATGCGGCGCGGATCGCGCAGATCGAGAACGCCCGTGCACGCGGTGAGACCGTCGTCCACTTCCCCCGCATCGAGCGTACGAACCGCGCCCTGCGCCACATTTACTACGAGGACTGGGACAACACCGTCACGAAGGAGGGCGCGATGGAGTACTTCGGACTGACGGATATCGTGGTGGAGAAATGACATTTCACCCTGTCTGTGCTACAATACAAACGGAATCTCTACATGTTTGAAAGGAGCTGCATACATCCTTGGACAGTTCCCTATCCGATCTTCTCGCACTCATCCTGCTCGTCATCTGTCTCTCGGCGAATGCCTACTTCGCACGGATCGAGGCCGCACTCACCGCGTCCCATCGCGGCCGGCTTGAGCGCCTCGCCGATGACGGCGACAAGGACGCAGCGCATGCACTCGCCCTGCTCGAGCACCATACCCCGCCGCTTGCCATGGCACAGGCGGGCGTTACCTGCACGAGCCTCCTCACAGGGCTCGGGATCGGCCTTCTCGTCGCACCGACCTTCGGCCGTTTCCTCGCAAAACTCCTGCCGGGAATGGAGGTATTTGCCGCCGCGCTTGTCCTCAGCATCCTCGTCATGACCGCGCTCACCCTTCTCTTTGGCGACTTTCTACCCAAGCAGCTCGCACTGCAGGATCCCGAGGGTATCCTCATGCGCAGCCATCGCGGCATCCGTCTGCTCACACGCCTCACGGCACTGCCGATCGCTGCGCTCGTCTCCGCCTCACGCGGCCTGCTGCTCCTCGTCGGCATCAATCCCGAGAACCGCGCCTCCGCGACCGAGGATGCCGTCAAGGATCTCATGGAGCAGGGAACGGAGGACGGCACCTTTGAAAAGGCGGAGCAGGATATGGTTGACCGCATCTTCCACATGAGCGACCAGACCGCCTCCGCGCTCATGACCCCGCGCACGCAGATCGCGTGGATCGACCTCGCCGAGACCCGCAGTGAGCAGCTGCGCATCATCCGCGCGGCCGCGCACGAGGTATTCCCCGTTGCGTACGAGAACCTCGACGATTTTCGCGGTGTCGTCTACGCGAAGGAACTCCTCGATGCGGTCTTGGACGGCGCAGAGCTCAACCTCGCGGACTACATTCGAAAGCCCCTCTTTGTCCCACGCACCATGGAGGGACTGCGCGTCCTTGAAAAGTTCCGCACGGGCGCGATCCATGAGGCGGTCGTCCTCGACGAGTACGGCGGTGTCGTCGGCTTCATCACCATGGGCGACATCATGGAGGAGATCATCGGCAGCGCGGACGACGACGCCCCCACCGGCACGCGTACCGGCGCGGAGGAGACGGCAAGCTGGGTCTTTGACGGGCTCTTCCCCATCGACGAGTTCAAGGAGGAGTTCGGCATTGACGAGCTGCCCGACGAGGATCACGACCACTTCCACACACTCGGCGGCTTCGTCACCGCGCAGATCGGCCGCATCCCGAAGGTCGGCGAGACCTGCGTATGGGACGCGTACACCTTCGAGGTGCTGCGTATGGACCGCGCGCGCGTCGCCCAGATCCGCATGACGCGGACGGAAGCACCACCCGAAGAATAATGGAAAGACACAGAGGGAGAAATACCATGAACGAACGCATCTACAACTTCAACCCCGGCCCCGCCGTCCTGCCCGAGGACGTGCTGAGAGAGGTACAGGCAGAGCTCCTGAACTTTAACGGCACAGGTATGTCCATCCTCGAGATCAGCCACCGTGCGCCCGCCTACGACGAAGTGCATCAGCAGACAAAGACGGACATCAAGGAGCTCATGGGGCTCGGCGACGACTACGATGTCGTCTTCACCGCCGGCGGCGCAAGTCAGACCTTCGCCCTCATTCCGCTGAACTTCGCCACCGTCGCACATCCCGGCAGCTATGCTCTCTCCGGCTCATTTTCCGAAAAGGCATACGAGGAGGCCGTAAAACTCGGGGTCGGTACCGTCGCCGCCTCGACCAAGGAGGAGGACTACGTCCGCGTCCCGCGCCAAGAGGAACTCAACATCCTTCCCCGCGCCGCCTACCTCCACCTCTGCCTCAACAACACCATCTACGGCACGGAGTACCACTACACGCCGCAGACGAACGGCATCCCCCTCGTTGCCGATATGTCCTCCGACATCCTCTCGCGTCCGTGGGATTTCTCCTCCTATGACTTCATCTACGCGGGCGTGCAGAAGAACCTCGGTCCTGCGGGCGTTGTGCTGAACGTCGCAAAGAAGAAACTCTTGGAGAGCAGCCCCGCCGAGCTCCCGACCATGCTGCGCTATTCGACCTTCCAAAAGAACGACTCCCTCTACAACACACCGCCCGTCTTTGCCATCTACATGGTCGGCAAGACCGTCCGCTGGATCAAGGAGCACGGCGGCCTCGCCGCCATGGGCGAGGCAAACGCGCAGAAAGCCGCTCTCCTCTACGATGCCATCGACAGCTCCGACGGCTTCTACCGCGGACACGCCGAGAAGGGCAGCCGCTCGCGCATGAACGTCACCTTCCGCCTCGCGAGCGAATCCCTGAACGACGACTTTGTCGCACAGGCAAAAGAGCTCGGCCTCAGCGGTATCAAGGGACACCGCAGTGTCGGCGGTATGCGCGCCTCCATCTACAACGCCATGCCCCTCGCAGGAGTCGAGAAACTCGCGGCGTTTATGGCAGACTTCCGCAAGAAACACTAAACTTATTGTATATTAGCCCCCATTGCCGCCCTGTCCAATAATAGGCAAGCCCGAAAGACACAAATGATTGGTTGTGGAGGTGCGTACCATGTTCGACGCATTGAACTCCTTCTTTCGTTGGATCTCCATGGCACTGTTTCTTCTCTTCTGCGTTGTGTTTTCTCTTGTCACGAACGTGTTGGACATACTGATGGCCGTTCTTTCGCCGCCGCTACTCGTTTTTGTTCTAATCGGCTCGGTTGGCATTGTATTCGCCGTCCGTCAGTACAGCAAATATCAAAAGTCCTATTTCGAAAAGCATCGGGAACGTAAAAGATAAAAACAGGTACCTTTCAATCTATACTTCTTCAAAAAGCAATGTACAAATAACACGAGGATGCTGCACGGCATCCTCGTGTTATTTGTCTGCTCCCCTCATTTCGAGCACCATAAAATCCACTTTCAAAATCTCGTGTGCCCAAAATTGGATCTATACTATTGACTGTGGTTCAATCAACCATCTCTTATACTCCTCAGACATCCTCGATTTTGCGCAAAATACAGCCCCCATCCGTGCACCTGTGCGCTCTCTCCCGTACCGATTCCGCCGAGATCAAACGCGTCGAAGTCATGTGGTGTTCCGTGCCATGCGGATTGATAGACCCCTTCATTGGGTAGATTGTAAAATCAAGTTGCACATATGAAAAGTCCATAGCGGAAGTCTTGTGGTAAAATAGGGTTGAACAGACCAATCTACCAAAGAAGTTCAAGGCATCCGCATACAGCGTGGAGGAGATTCGTTCTTTGTTGGAGGCAGCAGCTGCTGAAAACAGTTTTTGGCAAGCGGCAATCGCACGCGCTGCATTATGAGGCCTGCGGCGCGGTGAATGCCTTGGTCTCAAATGGTCGAAAATTGACTTCGACAGCCAATCCATTACCATTGATGAGCAGGTGATAGAGATTCATCACAAAATACATTTCTCCACGCCTAAGAGTACTGAAAGCATTCGCACCATTCACGCCCCGCTGAGGTTTTCGCCATATTGAAGCGGCGAAAGGAGGAGCTAGACCAACATAAGGAATGGCGCGGCAATGCATACGACGCGCACGATCTTGTTCTATGCCGTGGGAACGGATCGCCGATCCGCCCCGGCAATTTCACAAAAGCATTCAAGGACTTCTTGGCACGCCACAATATGCATACCATCCGTTTTCATGATTTACGCCATTCATGCGCTTCGCTGATGCTGCAATCCGGCATTGCCATGAAAACAGCTTCCGAAATCCTTGGACACAGCTCAATTGCCATTACAGCTGACCTTTATACACACGTCATGCAAAAGATGAAGGAGGAGGCTGCCGGGAAAATCGGTGATCACGTTTTTGACACGCAAGAGAAATGACAATCTTGCAAAAAAGAGGAAATCCCTATAAAATATAGGTAGCTCATTTGATTTGAGGTGATTATCATCGAACTCGAACAAAAGAAAATTCGATTCCTTGAGAAGATCAAGCAGCTTCGATTGATGGATGACACGTTCTTTAACAGCTGCTTCGACGGGAATATTCCCTGTATGGAGGTCGTGCTTCGTACTGTGCTGGGCAATGACCGTCTGCGCGTGACGGAGGTTATCACACAGCAGAGTGTGCCGAATCTCTACGGACGTGCCGTACGATTCGACGCGCTTGCGACCGATGGCGAGACCATTTACGATGTGGAGATCCAGCGCAGCGACGAGGGAGCGATTCCACGTCGTGCGAGGTTCAACAGCAGCATGATTGATTCTCGTGAGGTCAGCAAGGGAATGCTCTTCCCCGATCTGCCGGAAACCTACGTCATCTTCATCACGGAGCATGACGTATGGAAATGTGGGAAACCGCTCTATAAGGTGCGCCGAACATTCGAGGACACCGAGGATGTTTTCGACGACGGTGCACACATTCTCTACGTCAACGGGGAATGTCAGAATGAAAGCCCGCTCGGACGTCTTATGCACGACTTCTTTTGCAGTGATCCGAATGATATGTACAGCGACGTGCTCGCCGAGCGCGTACGCTTTTTCAAAGAAGACGAGAAGGGGGTTGCAGCTATGTGCAAGGTAATGGAAGAAATCTACAACGACGGTATTGCTATTGGCGAAGTTCGCGGCGAGGTTCGTGGTGAAATTCGCGGTGCAGAAACAGAACGTATAAAAAGCATTAAGAACCTCATTTCAAGCCTAGGTATCACCGCCGAGGCTGCGATGGACGCGCTGAAGATTGCCAAGACCGATCAGGCAAAGTATCTGGCACTCCTCTAATGGGAAGTCTGCATCACTTTCAACGTACGCTTCTTCAAAAAGTGATGCACCGTCCGCTTAGTCATTGTCCCCTTGTCCGCCCTGTCCATGCAAATAACATGATATGGATAGCCCCGTAGGCATGGATATTCTGAAAAAGTGGCGGCGGACAAGGGACAAAAGAGAGCTTTTCGTCCGCTGAGAAGGAAATCAAACAGTCCCTTCCAAAAGCTCAAAAGTGATGCACAAACGAATGCGAGGATGCTGCACGGCATTCTCTTTTTCTATGTCGTAGTCGCAAATTTTACAGCCTCAAAAAACGAGTTCAAAATCTCTAGTGCCCAAAATGTGCCCAAAATCCTGTTTTTCACCAAAAAATACGCGCAGAAAAGGCTTCGTGGAAATCTCCACGAAGCCTTATTTTTCAATGGCAGAGAGGGTGGGATTCGAACCCACGGTGGCTCATCACCACACTTGATTTCGAGTCAAGCACCTTCGACCACTCGGACACCTCTCCATGCGCTTATGCGACATGACGCATTATAGCACAGTGAGGGACGCGTTGGCAAGGATTTTTTCTACGAAGGACGTTCGACGCCCCCTTCTGCGCCATCATCAAGATGCGTGCGGCGAAACCACGACGAAGGCCGCCCCTTATAGGTGATTGCCAAATGCCTGTTTCACCTCATCACTATCCCTGCCGGAAATCGGCTTTCCCGTAGCCTTTTCGATGGCATCAAGGATTTTTCGCGCACGGTTGACGATAAATCGTGCAAAGTCATCCGTCCTACAGTCATCCATGTCAATCCAGTGAGCGGCGAGGTAGTCGCGCAAGTCTCCCGATGTTACCTTCTTTTCAATGCGTGCAAGGTACACGCTGGGAGCCGCACCGCCGATCTCCCGATTAGTACCGTACGAAATGGGTGTCTTATTGATGACGGAATCCCATTTCACATACTCGTAGTTCTTGCTGATGCAGTAACTCTTCGGAAAAATATGGTGAATATCGATGCCGGTGGCTTTGTAGAGGGCAATGTCCATTTCCTGCCCGCTGATAAAATCGCGGCTGTGATTTTTCATAACGAGCGCCATGATCCCCTTATAAGCGGCACTTCGTCTGGATTGAAGCATCAAAAGACGCATGGGATTAAAATAAGAATCTACGATGGTTTTGGGGAAAACCCCGCCATCCAGCCAACTCATTACGCCAACCACATCGTTGACATAGCGCGTCTCATTGGCACTTCCATAGAGCTCACCGAACACGCCGC
>ERZ773043.1390-NODE-1390-length-13621-cov-11.467566_pt1 | contig 13621 bp, 13 predicted proteins | sample MGYA00580636_ERZ773043 | MGnify/ENA primary metagenome ERZ773043 (study PRJEB29015, sample SAMEA2737992) | human oral metagenome | biome: human oral; feature: human-associated habitat; material: dental | place: China | collected 2065 ... | reverse complement strand
CTACTTCTGATGTCCTGATGGCACGGCGCCGGCCCCTGTGGCTGGGGCCGTGGCCGTGGAAATACGGGCCGGGCCGCGGGGTTCGGCCTTGCGGCTGTTGCCGTGTTTCGAACGCCTCCGGATGGGGGCGTTTGTGTTTTGGGGTGGATGGTGTCTGGGGGTAGCGCCACAGGGCGGGGGCACGCCTGTGGAGCCCTGGGTGTGCCATGGACTCAGCGGGTCAGCGGTACGCCTTCAGGAGATAACGATCAAGTACACTCAGCGGAAATGGGGACCACAGATGCCGGCACCGACCATAAACCAGCGAGTACAAGAGCAGCACCTCGCCTTGCGAAAGGCTGGACTGCGGCCAGTGCTCATCTGGACACCGGATACCCGACGCCCTGGTTTCGATGAGGAATACCGCCGCCAGAGCCGGCTGATTGCCGACGCCGAAAAAGACGACTCTGGACTGCGGGCTTTCACGGACGCTGCAGCGGACGACTTTCTGGCCGGTCTGGATGAGTGGAAAGCATGAGGCGCGGCGGTCTGATATCCGTCGCCCCACAGGGCAGGGTTGACAAGTCACCACCGACGCTGGTCAAACAGGAAGGCGAAAGCCTGCTTGCTGGATTTTCAAGCCGGGATGCTCCCTCCCATGGCACGTTCCGCAACAGCGTTGAGTGCCATGCCATCGCCCCTCGTCGCCGACAGTGCCACCACACCTCGACGGCTTTTGCGCTGAAAAACACAGAGGGATGAAAATCCACCCGTTTCTCCGGTGTGCATATAGACGGGATCACTCTCGTTTGCCGTCAAATCCATCAGCCAGTTGACAGCAACAGCAGATTGATTTGACGCGTTGCGAACAACGGGAATCAGCCCGGCCGCAGCAGGGTCAGGCGTTTCGATCAGATGATTCAGATAGCGTGCCAGATCGGCTGCAGTCGAACGCATGATGCCATCTGGCGCATAACCTCTGCATGGCCAAGGGGATGCAGGTTTGCCATCGGGGGCAGTGCCGATCATGGGGGAGCCGCCGGTTTCTGCGTACAGTTCTTCTTCCGTTTCGGGACACCAAGTGTGAAACAGACACAGCGGGTCCAGCACTCTATCCGACAGCAGTGTACGCCAGGTGTCATTCTGTGCGATGCCGATCAGATGGCCCTGCAGGGCCACACCCAGATTTGAATAGCGAAACGTTCCCCGGCCAGCCAGCGACGAATCCAGCGCGTGCTGGATAACATCTTCCGGCGTATAAGGAACAAATGGGTTGCCATTGAGGATGGTGGCTACCTGCTTCGGTGACAGCAGGGATTCAGGTATACCGGAAAATCCGTTCGGCGCATAGGCTATCTGTTCGACCTCACGTGCGTTTGCGTTGGCCAGCCCAGGTGCCACTTTATCCAGAATGTCCCGAATCATGGAGACCGGCACATAGGGCAACCCGGATGTGTGAGAGGCCAGCTCGCCCAGACGTACGTTTGCAATGGCAAAGCCGGCCGCCGTATCGCCCAGAATATCCTGAACGGACATATCCAGTGTCAAGACCCCGTTATTCACGGCATCCATCAGCAGGGCACCGGTAAATGTCTTCGTGACAGAACCGATCTCGAATTCCGTGTTTTCGTCCGCTCCAAATCCGGCAAACCGTGGTGCGCGACCAGGTTCGATCACAGCCACGGCCACCCGCCGGCTACTGGCCAGCAAGGGGCGAATCGCACTGACCAGTATTTCATCACCCGTGATGTCAGTGGACAGGGACGAGCCCTGTTCCCCCTCTGCACGAGCGCGCATGCTGAAAGCCCACCCTCCCAGCGCAATGGCACTACATGCGGCAGTGCGCAGCATGTTGCGACGCGTGAGATCTTGACCGGTCAAGGCATCGTGAATCCGTTTCCCTGTATACATGTGCGGGCTCCCTCTGTCAGGTCATCCTGTAGCCAAGGGCAACGGCTGCAGGAAATACGAACATTCTAACCACCTGAGCGACGCCACGGGTCAATGGCCTGTCAGAACGGGGCCGATATTCTGCCAGATAAAATCTGCGCTCCAGTGAAAAATCACGATGCCCCAGCAACATCAGGCTGCTGCCACTCAGGCGATGTGTCCAGCACATATCCGCTGAACGGGATTTGCGTCACACTGATACGCGCAGGAGCGTTCAGGTTATTGCTGATTGCATCGATCTGATCCAGCTGTGAGGATACCTTTCCATGGATAACCTCGCCATCATCGGCCCGCCGGAACCCAAATGCACGGCTCTCCGGCAGAATCCCAATGAAGCATCCATGAAGATCGGACCTGATCTCGCCTGGAGGGGTGTCGTCCGGAGGAAGGCTGGCAAGACGTTCCTCGATCTGCTGCAACCGGTGTTTGTCGCTCATTATTGTCAGGCGTGCCTTGGCGGGTGTCCGCTCCATCAGCCTTTTCAGAAACGTACGTTCCGCCAGCAGTTGCATGCGTTCTTCCCGACTCATGATTGCACCTCTCCTGCATTGAGCATCAACCACTCTCGCGCATCGGCATCACGTGCCTGATGCAGATCCAGCTGAAGAAACCCTTTCCACGATCCGTCCCTGCGATGGGACCACATGCTGTACCAGTATGCAATCCACGCTGACAGCTGAGAGGGGGGCACCATCGCCCCCCGTCGCCCTCTTCAGGCCGATAAACGTGCCTCCAGCGGCACAGCGCTGCCCTCCCTGGGCATCTGTAGGTCCGTCAAACGCTTCAGGCTGCGGCTCACCTGAACCACACTTTCGAAGCCAGTATGCTTGCCCTCATATTCCAGCGTGGCCACGGCCCCGCTCCCCACAAGCACGCTCAAAAATTCCCTGAGCTTTTCAACAACATAGGGGGAAAACCCTGATACGACACCAGCCGATGTATCGCTATCACCAGCCACCGCCTCCAGCAGACGCTGGGTATGTGTCATGACCATGGCCACCAGACTCTCACCTTCAGGCGGCAACGATCCGGGGATACGCTCCTGCATCACAAAGCCAAAGGGCTCGGTCACAACACCGGTAATCAGGAGCTGACTGGGATCCCACACCGGGTGGCCCTGGGCCCGGGAAGCCAGAGACCAGCCCACGGCAGCAACCAGTTCAACAAAGCAACCCATGGCCTTCAGCCCGAAATCGGCGGCCATGCCGGACTCATCCACAACCGGTTGACCGCCAAAGGCAAGAATGGCCCTGACAGGATCTGGCTGATTTTCCGGCATGCCGGCCAGCTGTTCATCAATATCACGCACACGGGATTCGAACCCCTGACGGCTCATCCACCCGTCCGCCGAAAGCCCAGCCAGCATCTCCTGCAAAAGGGCGCGCTCCGACAACAAGTTCAAGCGCTCTTCACGACTCATGCTTACCCTCCCAATGCGTCGAGCGACGCCAGTTTTTCTCTTGCTACCGCATCCAGCCCTGGCCCAAGATCAACCTGCAGGAAACCTTTCCAGAGCAGATCCCGACGGCGGTGAGACCACATGCTGTACCAATAAGTGCTGACTGTCACCAGCTCCTCCTGGCTCTGCGTATCCAGCGCCACATAGTAGCTGTCTGTCAGAAAACGTGCCCGGACCGCATCCGTATCAAACAGATAGCGATGGTGCTCCGCCGGCTTGAATGCCGGCGGCCTGCGAACGAAAGTCACAACATCCAGGTCCCTTGGAGGCCGGCGAAGCCGTGACTGCTCAACCCGTTCAGTAAAGCTACCATTGAGCCACTGAAAGCCATCAACAAAGCCCATCTCGTGCAGGGCCGCCCGATACCCCAAAAACCCCGCCAGAATTTTTCGGCGTGCTGGCGTTGTGCCAAAGTGTTCTATCAGGTCTGACAGCGTGACCCGGTAGGGCGAGCGATCCTGGCTGACAGGACGGGACGGAATGAAAGGCGGCAACACGCCCGCACGATTCCAGTCGGGGATACGAACAGTCGTCACCCGACGCCTCTTGATCTGTTGTTTATTTGCCCATAATACTGATACCATAAACAGTATTCAAGCACTTTCCCGCCCCCGCCACCGACTTTCGGAAAACCATAAGGCACTCCGACATCACAACCCAACATCATGGAACTCAAACTCCACCCGCCCATCGTGATGCTGCTGTGTGCCGGCCTGATGAAGCTGCTGGCCAGCTGGCTGCCGCTTGCAGCCCTGCCACTGCCCCCGGCTGCCGCCACCGGGCTTGCCCTGGTGCTTGCAGCGGCGGGCGCCGTCTCGGGCATGGCCGGCGTGGTTGCCTTTGCCCGCCAGCGCACCACGGTCAACCCGCACCGGCCGGAACGGACTTCGGCGCTGGTCACGGGCGGCATCTACCGCTTCACGCGCAACCCGATGTACCTGGGCATGGCGCTTTTTCTGGCCGCCTGGGCACTGTGGCTGGGGCAGCTGACGCCGTGGCTGGGCATCTGGGCGTATGTAGCATTCATCAACCGCTTCCAGATTGCACCGGAAGAGCGTGTGCTGGCGGAAAAGTTTGGAGAAGACTGGGAACAGTTCTGCCGGCGCACACGCCGCTGGATATAAGCAGTTCCTGGGGACTCAGTCTGTCCCGGGATGTTCTCCCCCGGGACGCCTACCCCGGGACGCCTACCCCGGGACGCCTACCCCGAGACGCCTACCCCGGGACGCCTACCCCGGGACGCCTACCCCGGGACGCCTACCCCGGGATGCTCTACCTTGGGATGCGCCGCCCCGAAAGCCCTGCCCTGAGATACACCACGCAGTTTTTTACGCGGCGGGAACCTTTTGGCATCTCCGTGCACCGGGACACCGCTCCTTATTACTGGATAGTGTCAAGGGATTCGACCCTGCAGCAGGTCAATACATGGGAGGCTCACTGTGTCGCGCGCACCACGGTATCATGAGCGCATTCAAACGACATCGTGTGGGAGAACGCATTCATGAGACTGTTGCTCGGCTGGCTGATCAATGCCGCTGCCATCTTCCTGCTGCCCTACCTGCTGGCCGCCGTGAACATCAAGGATTTCGGCACGGCCATGGTGGTGGCGCTCATCATCGGCCTGCTCAACACCTTCATCCGCCCGGTGCTGCTGCTGCTCACGCTGCCGGTCAACGTGGTGACGCTGGGGCTGTTCACGCTGGTCATCAACGGGTTGATGTTCTGGGTCACGTCCCGGCTGGTGGACGATTTCACCATCACCGGCTTCTGGTGGGCGGTGCTGGCAGCCGTGCTCTACAGCGTCATCAGCAGTCTGATTGCCAGTGTGCTGCTGGGTGAGCAACGAACGGAGGACTGACAGCGCACGCAATCCGCTGGCGGCGCGAACACCAGATGGCGTATTGACCGCGTGACGCAAATCGCTGCCGGGAGAGCACCGGGTGAAGAAGTCACCGTGGCTCGCCGGGCCGCTGGGCCTCCAGCGCGAAACAGGCTGCCAGCATTTCGGGCGGCCTGTTCCGTTTTTCAGCGCTTCGTGCCCAGCGCCATGGTCCAGTACGAGCCGTACTGGGTCTGGGCCGTGCCCGGCACCACGGCCAGGCCAACCTCCTGAATGTCGGCGCGCATCAGGGCCTTGCAGTGCGAGGGGCTGTCGATCCAGGCCTGCATGGCTTCAGGCAGGGTCCGGAAGCCGGCAGCGATGTTCTCGTCGGCCTGCGACCAGGCGTAGTGCACCATCTCGAAGCGGTGCCAGACGTACTTGCCATCGTCCCAGCCATGGCTGAACTTGTTGTTGGCCAGCATCCACTCGGATTCGAGAAGCGCCGCGTAGGCCACCTGCGGGTTCCAGCGCAGCGGCGGGGCGGCGGGGTACGAGACATCCCCACAGGTACGCGCCTGGGCACGTGCCTCGTTCACGGCCTTGACCACACGCTGGGCCAGCAGGTGATAGCGGGCGGCATCGATCACCGCCTGGGCGGCCCTGTCGGTCACTTCGGCCTGGGGCGCCCCGGCCGTACTGGCGGAGGCATCGGCCATGTAAAGCGTCTCGCCGCGGTACAGCGGTACGGCAGGCTGCACAAAGGACTGTGATGGAGCGGACGCGGAAGCAGCCGGGGAAGACAACGATGCAACAGCAGCTTCTGCCTTGATGGTCAGGGCGGCGGCAGCGGCGGCCGGAACAGGTGCGGCTTGCATGCCGTCAGAATCACTGGCAGCACGCAATGAAGCGCCTTCCTCGCCGGCAGAAACGTCATGCGCAGCAGCAGCTTCAGGAGCAGCGGCGCCTCCCTGGACAACGGAGCTGCTTCCCTGCCGGGCAGCAACATTCAGGCCAACAGCAGCCGCGCCAAGGGTTCCCTTGTCTTCGGGCAGCAGTGCCAGCCCCAGGGCCTGATATTCGGCACGGATTTCGGCTGCATTGCCCTGTCCCAGCCGGGGGTGCAGGCCCACCGACGGCTCGTCACTGCCACCACCCCCGCAGGCCCCCACCATCAGGCCCAGCACCGCCGATGCCACCACCGGCTGCGCCCCACCGAACCATGACTTTCCGCCCGACACGATTTCGCTCCCCAGCGAGTTTCTCGATGGGGCGCATTGTTGGATAACAACACTTCTGTGTCTTCAGCGACACGCACCAGTGGTTGACTGGTGCCGGCCGAGCGGTGATCTGCCCGGGAAGCTGCCTGCCGAACCTGATGCCAGAATAAGCGGATACGCTTGCCGGCAATTTCAGATATCAATCATCCTCACTATCGAACTTCATGTCCTGATAGCGAACGAAGTGCGAGCCCTTGATCAGCCGGTAGGCCAGCCAGATGCCCAGAAACACGGGCAGGCCGATGTAGGTGGCCACCACGCCGATCCAGTCGATGCGCTCTTCCATGAAGGCCTGGTAGTTCTGGCCCAGCGTGATGATCAGGCACAGCACGAAGGCAAACACCGGGCCGATCGGGAAGAACGAGGCACGATATGGCAGCTCGGCCAGGTTGCGCCCCTGGGCGATGTAGCCCTTGCGGAAGCGGTAATGCGACACCGCAATGCCCAGCCAGGCGATGAAGCCGGTCATGCCCGACAGGTTGAGCAGCCACAGGTAGATGGTTTCGGCGCTGGCCAGATAGGTGGCAAAGCAGAGGGCCGCCACGACGGTGGTGGCCATCAGTGCGTACACGGGCACGCCACGCTTCGACACCCGGGCAAAGATGCGCGGGGCCATGCCCTGGCTGGCCAGCGTGTAGAGCATGCGGGTAGAGGCGTACATGCCGGAGTTGCCGGCCGACAGCACGGAGGTGAGCACCACGGCATTCATCAGCACGGCGGCCGACAGCAGCCCTGCCCGCTCGAATACCAGGGTGAAGGGGCTGACGCTCACGTCGCCCACTTCGTTGCGCAGCAGGCGCGGGTCGGTGTAGGGGATGAGCAGGCTGATGACCAGAATGGCCAGGATGTAGAAAAGCAGGATGCGCCAGAACACCTGCCGCACGGCCCGGGGGATGTTCCGGCCCGGATCGGCTGATTCGGCCGCGGCAATGCCGATCAGCTCGGTGCCCTGGAAGGAGAAGCCCACCACCATGGCCACGCCGATCAGGGCCGCAAAGCCGCCGGCAAACGGGGCCTCGCCCACCGACCAGTTGGCCAGATGTTCGGAGAAGGTGTGGGCGCGGTCGGTGCCGTGCAGGATGCCGGTGATCATGGCCAGCCCCACGGCGATGAAGATGATGACGGTGGTGACCTTGATGGCGGCGAACCAGTATTCGGCCTCGCCAAAGCCCTTCACCGAGATGACGTTGAGCAGGAACATGATGCCCAGCGCAATGGCACTCCACACCACGCCCGGCACGTCGGGGAACCAGTAGGCCATGACGAGCTGTGCGGCCACGAGGTCCACGGCAATGGTGATGGCCCAGTTGTACCAGTAGTTCCAGCCGAGGGCGAAGCCGAAGCCTTCGTCCACATAGCGGCTGCCATAGGTGGCAAAGGAGCCGGAGACCGGCATGTAGGCGGCCAGTTCGCCCAGGCTGGTCATGAGGAAGTAGACCATCAGGCCGATGAGGCCGTAGGCCAGCAGGGCACCACCCGGGCCGGCCTGCGAGATGGTGGCGCCGGAAGCGACGAACAGGCCGGTACCGATGGACCCGCCGATGGCGATCATCGACAGGTGACGTGCACGCAGGGAACGTTTGAGGCGATGTTCGGTGCTGGGCGCTGCCGCTTCTGGCCGGGCGCCGGGGGCGCCCCAGGGAGATGGGGCGTCAGGTGTGCCCGGTGACCCGGATGGCTGCTGGCCGGATGCGTGGCCGGACGGGGCGGGAGAAGAAGACGGGGCCTCTGCGGGATGATCCATCGGGTACAGATACAGGTTATGCCCGAGAACCCGCAGGCGCGCAGCAGGGGCGCCCGACCCGGCCCAGAAATGGTCTGCCCCTCGACCCGGCAGAGCCGGCGGCAGAACGGGGGGAACCACTTCCGGGGCGCAGGCTGCGCGCCCGGAACGTGTGGAAAGGGGGTGGTGCCGCTTGTCGGACTCGAACTGACGACCTACCGCTTACAAGGCGGTTGCTCTACCAACTGAGCTAAAGCGGCCACGAAAACCGTGACATGGCAGCGCCATGCGGGGGGCATTCTAGCAGGCAATCCGCTCGTGTGGGCAAGCTCACGCAAAACCTGCGAAATGGGCCTGCCGGGACGATGTCCTGTCTTGTGCCCTGCCCTCGTCCAGGCGCCCTCGTCCTGTCCTGCGATGACCTGCCCCGCTGCCTGCCTCCCCTGCCCGCGTGAGGGCAAACTACTTGATCAGCTTCAGGGACGGACGACCACGCCCCGGCGGGGTGGGCGGCTCCGGAGGCGTGGACGAAGCGGGTGAGTCTGGCGGCTGGCTGTCCGGGTCATCCTTGCCCGGCGCGGCGCCTTTGGTGGAGGCTGCCCCTCTGGTGGAAGTGACACCTTTGGCCGGGGCTGTATCTCTGGTGGAAGAGGCACCTTTGGCCGGGGCTGTATCTCTGGTGGAAGAGGCACCTTTGGCCGGGGCTGCATCTTTGGCAGAGGAGGCGGCACCTTTGGCCGGTTTTGCGCCGGTTGCAGGCGCGCCCCCTTCGGTCGGCGCAGTCCGTTTGCCGGATGCGGTTCGCTTGCCCGGTGCCCCCCCCTCTTCCGGTGCCGCACCTTCTCCCCGTGCAGCCCGTCCGCCCGCCGCAGTCCCTGCGCCCGACGTGTTCCCCTTCGCGGTGCGACTGGAGGAACGGGTACGGGGTTTGGTGGTTCCGGGTTTGTCTGCTTCAGGCCTGGTCGCTTCAGGCCCGTATGGTTCGAGCCTGAGCGCTTCAGGCACGGTCGTCGTGGAGGTCGGCTTGCGACGCGGGCGAGCGGGTTTGGCGGGCGATGCATCATCCACCTGTGGGGAAGCAGATGCCTCGCCAGAGGAGTCGGTCACGGGCCTGCCCTTTGCACCATCCGGTGCATCCGCAGCACTGGACGGTGAAGCTGCCGGCGATGGCACGGCGTGCAGGCTGGGCCGGCCACTGCGACCGGGGCGGTTGAAGCTCAGGACTTCGCCACCCTGGCCACCGGGCGCTGCCGGCGTGCCGGATTTGCCCGTAACCGGGTGTTCATCGTCGACCAGATGGTCGTCATCTTCGGCACCATCGCCCTCTTCTTCGATGGTGACGCCGAAGGGCAGCATGAAGCCGGTCTCACGGGCAACGATGGCCATCACGTTGTCCACCGGCACCACGACATATTCGGGCACACCGCCGAAGCGTGCCTGGAAGGAGATGGTGTCGTTGTCCATCTGCATCCCGTGGGTGGCCGTGGCCGAGACGTTGAGCACGATCTCGCCGTTGCGCACATAGGCCATGGGCAGTCGCGCGCGGCCACCCGCCTTCACCACCAGATGGGGCGTGTAGCCGTTGTCGCTGCACCATTCGTAGATGGCACGGATCAGGTAGGGCTTGGGGGAGATTTCGGCCATCGGGCAGGCTCCGGGGAAATCGGGATGATGATAGACGTGCCGGGCACACTTTCAGCGGCGCATGACCTTCTCGGAAGGCGTCAGCGCCTCGATGTAGGCCGGACGCGAGAAGATGCGCTCGGCATACTTCATCAGCGGGGCGGCGGACTTGGGCATTTCGATGGAATAGTGATCGAGGCGCCACAGCAGCGGGGCCATGGCCACGTCCAGCATCGAGAATTCGTCGCCCAGCATGAAGCGGTTCTTCACGAAAATGGGCGTGAGCTGGGTGAGGCGCTCGCGGATCTGCTGACGGGCACGCTCCATGGTGCGGGCGGTTTCCTTGTCGTGGTCGCGACGCTCCAGCGTCTGCACGTGCACGAACAGCTCGCGCTCGAAGTTGAACAGGAAGAGGCGCGTGCGCGCCCGCATGACCGGATCGGCCGGCATGAGCTGCGGGTGCGGGAAGCGCTCGTCGATGTACTCGTTGATGATGTTCGACTCATACAGGATCAGGTCCCGCTCGACCAGTACGGGCACCTGTCCGTAGGGGTTCATGATCGAGATGTCTTCGGGCTTGTTGTACAGATCCACGTCGCGGATCTCGAAGTCCATGCCTTTCTCGAACAGCACGAAACGGCAGCGCTGGCTGAAGGGGCAGGTCGTGCCTGAATAGAGCACCATCATGGGACGGGTTCTCCTGATTCAAAATAAGGGGCGGGGCCCGCAAGATAGCACGGCGCCCGCCAAAAGCCCAGAAAATTGCACAATACAAAACGCCTGACGCCTGCGCCAAGGCGCCACATGAGCCACAGCGCCGCATGAGCATGAGCCAGAGGACTGCAGAATCAATGGCTGCAGACCCGGATGCCGCAAAAGGCAAAGGGGTGGACACATCGCTGCGCCACCCCTCCCTCCAGCATCCATCTGCAGGCCACCACCCCTGGGGCGATGGCTGGCTGCAGGGGCACCGGCTGGAACCGGTGCCCTTCGTGTGTGTCACTGACGTTTACTTCACGTCCTTCCAGAACTCGCGGTTGAGCCACCAGGCACAGCCGATGAACACGCCGATGAACAGCAGCACCCAGATGCCCAGACGGCTGCGGGTGGAGGCGCTCGGGTCGGACATGAACTTCATGAAGGCCACCAGGTTGCCCACCTTGTCGTCGAACTCGGCCTGGGTCATGGTGCCGCCTTCCGGCTTGTCGAGCTGGAAGTGGGTGCCTTCGTGCAGGTCGTCACCTTCGATCTTCTCGACCTTCTCGGTCTTGTTGCCGTGAATGTCGTAGTTGATGACCGTTTTGGTCCAGCCCGTCTGCTTGCCGGTTTCCTCGTCAGTCACTGGCGCAATGCGCTCTTCGGTGGCACCGCGCATGCCCTGCCACTGCCACAGGATGTTGGGCATGCCCACGTTCGGGAAGACGGAATTGTTCCAGCCCGTCTCGCGCGAACCATCACGGTAGTAGCTGCGCAGGTAGGTGTAGATCCAGTCGGCACCGGTGCCGGATTCGGAGGAACGGGCGCGGGCCTCGACGGACAGATCCGGAGGCGCCGCGCCGAACCAGGCCTTGGCGTCGGCCGGCCGCAGGGCCACCGTCATGAGGTCGCCCACACGGCCACCGCTGAACATCAGGCTGTCGGTGATCTGCTCATCGGTCAGCCCGATGTCCTTCATCCGGTTGTAGCGCATCATGGATGCGCTGTGACAGTTCAGACAGTAGTTGACGAAAGTCCGGGCACCGTCCTGCAGGGCGGGCATGCTCTGCATCTTTTCGGTGGGGAACTTGTCGAGGTGCACGCTTTCCGACGCCACCACCGGTGCCGACAGGGCACAGGCGATGACGGTGGCCACCAGGCCGAAGCGACGACGGATAAGAGCGGAAGTGTTCATGCGTTTCTCGCTGTCTGCCAGTTCAGTGGTGGGGTTTGAAGTTGACGCGCTCGGGCGGCTGCTTGAAGGTGCCGACCTGGGTCCACCACGGCATGAACAGGAAGAAGCCGAAGTAGATGAGCGTGCACAGCTGCGACAGGCGCTCGGCGACGGGCGACGGTGCCTGCACACCGAAGTAGCCCAGCACCATGAAGGCCACCACGAACACGGCGTAGAAGCCCTTGTGCCACGTGGGCCGGTAGCGGATGGACTTCACCGGGCTCTGGTCGATCCAGGGCAGCGAGAAGAAGATCAGGGTGGAGGCGCCCATGGCGACCACGCCCCAGAACTTGGCATCCAGCAGGTGGAAGCCACCCAGCATGCCCAGAATGACCACGGCACCGATGATCTTCGAGGCCTTGAAGCGGGCGGACTTCAGGATGAAGGCCAGCAGCACCAGCAGGAAGGGGGTGAGCCCGTAGTACAGGAACTCGGTGGTGGTGGCACGCAGGATGGAGTAGAACGGCGTGAAGTACCAGACCGGGGCGATGTGCGGCGGGGTCTTGAGCGGATCGGCCGGAATGAAGTTGTTGTATTCCAGGAAATAGCCGCCAAATTCAGGCGCGAAGAAAACCACGGCGAAATAGACCATGAAAAACACGCCTACGCCCAAAATGTCGTGAACCGTGTAGTAGGGGTGGAACGGGACGCCATCCGCAGGTGCAGTGGGCGACCAGCGGTTGCCTTTGGGGCCTTGCTTGATCTCCACGCCATCAGGGTTGTTGGAGCCCACGTCATGCAGAGCAAGCAAATGCGCCACCACCAGTCCGAGCAGCACCAGCGGCACGGCAATGACGTGAAAACTGAAGAAGCGGTTCAGTGTGGCGTCACTTACCACGTAGTCACCGCGAATGAGCAGGGACAGATCGGATCCGATAAATGGAATCGCGGAAAACAGGTTCACGATCACCTGCGCGCCCCAGAAAGACATTTGTCCCCAAGGCAGCAGATAACCCATGAATGCTTCAGCCATCAGGCACAGGAAAATGGCGCAGCCAAAAATCCAGACCAGCTCCCGTGGCTTGCGGTAGCTGCCATACAGCAATCCGCGGAACATGTGCAAATAAACCACGATGAAGAAAGCGGATGCCCCCGTGGAGTGCATGTAGCGGATGATCCAGCCGCCCGGCACGTCGCGCATGATGTATTCGACCGACTCGAACGCCTTGGCCGCATCAGGCTTGTAGTGCATCACCAGAAAAATGCCCGTGACGATTTGGATCACCAGCACCAGCAGCGCCAGCGAGCCGAAGATGTACCAGACGTTGAAATTCTTCGGCGCATAGTACTCCGACATGTGTTTGCGGTAAGCCTCAAACGCAGTCGGGAAGCGGTTGTCAAACCAGTTGGCCACCTTGGCAACCAATGGCGCATTCGGAGAAATTTCCTTGAATTCAGCCATGTCCGCCTCCCATCACGCTTCGGAATCGTCGCCAACCAAAATCTTGGTTTCGGACAGGAATTTGTAGGGAGGCACTTCAAGATTGTCTGGCGCGGGTTTGTTTTTGAACACGCGGCCAGCCAGATCGAATGTGGAGCCATGGCATGGGCAGAAAAATCCGCCTTCCCAGTTGTCAGGCAATGAAGGCTGCGGGCCAGTCTGGAACTTGTCCACAGGCGAGCAGCCAAGGTGCGTGCAAATCCCCACGACAACCAGAAACTCTTCCTTGCGCGAGCGCCATTCGTTTTGCGCGTACGCAGGCGTGGGATATGCCTTGCGTTCCGACTTGGGGTCGGCCACTTCGGAGTCCGTATTCTTCAGCGTTGCCAGCATCTCTGGAGTGCGACGCAAAACCCAGACGGGCTTGCCACGCCATTCGACGATGACCTTTTCGCCAGGTTGAAGCTTGGAAATGTC
>ERZ773043.1389-NODE-1389-length-13622-cov-13.723963_pt1 | contig 13622 bp, 16 predicted proteins | sample MGYA00580636_ERZ773043 | MGnify/ENA primary metagenome ERZ773043 (study PRJEB29015, sample SAMEA2737992) | human oral metagenome | biome: human oral; feature: human-associated habitat; material: dental | place: China | collected 2065 ... | reverse complement strand
TGTATTTTTCTTTTAGTTCTTTTAATTCCTTCAAATATTCCTGCGTTCCTTGTTCGGTCATGCACGGTTCTGTATCAAATGCTGTAAAAGAATGTCCTGAAAGCCCAGCACTTGTAAATCCTTTCTCTATTGCTGTTAATATATAATCTTCAGCATTGTTTTTACCGTCGCAGTAGAACGTGTGAGCATGAAGATTTGATGGGAAATTCGTTTTTTTAGTTTTCATTTTTATCAGCTCCTTATTAAAAATTAAACTTTTATCAACTCTTTTTTTTTACACTTTTTTCAAAATTTATAACTTTTTCTAAGATGATTCTGACTTATTTTTTTGTTTTTTGTATTATTATTGTTTTTCATAAACTTTTTTATATACAAAAGAAAAAATAATAATTGAAATAACAAATACCAAACCTTCTATAATTACTAAATTTGTTACTAATTTAGTTTGGTAAAGTCCTGCGAATATATCAATAAAAGTATGTAGTAAAATAGCTATAGGAAATAATATTTTTTTATTTTTAAAATGTACACTGTAAAAAACAAGTATTGAGCAAGTTATATGTACCAAAATTGCACTAATTCTTTCAATTAATGAGATTCCTAAAGTTCCAAAAGAGATAGAAGCTATTAATTGAGGTATTGCTTGCAATGACTTAAGTTGAACTTGATTATTGCCTGCCTGTTCCAAAAGTTTTGCAAACTGTCCTGAATTAATCATTTGGGCAAATACTAGACATTGTATACCAGCAAAAGTAAGTATAAATATCATTTCAATCCCGCTATGTCCTATCCCATATGAAATAGCAGTTTTCTTATTTTTTCTTTTTTTCAACAAAAATTTAAATGCCGCAAATCTTCCACTTTCTTCAAATATTCCTGCCAATAATGCTGGAACAGTTACAAATACCCATTTATTATTCGCTATATAGTCGCTAATTGGATTTTTGACCTGAAACAAAAACACTTTAGGAATACTTTCTAAAATAATTGCAAATAAAATAAATGTAACAGCTCCAATAAATATAGTTGATATTGGCTCTTTTGTCTTAATTTTCCATATTGCGACGATTGTTAAAGGGACAGCCATTCCAATAATAATCATCAAAATTATTGCGGTAATAGTATTAGTTCCAATATATTCATAATTCATAATTACCCTCCTAGTTTTTTATTTTTCATAAATAACATTCATATCTTGTTCTTATAAATAATTCATACAAAATTTTTGCAATAATAAACAAAAAAATATTTCTTACTTTTCACCACCCATCTTCTCTTGCTTAACTTTATAGTCAATAATATGCCTTTTAGCTAATTCTTCTTTTATATCCTGTATTGTAAGCCCTTGTTCAATCATTAATACTAAAGTATGGTAATATAAATCTGCAATTTCATATTTCAGTTCATCATTATCATTATTTTTAGCACCAATAATAACTTCTGTACATTCCTCGCCAACTTTTTTCAGGATTTTGTCAAGCCCTTTTTCAAAAAGATAACTTGTATATGATTTTTCTTCAGGATTGACCTTTCTATCTTTTATCAAATTATAAAGTTTCTCAGGGCTAAAATTACTGTAATTCTCTGCTTCAAATAATGAATTGAAAAAACAGCTTTCAGAGCCAGTATGGCAAGCAGGGCCTTCCTTTTTTACTTCCACAAGCAAAGAATCGGAATCACAATCATATTTTACCGAAACAACATTCTGATAATTTCCCGAAGTTTCTCCTTTTAGCCAAAGTTCCTGTCTGCTTCTGCTATAAAAACAAGTTTTCTTATCTCTCAAAGTTATTTCTAGACTTTCTTTATTCATATACGCAAGAGTTAGCACTTCTTTTGTATAATAATCTTGTATTATTGCAGGAACAAGCCCTTTTTCGTCAAATTTTATTTGTTCTATATTCATTTTTTACCTCTTTTCTAATTTTTCTCTTAATATGTAAATATACTTTAACAAATCTTCCATTTCAAAAACAGAAACTTCATAAAGCATTTCTAAACTTGTTCCCCAATATTCATGAATAAGTCTGTTTCTCATTCCTTTTATATTTTCCCAATAAGAATAATTTGAAAAAGTCTCTATTAAAATATTTTTATCTAATTTTTGAATCTGTGAAATAGCTTCACCTATTTTTTCTAACTGTCTTTCTATATAACCAATTGTCTTCCTATCATTAATAAACTCTTCAAATGAAATTTCCGAAGTTTCTTCTTGTATTATATCAATACATTCTTCAATATCATAAGTAAATTGTAATATATTTCTTTTTCCTTTTTTACACATAAATTACACTCCGCAAAATTTCTTCCTTTATCTCATCTTTGTATTTCTGAACTTTCGGATTTTTAAATTTATATTCAAACATACTTTCATCAACTAAATCCACTTTTTTTTGAAAAATTTCTTCTAGTTTTTTATGTAAACTACAAAAATTCTGATACATCCCCTTCTTAAATTCCATTTTTACAAGAATATCAATATCACTATCATTTGTATTAATATTTTTTGAAAAACTTCCAAAAAGACCTAATTTTAAAATCGAATATTTCTCTTTATTAATCTCTTTTAGTTTTTTTAAAATCTCTTCTTTTCTTATATTCATCTTTTTGTCCTTTCTAAAAATTCAAAATTTAGTTTTATTGTGACATAATTTATGGTATAATATAGGTATAAATAATATGTAAAGGAGTGTATTACTATGAAAATTATCCCTATTCGTGATTTAAAAAATACTGTTGAAATTGAAAAATACTGTTCCGAAGAACAAGGACCTGTATTTATAACTAAAAATGGTTATGGACGCCTAGTAGTAATGGATATTGAATATTATGAACGAACTATGCGTGAAATTGAAGAAGCAAAACTTCTGCTTGATGGAATAAAAGATGTTCAAAATAACAATATTTTAGACGGCAAAAATACTATTAATGAATTAAAAGGTAAATATGGAATCTAAATATTCTTATCAATTTACTAAAAGTGCTAAAAATGATTTAGAACAAATTCTTCATTACATCAAAATAGATTTAGGCAATCTAACAACTGCATTTTCTTTTATTAATAAATTTCAAGAATCCGTTACTAACATTCAGTTATTTCCAAAGAGTTGTCCAAAAGTTATGAATAAATTTTTACCAGAGTACATTATTATTAGAAAAAAGCTGATTAACGACTATATTTTATATTATTCTGTAAATGATAATTTAAAAAGTATAATTATTTTACGTATTATTTTTAGCCACAGAGATACTGATAATATTTTAAAAAATGAAAACTAACGAGAGATTTTTTAGTCTCTCTTTTTATTATTTTAACTACAATTATCAAATTCTCATTTCCAATCCATTATCCCTCAGATACCTTTTCAGCTCCATAATTTCCACTTCTTTAAAATGAAAAATCGAAGCCGCCAGCCCTGCATCAATTCCTGGTATTTTAAATAATTCCTTAAAATGTTCCATATTTCCAGCTCCACCTGACGCAATTATTGGAATTGACAATTTTTCAGCCAAAATTGATAATAATTCCAAATCAAAGCCAGTTTTAACGCCATCCGTATCGATACTGTTTACAACAACTTCTCCAGCTCCATTTTCCTGCCCCTGCACAAACCATTCAATTGCATCAATTCCAGTATTTTCTCTGCCACCTTTTGCAAAAACTTTAAATTTGCCGTCTACTCTTTTTACATCAACAGACAAGACTACACACTGGTCTCCATATTTTTTTGCAGCTTCTTCAATTAATTTTGGATTTCTTATCGCACCTGAATTAATACTCACTTTATCTGCTCCCGCTTTTAGCACTCTGTCAAAATCATCTAGTGTATTTATCCCACCGCCAACAGTAAGCGGAATAAATATCTGACTTGCCACTTCCTTTAAAATATCAGTAAAAAGCCCTCTTTCCTCAACAGTTGCTGTAATATCATAAAAAACAAGTTCATCAGCACCAGATTTATTATAAAACTTTGCTAACTCAATGGGATTATCAACTTCTTTTATCCCAGTAAAATTAACGCCTTTTACTACTTTCCCATTTCTTACGTCCAAACAGGGAACAATTCTCTTTGCAAGCATTTTTACACCCACTTTCTTTTAATATGCAATATTTACATTTTCAATTTCATTTAAACAATTTTTAAAATATTATTTGCTAACTTCCAATACTTCTTTTAAATCAAGATTCCCAGAATAAATCGCCTTTCCAACAATAGCTCCATAAACCCCGTTTTTATTAAGTTCCTTTATTTCATCTAAAAATGTAATTCCACCAGAAGCTATAATATCTGATTTTACTATTTTGGACAATTTTTTATAAATTTCAAGATTTGTGCCATTTAACATTCCATCTTTTGAAATGTCAGTATAAATTATTGTTTTTACTCCAATGTCCGATAACTTTTTGCAAAACTCAACTGAATTTAATTCAACGGTTTCTGTCCATCCTTTTACCGCAACTTTTTCATTTTTCGCATCCACAGAAACTGCAATTTTATCTCCATATTTTTTTACCATTTCTCTTAAAAACTCTTCATTTTCAACAGCAATTGTTCCCAAAATAACTCTATTTACACCTAACTCAATGTATTTTTTTATTCTCTCTTCATTACGGATTCCACCGCCAACTTGAACAAAAAAATCACTTTTTTCAACCAGTTCCTTTATAACTTCATAATTTTTAGTCTTTCCGTCTTTTGCTCCGTCCAAATCTACAATATGAAGATTTTTTGAATTATTTTTATTAAAAAAATCCAAAACTTCAACAGGATTTTTAAAAAACACTTCCACTTGATTATAATCTCCCTGTTTCAATCTTACTGCCTGTCCATTATGTAAATCTATTGCTGGAAAAATCTCTATCATAATTTAATCTCCTTCAAATATTATATGTTTTTATCTTATAATTCTATTCTTTAAATGTACTGCAAAATTTCTCAAAGGAAGTTAGTTTATTCCAAAACACAAAAGAAAATTCCTTATATTTGGAATATCTACTCCAACAACCATACTCAAATTCTAACTTTGATAACAAATCTCAAAATATTAATCAAACATTCTTATTTTATCCAAATTTTTTTGAAATATTTTCTTATTATTGTAAAAATCAGTTTTATTCGCCTTTGCCAGCTCTGATTTTATATACCAGTTTTGATACCTGTTGTAGTACAATATTTCTTCACTTGGCTTATTTTTTCCTTCAAAATTTTCGTAATAAAAATCAATTGCATCCTGCGTACGGTTCTCATTTAAATAAAAACTTATCGCAAACCATCCCATTGTTAATTTATATGCCCATGCCTGCTCATCAGAAATATGGGATTCCTCTGTTTTTATTTTATCATCGCACATTTTCATAATAGAATTTAAACTTGCAAGTGCCACTTTTTCATCGTTTTTCATAACATTCCAAATTGCATCTCTTCCTATCGTATATGTTACAGCAATTCTAGTGATTAGATAATCAGGATATTCTTTTTTAAGTTTTTCATAATTTTTATCAAACGCTACTGTATCTCCTTTGTTAGAATAATACATATTTGAAAAAAATAATTTTGACACTTCATAAGGATTATATTTTTCATACCGCTTCAAATTATTTAATTTTTCAGCATCACTTCTTCCAAGTGCATTATAAATATTTATCAAATTTTCTGATAATACAAAATTCTTCTCATTCTTTTTCAATAATTCTTCAATTTCTAATGCTAGTTTTTTTACTTTTTCCCTATCAGGTTCACTCACTACATTAGGTATTTCTTTATCCAGTTCTATTGTTTTTACTATTATTTCCTGAGAAACTCCTAATTTTGACAAATCCTGCCTTATCATTTCACTTCGGCTTTTAGCATTCATATTCACTACAACAAGAAGGCTTATCAATAATATCATTTTTTTCATAAATACCTCTTTCTCAATTAAAAAAATAAGTTATCAAAGCTAGAAAATCAATAAATTAAACAAAATAATCATAATGTTAATTTTATTTTATTAATTCTCCCCAGTTTTTTAATAACTTCAATCCAGTATCTCCACTTTTTTCAGGATGAAACTGCATTCCATAGACATTTTCATTTTTTACAATTCCAGGTATTTTTGTCCCATACTCTGAATATGCGACAATATTTTTCATATCTGTTTTTGCAAAATACGAATGAACATAATAAACATATTCGTTATCGTTTACATCTTTTAAAATTTTATCATCCTTAAAACTATTATTTATAATCAAACTATTCCAGCCCATATGAGGTATTTTCAAATCAGAATTTTTTGAAATATATTTTTTTATTTCCTCAACTGTTCCATCTATAAGTCCAAGCCCTTCATATTCACCATATTCATAACTTTTTTCAAAAAGCATCTGCATACCAAGACAAATTCCCAAAAACGGCTTTCCGTTCTTCGCTTCATTTATCAAAATCTCTTTTAGCCCATATTTTTCCAAATTCCCAATAGCATCTCTAAAAGCCCCGACTCCTGGCAATATTATCCCCTTAGCATTTTTTATCTCTTCAATATTATTAGTCAGCTTTGTATCCAGTCCGACATAGTTTAAAGAAGAAAGTAAGGAAAAAAGATTTCCTACTCCATAATCAATCACTGCTATCATAAGTAAAAAAATCCTTTCTATTTTATTGTTTGTTCATTTGTTATTTTCTTTAAATTTTCAGTTATTTTATGTAGCTTTTTAACCAAAAAATCATATTCTTTAAAATTATCACAAATATCTATTCCAATTGAATTTGCACAATTTGAAACCTCATTTATAATATTTTCTTTTTCAAATTTTGTCTTTTCTGTAAGATGAGCAACAAGCTGCCTTTTGTCATTTTCAGGATGTTCTCTTGTAATCCAGCTTTTATCTTCCAGTCTTTTCAAGAGCGGAGTTAAAGTATTACTTTTCAAATCTGTCTTTTTGCTCAACTTTCTCAATGTCTGATGATCTTCTTGCCACAATTCCAGCAAAATCACATATTGAGGATAAGTAAGCCCAAATTTTTTCAAAGCCTTCTGATAAAATTTATTATAAGTCCTGTCCGCTTTATAAATTACATAACACAATAAATTTTGTATATTTTCATATTTTTTTTATTTGTATTAATATTCATCCTCCAATCTCCGATTTTTTTTAATTTTTATCTTTCATTTAGTTAAAAATTTACTTATATACATTTATTATACAATTTTATTTTAAAAAAAACAATAAAATAAATCTTTGTATTTTAAATTTAAAATTTTTTAAATATGTGTTGACAAATATAAATTTTTCTGACAATATAATCTTTAAAGATTAATCATTAACGATTTAATATAAATTTAAATATTGAAAGAAGATAAAAAATAATGAACTATAATTATGATGTAACATTTATTGTGGTGGACATGCCACGATACGCGGAGCAAATATTTTAAATGCTGGGGGCAAGAAAGTTTTGATTGTTGAAAAAAATAGAAGAAGCCGGAGGGAAAAAATATACAGCTGAGAATATTGTAATCTCTACTGGACAAAAACCTGCAAAACTTAATATTAAAGGAAAAGAATATTTACATGACAGTAATGATCTTTTATTTGAAGAAAATTTTCTAAAAAGAATAACTTTTATTGGAGCTGGAATTATTTCTCTTGAGTTTGCTGCAATGACTGTTAAATTAGGGAGTGAAGTTAATCTTATAGAATTTTCAGGTAGAGCATTAAGACAATATCATGGTGAATATGTTGATAAAATGATTAAAAAATTTGAATCTGAAGGTGTAAAATTTTATTTTAATGAAACTGTCTCAGAAGTTGTAAAAAATGACAATGGATTTATCGTAAAAGTTTCATCAGGTACTGAAATTGTAACAGATTATGTAATAGAAGCAACTGGAAGAATTTCTAATATAGAGGGATTCGGATTAGAAGAATTAGGCATAAAAACTGATAGAGGTGGTATAGTCGTAGATGAATACCTAAGAACAAATATCTCAAATAATTTATGCAAGCGGCGATGTTATTTCTAAAAATATACCAAAACTGACACCTACAGCAGCTTTTGAATCAAAATATATTGCTTCTCAAATTCTAGGAAATGATAAGAAAATCGAATATCCTGTTATTCCATCATTAGTGTTTACAATTCCTAGAATTGCACAAGTTGAAGTTACGCAAGAAGAAGCCGAACATAATCCTAAAAAATATCATACTGCTACTTTCAAATATGGCGAAATGATGTTATTTCATCAAAAAAATGAAATTAATGCAGAAATATCCGTAGTATTAGATAATAATAATTACTTGGTAGGAGCAGATATTTACGGTGAAGAAGCTGCTGATTTAATTAATATCTTTACAATAATCATAAATCAAAAAATGAGAAAAAGTGAAATTGAAAAAATGATATTTGCTTTCCCAGCAACTACTTGGGGAATCTTTAACTTCTTTTTGGATAATGTTTTAGTAGATTAAGATAGATATTTATTATTTTAAATATTGACAAAAAAAATTTTTTTTATAAAATAATCTCATAAGATTATATTTTGAATTATAAATTGGATGAAAGAAAAATGGAAAGAAATGAAATTATTGATGTATTATAAAATTTAGCATAAAGCTGGTTTAACAGTTCGCAACAAAATGCTATTCATACTGAAATTTACAGAGATAAAGGATTAAATAAATTAGCCGACAGACTTCAACATGAAGCAACTGAAGAATTTGAAGAATTTCAAAAAGTTGTAAAAAGAATTATTGAATTAGGAGGAACTCCAAAATTTGGATTTGTTGAACTACCTATTTACTCTGATGTACAAGAATTTTTATTCTCTTTTTGTAAAGACATCGAAAAAGGAATTGCTGAATTAAATGAAATTGCAGCCAAAATTAATGATGACTTTGTAACTAAAAATATGATTCAAGAATTTATTCTTGGAGAAAAAGAACATTTTGACTGGGTTAGACAAGATGTTAAACTTATCGAATTAGTTGGTTTGGAAAATTATATGTTAGAATAATTATGATGATAATTTCATAATTCATAATTTACAATATAAATAAAAAATATGAAATATGAATAAAAAAGAGCTATCTTACAATTCAAGATTGTTCTTTTTTTATTTTTACTATAATAAAAAAGATCCCATTTTTTTATGAGACCTTTTTTGCTCCCCTGCCAAGGAACACAATTTTACATTATTTTTTATACAATGTCAACTATTCAAAAAATTTTAGTTTTTCACAACTTTACATTCCACTTTAACCTTTTTCCCATAAAATGCCATTCCCATATATACAATTTCCTTTACTCCTTTTTCTTTTAGCATTACAGGATATTTTTTATGTTCAATTTGATTCAATGCTTCTTTTACTTTTATTTCAAGTTCTTCTCCAGTTTTAGCCACTTTAAACTCAAAAATATATCCTATATTATTTTTATTTATCGGCTCCAAAGCTAAATCGTTCCTTCCATACCCTGTTTCATTATTTGACAAAACTGTATATTCGCTGTCAAGATACAACATCATTCCTAAAATTAATGTATGATATGGTTTTTCTGTTTTAGAAGTATCATAATAGCTCATTGACACTAAAAACATTTCATTCAAAATTTCTTCAAATTTTTCAATTTCAAGATTTTTAAATGCTTTTATCATTTCTTTAAATCTGCTTGAACCACCCAAATTCTGGACAAACATATCTTTAAAAAACGTTTTTACTTCATAATTTGGCAATTTTAGGGCATATTCATTCATAGCCACTTTTTCTTCAACAGTTAAATATCCTCCAAAAAGTAATAATTGCCACACTTCTTCCGGATCCTTCAAATTATCCATATTTGAGGAAGCCATAACAGTCTGTTCTGTCGTTCCGTTATTAAATAAATCCTTTAACTCATCAAATAATTCTTTATTAGAATTTTCTATTGCTGAATGTATCAGTCTGTTATCAGAAGTGTTTATCCAATAAACATTGATTTCTTTTTCATCGAGATAATTAATTATACTCCACGGATTATAAATTTGAATATTTCCGAACTTATAGCCATTATACCATTTTCTAACTTCTTCAATATTTTTGTCTAATCCATAATAGTCCAAAGCATTTTTTACTTCTGTTTCAATCAAACCAAAACTTTCTGCATATTTATTATTCAAAACTGTATAAGTTTTCAAATTATTCAAGCCAGAAAATATCCCTTCCTTTGCCACCCTAAGTATCCCTGTTACAACCGAAAATTCCAAATATTCATTATCCTTTAACGCATTTGAGTAAAAACTTTTAAAAAATCTTCGTGACTTTTCATAATATCCCTCATTCCACGCACTTGTCATAGGAGTATCGTATTCATCTATTAAAATAATTACTTTTTTACCATAATATTCATATAAATATCTTGATAGATTTTTTATTGAACTCTCCCAATCAGCCTCTTCTTTTTTTATCCATATTTTTTCAAATTCAACTAAATCTCTTTTTTTAAAATTTTTAGAAATATACTCAAATTTATCATATAAATCTGAAACAAGATTTTTAATATTTGAAAAGCTATCTTCCCAACTTTCTGCTTCAGCATTTTTCATGCTTATAAAAATCACTGGATTTTGTCCCTGATGTTCCATATACTCGCTTTTAGAAATATACAGGTTCTCAAATAACTTTTTATTTTCTTCAGAATTTTCCACATCAAAAAAGTATTTCAGCATTGACAAATTTAAGGTTTTTCCAAATCTTCTGGGCCTTGTAAATAATTTAACTTCTGATAAATCTTCTATTATTTCTTCTATAAATTTAGTTTTGTCAATATAATAAGCATTTCGTGTTATTATTTCCTTAAAATCGGATTTTCCTATTGCTAGTCCTTTTTTCTTTTTTTTCATATTTTTTTCTTTCATAATTAAACCTTTTCCTTCCCTTTTTTATTAATTGAATCATATCAAAAAATTAAACTGCTACAATTCAGAAAATTGTTATAAAATATATTATTTTTCATTTTTATTCTTCTTGAAAAAGTCAAAAAATGTCTTTTTATGTTCTAATTCTTTTGGAACAGGCACTCCTATCCAATCGTGAAATTCTTTTATCTTTATTTCAATAATATCGGAAGAATTATTATCATTTTTACACTTTTGCGACAATGCATTCAAATATTTTATTGAAGGAAGAACTTTTGTGCCGTATCTGTTACTTTGTGCATCTTCACTATCCAGGCTTTTCAATTTAAACAAATAAACAGATTTGTCTTCTTTTGGCTTAAAATCCCTGTAATTATATTCATACAGTTTTCTCCATAAGGACTGATTATTTTCCACAGTGTCATCATATCTCGTTTCAGGAAACCAAGCGGGAACTTCCGTTTGAGCAATTTCAAAATATTCCTTAAAAATTTCACGGCTCCAGTAAAGAAAATCTATTAATCCCGTCGAAGAATGAAGCGAATAATTTTTCCAGTTCAAGTTATCATCTGCCAATTTTTCTGCAAATCTAATTACAAAATCTTGAAAAAGAGTATCATTAACCATTTCAAGCACTTCTGTATATGCTTTTACAGATTTTTTCTTGAGTTCTGTGTCAAAAACTTTGTCATTTTTTACATAATAGGATCTTCTTTGCGAGCGTTGAGGCAACGAATATTCCAACGCATTTGTAGTTCCGATAAAGCATGGGGTAAAATCATAATTGGAAGTGGAAAGATTAGAAACATTGACAATGAGATTGTTCCCTCTGTCCTTATTTGAAAAAAATTCCTCGTCTATTTCATCAATTAAAATCGGAGCGACATTATTTTCACTCATCCATAATTGAATTTGAGTTATTGTATCAGCTTTTTTTGTCCTTCCTGTTGGAATAATGTTGTTGTATAAAATAGGCTTTGATTTGGAAAGTCCCAGCATTTTTTGTAATATTTGCAGCAAATTGCTTTTACCTGAACCTGCTGTTCCTCCAATAAAAAGAAACTGAGGAACATCCAATTTTTCAGAATCAGATTCCAGCTTAAATCTTATATCCTGAATAAAAGGCGAAGTAAAGGCATACAAAATAATCTCAAGTATTCTTGAGCCGTAATTATCATTGTAATCAATAACATATTTTTTGTAATTATCAATTAATTTTACAATGCTTTCAACAGAGTTTTTTATTTCTTCTTTCCCAGCCTTCTGTCCAAAAGGTTTAGTACCGCCATTTTCTTCAATATATAAGCCCGAACGTCCAAAACCACGATCTGTATCTTTTGAAAACAGCAGTTCTCTTTCTGGAGTTGCTTGATTTAATCTCGCAGCAATTTTGACTTCCAGTTTAGGCTTTATCTTTTTGGCAAACGTTTCAGGAGTTACAATTAGACTTTCCTTCTTTTTAGCTTGTTTTGAAATAGTATTAACTGACAATTCGTAAGCAAATTTTTCAATTTCCACAGCTTCCTTTTGCTCATTTTCAATTATTCTATGTTTTTCATCAATTGTCTTTATCTCTTCAATTATGGGCAACGCAACCTCATCTTCTTCCTTGACGATAACTTCATTCAAATTTTTAATGGCATCTTTTGAAATATCTATTTGCAATTTTGCACTTTCATCATTGGTAAATTTTACAGAAAACATTTCTTCTTGATTTTTATCAATATTTTCATTCATAATTTTAATCTTACTTTCTGCTTTTTTCTTTATTGCAGAAGTAATAAAATCTGTACAAGTCAAACTTATTTCATCAAAGTATTTTTCAAATTGATAGAATAACTGTGAATTGTCAAACATTATAATATTTTCAAACTGATTTCTCTTATTTGAAAAAGCCTGAAAAGATAAATTGGCCGATCCCAAAATCAGCCTTGTTTCAGAATCATTTCTCAAAAGATAAAATTTACTATGAATTGTTGAGTTTATTGGTACTCGTAATTTCCATTTTTCTTTAACACAATTTTCCTGATTTTCCCTTGAAAGATTCTCAAAAAACTTAATCTGCTCCTTTTTTATAATTCGTTTCTGACTTTCAATCAGATTTCGTGTTTCATTTTTTAAAGCCATTATCCCTCTCGCCTGAACATCAGTATCCTGTATCCCTATAATCAAGTCAACGCTTCTAAATGGAGTCAAATATTTATTCAAAAAACTTTCCTCAGCAGAAAATGTAACCGCCTTTATCTCATAAAACCTATTGCTGTCAAAAATTTCCTCAATCGTCAAATCTACTCTTTCATTATTCAAAATAGTAAACAATGTATTTTTTTCTTTACTATTTTCATTAATATTCATCGTTTCTTTTTCTTCCATATTTATACTTTTCCTCTTAAAATATTGTTTTATTTTATCTTATCATATAATTTCAAAAAAAGATAGGGAGATACTTTTGATAATTTTTTCTTATATAACAGAAATAAGTTACAAATTTTTATATTTTTTCTCTTATAAGTTGAAAAACTTTACAATATTTAAAAGAAATCAGAAAATTTAAGGATAAACCTGTAATAAAAGTTATTACTGGTATGCGTAGAAGTGGTAAATCTATGATATTAAAATTAATATCTAAAGAACTTGAAGAAAATGGGATAAACAAGAAAAATACTATTTTTATTAATTTTGAGTCTTTAATTACCTAAAAGCACTTGAAAATGCCTATATTATTTCAAAAGTTCAAAGATACGACATAA
>ERZ773043.1388-NODE-1388-length-13624-cov-14.821505_pt1 | contig 13624 bp, 14 predicted proteins | sample MGYA00580636_ERZ773043 | MGnify/ENA primary metagenome ERZ773043 (study PRJEB29015, sample SAMEA2737992) | human oral metagenome | biome: human oral; feature: human-associated habitat; material: dental | place: China | collected 2065 ... | reverse complement strand
TAAAAATAACATAGATTTTGAGTTTTCAGACACGCCCTAATAAAAATTTTTACATAATTAGCGCACAAAAAGAAATTTTATAAAAAAATTTAGTTTTTATTTTTCAAACACAAAGAATATGCCCCCCTATTTTTTACTTTTAAAAAAAGTTAGAAGGGTATGATATAAGGAAAATTAATTAAATAAATCTGGAGGTATTTATGAAAAGTAAACTAAAACTAATATTATTAGTAACTACGATTAATTTAAACTGTGTGAGCTATTTTTCTAATTTTTGTAAAGTGGCTGGAGGAAAGAATACAAGTAAAAAAAGAATTTGTACTTTTTATAAAACAGGTAAAAAATTATTTGGTGAATCTAGCAAGGTGCTTGGAATTGTACTTGATATGGGTATTAATGGAAACAGAACTGTTAGTAAAAAGACAAAAACAAAGACAAAGAAAGGTAAAAATTTAAAAACAGATGTTGAAAAGATAAGCAGTACAGAAACTGCAAAAGAACCAAAGGGAAAGAATAAAAAACAAATTTAAGATAAAGAATGAGTAAGGAGAGATCGAATATGAATAAAACAAAAAAATTAATGCTAGCGATATTTTCGTTAATTGCTATTGTAAGTTGTGGAGAAGCAGGTAAAAGCGGTGATTCAGGAAGTGGGACATCAGCAGCAACTCCTACTATCCCAAATTCAGAAAGTACAAGTTATTCAATACAAATACTTGGTATTCTAGATTTTTCAAAATTTAATATGAATGAATAATTTGACCATACTGAAAATGATATAGAGTTGTTTAAGCTGTTATTAATGGAAGGAAAGTATTTAATGGCTAATAGAACTAAATAGACTGTCTCATATTAAATGGATGTGTAAGTGTGTCATGTAGTATTTACACCTAAGTATAGACGAAAAATTATATATAGTCAATACAGAAAAAGTGTGGGAGAAATTTTAAGAATATTATGTGAATATAAAGGAGTTGAAATAATAGAAGGACATCTGATGAAGGATTACGTGTATATGCTGGTAAGTATATGACCGAAAATAAGTGTATCAAGTTTTATGGGATATTTGAAGGGTAAAAGTGCATTGATGATGTTTGGCATGCAAACTTAAAGTATAAATTTGGAAATAGACATTTTTGGTCAGAAGGATATTATGCAAGTACAGTAAGTTTAAATGAAGCAACAATAAAAAAATATATAGCCAAACAGGAGAAACATGATATAGCGATGAACAAATTAAGTGTAAAGGAAGATGAAGACCCTTTTAGGGGTGGTCTTGACTTTATGCCAATAATCGGATTTGTGTATGATGTGCTTTTAATACTGTTATTAATATTGAAAATTACAAAATTAAATAAAGAAAATCGAACAAATGAACTAAAAAGAATAAATTATCTATCAGTAATAATAGGATGTTGTGTATATATTTTTCTGCATTTAAGGGAATTAATATTTTTTTCCAATTTCAGTGGCTTTGTGGTATTTAAAAGATATTATTTTATTAACACCAATTATCACAAATGGAATTCTTGCCTTTAAAGGAAAGAAGAATTAGGACGATTTTTCATTTAAATAATGGATTTATTAAAAATCTTATTTGATAAGGAGGACAAAATCCTTTGCCATCAAGTAAACAATTATTATATTTTTAAAACGGAGTTAGTATGAGTTATAAAACATTATAAATTATTAAAAAAATGTCGTTGGAGGGATTTTTATGAAGAATAAATTTTTTAAAGTTGTATTAGGGGTATTTGTTTTAGCGAATCTAGGAATGGCGGAATATGTGAAAAGGAATAATGAAATTTATTATAAGTATTCTAAAGAAGACGATATAGGGATTAAAGTAAAAAATGTCGATTTAAATACATTTAAAATATTAAATGATAGATATGCAAAAGATGATAAAAGTGTTTATTTTTCAGGAAATAAATCGTATGAAGATGTGGACAGTAAAACTTTTGAAGTGCTGCCAAACTATTATTCAAAAGATAAAAATAATGTTTATAGGCCAATTAATGAATGGATTCACAAAATAAATGGAGCAAATCCAAAAACAATAAAAGCTTTGGGTTATTTTTATTCAAAAGATGATAAAAATGTGTTCTATGGCTCAGATAAAATTTTAAATGCAGATGTAAATTCGTTTGTGGTTCTGGAAGGAGACCATAGTTATGCAAAAGATAAGAATTCAGTCTACTATTCAGGAGAAAAAATAGAAGGTGCGAATCCAAAAACATTTAAAATAATTTCGGATGGAATGTATTCAAAGGATGATAAAAATGTGTATGCGACAGTAGACATTATAAAAGGTGCAGACCCTCAAACTTTTAGAAGAATTTCTGAAACAAATTATGCCAGAGATAAGAATAACCTATATTATTACTTTGGAGATGTTAAAAATCTTGGGAAAATAAATGAAAAAGATTTTAAAGTTTTCGATAGTGATTTGATTAAAAATGGAAATGAAATCTACTATTTGGGAGAAAAAGCGAATATAAAAAATCCTGAAAAATTTGAGCCAATAAAAGTTTCAGATGATAAACGCATTCTTTATGGAAAAGATGATGAAAATATATATGCAGTAACGTCAGATGAAAAGCATGGATATTTCAAGGTTATAAAAAATGCTGATAAAGATACTTTTGAAGTAATGGAGAAAGATACCAGATATTCAAAAGATAAAAAAAATGTTTATTATGCAGGGTATAATGTTGTGCAGTTACCGGATGTAGATAAAAATAGTTTTACTATTGTAGAAGATGAAGATTTTTCATACGATAAAAAAAATGTTTATTATGCAGGAAGAAAACTAAATGATATAAGTCCAAATGGTTTTAAAGTTACAAGACTGGTTAATAGACGAAATATACCACTTAATTTTTTAAATGACAATAAGAATATATACAAACTTATTGACATATTTGATGAAGAAACTGGCGAGCTAAAAAGTGTAAAAACAGCCGTTGTAAAAAGGCCTGAAATAGATTCTAAAACTTTTGAAGTATTTAGTTATTCGGAAAATTATTTCCGTGATAAAAATAATGTGTATTATGAAAATGGATTGTATAAAATGGGCTTGAAAAAAATAGCAGATGCAGATAGAAACAGTTTTGAGGTTTTGAATGATGAATTTTCAAAAGACAAAAACAATGTCTATTATTATGGAAATAAAATGAAAGGTATAACTCCAGTTGGATTGGAGTTTGTGGATAGTAACTTTAAAAATGGTGAAGATATTATTTCTTTTTTTAAAACTAAAGATAAAGTTTACGCCTTGAAAACTAGAACTGGTAAAGAAGCATACGAAATAGTCCCTTTAAATTTTGACGTAATTTCTTTTAAAGATTCCAATGCTGATTATCCGTATGGATCTAAATTTGAGGGTTATTTTCAGGACAAAAACGGAGTTTATTATTTTGACATGTCTAAATTGGATAAATTAACTCCAAATAATATTTTTTCAAAAGTAGAAGGTGCTGATGCTTTGTCATTTGTACAGTTAATGTTTGGTTATGCAAAGGATAAGAACAAGGTATATCGTGGGAATCAGGAAATTAAAGGTGCAGATCCAGAAAGTTTTAAAATAATTGAGACAAGCGGGAAAGTTATAGTAAAGGATAAAAATAGGGCTTATAGGGAAATAAAAGAAGAATTTTAAATTGCACAGAAAAAGTTAGTGAAATTTAGTGATAAATATGCTATAATACAATAAATTGTCTAAATGTATTAAAAACATATTTAATATTAAATATAATTTGGTAAGAAATTAAGGATACATGAAAGGACAATGATTATGGAAGCGGAAAAAATTGAGAAAAGGGGCGTATCAAAAATATTTCAGCCAGTTTTAGAAAATGAAGCAGTAAAATTGGATGCTGAAGAAAAAAGTGTATTTGAAGAGATTCAGGAACTTAATGAAAAAATGGATGTTATGAATGATACAGTTTCTCAAAAAATATTAAATATGGATTTTGAAAAAAATGTAGCCGATAAGCTCCACAAGGAACTTCAAGGCTATAAAGACGATCTTTATTTTCAGCTCGTAAAACCTCTTATAATGGATTTGATAAATATGAGGGAAAGAATGAGAAGAGCTGTAAAACATTTTTCTAAAGAAACTGGTGAAAAAAAAGTTGAAATGCTTGAAAGTTATGTGGAAGAAATTGAAACAATTTTAGAAAATAACAGCATAGAAATTTATGAAACAGAAAAAGAAGAATGTGATTACAAGGTAAAAAAACAACGTATAGTAAAGCAAATAAAGACATCAGATGAAAAATTACATGGGAAAATCTGTAATATTTTAACAAATGGGTATATTTATACAGAAAAGAATAAAATTATCTTTCCAGAAAAAGTAGAAGTGTATGTTTACAAAAACAATTAAATGAAAGGGAGAATAAAAATGTCAAAATATGTATTTGGAATTGATTTAGGAACAACATATTCTTGCATAGCTCGTGTAGATGAAACAGGGAGAGCAGAAGTAATCAAAAACTTGGAAGGCGAAAATGTAACACCTTCTGTAGTAGCTTTTGAAGATGACAGTGTAATCGTAGGAAGCGATGCAAAAGATGAGTCAAGCATAAAGCCAGAAACAACTGTAATGCTTGTAAAATCCTATATGGGGAAAAAAACTAGCATGATTGACTACAATGGCGAGCCTAAGATGCCGGAAGAAATTTCATCATATATTTTAAAAAAACTTGCAAGAGATACTTCGGAGCAGCTTGGAGTTGAAGTAAAAGATGTTGTGATAACTTGTCCTGCATATTTTGGAACGGCAGAACGTACAGCTACTAAAAATGCTGGTAAAATTGCCGGATTGAATGTTTTGGAAATTATAAGCGAACCGACAGCTGCGGCTATATATTATGGATGTACAAGAAAACTTGAGGAAAAGACAGTTTTAGTGTATGACCTTGGTGGCGGAACATTTGATGTTACAGTTATGAGGATAAGCGCTGACAAGATAGAAGTTATATGTTCTGATGGAGATCATGATTTAGGTGGTAAAAATTGGGATGAAGCATTAATGGCCTACTTAATTAATCAGTTTAGTGAAAAAGTCGGATATGAAGTTGAACCAGATGAATATTTGGATCAGAGATTGAGGGAACTGGCTGAAAAACTAAAAAAGAGATTAACTTCAAGCAGTAAGGCAAGCGGAATGCTGGAAGGCGATGGAAGGCAGGAAAAATTATCAATAACTAGAGAAGAATTCGAGCGAATGACAGCAGTATACCTTAGAGAAACAATGAATAAAGTGGACGCTGTACTTGAAATAGCGCAAAGTAAGGGATATCAAGCTGATGAAGTTCTTCTGGTTGGGGGTTCGACAAGAATGCCTCAAATAAAGGAAACGCTGGAGAAAAAATTTGGAAAAGAAAAAGTTCAGTTTCTTGAACCTGACGAAGCTGTAGCTAAAGGAGCCGCAATTCATGCTGTAAACGTTTATGTAAATAATCAGAAAAACCTTACTGAAGAGGATTTTGAATCTGAAGAAAACGTACAGGTAAATATCGATGGGGATATAAAAGAGCTGAATGCAAAAGACTACAAGGAAAAATTAAGCTTTTCTCCAGAAATAATGAGTCTAGGAGGTAAGGCAAGGGAAGTTGTTATGGCAACAACAAAAAGCTTTGCAATAAATCCTATTGTGGACGGTAAACAGATTGGTTATAATATGATTATAAAAAATCAGCCTTTAAATAACGGTTTTTTAGAAGTCTCAAAAGTTTTCGGAACTTATTATGAAAATCAGGAAAGTGTAAATATAGCAATATATGAAAATGACAGTATGGAAGAGTATTTTGAGCTGGAGGAAAATTTGAAACTAGGAGATGTAAACTTGGAATTGCCTAAAAGCCTTCCAAAAAAATCTCCAATAGAAATAACTTTAAAATTAACGAAAGAGGGAATCCTTGAAGTAAAGGGACTTGACAAAACGAGTAATAAGGAAGTAAAAGTTGAGATGAATGCAAAAGGGATTATGTCGAAGGAAGAACTGGAGAAAATAAAACTTAAGGTTCAAGGTATAACATTAATATAAAAATTATTTTTATAAAATGCTCAAGTTTTATAATATCTAAATTGATATTATGGAATTTGAGTAAATTTTTATTTGTTAATCATAGATTGTATAATATATTGTGAAAAATTTAAAATTACTGTTTGAATTGTAATGTGGCAGTTTGATTTTAACGTAGTTTTTACTGGATTTGAATAAATAAAAATGTGAAGGAGAAGATACAGTGTCAAAAGAAATAAAAGATAACTGGTTTGTAGTGTTAGAATTGGATTTTTATCCTAAAGCTGAAGAAAATGAAGAAATTATAAGGAATAGGATAGAAGAAAAGAAATCTGAGTGGGAAAGAAGGAAAGTTCGTGCTTATAATAAAGAAAATTTTATAAGATACATTAATTCATACGAGACTATAAAAAAGGAAATGTTGGGAAGTAATAATATAAGAAAAGAATTAATAGAAGATGCTCTCGCTCCTGTAGACAATGCTTTAAAAATGGGAGAAGGAAGCATTAAAGTCTTTACAGATGATATTATAAAAAAAATTTCAAGGGAAACGAAAAGAAGTGAGAAAGTCGTAAGGCAAAGAATTATGGAAAATCCTAATTTTGAATTGTATGATGAAACAATATACAATGATTATCTTGATATTATTAAAAAGAAGGCTGACTTTGAAGTGATAGAAAAATTATTAAAAACATTGAATAGTGAAGATATTTACAGTTTTCTGAACTCTCAGAATTTAAAATTTGAAACTTTAAACAATAGTGTTATAAATAAAGAAAGGAAAAAACTGGAAAATCTTCATAATAATATTTCTTCTGCTAAATACAAATTATATAGTCAAATTGAAGATATGGTTAACAATAATGAAGAAAAACAAAAATATGATAAATATTTAAAGTACAGCAAAGTAATGAAAGAATTAAATTATGTAAAAATATATAAAAATGGAACTGTAGGAATTAAACCTGTTCAAAATATCAAAAAAATATTAGGCAATGAAAAAGAAGCAACTAACATTTTTATAGGATTTTGTGAAGAAAATAATATTGCATACAATCTTTCAGATAACTCGGATACAGCGATTGCAGATACTTTAAATGATGAAAATGAAAATTTTAAAATTGCATCTGATAATAAACAGACTAACTATATGATCAGATATGCAGTAGCTTTAGCAGTATTCGCTTTAGGAGTTTTTATAATAAATACATATTTTATAGGAATATAAAAGAATAATTACATAGTATTCTGTGTTTTTTTGTGTTATAATAAATATGAAAAAAATGAGATAAGAAGAGGTAGAAATGAAATTAGGAGATAATGTAGATATAATAGCGCCATTAAACGTAAAAACGGCTGATTCTGAAACGGGATATTTTTTACTAAATCCTACAATGGTAAATAACGGAAAAATAGAAACTTTTGATTATGCAGAAGTTCCGGACAGATATAAAAATGGAAAAAATAAAATAGCCGATAAGTATTTTATAAAAAAGGATGATGTGCTGTTTCAAGCTAAAGGAAGTAAAATAGATGTGGTGTATGTGGATAAGGATTATGAGAAAGTTCTTCCATCAACACTTTATTTTATTTTAAGACCAAGCGAAAAAATAAATCCCAAATATCTTCAATGGCTTTTAAAAACAGAACTGGTATTATTGTATTTTGAAAAGAAATACAAGACGATGGGGACTGTTAGGGCTGTGAACAAGGGAGACATAGTAGAGCTGAATGTGAAGATACCCGAAAGAAAAATTCAGGACGAAATGGCTAAAATAATAACAAGTTTTGAAGAGGAAGAATACAGTACAATGAAATATTTAAACATAAAAAGAAAGTACATTGAAGAAAGAGTTATTGAAAATAATCAGGTGATAATAGATGAAGAATAAATTTTTTAAAATTATGAGCGAAGAACTTGAAAATGAAAAAAAATCAAAAAAAATAGACATACTTAAAACATCATTATTTTTATATATGACTGTAATAAGCAAAGTTCTTTATGAAGAACTGGAAGTTTTGAAAAATAATAATTATTTATTTTTGGAATATTTAAACAACATAGGCTTCACGTACAATTTAAAAGAAAATTATTTAAAAAATATGAAGAATCTATCAAGCAAAATAAAGATATTTGAAGATACTTATGAAGCTATAGAAAGCCGTTTGAACAGGGAAGAGCTTATTGAAGATGCAGGAGCTATGGAAATAGATCTCAAACTGGACATTTTCAGAGGGCAATGTGTAAAGATAGCTAAAAATTATATTGATAAAATAATCAACAGCGCAGTAATACCTAATGACAACACAGTTCAGCTGTTATCAGAAATTCTTGGAATAAAAAATAACGAAATTTTATATGCTATAAACTTTTTTGAAGAAAACATGTTTTATGATTACGAAATACCAAAAAATGAAATAGATGCTATTACTGATATTTTATTTTCCATAGCTAATTTAAAAAAGAAAGAAAAAATATCGATAATTTTAACAAAAGAAATAACATCAAAAGAACTAATATATGAATCAATAAAAAATAATAAAAAGGGCATAGTGGAGAAAAGCGCTATCGATTCGCTAACTTTAGAAGAAAAAGAGGAATTAGTAAAATCAGATAAAATTCAATGCATAATATCTGTACCGTTTAATAATATATTAAAGAATCAAGTAGTAATATTTAACGAAGAAAAAGAAGAAAAAGAACATATATTATTTGTTCAAACACAGGATTTTTTTGAAAAAGGGAATGAAAAAATTAAAGTTGAGAACTTTAAGGAATTGTTAAAAATTCTTGATGAAAAAGAGGAAGTTAACGGAGTCTTAAAATCAGTTTCTAACGATGCAGTATTGGAAAAAGAATGTAATTTTGATATTTTAAATTATGTCTTTAAAATAAAGGAAAAAATTAATTTGGAAGAATTAATGGCAGAAAAGGATGAAAGTTATAAAATAATGACGGAAAAAAGAGAAAGATGTGACAAGTTGTTAAGAGAATCTTTAGAGGTAAAAAAATAGACATTATTTTATTCCGTTTTTTGGGCTTTTCCAATATTTTACAAATTTTTTTTTTAGTGATATAATACAGATATGTTTTTAAAAATATAAGTATTTGTTTAATAATATAAAATTATGGAGGTTTTTATGAGAAGTTTATCGGGAATACAGCCCAGCGGAATTTTACATATTGGAAATTATTTTGGCGCTATTAAGCAGTTTGTAGAACTGCAGGATGAATATGAAGGTTTTTATTTTTTAGCCAATTACCATGCTTTGACATCTTCACCAAAAGGAGAGGATTTGAAGGCTAATACGATTGGTGTAATTCTGGATTATTTGGCTTTGGGGCTAAATCCTGAAAAATCGACGCTGTTTTTACAGTCGGATGTACCTGAACATGCAGAATTATCTTGGATTTTGTCAAATATTGCTCCAATGGGGCTATTAGAAAGAGCGCATTCATATAAGGATAAAGTTGCAAAAGGGATTAAGCCAAATGTGGGGCTTTTTACTTATCCAATACTTATGGCTGCTGACATTTTAATGTATTCGCCAGATATTGTGCCTGTTGGAAAGGATCAGAAGCAGCATTTGGAAATGACTCGTGATATTGCAACTAAATTTAATGAAACTTACGGCAAGGAAGTATTTAAATTACCAAAAGAGAAAATCGTTGAAAATGTAGCGACTGTGCCAGGAACAGATGGCGATAAAATGAGCAAGTCCTATGGAAATGTAATAAATATGTTTGGTTCAAAAAAAGCATTGAAAAAACAGATAATGAGCATTGTAACCGATTCAACGCCTTTGGAAGAACCAAAAGATCCTGACAACAACATCACAAAATTATATGCTCTTTTCGCAACAGAAACGGAAGTGGAAGCACTGAGGGAAAAATTCAGGGCTGGAAACTTTGGATACGGACACGCTAAAAATGAATTATTTGACAAATTCATGGATTATTTTTCTCCATTCCAGAAAAAAAGGGAAGAGCTGGAAAATAATATGGACTATGTATACCAAATTTTGCGGGAAGGCGCAAATAAGGCTAGAAGCATTGCGACTGCCAAGATGGATGAAGTTAGGGATGCAGTGGGACTGTTGAAAAAAAATTAGGGGCTTGAAAAAAAAGTGAAAATGTGTTATTATAGTTACAGAAAATAATTTTAGGTAGAGAGTGGGTTAGCCCACTCTTTAGTTTTAGATATGAGGTGTAATTTTATGGAACAGATTTTAAATGAGTTTGAGAAGAAAATCAAACAGCATTTAAAGGAAATGAATCTGGAATTGGCAGATTTGGAATATGTGAGGGATGGGGGATATAATTATTTGAGAGTGTATGTGGAGAAACTGGATGGAACTACTACGCTTGATGATTGCATTGATTTTAGCCGTGAGATTGACGGGATTGCGGATGACTTGATTGAGGAGAAGTTTTTTCTGGAGGTTTCTACACCTGGGGTAGAGCGTAGATTGAGAAAGCCTAAGGATTTTGTGAGATTTTCGGGAGAGAGAATTAATGTCCAGGCTAAGAGCAATATTGAAGGGGCGAAGAAATTTATAGGAAAATTGGAAAAATTTGAGAATGATACGGTTTTTCTTTTAGATGATAAATTGGAAAAAATAGTGGAAATACCACTTTCTAAATTAAAGAAAGCAAATTTAATATATGAATTACCGAATGGCATATTAAATAGTGAGGAGGAATGATGAAAGGGCGAGATCAAAAAATATTTTTGGAAGCACTTGATGAACTTGAAAAAGAAAAGGGAATTTTAAAGGAAGAATTACTGGAAACAATAGAAACTGCATTGCTTGCGGCGTATAAAAAAAATTATGGTGAAAAGGACAATGTAAAAGTAACGATTAATAGAAATAGTGGAGATGTGAAGGTTTATTCACAAAGGCTGATTGTAGAAAATGTAGAAAATCCTGAAGAGGAAATTAGTCTGGAAGATGCAATTTCTGTTAAAAAGCGTGCTAAGCTGGGAGATATTCTGGATTTGGAAATTAATGCGGAAAGTTTTAAGAGAAATGCAATTCAGAATGCAAAGCAGATTGTTGTACAAAAAGTCAGAGAGTGTGAAAAAAGGAATATCTTTAACAAATTTAAGGAAATTGAAAATTCAATTGTTTCTGCAAATGTTAGAAAAACTGATGAAAAAGGAAATCTGTATGTGGATATAAACGGACTTGAAGCAATTGTGCCGGCAAAGGAATTATCGCCAGTAGACATATTCAGACAAGGGGACAGAATTAAAATTTATATTGGTGCTGTGGAAGAGTCTACGAAATTTACAAAAACTTTTGTTTCAAGAAAATCTGAAGAATTGCTTCGAGGACTGCTTGAATTAGAAGTTCCTGAAATTTATGAGGAAATTATTGAAATCAGAAACATTGCAAGGGAAGCAGGAAGCCGTTCTAAAGTCGCTGTTTACTCAAATGATGAAAATCTGGACGTTAAAGGTGCATGTATTGGACGTAATGGAATGAGAATTCAAAATATCATTGATGAACTTTGCGGAGAAAAAATCGACATTGTTCTTTGGAATGAGGATATAAAGGAATTTGTAAAAAATGCCTTGAATCCTGCAGAAGTTCTGTCAGTGGAAATCATTGAGGAAGGCGAAGAAAATATGAAAGTTGCAAGAGTGCTTGTAGCAGAAAATCAGTTATCGCTTGCAATCGGTAAGAAAGGTCAAAATTCAAGGCTTGCAGCAAGACTGTGCGGCGTGAAAATAGATATTCATACAGAGCCTGCTGAAATTGATGAATTTGAAGAGTACGAAGAAGATACGGCTTTTAATGATTCATTTGAAGATGAAGTTGAGGAAAGCGCATTTGCTGGACTTCACGAGGAAGACTGAAATTTGTAAAAAAATTATAAATTATAAAAGATAAGTATTGAAAAAGTATCAAACAAGGAGATGATTAGAGAGTTTGGATACATTAATAAAAGAAAAGAAAGAAAATAACAAACCTGAAAGAATGTGTATTTGCTGCAGGAAAAAAGGTAAAAAGATGGATTTTTTCAGGATAACTGAGCAAGACGGAAAATATGTTTACGATAAGGAAATGAAGGTGCAGGCAAGAGGATTTTATGTCTGTAAAACGAATGAATGTATTGAAAGGCTGTCAAAACACAAGAAATATAACGTTGAAATAGAACAGCTTGTACGAATGCTTGAGGAAGTAAAAAAACACAAGAAAAATATAATTGATATTTTAAAGCCGATGAAAAATTCTGAATATTTTGTCTTTGGAGTTGAGGAAACAATTAACGGAATAAAGCGTGAAAAAGTAAAGCTTGTTATTATTCCAAAAGATATAAGGACAAAATACATTGAGGAGTTTAAAAAATTAACTAAAAAATTTAATTTTAAAATTGTATTTGTTGAAAAGAAAATCGAATTAATAGAGCTTTTTTCAAGAGATGTGAATGTTGTCGGTATTTTTGACAAGAAAGTAATCAAAGGAATATTAAGCAAAGTGGAGGTGATGAATGGATGAAAGTAAAAGTGCATGAATTAGCAAAAGAATTAGGTTATAACGGAACTGCTAAGTTTATTGAGGATATTGATAAAATTGGTGTAAAAGGTAAAAAACATCATATGAATGTACTAAGTGATGAAGAAGTAAGCCTAATAAGGAAAAAACTTCAAAAAGGTGTCCAAAATAATCAAAATAACAGTAAAACTGAAAATCTGAATAAAAGTGAAAATAAAACAGAGAGTACAAAAGAAAATATTGCAAAAACAGTAAGTAACCATTCAGAGAGTCAAAAAAACAGCAATGCTGAACACAATAAGATTAATGAATCTAAAAACATTAATAAAAATTACGAAAAACCAAAACAGCCATTGGAAAAAGATATTAAACTAAATGTAGAAAAAAAATCAGATGACAGCAATAATAAAAATAATCTGAATACTACAAAAAATTTAGATAATAATAAAAATCAAAAATTTGAAAAATCAAATAAGTTTGATAAAAAAGAAAATAATAGGAAAATGGAGATGAAAGTTAATTTGAGTAGCCAAAATAATAAAGCGAATGAATTAAATAAAGAAAAGCAAAATTTTCAAAGTAGAGAAAACAGAGATAGTAGAGAAAATAACGGAAGAACTTTCCAAAATAGAGACAATCGAAATAGAGAAGACAGAAACAAGGACGGATTTAGAAAAGAAGGAAGAGAAAACTTCAGAAGAGAAAATCGAAGCTTTAATAAAGACGGAAATAGCCAAGCAAGAGACAGTCGTGACAACAGGGGCTTCCAAAACAGGGATAGAGATAATCAAAGTACAGGAAGAAACTTCAGAGACAGACAGGATAATAGAGGATTTTCTGAAAGAGACGGATTTAATAAGGACAGAGATGACTTTAGAAGAGACAGCCGAAATTTTTCTAACGCTAAAAAGGAACCAGCATCTGAAATTCCAGCATCGACAGTGGCTGAAAAAGGTAAAGCCGGTGGAAAAGGAAAAGGGAAATTCGACAAGAAAAAATATGAAAAAAATAGAAGAGACAGAGAACATCAAGAAAAAGAACTTCGTTCTGACTTTAGAAAAGATGACAAAAAGAAAAAGAAAAACA
>ERZ773043.1374-NODE-1374-length-13697-cov-22.026462_pt1 | contig 13697 bp, 13 predicted proteins | sample MGYA00580636_ERZ773043 | MGnify/ENA primary metagenome ERZ773043 (study PRJEB29015, sample SAMEA2737992) | human oral metagenome | biome: human oral; feature: human-associated habitat; material: dental | place: China | collected 2065 ... | reverse complement strand
TCGTCAGGAAGCGCCGATCGGCGCCTTCGCGGCTGTACCATGTGAGATCGGCCATAGCCGTCTACCTCCAGGTGAGTGCTCCATTGCCGAGGTCTATGACCGCGGCCTTATCCATAGCCTCAAGGATACCTGGAGTGTCCGCATCCCGGACACTCCGACCGTCTGGACGTACTAGCCCGTCGTCAAGCCTTCGCCAAGTAAGGATCCCGTCCCCGAGATCGACGACCTCGACAGGGTTGGCGGCCTCCAGGGCGTCCAGGCCGCCGGAGTGGCGGACCTCGTGACCGCCCGGAGTCAGGATTCCGTCTGTCGGCGGCTGGGGAGTGGGTGGCGTGGGTGGCCGGGGAGGGGTATAGGTCCCCGACAGCAGATCCACGAGCGTGAAGGTCTGGCCCGAGGAGAGCGTTACTCGACGGCGCAGGTGGACGCCCGAGTCTCCGGGGATATTGAGATCTATCTCATAGTCTCCTGGGGAAATAGTGACCGTCCGGCCGGCCGGGCCTACTAGATATCCGTCAGTGTCGATGCGGATCGATGTCCGACCTGCGACGATGTCGCGGGCCGGGAGAGGGGCGCCGAGGATGGCGGGGGTGAAGGTGATCCGTCCCAGGCGCCCCAGGCCGTCAGGGCCTACGACTCGGCCGGTGATCGTTGCGGTGGGGGAGGTCATCGGGTCTCCTGACGTAACGGTTTCGTCTCAGTCTTTACCCTATCAATACGATCATGCAATGACTGGACCTCCGCGTATAGGTGGGACCTATCAGTACGGGCGTCATTGCGGACGCCCTCGATCTGAGTCTCCAGGCGGGCCATGCGGGCGTCGTGCTGCCGGTCCGACTCGCGGAGGTCGTCGACCGACGCGGTCAGGCGGGCCAGCCCGTCGAGAACCTGTCCGAATTTGGAGTCGAGGTCGTCCCGCAGGTTCTCGCTGTGGTTGTTGTGGACGCCCTCCGAGGCCGACTCGGCTGCGTTTGCCGCTCTCACGACGTGGGCGTTCATTCGGGTCATCCTCTCCTCCAGGCGCTGCTGCTGCTTGTTGATCGTGACCCTGAGCCAGGTGATGAGTGCGGCCAGCAGGGCCGTCCCCGCCGTGATGACCTCCGGCGAGGCGAGCACTGCGAGGATCGGCGAGGACTGCCCTGCTGAATCCACGGGACTACCTCAGCCGGCCAGGCCTGAGGCGTGGCGGGGGTTGTAGGCCTCAACCTCGGCCGAGGCCACGGCGCGGTCGGTCTCCTCGGGCAGGGAGAACGACTTCAGGACCGAGGCCAGGGCGGCCGCTCCGGCGATGCCCAGGACGCCCTTCCAGTCCAGGCCGAAGAGCGAGCTGCCGACACCGAAGGCGCCCACGAGGGACTGCGCAAAGGTGGAGATGGCACGCTCGGCCAGGCCCTCCCAGAACGTCGCGGTTGCGTACTTCACATGTTCTCCTTCCATAGGTAAGGGCGGGGACCTCGTGAGTCCCCGCCCTTAGTGTATCCCTATGAGTCTGTGAGCCTTCTATAGGTCACGACGATGTCACGACCTCACCACAGCCTCCGGGATCCGGCCTTGGAGTTGTTCAGCGCCCGCTGGAGAGCGCCGATCGTGGCAGTGCCGGGTTCCCCGTCGACCCAGTCCGCGAAGTCCCATCCCTGAGGTAAGTACTCCCTGTGCCAGGCCATGATGAGGAACTGGAGCGTGCGCCACGTGGCCTCACCGAGCACGCCGTCCTCGTCAAGGTGGGGCGCGTCGTTCAGGGCGGTCTGGGTGTCCGCCGGCACAGCCGCGTTCAGGAACGCCTGGAGTCTGGAGATGGCTGGGGAGCCGTCCTCGTCAAGGACGCCGTCGATCGAGGTCCCCATGACCTGCTGAAGGCGACCGATCGTCGCGATGCCGAAGACGCCGTTGCACGCGAGCTCAGACTGCCCATCGGACTTGTTTTTCTTGCCGGTGTAGGGGCTCGCCGACGGCGTGGCTGGGGCTGAGGATGCCGCGGGCGTCGAGGCGACGGCACCGCCGCTGATCATCCGGTCCCAGGCCGTCCGGTCACGTAGGCGGTTCAGGTCGAGCGTGCCTGAGTAGCCCGGCAAGCTACCGTCCTCGGTGTACTGGTGGATGAGCGGCTGACCCCAGTAGGAGACCGACGGTACTGCCGGGTCCGAGTAGGGGCGACCGTAGTCGCTGTACTCCGGGCCGCCCGCGTACCACAGCGGGTACTGGGAGGCAACGGCGGACCAGTCGTAGCCGTTGACCGCAGAGCCATTCATGTAGATGCCCGGCGTAGAGCCAGTCAGGGACTTCACGGTGTCCAGGAAGACCTTCGCCCAGCCCGGCCCCTGCGGCACCGCGTTATCCTCCCAGTCGAGCCACAGGGTGGCCCTGCTGCGAAGCGCACCGACGGCGGACACGAAGTAGCGAGCCTGGGCGGCCGCGTCGCCCGGACGGGCGAAGTGGTAGAAGCCCAGCCGCTTCGAAGCCGCCAGCGTGGCGTTGGCCTGCGACACCATGTAAGGGTTGACGTAGTCGTCGTCCTCGGTCGCCTTGACGATGACGAAGTCGGCCCAGATGCCCGCCACGTTAAGGCCGGCCTGGTGGCTGGAGATGTCGATGCCGTGGGCGTGCTGCGGCGCGGCAGCCTGTGACGCCGGAGCGGCCGGCCGGGGAGCCGGAGTCGGGGCCTTCCACTTGGCGAAGGTGGGCCACTGCTGGAGGAACTTCGCCTCGTTGAAGCGGTGGCAGCTGGTCCACGACCCGCGCTGAGTGTGAGGGTGCGAGGAGTAGCGGACGGTGCGGGTCTCCTGGCCCGAGGTGTCACCCGCGTAGCCGTCAATGCTCCCGTCCTCAGCGATCCATGCCTCCGACACGAGGGGGTCGCCGCCGCTCTCGACGGCGATCACGACGTGGCCCACGCCGCCCTCGTTCGCGGCCGAGAGGATGATGTCACCGACCTGGAAGCCGCCGTCGGGAGTCAGGTTCTCGTCGGCCCAGTGGACCTCATTGAAGCCGTGCGACTCCATGCCGGCACGCATGTTGCCGGTCCAGTAGTCGTTGATCTCCAGGAGGGCGGCGTGGCCCCACGGCACTCCATAGGTGTGGTGGATGCCGTAGGAGACGGCACCGCACGCCAGCGAGGAACAGTCCGCGTTCTGCGGGCTGGAGACGCGGCCGTGCGCGTCCGCGGCGGCGTACCAGCTGCGGCGCTCGGGCTGGGAGTAGCCGACGTTCTCGCTGTCGCAGATACGGCGAGAGATTTCCGCGGTGATCGATCCTACGCTCACTTGCTCTCCTTACTCTGGTTCTGCTTCTCGGCCTCCAGTACGGCGACGCGCTGCTCGGCCACGACGGCGCGGCGCGTGAGCGCCGCGATCTCGTAGGTGAGCGCATCGATCACGGCGAGTGCGTCAACTTGAGTGTTCTGAGGTTCCATCATTGCTCCAATCTTCAGGCTTGGGTGCGGGGCCATAGTACGTTCCCGGCAAGGTCATGTCATCGTCGCTGCCTCCAAGGTTTCCCCCCGCGCCCGGAGGGAGGCCCCACCGGGACTGCCTCGAGTGGTCCCGGAGGATGGGTTCGCCATCCTCGTCCATGTCTCCGAAGTCAACCATGCGGGCGCCCTTGACGAGGACGTCTACAGGGGCTCCGGGGTCTCCGGAGACGCGGACCACCCACTCGTCCGGATTGGACTTGTCCAGCGTTGCCGTAGCGGTACCTGAGGCGAAGACGACCCAGGGGGCGACAGGTGAGGCGATCCGCGGGACGTAGTCCGGGAGAGCCCAGTCCGCGTGTCCCGAGCTGTCAAGCGTCAGGTTCTCCCAGTACTCAACACCGTCGTAAGGCGACTCCGTGCAGACGTGGGACAGCCACAGACCGCCTCGCTCTTTGGTGAGTTTCGGGACCGGCATCGTGAATCGCTTGTCCCCGGTCATGTGGATACCGTCGTTATCCAACTGGATCCTGGGGTTGAGTCTCCAGGCCAGCGATATGCTATTGGAGTCTGCCCACACTCCGGTGTTCTTGTTCCCTAGCATGGCGAAGCTCAGCCAGTTACGGCCTACCCCGAGATAGGAGAAATTGTTGTCGGAGATCTTCCGGTAGGAGAGCTCGCCGTCGTTGTAAGAAAAGGACGCAGAGTTGACGCGGGAGGAGAACCCGAACTTACTCAGTGCCAGGGTCCCCCAGTTAGCCTGGGGGCCGATCGAGATCGACACCTGCTGGGTGCCCAGAACGATGGACGGGCGCTCGGCGGCACCCTTCTGGGCAGCGGACTGAAGCGTGATCGACGGTGAGCGGGTCTGCCCGTCGCGCTGGATGAAGAGCCCTCCGTCCTCCCAGTCGTCCTCCAGGGAGTTGAACACGAGGCCGCAGCCGATCTTCGCCCCGGCACGGGAGGTGTCCGTGCCGGTCTGGGCCCACACGATGTCGTCGAAGTAGCACTCCGACCAGGTGTCGCGCCGCCCTAGGCGGCCGTTGATGATGATGTCCCCGTTCCACGCGTCGATGTCCAGGGCCTTCCAGCCGTTGGACGCGTACACCTGCATGCCGGAGTTGGAGATCTTCATGCCGCGGTTAGAGGCCCGGTTGGTCTGGATCGTGGCCCCGGTGATGACCATGCCGTCGATAGCGCCCGCCTGGATCTTGTTGGCGGTGATCGCGTTGGCAGCGATCATGCCAGCGTGGATCTGCTCGTACTCGCCCTGCTTCGCGGTCACGATCTCCGACCACACGTGGTGGGCGGTCGCGTTCACGAAGGACGCGTTGCCAGTCACGGTGAGCTGGTCCGTGGTGATCTCCAGGAAACGCCCGACGTCGGAGGCGATCTTCCGGGCGGCGATCTCAGGGATGTTGGCCGATCCTGCCGTCAGCCTGCCGACGTCTAGGTTGCTGATCTGCTCGCTAGTGACCCGCATGCGCTCCCAGTGCGCGCCGTCCCAGCGCCACTCCGCCACGATGTTCAGGGTCTGAGCGTCCTGGACGCGGCAGGTGTCGCCGACGGCGGCGCCTGAGAACGGGGGAGTAGTCTCAGAGTCGCCGCGGATGTAGAAGACCTCCCCGAAGGATGTCTTGACGCGGCGCACCGCGGACTCCATCGTGGCGGCGGTCAGCTTGGAGACCGTCTTGGAGTAGTCGTCCCCGGCCTCCTCCCACTTCCACCCCTTGGGGGAGTAGACGACGGTTGAGCCCGGAGCGTCCCGCGAGTTGGACGGGGACGAGTGTCCGGGGGCGGCGAACGCCGGGACGGTTACGTACTGGGCGCCGCGTGCCCCCTCGCCGGCGAGGAACGGCTTCTTCGGGCCCGGCATTACAGCGCCCTGATGATGTAGATCGTGCCGAGGTACGGCTGGCGCACGTCAATCGGCGCGCCCGAGCCGGTGGAGGTCGCGATCGGGCTACGGCCAGATTCGTTGTTGCCGGTGGACGTCAGGTAGGTGTAGCCCGACGTGCCGATGCCGATGTCCTGGTTAGCGGTGCGGGACTGGAAGCGGCGGTTCTGGTCCTCCACCTCACCGATCTTGTGGGTGTGCGCGGGCAGCTGGTCCACCGTCAGGTTGATGGTCGTGGCGCCACCCCTGTCGTTCAGGTCGTACTTTGAGCCGTTGCCGGCGCCGACCGGGACGCGCTCCCGGAAGTCCGGCACCCGGAAGTTGGAGACCGTGGTCGAACCGAACTTGGCGCCGATCACGCGGAACAGCGCCGGGTAGGTGTTGCGATCAACCAGGCGCCCGTCGCAGCGGATCCACCCCTCGGGGTCCGCGTCGGCGCCGTACATGGCGATGGTGCCGATCGGGATGGCCATGTTCATCATCGTCTTGATGCCCTCGGCGATCGCCTGGACCTGCTTCAGGATCTCAGCGGGCTGGCCGTTGACCCTCGTCTCCAGGTTCGTGACGCCCTGAGTGGCGGCGCTGATGCCGTCCTCGATGTGGATGAGGTCGGCAGCGGTGATGCGGGTCTCGTTCGCGCCGAACCCGTCCCTCCACTGCTTAGCGGCTGCGTATGGCTGCATTAGTCGTCTCCTTTGGCTCTGAGGACGAAGATCCGTCCGTCGGGTGCGATCCACATGCTGGACCCTATTGTCCCACTATCCGGCGGGACGGGTCCTGACGTTACGAGGTTGGTGGCCACCTGGGTCATGGCCTCGGTGAGGTGCTTCATCTCCTTGAGCGTGCCCTCGCGAGCCGCCTGCTGCATGGCGTCGGAGTTCTTGAGCTTCTCCTCGACCTGCTTGACGATCGCGTCGGTGTCCACGTTCTGCTTGAGCGTGACACGGGTGCCTGGGCCCCACTCCGAGCGGTTGCCGGCCCGGTCGTAGGACCTAAGTCTCACCTCCCACTCACGGATCTCCAGTCCCGCGAGGTTGGTGCGCTGAAGCGGCACCGGCATGTCCGCGAATCGCTGAGGCGTCAGCCCCGGCTCACGCACCGACACCTCGATGCCCGCGAAGTCGCTAGGCATGCCCGCCCCGCCGGTGCCCTTTCCGTCCCAGTAGATGCCGAGCACGCCTAGGGTCTGAGTGAGGACGGGCGCCGTCGGCACCGGCGGCGGATCGGTGTCGATCGCCATCGTGGCCTCGACCTCCTGCGACCACGTGCCGGTTGTGTCCGCGGTCACGGCACGGACCTTGAACGCGTACTTCAGGCCGGCCGTCAGGTTGGCGATCTGGGCCTGCGTCTCCTTGGAGGTGCTCATCGGGCCGGACAGGAACGGCAGCTGACGCGCCGAGATCTCATAGCCGGTGACGTCCACGGCTACTCCCAGGGCGTCGGTCTCGACAGGGGACCACTTCAGGGTTGCGACGGCGCGAGGCCAGCCTTGATCGTTGATCACCACGTCCGAGGTGACGACAAGCCCCTGAGGAGGCACCGGCGCGTACTTGCTCTTCGGTTTCTCCGGCCGAGGGTTCTTCCCGTCGGAGTTGACTGCCCCGAGAATGCCTTTCTGCCGCTTGGCGAGGCGCGACAGGACGTCGTCCAGCACGGTGCCGAAGGTCGTGTGGCCCTGGCAGCGGCCGTTCTCCGTCACCGAGATGGAGATCTGCGAGACCCGCATGCGCTCCAGGCCCTTGGACCGCTCCACGCGGATCCAGTCGCCCAGGGCATAGTCCTCGAAGGGCAGCCACTGAAGGTCGTCGGCCTCCCACTCGCGCTTGACCTCCGCCGCCGGGGAGGCTCCGGTCTTCATCGTCAGGGCGGCAACCCTGCGGGCGGTAGCCTCCAGGGTCACGCCGCCGGCGTCCACGACCTTCTCCGTACGGGGCATGCCCGCGGGCGCCTCGGGGTTCGGGAAGGTCCAGGTCTTGCCCTCGTCACCCTTCACCAGGACGTGGGTGCACAGCTGGGACCAGTCCAGCTTCTCCGGGGCCGACTTCGTACCCGCCGTCAGGCGCCACACCACGTCCAGGTTCTCGCGCTTGAGCGCGGCGTCGGGGTTGTAGACCTGCAACGTGCGGCCGCGCCAGCGGTAGTCGAGCATGCCCATGTTCATGAGCGAGTCCAAGATGGACTTGATCGACACCGACGGGTCGAAGGCGATGGTCGTGATCAGCGCCCAGCGCTGGCCGGCGGAGTCGGACGTGGCGGACACGTCCAGGTCCAGGCCCTTGCCCCAGCCGCGCTTGACGGCTGCATCCCATACGGTGCGCAGGATCTCGCCGGCGTTGCGGTCACGGAAGCGATACTTCCCGTCCTTGTCCATCGCCGCGAAGGGGACGTCCCACACTAGGGCGCCCTCCAGGCGGTGCCCGATGTGGATAAGGTCCGCGTGACGGTGCTCGGTGCCGTCGTCGACCAGGTTCCACTCGGAGGACAGGTTGATGAACCGAGCGTTGTACGGCTCGGACCAGGTCTGTCCGTCGTAGCAGAGCTCGACGGCGAGCTCCACGTCCGAGTCCAGCAGGGTTCCCCGGACGCCGAGGTCCCCGTTCGGGTAGGACAGGGTGAGCGAGGGGGTGGCCTGACGCGGGCACGTGAAGGTTCCGGCCAGGGCGTCGGGGAGCACCCCCAGGCGCTGGCCGGTGGCCTGGTCGTAGGCGACGTAGCGCATGGCCAGGCCACGCGCGAAGGAGGGGTTGCGCGGCATCAGTAGGCCATCCTTCCGCGGAACCGGCCGGTCGTGCCGGTGAGCGTCATGGAGATGCGGCCGTCAGCGTTAGGCGTGGCCCGGAAGCCTCCCGGGCTCATCGAGATCTCGCCGTCCGCGCTGCGGGCGCCTGGCTTAATATCCCACTCGATGGACGGGTTCTTCCAGGCCCGGTAGCCTGCAATGTCCACGATCAGGCGCTCACCCCCGTTCAGAGAGCCTGTGAAGGTGAGCGAGGTGCCCGAGACGTTGTCCTTGACGGTGCAGATTGGGGCGGTAGGCTCCAGCATCAGCCAGCCGTCTGGGATCGGCATCGAGCAGCCGTCGAACTTCGACATGTCCGTAAGGAGCGCCGCGAGGTTCGACGTCCCCCGCCACAGGCCGGAGGCGATCTCGTAGGTGACTGCGAACGTGATCGTCTCCGAGTGCGGGTCGAGGACCGGCTCGACGGACGACGTCGGCCGGACCTGGGCCTCGCGGACGGGCTGCCCGGCCGGGGTGTACTGGAGCGTCTGCATGCGGCCGAAAGCGAACAGCCGACGCAGGAGATTCTGGTAGTTCGTCTCCAGCTGGGCCAGCCCGCCCCTGCAGCGGGAGCCGTCGCGGTTGTCGGCCCACGAGAACACTGTGAACTTCAGGGCGACAGTGGCGGACTTGGTGACCGATGGCGCGATGGGAAGGATCCCGAACCGGCCGGGGATGTCCACTGAAGCGTTCCAGGGCTCGCCGCGGGTCGACAGAGCCGTCCCCTCGGTAAGCACCCAGCGCCCGAGGGGGTCATCCAGGTCGGTTCCGTCTAGGGAGTAGATGGCCATGGGTGGGTGACCTTTCTTACACGATGGCGGCTAGCCGCAGGCCCTCAGCGACCTCGTCGCGCGTCTTGCTGTCAGGCTTCGCCTGCGGATAGTGATTAGTTATGTTGATTGTAGCGCCTCCAAGGTTGCTCTTATGGAACGGCTCCGAGGCGGAGATCGAGCCGGAGGACGTCACCCTCCCGGTTGAGGCGCGGGCGGGGAGCGGGCGCACGTTCGCGCTCAGCCCGATCGTGGCGGGCTTGGCAATGTCCTCTGTCAGGCCGGCCAGCGACTTGCGGACGGTGCCGTACTGGCTCTCCAGGCCCTTGACGAAGCCCTTCATGATCAGCTCACCGGCGGGGGTGAGCAGGACCTTGTCGACAGGCTCAGGACCCTTCCAGGACGTCAGCTTGCTGGTCAAGTCTCCCAGCGTCGACTTCACCGAGCCGAACATGTTCTTGATGCCGTCGATCAGGCCGTTGATGATGTTCCTACCCGCGCTGATCAGCCAGGACCCCGCGTTGGAGAAGATGTTCTTGATGCTGTTGGGCAGGTTCCTCACAAAGTTGAGGGCGCGGTTCACTCCGTTGGAGATCGTGGACGTGAGGCTGTTCCAGGCCGCGGAAGCGTTGGCCTTGATCGTGTCCCACCCGTTGGAGATGAAGTTGCGGACGTTGTTGATCCATCCGGTGACCGTGCTCAGGATGCTCTTACAGACGTTGATGATCGCGGTCCAGATGTAGTTCCACGCCGCCGTGGCGATGCCTCCGAGCGTCGCACCGAACGCCTGGAAGGCGAACTTGATCGCGTTCCAGATGACGCTGGCAATCTGCTCGATGCCGGTCCACACCCGAGACCAGTCGCCGGAGATCAGCCCGAGGGCGATGTTGATGATGCCCTTGATCGTGTTGATCGCCCCGGAGACGACCGTCATGATCAGCTGCCAGGTCGCCACCATGTAGGGCGCCATGATCTGCATCGTGGCGCCGACCAGCTGAATCGCTGGAATGAGCGCCTCCGCGATCTGCTGGACGATCGGTACCAGCAGCGGGAGGATCTGCGACAGCATGTCCGCCACGATCGGACCAAGCACGGCAACGAGCTCGGCCAGAACCGGACCGAGAGCCTGGATCGTCGGCAGCAGCGCGGCCGCCAGCTGCTCGATGATCGGAGTGAGGATCGGCACCAGCTGCTGGATGATCGGGGCCAACTGCTCAACGAGGGCCGCGATCAGGGGAGCGATGGAGGCCAGTAGCTGCCCGCCGATAGTCGCAAGGGCTCCGAAGGCAGTACCAAGCGCAGGCATGGCCGGGGCAAGGGCCTGTACGGCCGTCAGCACGCCCTGGAAGAACGCCACCAGTCCGCCCTGGAAGGCCGGGTTCTGGAGCGCCGCCGAGATGCCGTTCAGCCCGACCTCGATGATCTGGCCGACCAGCGGAAGGATCGTGGACAGGGTGGGTGCCAGCGACACGAACGCCTGGCCGAGGGAGCCGACGCCCGAGAACGCGTGCGCGGCCGCCTCGCCCATCGCCGAGAAGATCGTCGTCAGAGTGCCCTGCCACAGCGGCCCGTTGACCGCCTTGTTGGCTCGGTCCAGGCCGTCGGCGATGGCGCTCAGAGGCGTGGAGCCCGCGGCCATGGCGGAGAAGACCCCGCCCAGGATTCCGGCCAGGTCGAAGACGATGTCCTTCAGGGTGCCGAAGGTCTTGGCGGCGGACTGGATGGCCTTGTCCATCTCGCCTGAGGCGGTCTTGGCCTGTACCCAGTTCTGGAACTTCAGGGCCACCTCGTTCGCCCACTCGGCGATCGAGGGGAGGTACTGCGCGCCGGTCTCGCCCAGCGTGAGGATGGCGTCGGTGAACGCCGCTGCTCCGACGCCTCCGATGTCCATGGCGGCGTTCAGATAGCCCAGGGACCGCTGGAAGCCCGGGAGGTGCGACTCAGCCACGTCGGCGACGGCGGCGGTCATGAGTCCCATGGAGGCGGACACGCTCGAGATGGCCGGGGTGAGCGCGTCCAGGCCGTTTACGATGAGGGAGCGTACAGCGCCCTCGGCCTCGCCCCAGAACGACGTGGAGATCGAGTCCTGGAGAGCGGTGAAGGAGGGGCCTAGGTCCTCCAGGACGGTCGAGGCGTTCTTCATGGCAACCACGAAGATGCCGATACCCGCGGCCGCCGCGCCCAGGATGCCGGGCATGGCGAGCAGGGCCGGGAGCGTGTGGGTGATGCCCACGCCGAACTGGGAGATCGTGCCGAGGCTGGCCCCGACGATAGAGGCGAGCCCGAGGACGGCCGTGCCCACGCTGGCCATCTTCACGGAGAAGGTGTCCAGGTTGGTGAAGATGTCCTTCAGGCTGTTCTTCAGATTGCTGAAGATGTTCCCACCGGCCAGGGCTTTGAGCTGAGTGGCCACTTTGGCCAGGGACGCCTTTGACAGCCGGACGCTGATGTCGATGTAGCGCGGCTTCTTGGTCAGCCGATTCAGGTCGAAGCGGGCCTTGCCGTCGTCAAGATCTGCGTTGACGGTCGCCTTCCCGTCGAGCTTGTTCAGCTCGTGCTTCAGCTTCCGCTTGGACGCCTCGGACAGGTGGGCGTGGGCCTCGATGTCGCCGCCGAGCTTCTTCAGCTCCTCCTGGACCTTCTTGCGCGAGGCCGGGTCGAGCTCGGCCTCGGCCTTGAGCTTCGCATCGAGCTTAGCGATCTGCTCCTTGATCTTGCGCTGAGCGGCCTTCTCAAGGGAGACATCGACCTTCAGGTCGGACTTGATGTTGGCGATCTTCTCCTTGAGCTCGGCGACGTCCTTGGCCTTGATGTCGACACGGGCGTCAATGTCCGCCTCGGTGGCCTCGATGGCCTTCAGAGCGTGCTTACGGGACACCTCGTCAATGTCGACGCGGGCCTTGATCGCGGCCTTCATCTCGTCGAGCTCGCGGCCCATCTTGGCCACCGCGTTGTCGTCCAGGACCGGCTTGACCGGGGTGCGCCACTCGGCCCGACGGAGCTTCTGCTTGATCTCCTCCAGATCGCGGGCGGAGATCCCGACGTCGGGGGAGGCCTTCGTGCGGGAGATGGCCGCCTCGATGCGGCGCAGGTCCTTCGGGTCGATCTTGGCGTTGACCTGGAGCACGAGGCCGTCAAGGGCGTCCTTGACGGAGTCGCGCATCTCGCGCGCCCACTTCTCAGCGGCGCGCTCGATCCGCTTGGTGATCTTCTTGAGGCTCTTCTCGATGCCCCGCTCAGCGTCGCCCTTGAAGTCGCGCGCGTCAGCGCCGACCTCTACGACGACCTCGCCGATCTTGTCTGCCACGGGCTACCTCCCCGCTCGTACGTCGAGCGGGCGGCATCGCGGCCCGACTCCTGTCTGAGGCCATGATACCGCCCGCATAGGCGTGTCCTATAGGTGCTGTCACATCCCGAGGGCTGACTTAAGGGACCCGAAGCCTGACGACTCGTTGCCCGAGTACCAGGGGCTGCGCGGATCGGTGACCTCGACGCCCTTGGGCGGGAGCCACATGTCTCTCTTCAGCTTCTCGGTAGCGCCCTCGTCCTCGGCGTTTCGGGTGAGGATCCACCACATGACGTGGCAGAACCGGTTCAGGGGCAGGGTCTCCAGGTCGATACCGTGCCCGAGGCAGAACCCGTCGATGTAGTCCCACTCCTCGTGGGCCGAGGCCAGAAGACGCTGAACTACGTAGGAGGGTTCTCCCCAGCCTCCTCCATGACGGCGGTGATGAGGTCGGTCAGGTCGGAGATGTCGAGGTCGTCGGAGGGGCTCTTCAGCCGCTTGATGACCCCGGCGCCGGTCTCCTTGCCGAAGAGGACGTGGCACCACTTCGACAGGCCCTCGATCAGCTTCTCAGCGTCATCGCCAGAGTCCTTGAGAGCCTGGGACAGGAAGATGGCGACGGCGGACTTGGGGGGACGGACCTTGTACTCGGTACCGACCAGATCAACAGTGATGGACTTCCGGGTCTTGCCGGGGATCGTGATATTAGCCATGAGGCGATTCTAATGGAAGTCAGAGGGCTTGATAAGCCGTACCGCGTCCCGGACGAAGTGCGCGCCCTTGATTCCCTTGACCCACTTGGCGAAGACGGTCTGGCTGGAGCCCTTCGGGGTGAAGACCATGCGCGACGCCTTGACCGGCCCGTGCGGACGCGTGCCCTTCTCCTGGTAGGCGGCGTACGGCGTACGCGCCCCGATCTCGAAGGTCGGGTTGAGCGGGTGCTTGCCGGGGACGCGTTCAATGGTGACGGAGTTCACCATACGGCCGGAGTTGATCCGACCCTTAGCGCGGATGTTGCGCTGGATGCGCCCCTGAGTGCGCTTGGACGCCTTCAGGGCTGCCTGTTTAGTGATCTGGGCCACCTTGTGCTCCTGGATGGGGCCCTTGAACCGTACTCTTACGTGAACCATCTCACATCCTGCCGTAGCCGGGAGCGCTCACGGGCAGTTGAGCCGGACCGTGAAGGTCCACTCACCGGCCACGCAGCCGCCGTCGGGCCCGGAGGCGTCCCACTCCATCGAGTCCGCGTTCGTGGACGACGTGAGGAACTTGCCCAGGTCGGCCATGTCCTGATGTAGCACAGCCGCGTCAGCGGTCAGGTCGAAGGGGCGCGGGCCTCGGCCGCGGTCGTCCACGACCTCGACGCAGCGCAGCGTCCCCAGAGCGTAGGTAGCGGCCCAGTAGCGCACCGAGCACGCCTCGCCGTCGGCGGCGCGTGGGCCGAAGACGGGGGAGACGGAGACGGTGCGGACGTAGAGGTGCCCGGCGCAGCACTCGTCCCAGGCCACCTCGGCGCCAGGGGCGACGTAGGCCTGCGAGACGGCGTTGGACAGCGCAGC
>ERZ773043.1367-NODE-1367-length-13729-cov-10.986471_pt1 | contig 13729 bp, 9 predicted proteins | sample MGYA00580636_ERZ773043 | MGnify/ENA primary metagenome ERZ773043 (study PRJEB29015, sample SAMEA2737992) | human oral metagenome | biome: human oral; feature: human-associated habitat; material: dental | place: China | collected 2065 ... | reverse complement strand
GGGCCGACAGGGTGGGTGTGGCGCCTTCGAGCACCTGTTTCATCAGGTAGATGCGGCCGCGCGGGCTGTCCTTTTCATCGCCGAGCAGCTGGTAGGTGGGACAGGTAGCCGTGCAGAAGCCGCAATGGACGCAGGCGCGCAGGATGCGTTCGGCCTCTTCCCCGGCAGGCGTGTCGAGAAAACGGGTGGCAAGGTGGGTTTCCATCAGACATCACTCCATCATGACGGGGACTGTGTGACCACGCGACACGTGTTCATCGGACAGCCCTGAGTGCGCAGGCATCGTCGGGGCCACACAACGGCGCGCGGAGGTGCTCATTGGACGGCCATGGGTACATGCCTCACAGCCCGGTGTACATCCGGCCCGGATTGATCAGGCCACGCGGGTCGAAGGCCTGCTTGAGACGCTGGTGAATCTGCAGGCTGACAGGATCCAGCGGATGAAAACGCTCCACGCCGGCATGTATTCGGGAAGGCTCGACAGCACCGCCCAGGGCGGCACCGGAACGGGAAGCGGCCCCTGCACACGCACCGGCAGCATGCTCCGGTCCTGCCCGAAACAGCGTGGCCGACCCGCGCTCGCGCGCAACCACGTGGCGCAGTGCCGCAGCAGCTCCGGGCCATGCATGGTCCCTGCCCCCGAAGCGGTACACCGGCCGGCCATTCTCCAGGGGTGGACGCCACCAGCGCAGCGCCCCGCCCCACTCGATCAGCTGTTCGCCCGACAGATCGAGCGGCGAGGTGGAGGAGGGAACCGACAGGCGCCAGAGCGGCGCTTCCTTCCGGGCCGGATCGGTAAAAAAGTCCAGATGCTGGTCACGCAGCGCACGCCAGAAGGCATCGGCCTCGCTGATGTCCACGACTTCGCCACCCAGCAGCCTGCACGCTGCATCGACGGCGCGCCGCGCCCCGCACAGGCGGACATGCAGCACGCCCCGGTACCAGCAGGTGGCCGCCAGCGGCAGGGGCTGGCCACCCCAGCGGTTGCAGGCAGCCAGTGCATCGGCTTCGGTCATCTCCAGACGCAGGGTTGCGTCGGCACGCGGCGCGGGCAGCACCTTCAGCGAAACTTCGGCAATCATGCCCAGCATGCCGAGCGATCCGCAGAGCAGACGCGACATGTCGTAGCCGGCCACGTTCTTCATCACTTCGCCACCAAAACGCATGACGCTGCCATCGGCCGCAAGCAGCACGGTCCCCAGCACGAAATCGCGCACGGCGCCCGCCGACAGGCGTCGCGGCCCCGACAGGCCAGTGGCCACCATGCCGCCCACGGTACGCCCCGGGGCGAAGTGCGGTGGGTCGAAGGGCAGGCACTGGCCCTGGTCAGCCAGCAGCGCCTCCAGCTCGGCCAGCGATGTACCGCAGCGTGCCGTCACGACCAGCTCTGAGGGATCGTACGAAACGACACCGGCATAACGGCGACAGTCCAGCATGACAGGGGCAGGTCGTGCGGTGTCTGTGGAGCCCTCCGGCCCCCTGTCGCCGCCATCCGGCATCATGCGGCCGTCCGGTACCGGCTGGCTGTCTGACACGGGGTAGCTGCCTGACACGGTGCGGCTGTCCGGCACGAAACCGGCAGGTGCGCCACCGGCAATCTCCTCGCCACGGAAGCGGTACGGATTGCCGTAGAACGCACAGGTGCCACCCCCCTGCAGCAGAATGGGATGGCCGCTTCGATAGGCGCAAACCAGCTGTTCACGCAGTTCGGCAAGGGCTGCATGGGAAGCACGTGCCTCACGGATTGCACCAGCCGCGGGGATGTCGCCCGCATTCGTGGACGCTTTTGCCGTACCGCTTTCCTTGCAGAAAGAAGGCATGATCATCGCTCCTTTCGAAACCGGACAGGGACGGCCGGAAACATGACATGGGTAACCGAAAACATGGCATGGATAGCCGGAAGCATGGCAGGAATAGCCGAAAACATGGCCGGGATAGATGGAAACAAGGGTATCTCCATGCTCAGAACCGCGGCAGTTCCGGAAACTTCAGCCGCCCCTGCTGCACGTGCATGCGTCCGTATTCGGCGCAGCGGTGCAGCGTGGGAATGGCCTTGCCGGGGTTGAGCAGCCCCGGGGGATCGAAGGCGCGCTTCAGGGCAAAGAAGGCCGCGCGTTCTGCCTCGGAAAACTGCACGCACATGGAGTTGATCTTTTCCACGCCCACGCCATGTTCGCCGGTGATGGTGCCGCCCAGCCCGACGCACAGTTCCAGAATTTCTGCGCCGAATTTCTCGGCCCGGTCCCATTCGCCCGGGATGCAGCTGTCGAACAGGATGAGCGGGTGCAGGTTGCCGTCGCCCGCGTGAAAGACGTTCATGCAGCGCAGGCCATATTTGCGTTCCATGCCGGCAATGGCCTGCAGCATGCGGCCCAGGGTGCGCCGGGGAATGGTGCCGTCCATGCAGTAATAGTCGGCAGAGATGCGACCCGCCGCCGGAAAGGCATTCTTGCGGCCGGACCAGAAACGCATGCGCTCGGCATCGGAGGTGGACACCTGCAGGCGGGTGGCCCCGGCCTTGCGCAGCACGGCTTCCATGGCCGCGATTTCTTCGGTGACCTCCGCTTCGGTGCCATCGGATTCGAGCAGCAGAATGGCGGCTGCATCCAGATCGTAGCCGGCGTTGACGAAGGGTTCGACGGCCCGTGTGGCCTGCTGGTCCATCATTTCCATGCCGGCCGGGATCAGCCCGGCAGCGATCACGTCGGCCACGGCATTGCCGGCGGTTTCCACGTCGTCAAAGGAGGCCATGATGACGCGTGCCTGCCGGGGCATGGGCAGCAGCCGGACCACCACCTCAGTCACGACCAGCAGCATGCCCTCGGAACCGATGGCCGCCCCGAGCAGGTCGAGCCCCGGGGCGTCCAGCGCCACGGCAGATGTCGTACAGGCCGGCCCGGACGGCGCCCCCGATACGTCACGAGGCCCCGGCGCGCCAGGTTCTCCTGACGCGGCCCCCGTTCCCGACACCCCCTGCATCCGTGACACGCCCTGCCCCCACGATACGCCCGGCGTTTCCGGTGCGCCAGGAGGTGCGGCCGCCGCCCGGCCCTCCGCCACAGCCGGATCCATCCCTGGCCCCAGCGTGATGGGGTCGCCATCCACGGTCAGCCCGCGCACGGCCAGCACGTTATGCACGGTCAGCCCGTACTTGAGGCAATGCACGCCACCGGAATTCTCGGCCACATTGCCGCCGATGGTGCAGGCGATCTGCGAGGAGGGATCGGGGGCGTAGAACAGGCCATGCGGCGCGGCCGCTTCGGAAATGGCCAGGTTGCGCACACCGGGCTGGACACGGGCGGTACGGCTGTACGGATCCACGTGCCCGATCCGGTTGAAGCGGGCCATCGACATCAGCACACCGCCGGCATGGGGCAAGGCACTGCCGGTGAGCCCCGTGCCAGCCCCGCGCGGCACCAATGGCACGTCCAGCGCACGGCAGAGGCGGATGATGGCCTGCACCTGCGCTTCGGCGTCGGGAATGACCACCACCAGGGGCAACTGGCGATAAGCACTCAGGCCGTCGCATTCGTAAGGACGCAGGTCTTCCTCGCGGTGCAGGACACTGCCCGCCGGCAGGATCTGCTGCAGGCGCTGGATGAGCTGACGCGCCTGCCCGGGCGGCAGCGGGCGGGCAATGTCCTGCCACGGCTGCTCACCCTCCTGAAGCCGTGGCAGGGCAAATGCCTGCGTCTCGGTCTCCGCCGGTTGCGGGTTGTCGCACAGGGGCGGCACACCGGCATGCACTACAGGCGGATGCAACCGGGCTGACGGGTGCGACCGGGCTGGCGGTTGCCCCGGCCGGGGCGATGACGGGCCGTTGTCCATACGGCATGGGTCTCCAGTGTCATGGCAGGTGCCCGTCCGTACGGTGCCGGCGGCGCCTGCTCTCCCTTTCACGGGCAGGGTCTTCGTTCATTCTAGAGCGTGTCCTGGGCTTGTTCACCCCCGTGCAGACCCGAAGTACGAGCCCCGGTGCACACGTCACCCGAACTGCGCCCGGTTTGACTTGCCGCCATACGTCAGCTAACTTTCTGGCAGTTCCGGGGTTTTGTCTGGAAACCCCGGGAGCCTCCGGAAAAGTTTGCAAGCACCCTGAACCCAGCATCGGGCCGAGCCAGAAGGCGTCGTTTGCCGGCAATGGCAGAACCATTGGCGGCAATGACAACGCGCTGGATCGTCCGGGCATGGGGACCAGAGTGCCTCCAAATCTTTACCACCGGGGCTTCCGGACATCAGGGTTTTCCCTGCAACACCCCATCGTCGCAGCAGGAGAGACCATCCAGCGTGGCGTGTTTCAGGCATGGATCGAACAGCTTCCATGCCCTGCAGACACGCCCCCGTGGTGGCGCCGAAGGGGCAGCATCCCCGCAAACTCTCAGGCAAAAGGACTGCTGCGGCGCGAACGCTCTGGAGAGAGAGCCAGGGCCGGTGCTGCATCGCACCGCCTCACGCATGCCGTCCGGGCGTCGCCCGGCCCGGGTCATGACATCCATGTCGTGGCCGCCGGAGGCAGCGTCAGGTGGCAGGCGGGCAGGTACGGCCCCGGGCTTCGCCGAAGGGTACGATCTCAGGCACAGATACAGAGGGGGCGGGTTTTTCCGGCAGGCACACAGTGCCGCCACGGGGCGATCCATGTGACCGTATCGTGGCGCGGTGCGACCAGTTCTGGCAGGCACCGGGCGATGGCGTGGTGCAGCCGGTTCTGGCCGATATCGGCCATGCCCATGTAAAGCTCTGTTAATCTGCGGGGTGGCGGCACGGCTGCCGCCCTTCCGATCCCTTCATTCCCTTTCTCTGGAGACATTGCCGTGGCACAAGTACCCAGCAATCTGAAGTACACCGAATCACACGAGTGGCTGCGCCCCGAGGCGGATGGCACCATCACCGTCGGCATCACCGAGCACGCACAGGCCGAACTGGGCGATCTCGTCTATGTGGAGCTGCCGGAAGCCGGCCGTCAGGTCGAGGCCCGCGAGGCGATCTGTGTGGTCGAGTCGACCAAGGCGGCATCGGACGTGTACGCCCCCATCGCCGGCGAGATCGTGGCCGGCAACGACGCGCTGGGCGAGGCCCCGCAGCTGGTCAACGAGCAGCCCTTCGAGGGCGGCTGGCTGTTCCGCATCAAGCCGGCCAATGCGGCCGATCTCGACAGCCTGCTGTCGGCCGAAGACTACGCAGAAGCAACGAAGGACTGAGGGGACACCATCATGGCGGATCGGAACGACTCGGGAACCCTGGCCGGGCTGCTGGCCCAGGGCAGCAATGAATTTGTGGCGCGTCACGTGGGCCCCGCGGGGGACGATGTGACGCAAATGCTGGCCACCGTGGGCGCCTCCTCGCTGGATGCGCTGGTGGCCGAAACGGTACCGGGCAGCATCCTGCTGGATCCGGGCAACAGGCCGGCCCTGTCGCTGGGCAAGGCGGCCACCGAGGCCGAAGCACTTGCCGAACTGCAGGCGCTGGCCGACCAGAATCAGGTCTGGCGCAGCTATCTGGGTGCCGGCTACCACAATACCTTCACCCCCGAGCCGATCCGCCGCAACGTGCTGGAAAACCCCGGCTGGTACACGGCCTACACGCCTTATCAGGCCGAGATCTCGCAGGGCCGGCTGGAAGCGCTGATGGTGTTCCAGCAGATGGTCATCGACCTGACCGGCATGGAGGTGGCCAACGCCTCGCTGCTGGATGAGGCAACGGCCGCCGCCGAAGCCATGACGATGCTGCGCCGGGCCAATACGGCCAACAGGGCCGCCGGCTATTTCGTGGAGGCCGGCACGCATCCGCAGGTCATCGAGGTCATTCGCACCCGCGCCCGCTGGCTGGACATTCCGGTCACCGTCGGCACGCTGGATGCGCTGGACCCGGCCACCGTCTATGGGGCCCACCTGCAGAACCCCGATACCGAAGGCTGCGTGCGCGACCTCTCCGACGACATCGCCCGCCTGCAGGCCGCCGGCGTGAAGGTCTGCGTGGGCACCGACCTGCTGGCATCGGTACTGCTCAAACCCGCCGGCGCCCAGGGCGCCGATGTGGTGATCGGCTCGGCCCAGCGCTTCGGCATTCCGCTGGGCTTTGGCGGGCCGCACGCCGCCTTCATGGCCACGCGGCAAAAACTCATCCGTTCCATGCCGGGCCGCATCATCGGCACCAGTGTGGACGCCGCCGGCCACACCGCCTACCGGATGGCGCTGCAGACACGCGAGCAGCACATCCGCCGCGACAAGGCCACCAGCAACATCTGCACGGCGCAGGCGCTGCTGGCCAACATGTCGGCCTTCTATGCCATCTACCACGGCCCCGAAGGACTGCGCCGCATTGCACAGCGCACACACGGGCTGGCGCGGCTGCTGGCCGCGGCAGTGGCCAAAGCGGGAGGCCATGCGGCAGCCGGAGCAGCCAGCACGGCTGCCGGCCGCCAGGAGGCTTCCGGCCCCGCGGGCGCAGCCTTCCCGCTGCCCCAGCACGGCGTGTACTTCGACACGCTGACCTGGCGGTTTGCCGACCGTGCCGCCGCCGATGCCGTGATTGCCCGCGCGCAAGCCCGCCAGATCAACCTGCGCCGGCTGGATGAGCAGCGCGTGCTGGTGGCGCTGGACGAAACGGTAACGCTGGACGACGTGGCCGACCTCGTGGAGGTGCTGACGGGCATCCCGCAGGACGGCAGCGCCGCATCCGGCAGCACCGGAACCAGTAACGCCAAAGCCGCCAGCAGTGCTACAGCCGGTGTCACCGAAGCCAGCAGCACCACAACGCCACGCGCAACCGGCGCGACGCTCCAGGCGCTGAAAGACCTGGCTGCCGGACAGGCTGCGGACAGCGACGTGCTGGCCGGCCTGCTGCGCACCGATACCGTGCTGACGCACGAGGTGTTCCACCGCTTCCACAGCGAAACGGAGTTCGTCCGCTACCTGAAGCGGCTGGAAAACCGCGACATCTCGCTGGTGCATTCGATGATCCCGCTGGGCTCGTGCACCATGAAGCTCAACGCCGCCGCCGAGATGGCGCCCATCACCTGGCCGGCCTTTGCCCATATCCACCCCTTCGCCCCCGCAAGCCAGACGCAGGGCTATGCCGCCATGCTGGCGCAGCTGGGCGGGTGGCTGGCCGACATCACCGGCTTTGCGGGCGTATCGTTCCAGCCCAACTCCGGTGCGCAGGGCGAATATGCGGGGCTTCAGGCCATTCACGAGTACCTGCTGGCACAGGGCCAGCCACAGCGCAAGGTGTGCCTGATTCCGGCCTCGGCCCACGGCACCAACCCGGCCTCGGCCCAGCTGGCCGGGCTGAAGATCGTGGTGGTGGCCTGCGACGACAGGGGCAACATCGACGTGGCCGACCTGGACGCGAAAATCGAGGCCCACCGCGACACGCTGGCCTGCCTGATGGTGACCTACCCGTCCACCCACGGCGTGTTCGAGGCCAGCATCCGCGACATCTGCAAGAAGGTGCATGCCGCCGGCGGCCAGGTGTACATGGACGGCGCCAACATGAACGCGCAGGCCGGCCTCACCAAGCCGGGTGAAATCGGCGCCGACGTCTGCCACCTCAACCTGCACAAGACCTTCTGCATCCCGCACGGCGGTGGCGGCCCGGGCATGGGGCCGATTGCCGTGGCCAAACATCTGGTGCCGTACCTGCCGGCCGCACCGTCACTGACGGCAGCTCCCGCAGGCGCTGGCTGCGCACCGGGCACGCAGGCGGGTAGCACCCGTTCGCAGACCGGAGCGTCCGGCCCGACCGCGGAACAGGGGCATACCCTGGCCGCCTCTTCCATCAAGGAAGGCACGCAACCCGGCACCGTCTCGGCCGCCGCCTTCGGCAGCGCCCTGATCACGCCCATTTCGTGGATGTACATCCGCATGATGGGCTCGGCCGGCATCCGCCAGGCCACGGTGATGGCCATCCTGAACGCCAACTACATCGTGCACCGCCTCAAGGGACACTACGAAGTGCTCTACACCGGCGAGCATGGCCGGGTGGCACACGAGTGCATTCTGGACCTGCGCCACTTCAAGGCCCAGTATGGCGTGAGCGCCGAAGACGTGGCCAAGCGGCTGATGGACTATGGTTTCCACGCCCCCACCCTCTCGTTCCCGGTGCCCGACACGCTGATGGTCGAGCCCACCGAATCGGAGAACAGGGCCGAGCTGGACCGCTTCTGCGACGCCATGATCGCCATCCGCCAGGAAATTGCCGACGTGGCCGCCGGCAAGTGGCCCGCCGACGACAACCCGCTCAAGAACGCCCCGCACACCGCCACCGAGGTGGCGGGCGAATGGAATCACCCGTACAGCCGCGAGCAGGCCGCCTTCCCGGTGCCCTGGCTGAAGGGGGGCAAGGTGTGGCCGACGGTCAAGCGCATCGACAACGCCGCCGGCGACCGCAACCCGGTGTGCACCTGCCCGCCGCTGTCGGACTATCAGTGAGCCGGAACATCACAAGGAGACCCATCATGGCAGATACCCTGAAACACGTGGCGCTGGATGCGCTGCACCGGGAGCTGGGCGCCCGCATGGGCGGCTTTGCCGGCTACGACATGCCCATCCAGTACAGCGGCCTGAAGGCCGAGCACCTGGCCACGCGTCAGTCGTGCGGCCTGTTCGATGTCTCGCACATGGGCCAGCTGCTGGTCACGCCGCGTGACGGCCAGATCGGCACACTGCACAGCCAGCTGGAAGCCTGCCTGCCGCTGGACTTTGCCGACTGGCCCGAGGGCCAGCAGCGCTATTCGCTGCTGCTGAACGAGCGGGGCGGCATCGAGGATGACCTGATGCTGGTCAACCTCGGCAGCGAGGTGCGCATCATCGTCAACGCCGGCAACCGCGAGCACGACTACCACCTGCTCACCACCCGTTGCCCGAAACTGTCGTTCGAGTGGATCGACGCCGCCCTGATCGCCCTGCAGGGGCCGCAGGCCGAGGCCGTGCTGAGCGCGCTGGATCCGCGGGCGGCCTCGCCGCGCTTCATGGAGTCCGTCTCGCTGGAGCTGCTGGGTGTGCCCTGCTTTGCCACGCGTTCGGGCTACACCGGTGAGGATGGTTACGAGATTTCCATCCCCACCGCCGAGGTCGAACAGGTGGTACGCCACCTGCTGGACGACGCCCGCGTCACGCCGGCCGGCCTGGGCGCGCGCGACACGCTGCGTCTGGAAGCCGGGCTGCCGCTGCATGGCAACGACATCGGCCCCGACACCACACCGGTGGAAGCCGTGCTGAACTTTGCCATTGCAAAGAGCCGTCGTGCCGACGGTACGAAGTTTGCCGGCTTCCCCGGCGCCGAGGTGATTCTGGGCCAGCTGGCCCACGGCGCCCCGCGCCGGCTGACGGCGCTGATGGCCGACAGCAATGTGCCGGTACGCGCACATTCGCCCATCGTGGATGCAGCCGGCGAGGTGATCGGCGAAGTCACGTCCGGCACGGTGTCGCCCACGCTGGGCAAGCCGATCATGCTGGCTTACCTGCCACCGGCGGTGTCGAAGGATGACAGCCCCCTCCACGCCCGGGTGCGGGACAGGCTGATTCCGCTGCAGCGGGTGAAGCTGCCATTTGTGGCGAAGCAGTACAAGCGGTGAGCCAGAGGCGGCCCCGGCAGACCAGCGACCTTTGGGAAAGGCTCCCGGCCCCGGTGTATGTCAAGTTAGTTGTCCGATGAATCATGCAGCCACCTGTCCGTTATCGCACGGATTGGTGGCCGCCTGAGCCACGCTTTCACGGGCCGGTTTTTTCTGGTCCCGAGGAACGCGGGCAAGCTCCTCCAAACTACCCGCCCCAAGGCTTTTCGCGGGGACGAATGGGTTCATGACACGCGCTACACCCCATGCTTTCCATCCGCAGGCGCGAACCGCTGATACAGGAGCAGCCCGACAATCATCAGATTAGACAGGAAAACATTGAGCAGGTACACATAATTGGCCCCTGTTTCGTCACTGAAATGAATGACTGCGAGGCCAGATCCCAGAAGTCCCATTCCCCAGGTCAGCAGGGCCTCGGACATCGGGTGCCGCAACGTTTTCAAAAAAATGAAGAACGTGCCAGCCACCTCGGCAATGAGATTCACGTAGATGGCCACGGAAGCATCCCCCGAAGCGAACCAGGCCACCCCACTGAAGGCTACCATCCACAAGACGAAGATCTCCATACGGGAGGGCATGAACGCGCCCCCCTGCCGCACCCCTGCGACAATGATGAAAATCTGGCACAACAGCCCCATTCCACAGGAAACGAGAATACTGATCGACCCCATGAAAAGCGACGCCACAAGCGTGACGAAGAGCGACAGCGCAAAGCACAGCCAACCCGACACGGAAGGCCGGGTACGGCCCCGGAACATGCTAATGAAATAGGGGATGTATTGCGCGAAACCCAGAAAGATGATTACCTCTTTCATTTTGATGCAACCACCACCAAAGCATGAGAGAACTGCTGAATAAAAACTGGTAGCCTCCTTTCCATTTTCATAAACTCAACATAATCATCGCTCTTCTTCTCCCCAATATAACCCGCTATCAAATTAAGCCCACTGACGCCAACATCCTTGAATGCACCAAACTCCCTCATTACAGAAGGCACACTCCAGAACACCGCAAAAGCACCATCCGCCCCCTAGAATTCCTTACTTTATAAATACCAGAACCCCTCATGAAACTCATTCTCAATATTCTGCTTATCGAATATCTACTATAAAGCATAACAATCAACACTCCACCCCTCCTAAGAACTCTATAAAAACCACGTATCGCATTCTTATAATCGACAACATGAGATAGCGCACCATTTAGGGATACTAAACAATCAAAACTCTCATCATAAAATTGACTCAAATCTGATATATCCCCCAACACAAAAGACTCCCCGGGGAAATTTCTTTCCGCAACGTCAAGCATTCCTCTTGAAATATCAATCCCGACATACTGGCAATCCACATCATAAAGTAATTTTCTCGCAAGTCCAGTACCACACCCACAATCAAGCACCGACGCCCCTGGCTGGACATGTAATTCCAGAAGCTCTTTTATGAGCATGTCTTCCGCAAGACTCAACTCATCCTTATACAAGTCATCGTAGCCAAACGAAATTCGGTCATAGTAAGACTTCGACGAGTTTTGTGTGTTGTTTTTCATGGCAAAAGCAAACGAAACACGACGAAGCAAACGATACACTGGCAAACATTTTGTTTCAATAGGTATTTTCCCTTAGAGCAAATTATTTTCCGAGTATTAAGCCATTAAATGGCTTGATCACACATCTAAGAATCAAAATTCAGCCTGATTACCCATTCCTCAATGCAGGTTTGCCGTAAGAGAGGAGATTCAATCCTTCGGCACCAGTCCTCGTCGAACGCTTCAAACGTTTAGCCGTCGCATAGTATTGGGCATTGAACTGTCCACACGAGCCGCATGGGCACCACCACCCCCATCCCAATGCGTAAACATTTGCCGTTTGTTGCGCAATCACAACACCCGCACCTCCTGACCCATCATCCCGCACCTTTTGACCTCATGGCACGATACGCCGCGCCCGGCTCCGCGCATACTTGACGGAATGGCAGCCAACTTCTGGCTGCCTGCCGCCGGTACCCAGACGTCCCATGAGCAATACCTCCGCCGCATCCCCCGCCTCCCCTTCGATGCCCCAGGGCGACACCGCAGGCATCAACAGCACTGACACGGGCGTCCCTGGCAACCCGAGCGCAACAGACAACACGAGCCCCCCGGACAACGCGGGCGCCGCAGACACAGCCCCCACCAGCTGGCCCGCCGTCATCGCCCTGGCCCTGGCCGCCTTCATCTTCAACACCACCGAATTCGCACCGGTGGGGCTGCTGTCGATGATCGGCGAGAGCTTTGCCATGCGCACCGAGGACGTGGGGCTGATGCTGACCATCTATGCGTGGGTGGTGGCCGTCGGCTCCCTGCCCCTGATGCTGGCGGTACGCGCGGCCGAGCGCAGGCGGCTGCTGATGATCCTGTTTCTGGTCTTCGTGGTCAGCCATGCCGTCACGGCCGTGGCCAACAGCTTCTGGCTGCTGATGGCGGGCCGGCTGGGCATTGCCTGCGCGCATGCGATTTTCTGGTCGATCACACCATCGCTGGCCGTGCGGATGGTGCCCCCCCGCAAGGCCAGCCAGGCGCTGGGGCTGGTGGCCACCGGCTCGTCGCTGGCCATGGTGCTGGGCATTCCGCTGGGCCGGGTGGTGGGCGAGCTGCTGGGCTGGCGGATCACTTTCGGGCTGACCGGTGCAGTGGCGCTGGTCATCATGCTGGTGCTGATGCGGCTGCTGCCGAAGCTGCCCAGCCAGAACAGCGGTTCACTGTCCAGCCTGCCACTGCTGCTGAAACGGCCGGCGCTGCTGAGCGTGTATGGGCTGGTGATCGTGGGCGTGACGGCGCACTTCACGCTCTACAGCTATCTGGAACCCTTTGCGCAGCACGTGGCGGGGTTGCAGGGTCAGGCCATCACCCTGGTGCTGCTCGTGTTTGGTGGCTCCGGGCTGATCGGCAGCGTGCTGTTCGGGCTGCTGGGTACGCGCATGCCGGGCACGCTGCTGCTCACGGCGCTGGCGGTGATGAGTGTATGCCTGCTGATGCTGCCGGGCGTGGCCACGCACGAAAGCTGGCTGCTGACGCTGCTGGTGCTGTGGGGCGCGATGATGATGTGCTTCGGCCTGTCGATGCAGGCCCGCGTGCTGGGGCTGGCGTCGGATGCCACCGATGTGGCCACGGCGCTGTATTCGGGCCTCTTCAATCTGGGCATCGGCGCCGGCGCGCTGCTGGGCAACCAGGTGAGCCTGCACTGGGGCCTGCCGCAGCTGGGCCATGTGGCCGGGTGGCTGTCAGTGGCTACGCTGGCAGGGACGGTGCTGGCGCTGGTTAAGTTTCGCGGGGTGTTTCTGCGCGGGCCGGGAGGCGGGGTGGTGGCGGGGCATTGAGAGGACCACGCAGGAACCTTGTAGTAACACCTGCTCCGGCGACACGGCAAGCAGGTTGCACAACAGCACACTTGAGATCCTCGCCCGGAGGACGTAACCTTACCGGAGCCACCTCAAAGCCCCAGGAAGCAAGGAGCCAGCCATGCCCACATCCATCAACCTGACGCCAGAAATCGAGCAGCGCCTCGATTTTCTTGCGTCCCTCACGGGACAATCCAGGGCCTACTACCTGCAAAAAGCCATTGAGCAGGGGCTTGAGGACATGGAAGATTATTACCGGGCGGAAGCCGTGATGGCGCGCGTTCGCCGTGGTGAAGAAAAGATCTACTCGGCAGCAGAAGTGAGACAGGATCTTGGCCTGGACGATTGACTATACCGCCGAGGCTCGGTCACAACTGAAGAAACTTGACCGTCAGGTCGCGCGGCGCATCGTTGATTTCATGGATACGCGTATCGCGCCGCAAAATGATCCCAGAACGTCAGGAAAGGCCCTGACAGGACCTCTGGGAGACTACTGGCGTTACCGTGTTGGCGATTACCGAATCATCTGCAACATTCAGAACAATGTGTTGCGCATTCTGGTCGTTGAGCTGGGCAACCGCAAGGATGTGTACCGCCGATAGTGTGCCCCTTTCCCAAGGCCCTCGCTCAGGCCGCCAGCGCCTGCTGCACGCTGGCCAGCAGTGCCACGCACTCCCACAGCAGCCGCGCCGAGAAGATGATCAGCAGCCCCCCCATCGCCCATTCGATCCAGCAGGACGCGCGCAGGAAGTGCCCGCGTACCCGGGCTGACGAGAAC
>ERZ773043.1366-NODE-1366-length-13730-cov-14.231883_pt1 | contig 13730 bp, 16 predicted proteins | sample MGYA00580636_ERZ773043 | MGnify/ENA primary metagenome ERZ773043 (study PRJEB29015, sample SAMEA2737992) | human oral metagenome | biome: human oral; feature: human-associated habitat; material: dental | place: China | collected 2065 ... | reverse complement strand
ATCCCTTCACTCTGTTTGTAATTTCCGTTAAAATACTTCACTTTTTCTCCATAAGACTTTAATTTCTGATTTCTTAAAAATTCAGCAAAACTGCCTTTTTCTACCGCTACTCTTTTGTATCCTTGCGGAACACCGTATCTTGCTTGCAGTGTCATTTCATTTGGATTTATTAATTTTTCAGATTTCATATTACTTTCTGAATTTATTTCTTTAGAATTATTTTTCACTTCATTACTACAAGCAAATTGAAAAACTGCCAATAAACTTATTCCAGCAAATAATTTCCATGATTTTTTTCTTGTAAAAAAAAGCATTGTTAGATACTCCTCTTAAAATATTTTAAATAATTATTTATTATTATTTGGATTCCCTCTGTAGCCCTTTAGCAATTCATCGTTTTCCATAATAAATGGCTTCGCAGTCTGTTGTCCCCATGCAGTATCGTATTTGTTCATAAGATAATCATTCAGCTCTGTTCGATTATTAAATTTTAATACTTGGTAAGGCTGTTGAAATGCCAATTTTTCAATAAACATAAGTTTTCCATTGCTTTCTGGGATGAGAACTCCAACATGTCCAATAAATAAAATATTTTCTTCAGGTTCATCATTAAAATGAAAAAACACAGAAATCATTGATATTTTACTATTTTTATCAAATGTAACTCCTCGCTCTTTCCACGCATTTTTCACATTTTCAACGTGAATATTTACATCTTTAGTAGCCTTTGTCGGAATTTCTGAAAATAAATTTACAAATCTATCCTTTTCATTTTGTGAAAATAATTCAAATGGTACATTTTTCAGTGACTCCATATCCATAAAAAGCATTTCTCCTGTCTTTACAACTGGTTTTTCTACTTTTACGTAATCTTTCATAAATGTAAATGCTGTTATCCGGCAATTAAAGCCTGGAAAATTCTTATTTTTTTTATCCCAGATTTGCTGGATAGCCACTTCATCATAAGTTGGATTTATATTTTCAGAATTAACAAAGCCTTCTTTTATAAGCCCTTTATTTTGAGTTGCTTCGTTATAGTAATTTACACTTTTGAAAAAAAGATTTATGTTGCTGGAATTGACTCCAGCATTTTCTAAATTTTTCTGAACCTCTTCCTTCACAGTTTTATCTGCTAAATTTGAATAATTTATACTTTTTAAGTACTCTTTTTCTGAAGTTCCTGTAACTTTTCCACTTTCAGTGGTATTCTGCTTTTTTAAATCATTAGCCTTACTTTCACTTTTTTTGGAACATCCTGCTGTCAATATTATTGTTAATGCTAAAATTAATAGTAACTTTCTATTTCTCATTGTATTCACCATTCTATTAAATATTTTTCTTTCTAAAAATTCCTTTACGATTTACTGCTCACATTAAAACTTTTGCTGTTTGTAAAATAGTTAGCTTTATCTTCTGAAATTGATATTTTTAAATTTTCAAGATTTTTCTGTGCAGATTCCTTATTGGAATTTTTATCTTCAGCAAGTTCCAAATAAAGATATTTTCCATTCTTTGCTTCTACATTATCATCTATCTTGTCACTTGTATATATTTTTGAAACTTCCCTATTTATCCTAGTTTCAGTCGTGTTGATTATTGGCTCGTCTATTTCATCGCCTGCGCTGTTTTTTGAAATGCTCTTTTGAGTTACAGTAACTGCATTTTTTGATAATTTTGAATTTTTTATTGTTTTATCAAATTCGATAATTACAGCCTTAACTTTTTTTCTTGAACCTTGCTGTTCAGTTACTGCTGTTACATTTTTCACATTATCTACACTCAGATTCTCTTTATCTGCAATTTTTATATCAATATGATTGTCGTTACTTTCTGTTAAAATTACAAGTCCAACTAACATGATTAGAGCTCCAAGTATTATATTCCCTATTTTTCTCATAGTTAATCATCCTCCTTTAATTTCATAACTATTTCTTATTATTTTTGCAGAATAACCACTTCCACTACTATATTATACTCCACAATATTGTCAAACTTTTGTTTTTTTCCTTAAAAAATTCTGTAATTTTTTCTTTAATTTTAATTTCAGTAAGTCACGTTCTATGTCTAGCCCCTATTAATACTATATAAAAGTAAATATTTCCTAATTCCTTTTGTTGAGTTTTAGATAAAATAGTGTAATTTTCTTTTGGAATAGCTAAATTTCTATTCGCTATCTAAAATATTCTAAAATTTTGCTATCTTAAAAAAATTCAATATATTTAAGAAAATAGAATCTTTAAAAATATGACATTGTAATCATCCTTTCTTTTATTGCAAATCCAACTCTTTAGTCAGTTCATAAATCTCTCTTTGTAATGCAACTTCTAATTCATTTTCATCTATATTTTCCTCTATAAATTCTTCTTGTTCAGCAAATTTTTCACTTGTATAATCCATATCTCTATACGGATTATTTTTGAAGTATTGATAAATCTGATTTAAATTTTTTACTTCAGTTTTTACTTCACCAGGTTTATAATTTTTTATATTCATTATATATGGATGTTTAGTTTTTTCAACTTTTATAACAATATAATGTGAAAAATCTCTTCCAAAATCATCATAATTTCTTTCAATATCTGGTATGTTAAAATAATCTAGCCCAAGATTTATTAATACTCTCGTTTCTTCAATTGCATCATAAACCAATAACATTTTTTTTATCTTATTTATCCTTTCTCGTATTTTATAATCTTTTAATGTTATCGAATTTATCTTATTAAATTTGGGATAATTTTCCTTAAAATCAACATCGCCATATGATATTGCTTTAAAAGTTGACAGATTAATATTTATTTTTTTTATAGCATCCACTTTTAATCTTTCAGGTTCGTATTCATCTTCTGATTCAAATTCATAATATTTAGGTATAAATATAAATCCCATACATATATAATCAGTATTTTTATGTGTTAAACAATAGCCTTTCAGTCTTTGAATTTCAAGTCCCGATTTTATTTCTTGATCAATAACTGGATGGTAGTTATAAAACACTGTAGTGCGTAATGTCTCTCTAGTTTCAGAAAAAGTTAATATTTGAAATATTATCAAATATAGTATAATTTTTATAATTCTCATATTACCTCACCTTCTCATTATATATTGCACGTTTTGGAAAATCATTTTTCCTTCCTCAATCTTCTTATTGCCATTTAAATCTAAAAAATTAATGTAAAATATTTTTTACCTGACTTTCCTTTTATATTTTTTTCATCAGCAATCTAAAGATTACTCCAAATTTAGATTGCCTTTAAGCATATCAAACGACTATTTAAAATCTGTTTTAAATAAAAAAGTTTTTGTTCCCAAATATAAAAATAAGCTATCACTAGCCTATTCTTATATCCTCTAATTTGCTTTGTTTTCAATCATTTTCTCAACTAAATTTCTCGCATGGTCTCCGATTCTTGTGAAGTGTGACACAACATCTATGTAGTAAAGTCCTGCTTTTACATCGCATTCCTGTTTACTTACACGGCTTATATGCGCTTTTCTCACTTCTTTTTCCTTTGTGTAAAGTTTGTTGTGCAAGTCTACTACTGCGAAGGCTTTTTCTGTATCATTATTTCTTAATGCCTCTTCAGCCGTTTCAATAATTTGTTTTGAAATTAGGAATAATTTTTGTATTTCCTCATGGGCTGTATCTGTAAATACCAATTTTTTCTTAATTTCATATCTGGTATCTCTTACGATTCCAGCTGCATGATCCCCTATACGTTCTACATCACGGCACATATCAAGATACATGCTGATTTCTTCCCCATCTTTTTCAGTTATATGTTCCTGTGATAATGAAGTCAAATATTTTGTAATTTCCTGATCAATGTTATTTATTGCTTCCTCTGTTTTGTCAACTCTTTCTGCAGTTTTCTCGTTATGATCATGAAAAAATTCAACTGATCTTTCCAAACTTTTTAATGCAATTGAAATCATAGAAAGCATTTCCTGTTTTACTTGACCCAATGCGATTGAAGGGGTGTATATTAATGCAGCATCCAGATATCTTGGTTTATGTTCAACTTTGTCCTCTTCTTTTTCTCTGATTAATTTTACAACAATGTATTCCAGCACTCCAATAAACGGAAACAGCAAAATTGTTGTCATAACGTTAAATGATCCGTGTGCAAACGCTATTGTTACTTTTGGATTCAAATGAAAAAACTGAGCCATTTTTTCCACAAACATTGAAAATGGCGATAAGAAAATCATAAAAATAACTGTTCCTATAACATTGAACATTGTGTGAGACAAAGCAAGCCTTTTTGCCGAAGTATTTGCTCCAATTACTGCAATTATCGCTGTTATAGTTGTTCCGATGTTATCTCCAAAAAGCACAGGCAATGCCGCTTTTAACGATATAAGGTTTTCCTGATACACGTTTTGTAAAATACTGATTGTAGCACTTGAAGCCTGAACCAGCACTGTAATCATTGTACCGATAAATACTCCTAAAACTGGACTATTGCTTAATTTTATTGTTAATTCTGTAAATGCTGGTAAATGTTTAAGCGGCTCCATTGCACCTGACATTAATGTCAATGCAAAAAATATTCCCCCAAAACCAAATAAAATCCTACCTAAATTATTTATGAAATTATGTTTTACGAAAAATAGGCACGCCGCTCCTAAAAACAGTATTGGCAATGCATAATGCGTAATGTTAAATCCAATTATGAAAGTTGTGATCGTTGTACCGATATTTGCTCCCATAATGATTCCTATTGCCTGTCTTAAAGTTAAAAGCCCTGCTCCAACTAAACCTATAGTAATAACTGATGTTCCTGAACTCGACTGTATCAAAGCCGTTACAAAAATTCCAACTAGAACTCCTAAAAACGGTGAAGTTGTATATTTATCCAAAATATATCGAAGCCTATCTCCAGCTGCCATTTGCAGCCCGTCCCCCATATACTTTATACAAAATAGGAATAATCCCAGTCCTCCCAGGAATCCAAATGCCATCTGCTGATAATTAATTGCACTAGCCGCTGCTCCGTTCATCAAACCAATCCTCTCTTATTTTTTATTTTTTGATTGTGATTTCTTATTAAAGTTCAAATTTTAGATAAATTCTCCCTTTGTTATATTTATATCATATTTTCTTTAAATTTTCTATTATTTTTCCACAAAAAATTGTAATTTTTTTTTCTAAGAATGCTAATTATTTTTCAAGTTTTTAAAATTATTATCTGTCTGTATGTAATACTATTTTCAGTTTAAATAACAGAAATAAAAAAATACTCAAAATAATAATTAACGCTATTAAATCTGAGTATTTTATATTTTATATTATTTTTTCACAATAAAAAGTTTATCATCATTACTGTATTCCACCAGGAAAATATCATTAATATCTAAAACATTGTACTTTGCCAGTTCTTCCTTAAGCCATTCATCATTTTTTCCAATATGCACTAAGTTATCTTCTATTATTTTACCTTCGGAAACTAATAAATTTGAATATTTTTCATCATTTTTTTGTATAACAATTAGCTGTCCGTTTGATTCCATGAAAGCATCTTCAATATCAGATATTTGAAAAATTCCTTTTGTTCTTAACTTTGTATAAAAATCAGGGATAGAAAGAGTTGCCTGAGCAAAATTTTCTGTTAGCATTTTTCCACCTTTTATTAAGTATACAATTTGTCCGTCTATCATTTTTTTTACATTTTTGTTTGAATTTTTTAGAAAATCTATTGTTGTCATTAACAGTCCCCATATTAACAGTACTATTAAAAACTGAACTATTGTTATGCTCGGATTGTAAATTACACCACCAATAATTCCCCCAAGAACATAGTTACCTATCTGATCTTCTGTTGAAGTTGGTGCCAGCTGGCTTCGTCCGTTTAAATTCATAAATACTACTAAAGCAATAAATCCAATTGTAAGTTTTATCGCCACAGGAATTATAAAATCCAAATTACATCATCTCACTTTCTTTATTATCTTTCCTTATTAAAAACAAGAAGTTTCATTATTCTTTAAATGTTTTTATTTCATCTACGTAAGGAACTGTCATTTGTTCAACCAGAATATTATTGTCTACCCAATGAATCTGATAAAACTTATCCCTTATTTTATAAACTGTATGTTCTGTTATTTCAGGAGTATTTACAAAAATCTCATTTTCTCCAACTTTAAATTTTTCAGCTAATTTTTTGATAACGCTTGCCGAATTTTTATAAACTTTTTCACGATTATTATTAGCTCTGTAATTTTCAAAATGATACAATCCAAACAAGAAAATAAACATTAAACCAAGCATGCTAAGCTGCTTATCTCTTAAAGAAATACTCCCTTTAAACCATTTCCAGAATGCAAATAATACAAATGCAATTACAAAAATAATCATAATAAGAAAAAACTTGTCAATTACAAGCTTTTTATTCTCTAAATAAATAAAATTATAAAATTCCATATTTTTAGCATTATCTCCTTTCTAAAATTTTAAAATGATAGTTATTATATCACTTTTTCCATACAAAATAAAGAGTTTTACAAAAAAATAATTTAAAATTCTAAATATACTTCAAAATTTTGTTCTTAAATATTCAAATTAATAATTTTTATTTAAAGTTTATCAAAATGCTAATTTGAATACTTTAGGATTAGGTTTTTTATTTTAAAAAATAAATTGGAAAAAAATAGCAAATTTGCTATAATATAAAAGGTAAAAAAAATTGGACAAAATGGAGAGAAAATTAAATTGAAACAGGAAATAAATTTTGATAAAAAAGGAAAAATGAATATTTTAGCACCAGCTGGAAATTATGAAAAACTAGTTTCCGCTGTGAAAGCTGGAGCTAATGAAGTATTTTTTGGTCTGAAAGGATTTGGAGCTAGAAGAAATAATGAGAATCTCGCAATGCAAGAAGTATTCGATGGGATTGATTATGCTCATTCACGTGGAGTTAAGACACTTATGACTTTAAATACGATTTTGAAAGATAGTGAGATTAACAGCATGTATAACAACATTAAAAGAGTTTATGAGCATGGGATTGACGCTGTTATTGTGCAGGATTTGGGATTTGTGAAATTTTTGAAGGAAAATTTTCCAGATTTAAAAATTCATGGAAGTACTCAGATGACTGTGGCAAATCATGTAGAAGCCAATAAATTAAAGGAACTAGGACTTACTCGTGTCTGTCTTGCAAGAGAACTTTCATTCGAAGAAATAAAAAGTATCCGTGAAAAAACTGATATTGAGCTGGAAATCTTTGTATCAGGTTCACTTTGTATTTCTTATTCTGGGAATTGCTACATAAGCAGCTTTATTGGAGGAAGAAGCGGAAACCGTGGACTTTGTGCCTATTCCTGCCGTAAAAAGTTTACAGATGAAAATGGAGAAAGTGCTTATTTTTTAAGCCCGAATGATCAGTTATTGCAGAAAAAGGAAATCAATATGTTAAAAAATATTGGAATTGATGCGATAAAGGTTGAGGGACGTAAAAAATCGAGCGAGTACGTTTTCGAGACTGTAAGCTACTATGACAATATTTTAAAAGGCACTCCACGTCCGACGGAAAGTTATAAGTTGTTTAACCGTGGCTATTCAAAAGGGTATTTTTATTTGGATAACAAACTTATGAACTTTAAATATTCTTCAAATTTTGGATATTTTCTTGGAGCAAGAATTGGTGAATCAAATAACTTTAAAATTGATGATGAGCTTATTTTAGGAGATGGCGTTCAATTTGTAGATGAGAATTTTGAGCAGATTGGCGGAGAATATGTAAATAAAATTCGGATTATTGAAGCTGGAAAAAATGAAAATTCTGAAAAGAAAAATAAAAAGCAAAATAGTCACAATGAGAAAGAAAAAGTTCAAAAGGCTAGTAGATTTGATATTGTTTCAATCGGAAAATTACCAAAAGGAACAAAATATATTTACAAAAATTATTCTAAAGAAATTAACGACAGAATTATCCATAATATAAAAGTTTCTAAAAGGTATGCCGCTGTTAATGCGACATTACTTGCAAAAAAAGGGCAAGAAATCGAACTTACGCTGGAAATTGAAAATTTGAAAAATGAGATAATTTCTGTGACAAAGAAAGGGAATCTTATTGAACAAGATGCCAAAAAATTGATTACAAAAGAGCAAATCGCAGAGAAAATTGGCGAACTTGGAGATACGACTTTTGAACTTGGTAAAATTCAGATTAATTATGATGGAACTTCGTTCATTCCTTTTAGTGAACTAAAAAACCTCAAAAGAGAATGCGTTTCAGAACTTTTGGAAAAATTGCTTGACTCTTACAAAAGAACTGCTATTGAGCGAAAAAAATATAATTTTGAACCGATTAATCTGGAAAATGAAAAATCTAAAGATAATAAAAAACCTGTTATTTCAGCACTTGTTACAAATGATAAGCAGGAAAACGCCTGCCGTGAAATGGGAATAACAAAAATTTACCGAAAACAGTTTGACGTTGCAAAGGAAAAGAATTTGTCAAAAACAGATAAGATAAAAACAGGTACAAACCTAGTTTCCAATCTTTATCAGGCAATTATGGGAGAAAAAACTGGAGTAAAAGGACAAACGCTAGACTGGAACTTAAATGTTTTCAATAATCATACAATCGAGATGTTTTCTACTTTCAAAAATCTTGAAACAGTATTTTTATCGCCAGAATTAAGTTATCGACAATTAAAAAACATAAAATCTGACAAACTGAAAAAAGGGCTTGTGATTTACGGTTACCTAAAAGGAATGTATATCGAACATAAAATTTTTGATAAGGAATACAAGGAGCTGGAAGGCGAATTTTATGACAAGTACAAAATTGTAAAAAATGAACTTGATAATATTGAACTCTATCTAGACAAGCCAATGAATCTGATACCAAGGCTGGATGATATTTATGAACTGAATTTAGATGAATTGAGACTAGATTTCACATTTGAAACAGCAACGGAAGTGAAAAAAATTATTAAAAGCATTGATACAAAAAGTGGCAAATATACTCCTTATGCCTTTGAGCAGGGAGTCTTATAAAAAAATTTAAAATTTAGTTTTACTATGTTATTATAACTATAAGGAGGAAACTTGGAAACAAAAAATCAGAAGTATCTGGAAAAATTATATTTACTTTTAGGTGCTTCAATTTTTATACATTATGCTTTAGTTATCTTATTTAGCATTCTAATATTAATAAATATATTTATAACTGGAGAATATAAAAAAATATTTAAGGACAAGTCGCTCATTACCGTGGGAATTGTTTTGGGATTTTCACTTATAACTTCCGCCTTTTATAAAAATATTTTAGGTCTAATGGCAATTCCCATATTTTTATGTATTGTAGTTGGGCGTTATTATACGTTAATTGTTGATGTAGAATTTAAAAAAAATAATTTGGAATGGATGGCAAAATTTTCGGGAATTTCACTTTTAGTGGGAATGGGAGAATTTTTATTCACACATAACAGAATCGGATATTTTGCATACTTTAATCCAAATTATTTAGGAAGCATTATGATGATGTCTGCAATCATAAATTTATATTTTACATTTGAAAAAAAATCAAAAATTAATTTTGCTGTATTTTTAATGAATATTCTGACAATACTGCTTACTGGATCAAGATCTTCACTAATTGCAGTTGTTTTAGGAATATTTACATTATTTTTCTACTTTTTACGAAGAAGATATTTTGCTGGATGTATTTTAATTCTTTTATCGTATATTTTGGGAGTAGTTTCAGGCGTTTTCCCATTCTTGCGTGAAAGTACGTTAATAGAATATTTCTGGCTAAGAGTCGAAATTATTGATATGGCGTTTAGAATTTTTAAAAAAACCAATATCCTATATGGACACGGAAACTTTTTTTACTACAAATTTACCAATTATGTGTATCCACATTCACATAATGCACTTGTAGAACTGCTTTTAAGTTACGGACTAATTGGAACAATAGCATTATTTGCTGTATTTTTACGCTACTTATATGATATTTTGAGAAATGACAGAAATAATGTGTTAAAAATTGCTCTAATTGCTGGAATTGTAATACATAATTTTACCGATTTTGCAATTTTCTGGATACAAACTGTACTGCTGTTTATTATGGCTTTAGCCTATAAGGAGCAAAATGAACAGATACGTGGCTACAGGCAGAAACGAAATAAATAAACAAAAAACTGAAAGGAATACCAAAATGAGAGATAACATATATGTGGGGCTTGTCCACTACCCTGTTTACAACAGAAATAACGATGTTGTGGCAACTTCTGTCACAAACTTTGATATACACGATATTTCTAGGACTTGCAGAACTTACGATATAAAAAAATATTTCATTATAACTCCAGTTGATGCTCAGAAAGAGCTGACTGGCAGAATTATCGGCTACTGGACTGAAGGAAATGGGATAGAATTTAACAAAAATAGAAACGAAGCCTTTGAAAATACAGAACTTGAAGATTCTGTCCAAAGTGCTATAGAAACAATTGAAAAAATTGAAGGAAAAAAACCAAAAATTATTACAACTTCAGCAAAAATTTTTCCAAATACTGTTGGATATGCTGATTTAGGCAAGGAAATCGTGGAAGATAATACTCCGTATTTAATTTTATTTGGAACAGGATGGGGACTTACAAATGAAATTATGGATTTATCCTATAAAATTCTGGAGCCAATCCGCGGGAATACCAGATATAATCATTTGTGTGTCAGAAGTGCTGTTTCAATAATTTTAGACAGATTACTGGGAGAAAACTAAAAATATAACCATAATATGAAAGGACATAAATAAAAAATGAAAGAAAATAATCATAACTTAGTAGGAATCGTGGTAGTTAGCCACAGTAACACACTTGCACAAGAAATTATTAATTTTGTAAAAGTGTTTAAGCAGGAAGAATTTGCATTGGAAAACGGGGGAGATGTAAAAAGAGAAGTTTATGGAACAAATGTAGAGAATGTGAAAGAAGCAATAATCCGAGCAGATAATGGAGCCGGAGTGCTTGTTTTCGTAGATATGGGAAGTTCTGTATTTAATGCATCTAAGGCAATAAAAGAACTGGAAGGACAAGTTGAAGCAAAAATTGCAGATGCTCCATTAGTGGAAGGAGTAATTTCAGCAGTTGCAGCCAACTTCGATGAAATAGATCTGGATGAATTAAAAATGATTGCAGAAGACAGCAGAAAGTTTACAAAATTGAAAAAAATTTAAGAAAGCGAGAAATTTAGTTAAAAAATGGAAAATTTAATAAATATAGGAACAATTGTCGGAACACACCATTTGCGTGGAAGTGTCAAAATCAACTCAATTTTTGAAAATATTGAACTTATCCAAAATGAACGTGTTCTTCTTGAAAAAAACGACAAAAAAAGATTATTTGTTGTAAAAAATGTAAAAAGGCTAAATGATAAAAAAGCAATCTTGGACTTTGAAGGGATTGACAATATTGATGCCGCGAAGGAACTGAATGGCTATAAAGTCAAAATTCGTCGTGATTTACTTCCTGAAAGAAATGAAGATGAGTTTTATGTAAAAGACCTGTTTGGAATAGAAGTATTTTCTGAAAATGAAAAAATTGGAGAAGTTGTAGATGTTATGGAAACTGCTGCACATAATATTTTAATTATCGAGGATATTGCAGCAAAAAAAGAAATAATGATTCCATTAATCGATGAATTTGTAACAAAAATCGATTTTTCAAGCAACAGAATCGAAGTAACTCTAATTGATGGAATGCGAGAATAAAAAGAATTTGAAACTAAACGCAAGAGGTAAAATCAATGAAATTTAACGTACTTACACTATTTCCAGAATTATTTGAACAATATTTATCTCAAACTATACTAAAAAGAGCAGCCGAAAGAGATATTATCAACTTTAACATCGTAAACATAAGGGATTATGCTAGAAATAAACACAGCCAGATGGACGACATCCCTTTTGGCGGAGGTGCTGGAATGGTTTTAAAGCCAGAAGCCTACTGGAATTTCTTTTACGAAAACTATGAATTTTACAACAACGAAAATAATAAAAATTCAGCAAAACCTTATGTAATTTTTTTATCCCCACAAGGAAAACAGCTGACTCACAACAAAGTTACAGAACTTTCAGAAAAAGAGGAAATCGTACTTATTTCAGGCCGTTACGAAGGACTGGACCAAAGGGTTGTTGATAAATTTGTGGATGAAGAAATTTCTATTGGAGATTACGTCTTAAGCAGTGGCGATCTGCCTTCCCTTGTAATTATGGACTCTGTAATCCGTATAAAAGAAGGCATAATAAAAAAAGAATCCTTTGAAACTGACTCTTTCTATAACGGACTTTTAGGCTTTCCGCAATACACAAGGCCCGTAGAAATTGACGGATACACCGTTCCAGAAGTCCTGCGAAGCGGCAATCATGCTAAAATTGATGAATACAGGCAATTTCATTCGATTGAGAAAACTATGAAGAATAGAATGGATTTATTTGAGAAAAAGTTAGAAAGTATTGATGAGGATTTGGAATTTAAGAAAGTTTATGAGAAATATTTGAAAAAGAAAAATATGTAGTTAGGAGAGTGTATTCAGGATGATTTATGAATTGGACGGAATAAAACCGAAAATATTGGGAGAGGTATTTATTGCTGAAAGTGCTGATGTTATGGGAAATGTTGAACTGAATGACGGTGTAAATATATGGTTCGGTGCAGTACTAAGAGGAGATGTTGAGAAAATAACTATAGGAAAAAATAGCAATGTTCAGGATAATTCGACATTACACACTGATTTTGGACTTCCCTGTGTTGTGGGAGAAAATGTTACTGTAGGTCATAATGCAATACTTCATAGCTGTGAAATAGGAGATAATGTGATAGTAGGAATGGGCAGCACAGTTTTAAATGGATCAAAAATCGCTCCTAACTGTCTTATAGGTGCAGGTTCTTTAGTCACTCATAAAATTCCTTACGAAAAAGGTGTTCTCATTTTAGGAAGTCCTGCTAAAATAGTGAGAAAACTGACTGATGAAGAGATAGAACATATTCAAAAAAACGCTGACCATTATGTGAAAAATGGAAAATTGTTTGCTAAAGCTCTGAAAAAAGAGAATGTTTAAAAAAAATACATAAAGTGCAGTTTATTTTTAAAGGTGGCCTAAAGGTTATCGCAATATATTATACAATCTATGTTTATATAACTAAAATATACATTTTATAATTATTTAATTTATCTATCAATTTTAAGAAATTTTAATAGAATTTTTCCAATTATCCCAACAACAGCACCTATTATTGCAGCTGATATCAATCCTTTAACCCATCCATATTCACTAATAATCTTAGTTGACAGCATTACCGAAAACACACTTGCCGCAATAATTACAAACTGTTGATAATATTTTCTATCCATATTTGCCACCTCCTCCATAAAGTCCACTGACTCCACCAATAACGCTTCCTTCTATACCGCCTCTAACCACTCCACGTGTATAATCTGTTACTCCAACTACAGTCTCTTCCAAGTCCACCATTCCTGTGATTACTGCTTACTTATTCCACCTCTGTGTCCACGTTCTCTACTTCTATCTCTAAGACCTCCTCCATTAATTAATAACAATTCACTTTCATTCAATTCTATAATTCTCATTTTTACTATCTCAATAAAATTTAATTTAGATAATCAAAATCTTAACTATTTTTAATTTATTGTTTACCTACCTCACATTTTTGTCAAGTTAATTTTTGTTTAATTTTTAAATAGTTTAAAATTATAATTAGAA
>ERZ773043.1365-NODE-1365-length-13731-cov-9.098713_pt1 | contig 13731 bp, 9 predicted proteins | sample MGYA00580636_ERZ773043 | MGnify/ENA primary metagenome ERZ773043 (study PRJEB29015, sample SAMEA2737992) | human oral metagenome | biome: human oral; feature: human-associated habitat; material: dental | place: China | collected 2065 ... | reverse complement strand
AAATTGCGGCGGGCGATACTGTGTTGCAGGCAGGGCGGATTCTGCGCCAGGCCGACATCATGCTGCTGGCCGCCCCGGGCTATGCCGAAATTGCAGTGCGCCGCAAATTGCGTGTGACCGTACTCTCTAGCGGCGACGAACTGCTCGAACCGGGCACAGCCGACAACCGTACCGACCGCATTTATGACAGTAACCGCTATATGTTGATGGCGCGACTCGCACCCCTGCCGGTGGAAGTGATCGACTTTGGCCAAGTGGCCGACCGGTTGGAAGACGTGTTGAAAATGCTGAATAAAGTTATCCACCAAGCCGATGTGCTGATTACCACCGGCGGCGTATCCGTGGGCGATTATGACTTCATGCGCGAAGCCGTGGAGCGCGTGGGCAGCATTCATCACTACAAGGTTGCCCTCAAGCCGGGCAAACCCTTCGTGTTCGGCCAAATCATGACTACTTGGTGTTTCGGCCTGCCGGGCAACCCGGTGGCCGCCACGCTGAGCTTCCTGTTCGTAATCCGGAGTGCCTTGCAGAAAATGGCGGGGCTCAGACCTCAGCCCCTGCCCCGGATTCGCGCCCGGGCCGGGTGCGCCCTGCGCAAGCGTCCCGGCCGGCTGGAACTCATGCGGGTACGGCTTTGCTACCATCCGGAAGAACAGCTCTCCCTGGCCGCGGCAGCACCATCGTCCAGCATGGGCAAGGCCCTCACCGGCACCGCAGAAACCGGCAGCCAGCCGGCACGGGCTGCTGCAGGAGACCTGCCCATCGCCCATCCCACCGGCAGCCAGAGTTCCGCCCTGCTGCGTTCGCTGTTCGAGGCCGATGGCATTGCCATCCTGCCCGAGGAGCAGGGGTCGCTGGCGGAGGGCGACCTGCTCGACGTGGTGCCGCTGCGCGGGCTGACGGGAAGCTGACTTCTCGACCGTTGCCGGCAGGCTTCCCTGCTACCCCTGGAATGTGTCATGGACCTGCCTGTTCCTGCGCAGGCCCCGGTCCACACACCCATTCCAGGCCTCATTTCACGGACACTTCCGCCCGACCTGCACCGCATGCGTTTCCATCCCGCCCCCCCCCTTTCCCGTGCCCTGCTGGGCCTGATGCTGCTGGCCGGTGCTGCCCAGGCAGCGTCTTCCCACCCGCCGATGCAGAAGGCCGACCCTGCCGCCATTGCCGCCGGCAAGGAAGCCCCCGCGCCCCAGCCGATCAGCGACGAAGTCATCGGCCAGGAATACGACGCCTACCGCGCCAGCGTGAAGGGCCAGAAGATGTACACCGTCAGCTACATCCTGCTGGCCGACGAGAAGGCGGCCCGCCAGTGGATCGGCAAGCTGAAGATGGGGGCCCCCTTCGGCAGGACCGCGCGTGAACATTCGAAGCACGCCCCCAGCGCCGCCCACGATGGCGTGCTGGGGCCGTTTGCCACCTGTCGCTGGTCGAAGGACACCATCGCACTGCTCGACAGCCTCAAACCGGGCCAGATCCACGGCAAGCCCGTCAAGGCCAGCGCCGGCTGGAGCATCTACCGGCTGGACGCCGTCAAACCGCTGGAGCCCATCAGCTACGCCCAGTACAAGGAACAGCTGCTGTCGGGCACCTTCCGGCCCGAATGCCCGTGGGTACCCCCGGTTCAGGTGGACGTACCGCAACAGTAACCAGCCCCCCCGCGAAACACCGGTCGCCACCGGCGAAATGGCGGCGCATACCCGGCGGCAGGCATTAGCATCACGGGCATCTGCCCACACAACCGCCAGACATATCCAGCGACCACACCAGCATCTGCCGCCGCCGGTCGCCCGGTAACATGCCGCCGGTTGTTCGGGCCTTTTGCCACAGCCAACGCCGGACTGACCGCCATGCCCCCAGCTCCCCAGAAAATGGGCCCCATCGCCGCCACCGCCATGTCGGTCACCATCGTCGTGGGGGCCGGGCTGCTTACCCTGCCCGGGCTGAGCTTTGCCGAGGCCGGCCGGCTGGGCCACCTGCCCTGGCTGCTGATGGCCCTCATCATGCTGCCGCTGCTGGGCATCTTCGCCTGGTTCGCCCGCCGCCATCCCTCGGCCGGAGGCGTCGTCGCCTACGTGCGCATCAGCCTGGGTGAACGGATGGCTGCCGTGGGCGAGGCCATCATCCTCGGCACCTTCTCGCTGGGCATGCCGGCCATCGCGCTGATCGGCGCCACCTACCTGCAGCAGAGCCTTCCCGGCCTGTCCGTGCCACTGGTGGCCATGCTGATGGTCACCCTCGGGCTCGTCTCCGGTTTGTTCGGCGTGAAGATATCCGGTGGCATCCAGACGGCCATTGCCGTGACCATCGTGCTGGGCCTGCTGGTCCTTGCCACCGGTTACTGGTTCAGTGCAGACATCCCCACGACAACAGCTTCCCATACAGCAGACAGTGCCGGATGGATCGGCGTTTTCACCGCCCTGCCGCTGGTTCTCTTTGCCTACACCGGCTGGGAGCTGACCAGTTTCCTGGCCGAGGACATGCAGGACCCGGCCCGCAACCTGCCACGCACCATCTGGGCGAGCTTTGCCATCGTCACCCTGCTCTACGTCTATCTGGCCTGGACGGTAGCGCAGGCTGCCAGCCCCGGCAACGCCTGGAAACTGGCGCCCGTGGCCCAGCTCGCCCGCGGCTGGCTGGGCACCACCGGGCTGCAGATCACCAGCCTGATCGCCACACTGCTCATCATGGCCAACGTCACCGGCGCCTTTCTCTCATGCTCACGCGCCGTCTACGCTGCCGGTCGGGAGGGCCTGCTGCCGCGCGGCCTGGGTACCACGGGCCGCGGAAGCCTGCCCGTGCCGGCCATGCTGGCCACCTGGGCGCTGTTCATGGGTGTCATCGGCCTGACGGCCGTCAGCGGTGCCGGTGTGGAACTGCTGCTGCAGCTGGCCGGCCAGAACTTCTTCGTGCTCTACCTGCTGGCCACACTCGGTTTCATCCGCCTGCAGACACGCCCCGGCCCCCGCCTGCTCGGCATCGTCGCCACCCTGACCGTCGTGGCCATGCTGCCCCTCTTCAGCCTGCCGGGACTGATCTACTGCAGCCTGCTGGGACTGGCCGGCTGGTGGCGCCACCGCCGGATGCACCAGCGCGTGTGATGACCCCATTCATCCCCCCCCACCAGCAGCATTGCATGGCACGCAGGGCACAAACGGGCTGGACACGCAGGAGCAGGCTGCACATGCATCAGCCATACACATGCCAGTCAGACATGCGCCGGACGACCACGGAACCGGCACTGATATCACAGGCGTACATGGCATCGAAACATATTATTCACGTCCAAATGTTTCTGCTGCACAACTGAATCGTGCCCGGACGGTCAGCCCGCCCCCTGACAACCCTACAATCGGAAGCTCCCCTGCAGCGACCTGCCAGCATGGTCACGAAAGCCACGGTATCCGGCGTCCAATGTGCCCGGGCCATGGCACCGGACCGAAAGGCCCGAACAGTCGGCAAGGCCCTGAAACCAACAGGACAGATGGCCAGAAGCGTCACCGTATCAGGGGTATCTCCTCTCCAAGCAGGCCCCCTGCCCTCCCGATGTTCCGAAAACGCGTCCTCTCCTCCCTGGCCCTGAGCCTGCTGTCCCTGCAGGCCTGCGCGCCCACCACCATCCTGCGCACCTCCGATGGCGCCGCTCCCATCAGCCCATCCGCCAACGCCACGGCCGGCAGCCTGCACAACGATTTCGGTGACAGCCAGCGGACCCGTACGCCGGCCACCCGACCATCGGCCGCCAGTCTGGGCAATGGGGCCGGACACGCGCCGGATACCAGTGACCCCGGCCCGGCCCCGGCCATGACACCCGAACAGGCCGCCCGCGTGGCCGCCGGCGGCTTTCGCTACACCGATGCCGAAAACCGGGATCTGGCCGGCCCCATCAAGCTGCCCTGGCGCATTTTCTACAAACAGCCCTCGAGCGGCCCGGACGCTGCCTGGTTCGATGCCGTCAAGCACGGTGATCTGGCCACCGTCCGGAAAATGGTCGCCCAGGGCCAGAACATCGAGGCCAAGGACAATGACGCCCTCGGCCAGACCGCGCTGGGCTGGGCCGCCTTCATCGGCTACGAGGACATGGTCGATTACCTCGTCGCGCAGGGCGCAAGCCTGCAGGCCACCGACCGCAGCGATGTCTACAACGTGCTCAAATCGGCCGTGCTGGGCAAGAACACCCGCATCGTCCGCAAGATCCACGCCCTGCTGCCGGACACCGACCTCAACGACCAGACCCTCGACAGCGACGGCGAAACGCTGCTGATGATCGCCGCCAGCAACGACCGCCTGGAAACCGCCGAGTACCTGCTGTCGCAGGGCGCCGACCCCAATCTGGTCACCACCATCCGCTCCACCGGCGCGGCCGCCTACGACCAGAGCGCGCTCTCGTACGCCTGCACCCGCGGCTATGGGGACATGCAGAAGCTGCTGATCGCCCACGGCGTCATCAACCACCGCACCGGGCGTTCCAGCTGCGAGTGATGCACGCCCCAGGGGGGCTTGCTGGGACGGATGCTTCCATGAGACGCGCCGAACCCCGCTGGTGCAATCCGGCAACAGCCCGTCTGCACCACGGCGAACTGGCCCATATCGCGGGATTCAATAATGCCACGCCATACCATCAGCGCGTGCCATAGGCTCAGACTTCGATGGGCGGCGCATGCCGCAACACCTCTTCGATGGTGGTGATGCCCTCGGCCACCGCTGCCGCCCCCGCGATGCGCAGCGGCCGCATGCCATGTTTGATGGCCGCCAGCCGCAGCCTGCGCAGCTCCGGCCTTTCGGTGATGAAGGAACGGATGGCCTCGCCGTTGGCCAGAATCTCGTACAGCCCGGCCCGCCCCCGAAAACCCGTCATCCGGCAGGCCACACAGCCCACCGGCCGCCAGATCTGCGCAGGCTTCGGCACATTTTTGAAGGGCTTGACGAAAGCGGCCCACTGCTCGTCCGTCACCGAATCATCGGGCTGCCTGCAGGCCGGGCACAGCGTGCGCGTCAGCCGCTGCGCCATCACCCCGATCAGCGTGGACTGCAGCAGGTACGCCGGCACGCCCAGATCCAGCAGCCGCGTGATGGCACTGGGCGCATCGTTGGTGTGCAGCGTGGAGATCACCAGGTGCCCGGTCAGCGCCGCCTGCACCGCCATCTCCGCCGTTTCCAGATCGCGGATCTCGCCCACCATGATGATGTCCGGATCCTGCCGCATCAGCGCGCGGATGCCATCGGCAAAACCCAGATCGATGGCCGGCTGCACCTGCATCTGGTTGAAGCTGTTTTCCACCATCTCGATCGGATCCTCGATGGTGGACACATTCACCTCCTCCGTGGCCAGTGCCCGCAGCGTGGCGTAGAGCGTCGTCGTCTTGCCCGAGCCCGTCGGCCCCGTCACCAGCACGATGCCGTTGGGCCGCGAAGTCATCTCCCGCCAGCGGGCCAGATCCTGCCCCTTCAGCCCCAGCTGGTCGAAGTCGCGCTGCAGCACGTCCGGATCGAACACCCGCATCACCAGCTTCTCGCCAAAGGCCGTGGGCAGCGTGGACAGGCGCAGCTCGATCTCGTGGCCATCGGCCGCCCGCGTCTTGATCCGCCCGTCCTGCGGCCGGCGCCGCTCCACCACATCCATCCGCCCCAGCAGCTTGATGCGGCTGGTCATGGCCGCCATCACCCCCGGCGGCACCTGATAGACATTGTTCAGCAGCCCGTCGATACGGAAGCGCACCACCCCCAGATCCCGCCGCGGCTCCAGGTGAATGTCGCTGGCCCGCTGCTCGAACGCGTACTGCCACAGCCAGTCCACCAGCGTGACGATGTGCTGGTCGTTGGCATCGATCTGCCGGCCACTTCGGCCCAGCTCGACCAGCTGCTCGAAGCTGTTCTGCGCCGCCGCCTGCCCCGTGCGCTGCGCACTGCGGATGGTGCCGGCCAGATCGAAGAACTCCACCAGATAGCGCTGCAGGTCCACCGGGCTGGCCAGCACCGGCACCACCCGGCGGCGCAGCGTGTGTGACAGTTCCGTGGCCCATTCGCCGGTCATGAACGGCTCGGCCGTGGCAATCGTCACCGACTCCGGCGTCACCTCCAGCGGCAGGATGCGGAAGCGGTTGGCATAGGCCTTGCTCATCACCTCCGCAATCCGCGAGAAATCCACCTTCAGCGGATCGATGCGCACGTAGCGCCAGCCGATGCTCTGCGCCAGCCAGCCGCACAGCCAGTCCAGATCCAGCGTCTCGTGCGGCGCCCGCAGCGCCTTCAACCTGCGCGCCGCAATCATTTCCAGCGGATGACGGCCGCCAGACGACAGGGCTGCATCGCGGGCCAGCGTGCGACGGGTGTCCTCGTCGATAAGGCCCTGGTGGGTCAGCAGGGCGAGCAGGCGGTCGATGGAGAGGGGGCGGTTGGGGTCGCCGGGTGAAGGTGTCTCTGCGGCAGCGGCCAGCGGTCGCGCAAACTCAGCAGCGGGAACGGTCACAGGGTTCATGCATATTCCTTGCAGGGTACGTGCAGCGGTTCAGCGCCAGTCATCACCTTCCATCATTTCCCGCTCGGCCGGCGAAGGGAAATCCACCACGATCTGTCCCAGTCGGGCAGCCTTCTTGCGCCGGGCAGCATCGGCCCTGTGAGTCATCGCACAGAACGCAGAAGAGTGGTGCAGATTGCGTGGTTCCTTGCAGTACACCACTGCAGAACTCAATCCATCCGAACGCCAGTCCACCTTGACGATATTCAGCAGCGCCTCATCCGATATCCCGGGCCAGTGCACCTTCGACAGTACGGGATTTCGCAGCGACAGCACCAGGACCTCCTGCGGAAACTCATGGCCGTACTTGTCATGTCCTGTCTGCCAGACGTGCATGTCCACCGACTGGACATGCACTCCCTCCCGATCCACCGCATGCATGGTCTGGTTGAGTGTGCTGGCTGCGCTCTCCAGCAGACTTTCCGGCCGATAGGTCGAAAACCTGATCTGCGGGCGAAGCACGATGTGCACCCTGCCCTTGCCGTTTCGTGTCACCCGAACGGCTTCGGGCTGGTTTCTGAAGGCATGAATCTCACGGACAAGGATTCCGGCGAGTTTTTCTTCCACGGACCCAGGGGCCTCTCCGTCTCCAGACGGTGCACTTCCCCCGGCGAGTACGGTCGTACCGGCCTCGATCCGGCGCTGCAGCTCGGCCTGCTCCTGTTCGGCCGTCATGACCGGTACCGGCCTCGGGGATGGTGTCTGGCCGGCTGCCGCCACCAGCAGACAATACGGCAGGCAGCCCAGATACAGCAGCGTGGCCGTCATGCGGAACCAGTTATGCCGGGCCTTGATCACCCAGCTGGCCACCATGAACAGCACCATCAGCAACATCAGCGCCAGCGTAGCGGCCATCGGAAGATTCATGCCATCAGATGCAGGCGCCGGCGAAAGCTGGATGAAGCTGGAGAAGAACGCCATGATGACCAGCAGACAGAAGACCTCCCCATCCTCCTGGTTCGGGTGCTGTTTCAGCACCGACCAGGGCCGGAACAGCACTTCCCAGAGCAGAACCAGGGCCATCCCGATGCACAGCAGCATCGCCAGGGAAGCGTGCTCGCGCAGACTGCCCGTCACAGGCAGCAGCGCGCCGAAAATGCCCAGCAGCACTATCACGGACAGCATCAGCACGGCAATCAGCCGGCGACGCGGCCCACCGATGATCTGCAGTGTCTGATCGGCCTGCGACACGGTCACCAGCGCCTGCTGCCCACTGGCCCGAGACGATCCCACAGGCAGCGTCTGCAGCGATGAGGCCGCCTTGCGCACTGGCCCCGAGGCCAGTCCCAGCCGCTCCGGGTGGATCAGTACCGTCCCCAGCATGCACAACCCGAACAGTGCCGCCGACAGCACCAGCAGCGCCAGCGGAAAATGCCACCAGTCCGTCCGGTCCGGAACCTCCCACATCCACGCCCCCAGAACACCAGCCGCCAGCAGGGCCGGTACATTCAGACGACCGAAATCGAAGGCCGCATGCTCATCGCTCTGGCGCTCCCAGGCGTCACGCAATCCTTCGCGCGCAGCAGAAAAGATGAACAGAAACAGCAGAATGGTCGACACGGCACTTCCCCGGCAGGCTCCTCTGCCACGATAGAAGCCCTGCCGTCACGCGTCGAGCCACGGCCGTGTGAACGGTCAGTCACACGTGACAAAGGCCCTTTCCCTCCCAGGTTTCCTGCAGCACATCCGGACGAAACACCAGCGGAATCATCTCCAGCAGCGCGTCCCGATAGGACTTCCCGATGCTGTCCAGCTCCTCTTTCAGGTCATCCAGCACCCGGTCCACCTGATGGGCCATCCGGTCCAGTTCCATGGCCAGTGTCATGACCCGGTCCTGCGCCTTTTCCAGCGCATGCACCACATCATTCAGCCGGGACAGGTTGAGCCACGACAGCACATCCAGCGACGGCGCGGACACCAGATCGACCGCCAGATCCGGCCAGTCCCCCCAATAGTCCGCAAGCTTCGTCCCCCTGCCGGATTTCAGCGCTTCCTCGAGACGCTGCAGCGCCCGCTCGGCCTCACGCACCTCGGACGAGGCACTCCACGACGTAGCCGAAGACGCAAACGATGCCAGCTTGCTGGTACTCAGCACATCCCAGACTTCCATCCCCCTGGCCGAGCTGCAGGCGCTGCGGGCGGACAGCAGGGCGCAGCTGGCATCCTCCGTCAGCGCCTTCCAGTGATCCAGGCGCTCATACTGCGCGCTCACCGCAGCCACCTTGTCTTCGAGTTGCGAGATCTGTGCCTGGATGGCCGGATCACGATCCAGCACGTCGGCCAGCATCCCGTCGAGCCACTCCCGCGCCCGCTCCGTGCCACCATCGATGGTGATCCTGAGCTGCGCATGCAGCTGGTCGATCAGCTGTTCACCGGAATTCTTTGACAGCATGCAGGCCAGTCGGGCCATGATCGAGACAGAACGCCGCGCGTGCCCCGCATGCACGGCATCCCTGACCCTGAGAATCTGGTGCTGCAACGCCTCGACCCAGGCCGCCTTGGCCCTGATTTCTTCCAGAACATCCTGGTTCGTTGGCTGATGCATGCTGTATCACCTGCAAAAGGGAGCTGAACGGGATCGGCGATGGCACCCCGGCGCCTTTGCGGTGTGGCCAGCACAGGCACGGAGCGAAAACCCCGGCCGCAGTGACCAGGGCTCGATGAAGACCAATCCACACAACAGCATAGAAATCCACCCGTCGGCACGTCGAGACGAGGTACGACCAACGGTTGACCGCGAGTTGCGCAGCGGCCTGCTTCCCAGGCATGCACACGCAGGAATGGAGCAAGTGGGTGACAGGTGCGAACAGGTTCCATGACACGCGCCAGTCAACGTCTCCCCCGCGTCCGGCCGGTCGCCTTGCCGGGCAGACGCCTCAAGACCGAAGCCCTGCCGGATGCACCGTACCGTTCCGAGCGGGCCCTTGCCTCACGCCGCGCCGTTGCCTCGCGCCTGGCCGCCTCACGTCGGGCCGCTTCCATCTTGCGCCTGGCCGCTTCGGCCTCGCGCCGTTCTGCTGCGGCCTCGCGTCTGGCTGCCGCTTCGCGCCTGGCAGCGGCCCTCGCATGCCTGCCTGATCTGTCCGATGAATTCGAAAGAATCGCACCTGCCACAGCACCAGCCACGATGGCCTCCGTCACGCCCGATCCTCCCCCCTTCGCTTTCGTGGCCGGCGCCACAGGGTGGCCACTGTCTCCGCCCATGATCAGCACAGGTGGCGGCCCAAGAAATTCTCCGTCCGACGTTTCCATCACCTGCCATGCTTCAACCGGTGTGCCCCGCGCCACATCCTGCCTGAAGGCAGCCGCGCAGAACCCGGATGATTCGTACCGGTGCGCGGGGTCGCGACAGTACGCCCGCGCTGCCGCCAGACCATCCGGCTGCCATGCCACCTGCACCAGGTCAAGGAGCAGCTCCCGGTCCATGCCCTCCCAGTTGATGCGCGACAGATCCGGGTCCCGCAGCGACAGCGAGAACACGGCCTTCTCCAGAGGATTGCCGTAACGGTCCTTCGCCTTCGTCCAGACCTGCATGTCGACCGCAGCCATGCGCACACCTTCTGCAGCCACGGCGTGCAGGGAATCGTAGAGTCTTGCGGCTACATGATCGACCACATTCTCGTTCTCCGGCTGAATGTAGAAAACGCGTGACCGCATCTGGATCCGGAACGCCCCCTGTTTGTTGCGCGTGATGCGGACAGCAGCAGGATCGTCCTCGAAGGGAACACGAAGCTTTTCCTGGACGATCTGCATCAATCGTGCCTCCTGCGACGGCTGTCCTTCATCAGTCTGCGATTCCACAGACCGGGCCTGCCCCTCTTCACCCACAGGCGTGGCAGTACCCGAACCATGCCTTTCATGCGGCGCCGTTTGTGGCTTCATGCCCGGTTTTGCGCCGGAAGTGACGTCCTGCTGCACCCCCTGTTTCGTCTCTGCTCTCGTACCCTCCTTCGTTCCCGGTTTCGCCCCTGACTTCATGCCCGATACCGTTTCTTGCCTGGTGTCTGGTTTGGCGCCCCGCTCTGTCCCGGGCTTCATCTCTGGTCTCATGGCCTCCTTCGAGTCCAGTCTCAGCCCAGACACCGTCACTGACTTTGCCTCTGTTTGCGTCTCTGCCCTGATATCCGGCTTCGCTGCTGTCCCGGTGTCCGGTTTCGTCTCCGGATTCAGGTCCAGCCCTGCTCCCGGAGCATCCATTCCGGTAGTGGCACCCGCCGCTGGTACGGACGCCGCCATGACAGGCTCCGGCCCCTGTACCGGCCCATTCACGGACGCCTGCGGAAGCGATGGCGGCATACCAGCCTGCTGCACACGCTGTCGTTCACGAAACTCCCGCGCCTCCTGATGTGCGATGGCTGCACACTGCACCGCCGTCAGTGACGGCCCCTGTACGTGCACTTCGGGGACCAGCATCACGCCGCACATCAGAGACACAGGCATGCACAGTGCACACAGAGCCGAGGAACCCGTCTGCACCCGGCTATGACCAGCCCCGGTCTTCCGCCAGCCAAACGCCAGCAATGACGCCATGATCAGCAACACCGTACCGAACCCGAAAACAGCCATCCGTTCCTCATGCTCTGCAGGTGTGGCCAGCAGTGCAGCATGAAAGAACAGCATCATGGCCAGCAGGCAGAATGCCTGGGCACCCTCCTGGTTCGGATACTGGCGAATGATCAACCAGGGCCGGAACAACACCCACCCGAGCATCACCCCCGAAGCGGCCATCACCAGCAGCAGACCGATGGCCACGTTGTGCCGCAGCTCGATGGCCCCATCCGGCAGCAGCTCCGCAAACAAGGCCAGGAACAGTGCAGCGCCCGCCAGAAACAGCAGAATCGAAGGACCACGCGGCGTGCTGCCCTCTCTTGCGGGAAAGGCAGCCGTCGGGCTGCGCGCATGACGCGACGAAAGCCCCAGCTGCTCGGGATGAATCAGTGCCGCACCCAGCGCACACAACATGAACAGCGCAAACCACAGGAGCAGCAACGCCAGGAGCAGATACCACCATGCATCGGAAGAAGACGGCACCTCCCAGAACCATGCCACCAGAAGAAACATGCCCAGTACCCCTGGAACAAGCTGCTCCCTGTCATTCGGCTTCGCCTTCAGAAAATCATGCTCGGGACCACGCTCCCACGTGGCACGAAGCCCCGTGTACACAACGCTGAGCGCAAACAGCAACAGCAGAACGATGGACATGTACCTCTCCCGCCAAACCGCATCCGAATTCCGCCGGACATGAATTCCGCGCATGCCCTGGACTACGGCCCCGTTAAAAGCCACCGCCCCGTTCGGTGCCGTGACTGGCCCCATGATTGCGCCAGTCAGCGCCAGACAATGCCGAACAGCGCCCCGGAGCGTGCCATGGCCCCACCCGCCACGGTATCGTCCATGCCCCCCGACTGCCAGCCACTGCGGTGCAGACGGTAGACCGCCCCTGACGGCGCAGCCGCCGGCCTGGCCCCATTGCCGCGCCCCCCATGGCAACGCGCCCCATTACGCAACCACGCCGTTCGTCGGCTCACCCCCACTGTCGCATGGCCCCATCACCACGCACCACGCCACCGTCGCGGCACGATGCATGGTTGTCACGCCCCTGTGGCTGCCCGGCCCCGATCAGGCGCATTTCTGCGCCACGAGCATCAGTTCATGCCGGCCCGGCATACCAGAACTGGTAGGATATGAACAGCAACTGCCTCGAAGGCCACTGCCATGAAAAAACTCGGTTTCCTTTCCTTCGGTCACTGGTCACCGGCCAGCGGTTCGCAAACCCGCACGGCAGCCGACACGCTGCTGCAGTCCATCGAGCTGGCGGTCGAGGCCGAGAAGATCGGCATCGACGGGGCCTACTTCCGCGTGCACCACTTTGCCCGGCAACTGGGCTCGCCGTTCCCGCTGCTGGCGGCCATCGGCGCCCGCACCAGCCGCATCGAGATCGGCACGGGCGTCATCGACATGCGCTACGAAAACCCGCTCTACATGGTGGAAGATGCCGGTGCCGCCGACCTGATCGCGGGTGGCCGGCTGCAGCTGGGCATCAGCCGTGGCTCGCCCGAGCAGGTCGTCGACGGCTGGCGCTATTTTGGCTACGAGCCCAGCGAGGGCGAGACCGATGCCGACATGGCGCGCCGCCATGCGCTGGTCTTTCTGGAAATGCTGCAGGGCAAGGGCTTTGCCGAACCCAACCCGCAGCCGATGTTCCCCAACCCGCCGGGCAAGCTGCGGCTGGAACCGCATTCGGAGGGGCTGCGCAGCCGCATCTGGTGGGGCGCGGCGTCGAACGCCACGGCCGTCTGGGCGGCGGAGCTGGGCATGAACCTGCAAAGCTCGACGCTGAAGGAGGACGAAAGCGGCGAACCCTTCCACGTACAGCAGGCCAAGCAGATCCGCCTGTACCGCGACGCCTGGAAAAAGGCTGGCCACACGCACGAGCCGCGTGTGTCGGTGAGCCGCTCGATCTTCCCGCTGATGGACGACATGGACCGTCACTATTTCGGCCATGAGGCCCGCCGGGGCGACAGCGTGGGCTACATCGACAAGGACTTTCGCGCCGTGTTCGGCCGTGCCTACGCGGCCGAGCCCGATGTGCTGGCCAGACAGCTGGCCGAGGACGAGGCCATTGCCGAGGCGGACACGCTGCTGCTGACCATTCCGAACCAGCTGGGGGTGACCTACAACGTCCATCTGCTGGATGCCGTGGTCAGGCACGTGGCACCGCTGCTGGGCTGGCGCTGACGGACGCGACAGCAGGCGCGGCAGCAGGGGCAGCAAGCGCGACAGCAAGGGCAGCAGGCGCGACAGCAAAAATGGGGCATCAGCCCCTTTTTTGCATGCAGTTCACTGCTTTTTCTTTTTCGGCGCGACCATCATCACCATCTGGCGGCCTTCGAGGCGCGGCATCGACTCGACCTGGGCGATCTCCTCGATGTCGTTGCGCACCCGTTCCAGCAGCCGGATACCGAACTCCTGGTGCGCCATTTCACGGCCACGGAAGCGCAGGGTGATCTTCACCTTGTCGCCATCCTGCAGGAAGCCGATCATGTTGCGCAGCTTGATGTTGTAGTCGCCGTCGTCGGTCTGCGGACGGAACTTCACTTCCTTAATCTGGACGACCTTCTGGCGCGCCTTGGCCTCGGCCGCACGCTTCTGTTCCTGATAGCGGAACTTGCCGTAGTCCATCAGCCGGCAGACCGGCGGGGTAGCGTTGGGCG
>ERZ773043.1364-NODE-1364-length-13734-cov-46.280503_pt1 | contig 13734 bp, 10 predicted proteins | sample MGYA00580636_ERZ773043 | MGnify/ENA primary metagenome ERZ773043 (study PRJEB29015, sample SAMEA2737992) | human oral metagenome | biome: human oral; feature: human-associated habitat; material: dental | place: China | collected 2065 ... | reverse complement strand
TTGTCCATTCCCTGCTGGTAATTCCCCGTCCGGATAGCATAACGCCCTTCCAGATAGAGAAAGCGGAGAACCAATAGCTGAAAATCTTTGTGATTCTGGTGTTTTCTCTCTAATCCTTCTATTTCCCGACGGATACGATCAAATTGGTCCAAAACCGCTGATTGATCAGTATCATCCGTCTTTTCGATAAAGCCAAACTCCCGTGAATAAATCGGAAAGAGCTCATGATGAAACTGCAAGGTATCCTCAAGATAATGCAGCTCGTACTCCAGAGACTTAATCGGCTGCTTGGACATCTTGTAGTGATAGGCGATTTCATTGAGCAGCTGAGCATGATAGAGAGAATCTCCCAGCTGGTCTTCCATTCCTTGGGCAATCTGGTGATGTAGCATTCGCTTCTTGGCAAGTGGTAAGCGCTCATAAGCATAAATCCGCAAAAGCTCCTGGCTGAATCGTAAAACCAATTCCTCCTGCTCCTCTTCTATTGAAAGCTGTTTTTGCCCAAAACCTTCCGCAATTTCAACCACTTCTTCCACAGATAGGCCTAGCAACTGAGCTAATAGCGCTACCGAAGCAGGGGAACTAAAGCAAGCCAGATAGTCAACCAATTCCTCCTCCTGGCTGCTCAAATAGCCTAATTTCAAAGATAGTTTTGCTTTAATAGCTGAGGTTAATGGCTGGAATTTTTCACCTCGCAAAAGCTGCTCCGCATACTCCGACAGAAAGAAAGGGATGCCCTGACTGACCCGATAAATAGCCGCAAACCGTTCTTCAGATATAGTTAACTGTCCAGTCTGGGCCTGTAAATAAGCCGCACTTGCCTTAAAATCCAGTGGCTGCAGTTCAATGCAGTCTAGCTGACTACGAAGCAACAAGTGATTGAAAAAGCGGCCAAGATAGGGTGGCGTACTCAGATGCTTTGTCAACACAAAGGCTACTGGATAATCCCTCAAATGGTTCATAACCTGCTCTAAAACAGCCACACTAGCCTCATCCATCCAGTGACAGTCCTCAACCAAGATCACCAAAGCCTTTTTCTTAGAAATCTTTTGCAAAATATCCAACACAAACCGAGCCAGACGATCTGTATTCAGCTCAAGATCCGAAGCTTCACCTGCCATCATCGGAAAATAACTATCCAAAATAACCTGCCACTGGCTGGTCGAAAGGATCTGATGCTGAATGACTAAGTCGCCCAAGCCATCAAGCAGACTGCGCCAAGGCTGCAATCCGACCGCCATTTCTTCCTTGAAGCACTCTGCCATAACAATCTGGAAATACTTGGTCTGATTAGCCAGTACTTGTCGGGTCACTGTCCGTTTACCGATGCCAGTACCACCGACTAAGAGCAGCGCACGAAGTTCTTGCCTCTCTAAAATCTTAGAAAAATAAGATTCCAAACGCTTGATTTCATCCACTCGACCAAAAAAGTGGTCTGTATTACGTAAAAATTGCTTGATTTTGCGCTCACTGCGATCCTTGGCCATCACTTCATGATACAGCTGTTGAATTGCTTCATTCGGACTAATGCCCAATTCCTTGTCCAAGAGATTGACCAATTTATAATAAGTCTCAATCACCTTACCAGGTCGATCATTCTCCTGATAGAGCTTCATCAGCAGATGATAATTCTTCTCATCAAACTCATCAATACTGATCATACGACGCAGATTTCGCTCTGATTCTTCCAAATTCGATGGATCTTTTTCCAACTTTTGGTAGCAAGCCTGGATATAGAGCTGCTCATATCGCGTCCGCATCTTGGACACCCAATAGTCAAAGGCTTCACTGTCCTTGAGATAGAAGCCCTGCAAAAAATCACCCTGATAAAACGACAGATGCTCCGCAGGCTTGTCCGTGAAAATTTCTACATCACTTTCAATCGCACACTCGGGATTAAGCGACAGCACAGTCCGATTTGGAGCGACAATCCATTCTCCTCCCAATAGCTTGTTAGCTTGATAAATGGTGTTGCGCAGATTCTTTTTGGCGGTCTGATTATCCTTGTTTTCCCAGAGGATTCCTGCAATCTCCTCCCGATTGACTGCACCTTTGATGTGAAGATAGTAAAGAAGAGCATTGATTTTGGCAAAAGGAAAAAAGACTTCCTCTTGATTGAGAAAGATACTCGGACTTCCTAGTAATTTCAACCTCAACAGATTTTTCGACATGCAAACGCCTCCAAGAAACCTTATAGAACTAATATAAACAAAAAGAGACAGTTTGGCAAGCAAGAAAAGAACGACTCTATCATTTCTGTAATGGAGCCTCCCTATAGAAAGCACGGAGCCTATTTTGTTGTAGAAAAAAATCTCATAAGACCTATGTAAAGTTTGTAGGAAAACGGCTATCGCTGAAACTCCCTTAATAAAGAGGAAGCACCGAATAGTTAACAAAGAGCCAATTTTTATAATATATAATAAATGAAAAGAAGCAAACCATTTTCACAATTTGCTTCTTTAAAACGGGGAAGTATTTACGGCAAAGCATTTCCTGCGCTTTTATAAATTTTGTACCATTCTGAACGTGGCAAATCTACTTTAAATGCTTCTGCACTTGAGCGGATTCGCTCTGGGTTCATACTTCCGATGATTGGTTGCATATTCGCTGGATGCCGTAAGATCCAAGCAAGGACAATCGCTTCAAAGGAAACTTGATACTGCTCTGCAAACTGTTTAAGTGTCTTTGTTAATTCTACATATTTAGGATGATCCATAAACAATCCCTGTGCCAAATCAACTTGGAATGGCGACCATGGCTGGATAGTAATATCCTTCAATCGGCAATAATCCAAGACGCCTCCATCATGATTGATGGCAAAAGAATTGTGCATATTAGCATTAAGACCTTGATCAATCATAGGCGTATGAGCTGGGCCAAACTGCAACTGATTGACAATCAGTGGCTGCTTAACACTCTTTTGCAAAAGTTCGATTTGGTAAGGATTTTGATTGCTAACTCCAAAGTAACGCACTTTTCCCGCTTGATACAAGCGATCAAATGCTTCTGCTACTTCATCTGGCTCGACCAGAGTATCTGGACGATGCAAAAGCAAGACATCCATATAATCGGTCTGTAGGCGTTTCAAACTGGCTTCTACTGAATCAATGATATATTCTTTTGAAAAATCAAAATGATAATTCGTATGCACATCTCGCAAACCACATTTTGACTGAACGATCACTTGATCACGTGAAATTCCCGCATCTTGCAAGCCTTTAGCAAACTTAGCCTCTGACTCGCCACCTGCATAAACATCGGAGTGATCGTAGAAGTTAATACCGATTTCCTGAGCAGTCTTCAACACAGTTACAATCTCATCTGAAGACTTTTCAGCCATCCGCATACAGCCCAAGACCAGTTGGCTAGCTTGTTCTAATTCATTCCCAACGCTGATGTATTTCATCGTTTTTACAACCCCATTTCTTTAAATACCGGCTGATCAACCAAGGACAGTTCTTCAACTTTTATATTTTCTGTCTCAAAGACGATAAACTCATTTTCTTCTTTCAGAAATCCTGACGGAACATACAGATATTGAATCGGACCTTGACTCCAATAGCGTCCTAGATTAAAGCCGTTGACACTGATACAGCCTTTACCATACTGTGAACAGTCAATAAAAGTATCTGCTATCTCATCTAATTTCACATTAAATTTATAGAAAACAGGTGATGTTACTTTTTGTGGAACAGGATTTGTACATTCTAGCTTAGACAACATGGTTTCATCAAACTTCAAGGCATAATGTTTCCAACCTTTACGGAATTGGTGGTTGATCATGATACCACCTTTTACACCTTTAGACTGGCTAGGTGCATTCAACTTGTACCCATAGTTGACACGTCCCATGTTTTCTACCAACACATCGATTTGAATACGCTCTGTATCAGCAGAGAAGAGCATTTCATCTCCCAGCTCGTCTCTATACTGAGTAGCTAAGTGCTCTTGATTGATATAGAAATGACAACGATCGTGAGTTTCTAATGCTTTCAGTCGCTCTTCGTGATATTGATTCTTAATATCTGAACGATAAAGAATGTAGCCATGATTCTGTCCAATTCGTTCCATTGGTTGTGGATAATCGTGTACAATTTCCTCTGTGATCTGTGGAGCTACATCCAAAAGATCTGCTGTTCCTTCGACAGGAAAGCTTCCATAAGCTCTAGCCTTACGAATAATTGGATCCATTTGCTCCAATTCTGGAAAAAGTTCATGTGTCACTCGTTGGACAGCATAATACTTCTCTGTTGGCACACCCCATTCTGTAACCGGTGCATCGAAATCATAGGAGGTAATTTGTGGTAAATCTCTTGTCTTCCGAGCAGAACAGCCACTGATAAATCCAAAGTTTGTTCCTCCACGTAGCAAGAAGAGATTCATACTACCGATCTGCATCATCTCTTTTACATCCTGCGCGAGATCTTCAGCATCTCGGCGGACAATTTCTTCGCCCCAACGGCTGAACCAACCATCCCAGAACTCTGTACACATAAGCGGCCATTTTTTACCATGACGCTCCATAAAAGCACGTAAATTATCTGTATTTTCCTTCGCTTGTGATCCAAAATTCCCTGTTACAAAGATATCATCTTCAATCAAGGTACCTGATTCCAAGGCTTCGATCCAAGTTCCATCTGATGTAAAGAGAGGAACACTGACTCCACGATCTCGCATCATTTTCGCAATGTTGCGCATATATTCCTTGTCTTCCGCATAAGAACCATACTCATTCTCCACTTGCATCATGAGAATAGGACCGCCTTCTGTAAACTGATAAGGCAAGAGCTTTGGAAAGAGCCAATCGTAAAAACGACTAACTTTTTCTAAAAACAAGACATCATTTACGCGGAAACGCATACCAGGATAATTGAGTAGCCATGGTGGCATTCCACCAAAATCAAATTCTGCACATATATATGGGGTTGGACGAACAATCAAATGAAGGCCCATTTCCTGTACAAGATCAAAATAAGCTTCAAAATCAAGTAGGCCGTCTGTTACAAATTGCCCTTCTTGAGGTTCGTGCAAACTCCAGGGAATATAAGTCTCAACAGTATTATAACCTAGCGCTTTTAAGTTATGAAGTGTTTCTCTCCACTGATTAGGATGCAGACGAAAATATTGAATGGCTCCTGATAAAATTTTAAAAGGCTTCCCATCAAGATAAAATTCATCACGTATTTCAAAATTTGTCATATTATTGCTCCTGTTGTTTGTCAGCCATCTTAACAAATGGCAAATAAACAAAGGTCGAGATGGCGATATTAATGAGTGATAGAACGATTGCTCTCCAGTCAAAGGCTGTCGCAAAGAATCCATATAAAACAGGAGGCATTACCCAGGTTACGTTTTGAGTAACAGGTGCAACAAGTCCCCATGCAGTCGCCCAGTAAGAGACAGTTACCATCAGAAGCGGAGTCACTATATACGGAATGAACATAATTGGATTCAGTACAATTGGCAAACCATACATCACAGGCTCACCGATATTAAAGATCATTGGGAAAATACCCAATTTTTGCCACTTCACGATAATGTTTATTTTTAGCTTGCCAAAGAATTGCAATCGCGACACCAATCGCATCAAACCAAACAAAAGCACCAAATGAGTTATCTGTCCACATATATGGAATGGCTTGTCCTGCTTGGAAAGCTTCTAAATTTGCAAGCATAGTAACACCAAATAGACTAGCCATGACCGGTGCTAAGACATTACCACCATGAAGTCCAAAGAACCAGAAAATCTTATTCAGAAATACAATTAACAAAACAGCCCAGAAACTTTGCGACATGCTAAGAAGCGGTGCTTGAAGGACTTTATAGATCCAGTTGATCATTAATTCTCCAGTCACAGTATTGAAGATATAAGTCGCAATACCGATGACATACATAGCAATTGCAGCTGGAATGATAGACAAGAACGGCTTCATGATTGCAGGTGGAACAGAATCTGGAAGCTTGATTGTCCAGTTACGATTCATGACTTTACAAAAAATGATAACAGAGACAAAACCAATTAAAATTGCTGTAAAATACCCACGGGCACTAATTTGATCGCCCGGAATCACACTATTAAGTGTCACTGCAAGACTATTACCAGTTAATTTAAACTCTGGTAGTTTCTCAACTGCCTTACCAACTGCTTGGCTATTTGATGCCAACTCAAATGTCTTTGTGATAGAACCACCAATCGTAATAACATAAGAAGCGACCGCTACCAGCCCAGCTGATACCTTATCTGTTTTATAAATTCGCGCAATATTTACACCAAAGGTAAACAAGAACAAAAGAACAACAATTGGAATACTTCCCTTGAAGACTAACCAGTTGATGTCAATCAACCACTGGAAAGTACTTGTGATCCAAGTCCAACCAAATTGACCTGGAAGGTCAGACAAAAAAGCATTCAGCATTAAAGCAAATGAACCTGTCATAATGACTGGCATGGTTCCAATAAAAGAATCTCTAAGAGCAACGAGGAACTTTTGATTCCCTACTTTATTAGCAATCGGCATCAGGCGTGCTTGCCATTTATCCACAAAATTACTCATAATAGTCTTCTCCTTATTTTTCTATTTTTTGGTATAGAGCAACGATTTCCTTAGCTAAATCAACAAAAGCGATGCTTGTCATTAAGTGATCTTGACCGTGAATCATAAATAAATTAATCTCATTTTTTTCTCCCCGTGCCTCTCTAGTCAGCATATCCATCTGTGCATGGTGCGCTTCTAAGAGCGCTGCTTGAGCTTGAGAAAGTTTTTCTGTAGCCTCATTAAATTTCTGTTTTTTCGCTGCTGTAATGGCCTCTAAAGCACAAGATTTAGCCTCTCCGCCATACATGATTAACTGCATTGCAACTTCTAAAGATGATTGTCCGTCCATACATCCTCCTATTGCATCAAAGACTCAGCTAGCTCTAGCACTTTGTCCCCCTTCATCATACCGTAATCTGTCATGGGAATGACATCTACTGGAGTAGCTGCTGACTTTTCTCTAAAACTATCTAATAGATAGCGCACCTGAGGACCTAATAAGATAACATCAACTTGGTGTTCCGCTAGATAGATTTCTGCTTCTGGTACTGGAACTGCAAAAATGTTTGCCAGTAGCCCTTTTTCTTCCGCTGCTTTTTGCATTCTTGTTACCATGAGACTGGTACTCATACCTGCAGCACAGACTAGCATAATTTCTTTTGTAGCCATATTTCCCCTCCTAATAAATAGGTATTTAAAAAATTAAAACAAACTTATTGTTTGTAATATGTAAATAAAAAAGCCGTTTTTTTGTTTTTATAAGCTTATTATTAATTTTCTATAAATATTATATACTGAACTTCCAAAAATGTCAACGCTTTCATATTGAATTTTTAATTATTTTTTGATAATATATCAGCTGAGGTAAAAATTATGACATTAACCCGAAAACAAGCTGAAATTAGGGCAACAATTTTAGACCAGTTATATGCAAAACGACCTATTTCTCGTATCGATATTTCAAAAGAAACACATATTACTCCTGCTACGACAGGTAATATTATCAACGAACTCATCAAAGAAGGATTGGTTCATGAGCTAGGAGAATTAGATGATGATAGTGTCGGACGTAAAAAAACTCTACTAGACATCACTTCTCGACAACACTTCTATTTAGGTTTTGAAATTTCTGAAAAGTATCTTGCTTTAGTGATTACTGATAATATAGGTGATATTTTGGCTAGCGAATGGCATACACACTACCTGGAGCATCAAGAAGGCCCTAGTGATATGAAAATCATTCAACTTATCCAACATTTTTTACAAAAGCATAAAGATATTTCTATATCAGCAATTGGAATCGGCCTACCTGGACATGTCAAATTAGATGAAAGCCAGCAAATCATCTCTAAGAATCCACTTTGGGAAAATATCAACTTAAAAAGAATACAGGATGCTTTTAATGTTTCCGTGTACTTCGGCAACAAATCTCATTGCCTCACCTTGGCAGAGCGGCTCTTTACTTATCATTCAACAGATAGTAATTTCATCGTGTATCATGTTGCACGAGGCATTCATTGTTCGTATATGTATAATGGAAGTATCTATAGTCAAGAAAATTTCCTGATTGGAGAAGTTGGGCATACGATTATCAATCCTGAAGGTGAACGTTGTCCTTGTGGTAAAAATGGTTGCCTGCAAGTCTATGCCAGCGAAAGCGCCTTGATTAACAAAGCAAGTCTGCTCTATCACTCTTCCCGTGTTTCTCTACTTAGAACCTTAGTGGCTGATTCTAGTGACATCAACCTCAACATACTTCTTACAGCTTACAAATTGGGAGATCTCGGTAGTATTGAGTTGATCAATACCGCCTGTAAATATTTAGCTATTTCAATTTCTAATTTATGCCAACTCATCGATATGGAGCGTATTTACTTAGATGGCGAAATCTTCTCTTATCCTATAATTGCAGAACAGATTCTCTCTTACTTGCAACACATGGTACAGCTGTTTCCACATCAAAAACAGCCTGAGATTACCATCAAACCATATTCTTATTTGAATGTTGCCAGAGCTGCAACCAGCCTTTGCATTAATGCAGCATTTCTTAACAAAAAAAAATGAGAGCCTATATAGCTCTCATTTTTTTTGACATATTTAACGATTGATCGAGCGAGCAATCATCGAAATAGTATGACGCTGACCACGAAGCGCTTTACTCATAGCAAATATATTCTCTACTGGGGCAAGGCAGCCGTAGCCCGAATCCCCTATATGCTGAATATCTACACCACAAATTTTATTTCGAATTGCCATTTGCTTAACAATATCTGTATCCGAACTTTCTTGACTCGTTCCAATAGCGCTCATTACAAGGGCACCTTTTTTATGTGCCAATTGAACGATTTGCTTCAAATCTGCATCATCAAACCCTGGGACACTGCCCACCGCTGGAGCTAGGATGATATCTGCTCCTGCTTCAATAAATTGATCGATAGCCTCCAAGTCCGCTACTGGTTCATCTACTCCTGCACCGTGCATTTTTCCAGCAATAAGCAAGCCTGAAAAATGCTCTTTCACTACTCGAATCGTATCGATAATCGCCTTATTGGTCACCCCTGTTCCTGGATTTCCTGTTAAGCAAATAAAATCAACACCATATTTTTCTGCTGCCTGAATAGTTGCAGCGCTAGCTTGTCTACCTTCGTTAATTTCTTGGCGATCTTCAGCCATTTGTGCCTGTGTATCAATTGGCTCCAAATTGACACCGATAGGGCGTCCAACTAAATGATGTAGTTCCTCTACAAAGTTTCCTTTCCCAGTCAAACCATCTACATAAGGATTGAAGAGATCGATACCATTTAGCAAAATCAGGTCTGCACCAAAAGCTCTAGCCATCTCAGAATTAGTAATATCTCCAATATAAGATTCCTTAAAAGCCACATTTTCTGATAAAATGATACGTCCTTCGCTGGCTTTAATGCTTTGCTTCAGCTCAAGGGCCGTCATACTTAAAATTTCTGATGCATTAGAGCTAATAAATCGCTTTACCATATTTCTACCTCTTTTTATTTATATTATGTTAATTATCATGGATTAATTCTCATTTTGTAGCTTTTTTATTTATATTTTATTACCAATTAAGTATAACACTTTTATTTGCAAATGTAAACGTTTTACTATTGAGTGAATAAAAAAATTAAAACAGAGTGCACTAGCCCTAAAAAATCAGATTTTTTATTTAAACCAAAGATTTTGTTCAGCGCTATACAAGACTAAACCTTTTAGTTCGATTTTAATTCGTTTATTGTAGTAATCAATATAGTTGACGGTGTGTTCAATCTTCCAACCTCAATAGGAAAGAGTGAGATTTATGGTATTATCAATCTATCTGGATGCTCCACAACAGTGGGTATAACTGACTAGTACGTGGCAACAGGCTTTGTAGCTATAGTTCTACTCTCCGCGGTCTTTACTAGCATTGTGTTGAATGCAGACAACGGATACTTCGCAAAAAAGAAAGTACAAAACTAATCCTCCATAAAATCTATAGTTAATTTTAATCCAAAAGGGAATGGGCAAATGCTAATTTCCAATACTAAAAAATGAGCATTCCCGCAGTTGGGGATACTCATTTTTCTATGCCATAGTTTGTCATTATAATAAATACAAAACAACTAAAAATCTCAGATGATGTTATGAAGAGTATACACAAATCGGTTAAGTTTAGAACCAAATCTTATCTAATGACACTCAACAATTCACGATGCTAGACTCAATTGGTCTATTAGTAAACAGTATTACCAGAAGACCACGAGCTTCTGAATCAGGCATCTGAAGTTAAAAAGGCCTGACCATACTACACAAATATAAATTTTCATTTCTATTCCTAGATATTAAGATCATGACCAATGATCTCTTCTAGATAGAATTAATCGTGCCATCTACTAATCCTCTGCTTCAAACAGCCAGAGTTTCGAATCAAAGTCATAGCTCGGCTCTTGCTCAGAATCCTCCAGTAGCTGACCGCTGGAAGCGTCCGTGGTAACTAGCCCAACTCGCATAAGCTCAGCCCCAGTATAGGTACGCCCCTCTAGTCGATAGACATTATCCGCAGCCAGTCCTTTCAGTTGCAAACGCTGATGAGAGCGATTGACTTGATTGAGGACCTTGAAAGTGCCTAAAAGTGCAGTGTTCTGATCCTGACTGACAACCATCCAAGCTGTCTGTCCATCTCCCTTAAATGGTGACTGCAGTCGATAAAAAGTTCCATTATGAATCAGCTCTCGATGGCGCTTGTAAAAAACTATCTGTTTCCTGACTTCAGCCAATTCTTCTGGGCTTAGCTGATTAAGATCCAGCTCATAGCCAAAGGAACCGAAAAAGGCGACATTGCCCCGCGTCTTTAACGGAGTCACACGATTGGTCTGGTGATTGGGCACGATGGAGACATGAGCTCCCATGGATGAAAGCGGATAGAGAAGGCTGGTCCCGTACTGGATCTTCAAGCGCTCAATCGCATCCGAATCATCGCTGGTCCAAGCTTGAGGAGCATAGTAGAGCATACCTGGATCAAAGCGGCCCCCACCTGAAGAGCAGGACTCAAATAACAAGCTCGGATAGCGATTAGTCAAACGCTCATATAAATTATAAACACCCAAGACATAGCGGTGAAAAATCTCTCCTTGCTGATCAGCTGGCCAGACAGCTGAGAAGACATCCGTCAGAGGGCGATTCATATCCCATTTGATATAATCCAGCTGCGCTCCCTCAATAACCGCTGACAGACGCTCAAATATCTCATTCACTACTTCCGGCCGAGAATAGTCCAAAACGAACTGATTCCTACCATGGTGGGGCTGTCTATCTGGCACTGCAAGCAGCCAGTCAGGATGAGTTCGGTAGAGTTGGCTGTCCTTATTGACCATTTCCGGCTCAAACCAAAGACCAAACTGCATGCCCAAACCATGAATTCGCTCTACTAAAGAGCCCAGCCCCTTCGGCAGCCTTTCTGGATTGACAAACCAATCACCCAGCCCAGCGCGATCGTTAGTCCGCTGGCCAAACCATCCGTCATCTAGCACAAAGAGCTCCACTCCTACATCTTGAGCCTTTTCAGCAAGCTCCAGCAGCTGATTCTCACTAAAGTCAAAATAGGTAGCTTCCCAATTATTAATGAGAACAGGACGCGCTCGCTCGCGCCAGTAGCCCCTAGCTAGACGTTGACGAAATAGCTGATGAAAGACTTGACTCATGCCGTTGAGGCCCCGCTCAGAGTAAACCAGTAGAGCTTCTGGACTGGTAAAGGACTGGCCCGCAGCCAGCTTCCATTCAAAACCAAAAGGATTAATGCCTAGCTGCATCCGTGTCACATCATAGGTATCCACCTCAGCCTGAATGAGGAAATTGCCTGAGTACACCAAGGCTGCTCCTAGCACTGGCCCTGAAAATTCAGTCGTTTCCGGTCGCTTAAGAGCCACAAAGGGATTGTGATGAGGACTGGAAATGCCGCGGGTTGACTCAATGGACTGAATCCCCTGCTGAAGCGGACGCTCCTTGATATGGCGTTCCCGGGCCCATGCCCCTGATAACTGCAGCCAGTCATAATCAGCATCTGGCAGATCAAGCGACAGACTAGCTAGGGATTCCAAATAGCAAGTTTCCCTGCCTTGATTAACCACTTTGCTGGAACGAGCTATAACCGGCCAATCAGCAAAAATCGTATAAAACAGCTGAACCTCTACTTCTGTCACCGCATCTCGCAGAGTTAGAATAAGAGTCTTAGCCTCCGTTTGAGCCTCTGTATAAGTAGCAGGCAGCCCCTCTAAAACTGGCTTACCAGCTACTATCTGATGACTGACATAGACAAAATCAGTAATACGCGAGCCATTTTCCTGCCGCAGACAGATAGCGGGATGGCGAAAGTCTGTCGTGCCGTATTCTGGAAATTCCTGCCGTACATGCTCCAAAGAATAGCGTAAATCCCCTTCTTTCCGATAGGTCGTCATGGGCCGATGCTGCAACTCCACCAGATAAGAATAATCCCGCTCCGGTACCCCCGCGCCATAGTAAAGCTGCAAGAGTTTACCATCCTCATAAACCCGAAAGATATAAGAAATCTCACCATTAGTCAGATGAAATTGCCTGCACTCTTCGTTAAACCAAATACTCGCCTTATTCATGACTTTCTCCTTTCACAGTCTGCAATCATGCTTCTCCTTTTATTATAAAAAAGGCCACCCCTTTTGGTAAGCCTTTCTTTCTAGTATTATTTATCCAAATGTGACTTTTTACAGCTCCCGTCCCAGACGAGAGCTAGCCTTGCGAAAGTTCAAGGGTGACTGGCCACGCGCCTTCTTGAAAGCTTTTGAAAAGCTCTGTGTTCCGGCAAAGCCTGTCTTATTGGCAATCTCTTCCACCGAAAGCTGGCTGCTTGTCAATAAATCAGCTGCCATATTGAGTCGCAAATCATTACTGTACTCCTTGATCCCCTTGCCTACTTCATCCTTGAAAAGCCGAGATAGGTAGGAAGGGTGCAGCGCCAATTTCTGCGCCAACTCCTGCACAGATAAACTTTCTGGCAGATGACTGCTCAGTAGTTCCAAGACCTGCTGGACATAAGGATTGACTCGACGACTTTCCGTGATTAAAGATGTCTGCTTGAGACGTTGGGACAAGAGCTCTAAGAAGCGATAAACTTGCCTTTGCAGAGCTAGTTCAGCTGTTATTCCGCTGCCCTCGTAAGCCAGACTTTCAAAGACCAAAGCCTTAAATTCCTGCAAAGAAGTCAGCTCAAAAGACCATTGGCTCGACTGTAAACCCAGAACTTTCAGATAGCGAGGCAAGAGGTCCCCACCCAGTCCCATCCAGACATAAGACCAAGGCTCTTCCCTGTCAGCCTGATAAAAGACCGACTGATCTGGCGGAACTACAAAGCCCTGCCCTTCCTGCAAATCATAGCGCTGATTGCCAACGGAGTAAGTCCCCCGTCCCTCCAGTACGATATGAATGACATAAACATCCCGAACAGCCGGCCCAAAGCTATGATGGGCTTCCGTTTTTGAATAACCACAGAAGGCAAAAAAACAATCTTTTTGGCCAAACTGCATAGACTTAACCAAGGTCAGTGAATGCTCCATCAGCCCCTCCTTAGATTTGGATAAAATTTTTATCCTTATTATAAAATAAAAACCACTAAACAGCAAATGAATCTGATTAGTGGTTTCTTCATTCATCTTAAAAAGATTGAACGGATGGG
>ERZ773043.1363-NODE-1363-length-13746-cov-9.259367_pt1 | contig 13746 bp, 15 predicted proteins | sample MGYA00580636_ERZ773043 | MGnify/ENA primary metagenome ERZ773043 (study PRJEB29015, sample SAMEA2737992) | human oral metagenome | biome: human oral; feature: human-associated habitat; material: dental | place: China | collected 2065 ... | reverse complement strand
GCCCTGGCGGCCCTGACCGAGTGGCTGCCCAAGGCCGGCCTGGTCGAGGCCGACACCGCCCTGGCCCGCCAGTACCTCAAGGCCCTGGAAGACGCCCAGATCGGCACCGAAGAGCAGACCATGCCCGGCCCCACCGGCGAGAGCAACACCTATCGCCAGGAAGGTCGTGGTCGCGTGCTGTGCGTGGCCAGCAGCCCGGCCGGTGCCGTGGCCCAGCTGGCCACCTGCCTGGCCACCGGCAACCAGGCGTTATTCGTGGCCTCGGGCGCTGCAGCCGACGTGCTGAACGGCCTGCCCGCCTCGGTGCGCGCCAAGGTCAAGCAGATCACCGATGCCGAGATCGACAGCGCTGCCTTCGAGGGCGCACTCTTCGAGGGTGAGGCCGAGCAGCTCAAGGCCCTGAACCAGCGCCTGGTCAAGCGCAGCGGCCCGATCGTCAACCTGCAAGGCCTGACGCCGGCGCAGCTCAAGAGCGGCCAGCACTACGGCAACGAGATCCTGCTGGCCGAACGGTCCATCAGCATCAACACCGCCGCTGCCGGCGGCAACGCCAGCCTGATGACGATGGCCTGATCATCGTCACCCTCAAGGCGAAAGGCCACGTCCCTGCGGGGGCGTGGCCGGAAAGCCAATGGGCACGGAGTGGACGGCCCGCCAGACCGTGGCGGGCACGGTCCCAACAAGAAACCGGGCGCAAGGCCCGGCTTTTTCATGCTGGCTGAGCACCGGCCCGATCCCTCGGGCCGGTCATGATCCAAGCGCTGTTTTTCAGTGCCGTATCTTCAGCACCGTTTCCTCAGCGCCGTTTCGGCGCCGGCGGCATGGCCTCCTCGAATTCGACGATGATCTGCTCGATGTCGGCACGGTGTGCGTGCAGCAGATCGACCAGCGATTTCTTCCGACGCGCCGGTCTGGCGGGCGCCTTCGTCACGGCCGGTGCCGGGGTGGATGCCAGCAGCTCCTTCAGCCCTTCCGGATACAGCGGGCAGTCGGCCCGGGTCTCCTCGGGCCGATGCCAGACGGCCGTGAAGTCCGTGCCATCGCTTTCCTTGCCCCGGATCACCTCCCGGGTATAGAAGGACGGGTCCTCGAAGCGGGCATCAAAGACCAGCACGATCTCGTGACGCGGTTCGTTGCCGATCTTGAATCGGTTCTCCAGCGTACCGATGAGACGGACCTCGGCGATCTCCGCGCCCAGCTCCTCCTTCAGTTCCCGGGCCAGCGTCTGCGCGCCGGACTCGCCGAACTCGATGCCCCCTCCCAGCGGCCGCAGATACGCTCCGTTGCGGTACGGATCGTGCCCCCGCGCTACCAGGATCTTGCCCTCATGCCGGAACACACAGATGGCCACTGGCCGGACGACTTGCGCTGTCATGACGATTCCTTCAGTGATGATGATGGCCGCGGAACCGGCCGGGACTGTGGAGGATTATCCCTTATTTTTCTAGCCGTCCAGCTGCATAGGCATCGCCTCGGCATGTACGAAACGCTGGAACGACACGCACAGATCTGCGGGATCGATGCCCACCACGATCAGGACGAGTGTGGAACGGCGCCCCTGCCCCGGCCAAGCATCCAGGTGCATCGGCGCATGTATCTGATGCTGAACCCCATTGATCAGTATCGGATAGGGCTCGCCGATGTCCAGAATTCCCTTGACCCGCAGGATTGCTCGACCATGCACGTGCAGCAGTGCGGACAGCCAGACACCAAATGCGGTCCAGTCGATGGGCGTGACCGCCGTCAGAACCAGGGACTGTACCAGGGCAGGCAAACCCGGCCCCTGCACCGGAGCGGCTCTCCAGGACGCGTCATCGATCGATGCGTGCCCCATCCTGTCGACAGCGACATGATCATCACGCATCGCACCCGCCTCCGGCCAACCGGAATCTGCCTGCCCGAAGGCAAGATCATCGAAGTCAGGTACTCCCTGTCCTGGAACCCGCATCATCACCGGCACACCCGGCAACTGGGTCTGCAGCAACAGACGCAATCGGTGCGCGGCCTCCGCATCCAGATCCCCCTTGCTGATCAGAATGGCATCGGCCGCAGCCACCTGATGCCACCAGATGGCACGCTCCTCGTCGAGACACGCTTCGGACGTGGCCAGACCATTGATGGCATCCACAACCGTGACCGTTCGCGCCACGCGAAGCTGGTGAGACAGCAGTGGATCGGCCTGCATCGTTGCCAGGATGGGGGTCGGCTCCGCCAGGCCACTGGTTTCGATGACCATCCCCCGAAAACGGGGAATCACTCCTCGGGCGCGCTGGTCCAGCATGCCGACCAGCGCCTCCTTCAGCTCACCCCGGATCTGGCAGCACAGGCAGCCCGAATCAAGCAGCACCACATCCGGAGAGATGGGCGTCACCACCTGCTGGTCGATACCGACCGCACCGAACTCATTGATCAATACTGCATGATCGGCGTAGCCAGGTTGCTCCAGCATCTGCCGCAGCACCGTGGTCTTCCCTGCACCCAGAAAACCCGTCAGGACAATGACAGGAATCCGGGTATCTCCGTCATGTCGGGAAAGCTCAACATTCATCGCATCGGCCCCGCTCCACGACCCAGCTCCTCATCATGGCCCCTCCCTTTCCGAAGCACTCGGCTCAGAGACAGGCCCATGGATCGGGTGTCCTCCCGCCTCATCGGATCGCCTGAGCTGGCGGCTCAGCCCCCTCCTGCCCAAGCGGATCGAAGGGGCTGCCCGTCAACTCGGCCACGGCACGCCAGATGTCCGGCAGATTCATGGCCAGCAAGGTCTTGCCGGTTGCCGTGCTCACCAGATACTGGCTGCCCTGCCAGTCGCTTACGCGGACCCGGCGTGCGTCCAGCATCCGATTGACGATAGCGATACGGCGACTCCGGGCCAGACGACGCAGCACGGCATTGCTGCTCTGCCCATTCGTCGGCAGGCTGCTCCAATGTCGATCTTCACCCAGCAATCCACAAAGCCCACACATCAGATGCCCGTCCTCGACATCAGCCGCGTGGGTGACGCGCCTTGAAGTCGTCTGCAATCTGGTCGAACGTGCACCACTGTACGCCCTCATGGCCATTGATGTACTCGATCAGCCGCTCGTGCATCAACAGAACCTGGGGCCGGCCGGATACGTCTGGATGAATCGTCATGGTGAAGACCGCATAGTCATGCTCGCGGTATACCCAGTCGAACTGGTCACGCCACATCTGCTCGATGTCTCGTGGATTCACGAACCCATGGCTGTTCGGGGACTTCTTGATGAACATCATGGGTGGCAGGTCATCCAGGTACCAGTTGGCCGGAATCTCCACCAGGTCCGTTTCCTGGCCCCGCTGCAGGGGCTTCATCCAGTGATCCGGATGCTTCGAATAATCGATCTTCGTCCAGCTGTCGCCCACCCGGACATAGTATGGGTGGAAGTCATTGTGCATCAGCGAATGGTCGTACTTGATGCCCCTCTCCAGCAACAGCTCATTGGTGACGGAGCTGAACTCCCACCACGGCGCCACATAACCCGTCGGCCGCCGGCCTGTCACGTCGGTGATCAACGCGATGGAACGGTCGAGCACCGCCGTTTCCTGTTCGCGCGTCATGGCAATGGGGTTCTCATGGCTGTAGCCATGCACGCCCACCTCATGGCCGCGACGCGCCACATCCTGCATCTGCGTCGGAAAGGTCTCGATGGAATGCCCCGGAATGAACCAGGTCGTCTTCAGCTTATACCGGTCGAACAGATCCAGCAGGCGCGGTGTCCCCACCTCGCCTGCGAACATACCCCGGGAGATGTCATCCGGACTGTCCTCGCCGCCGTAGGATCCCAACCACCCCGCCACGGCATCCACGTCCACGCCATAGGCCACCAGTATCTTCTTGCTCATCGTCGTCTCCTTTCATGAGGGAGGGCTGGTCAGCAGCGCTCCCGGGTGTTTCTTCGATCATGGTAGTGTGATCATCGACATCTTGAGCGCAAAACCCCTTGCAAGTACACCCATGCAGCAGCCGGACCACCTGCTCGCTCACAGCCGGCGGGACGGCATGGGTTGTTGATGCCGATAACGTGATTCAGGACCAGTGACACAGCGCAGAAGGTTGGCACAGCTGATAGGCATTGCAGGAATCATCAATCCTGATGCAAAATGACATCAAATCGAATGGAGCCTTCCGATGCGCACTACGGTCACACTGGATGACGCACTTTACGAACAAGCGCTCGCTGTTGCCGACCCCGACATGGACAAGGCCGACCTCTTCCGGGAGGCCGTCAAGACCTTCGTCCGTATCCAGTCGGCCAAGCGTCTAGCCGCCTTGGGAGGCAGCATGCCTGACATGCAGCTTCCGCCGCGGCGCTCCCATTCCGACGATCCTGCATCCATCCAGGCCCAGCCTGCCACTTCTCGAAACGAAGATGGTTTTCCGTCACTGCCATGACAAGCGCCATCCTTGTAGACAGCAGCGTCTGGGTTAATCATTTCAGGCATGGCAATGAAGCACTGACAACACTGCTTCATCAGGACCGTGTACTGGTGCATCCCTTCGTCATCGGTGAAATCGCATGCGGCACCCCGCCTGATCGCACTCGAGTCCTCGCCTGGCTGGCCGAGCTGCGCAGCACCCAGATATGCAGCCTGAACGAACTGATGGCCTTCATCGAACGCCATCGTCTCTACGGTCTGGGCTGCGGCCTCGTCGATCTGATGCTGCTGGCCTCGACCCTGATGACGGAGAACGCTCTGCTCTGGACGCTCGACAGAAGGCTGAACAGCCTCGCAGAACGATTTGGCATCGCTCACACTGTCCGCTGAGTCTTGCAACTCACAGCCCGTCCTTTGCCCCCTACCTCCCCGACCCCCCGGCGCCCTGAACGATATCCTCCACCGCCTGCAGCGCCACCGGCAGCTCGGTGAAACCCTCGCGGTCCAGAAAGTGGCCGGCGTCCGGCACCCGGTGCACCGTGCCGCCCAGGCGCTGCGCCAGCTGCTCGCTCACGGCCGGCGGCACCACATAGTCATTGGTGCTGATGACGTGATGCAGGACCGGCGACATGGCGTGAATCGTGGCCGCATCGATCTTCGCCCGATCGGCGTAGGCATCCACGTCAAAGCCATCCAGCGTGGACAATCCCGGGATCCGCCCCGCAAAGCCCGACACCAGCACGATGCCGCCCAGCCGCTGCGCGCCGGACTGACTGGCGAAATGCAGTGCGCTGATGGTGCCCAGGCTGTGTGCCACCAGGACGGTGTGTCCATCCGGCTGCCCGATGGCCTCGCGCATCGTGGCCTGCCAGCGGTCGAAGTCCGGGTGGCTGCTGTCCGGCATCCGCAGGCGGGTGGCCTGGATCCCCCGTTCCCGCAGCTGCGCCTCCAGCCAGGGGAACCAGTGCTCCTCGGGCGAAGCGTCGAAACCGTGGATGATGAAGACTCGCCAAGGCGTGTCTGCATCTCCCTTCACCCTTCTTTCAGCGATTGTCTGGTGGCCTAGTCGCGCTCCATCAGCAGCACCAAAGCCCGTTTTTCCAGAGCCAGCCTCTGCCCCCGCAGCATGCTGTGCTGAAACAGCGGCATCCGTTGCGCCCCCTCCTGCCCCTCTCGCTTCTACTGTCGCGCAGGCAGCCATCATCACGCCAGTCCAGAAATCTCTTCTCGTCATGTCGCATCTTCTCCATCAACACGAGCCGGAGCATTGCAGCCTAAAGCATGACAGAATGTCAGGGTCAACCTCCTCTACATCCAGTCCATGAGAATCGGCGAACTTGCCATGGCCTGCCAAACCAGTGTGCGCATGCTGCGTTTCTATGAAAGACTGGGACTGCTTCACCCGGTACGTGCACCCAATGGCTATCGTCACTACCGGCCCGAGGATGCTGCCTATGTCCGCAAGGTGATGCTGCTGAATCAGGCCGGCCTGCCACTGAAGGACATCGCACTGCTGCATGATTGCCTCAATGATGCGCCGCAGGACTTCTGTGATGTGCTGCGCGGCAAGTTGCGGGCGCAGCTGGTGGAGATCGATACCCAACTCGAACGGCTACAGGCCTCACGTACCTTGATCCAGCAGCTGCTGGCTGGCGAGGGACGTACCGGCAACTGGAAAGGCACCCGCCCGACCTCGAATCCGGCTGCCGGCACGAACGCCTGAGTCATGCCTCACCGATGGCGTTATCATCGCCCCTCCTCTTCCCTGCGCAAGTCCCCCGGGACCACCGCATCCCCTCTCCTCCCCTCTCCTCGACTCCCGTTTCATGGCAGCAGAAGGTTCCTCATTCGACCTCATCCAGGTCGTCTCCCTGCTGGGCGCCGCCGTCGTGGCCGTGCCCCTCTTCAAGCGACTGGGCCTGGGCTCGGTGCTCGGCTATCTGGCCGCCGGCCTGGCCATCGGCCCCTACGGCCTGGCCCTGGTCACCGACTCGCACGCCATCATCCACATTGCCGAATTCGGAGTGGTGATGTTCCTGTTCGTCATCGGTCTGGAGATGAAGCCCTCGCACCTGTGGGGCCTGCGTCGACAGATCTTCGGCCTGGGCAGCCTGCAGGTCGTCGTCAGCGCCATCCTGCTCACCATCGTCGGCACCCTGTTCGGGGCGCCGTGGGAAGTGTCCTTCATCTGCGCCTCCGGCTTCGTGCTCACCTCCACCGCCATCGTCATGCAGGTGCTGGGCGAGCGGCAGGAACTGGCCTCGCCGCGTGGCCAGCGCATCGTTTCCATCCTGCTGTTCGAGGACCTGCTGATCGTCCCGCTGCTGGCCCTCGTCGAGTTCCTCGCGCCTGCCGCACCCGAGAGTGCCGCGCATGCCACACCGCTGTGGCAGACCATCGGCACTGCCCTGCTCAGTCTGGCCGCCCTGGTGGCCGCAGGCCTCTGGGTGCTCAACCCCCTGTTCCGCGTGCTGGCGGGCAGCCGCGCCCGAGAGGTCATGACCGCGGCCGCACTGCTGGTGGTGCTGGGCGCCGGCCTGCTGATGGAAATGGGCGGCCTGTCCATGGCCATGGGCGCCTTCGTGGCCGGCGTGCTGCTGTCCGAATCGAGCTTCCGCCACCAGCTGGAAGCCGACATCGAGCCGTTCCGCGGGCTGCTGCTGGGCCTCTTCTTCCTGGGCGTGGGCATGTCGCTGGACCTGAAGGTGGTGGCCGAGAACTGGGGCATCATCGTCTCGGGCGTCATCGCGCTGATGGTGGTCAAGGGCCTGTGCGTCTATGGTGTGGCCCGGCTGGCCCGCAGCAACCACACCGACGCGATGGACCGGGCGCTATTGATGGCCCAGGGCGGCGAGTTCGCCTTCGTGCTCTATTCCGCGGCCGCCAATGCCGGCGTCATCGACGCCACCGTCAACGCCAACATGACGGCCATCATCGTGCTGTCGATGGCCATCACGCCGCTCATCCTCATCCTGCACCGGCGCTTCGGTGCACAGCCCGCCGAGACGCGCGAGGCCGACACTTTCGACGAACAGCATCCGATCCTGGTGGTGGGCATGGGACGCTTCGGCCAGATCGTCAACAGCATGCTGCAGATGAGCAGCCACAGCACCACCGTCATCGACCTGGATCCGACCACCGTGGCCGGGCTCAACCGCTACGGCACCAAGACCCACTTCGGCGACGCTTCCCGCCCTGAACTGCTGCTGACGGCCGGTATCGAGAACGCCCGCCTGCTGGTGATCGCCATCGACAACCGGGAACAGGCGCTGTCCATCGCCCGCTTCGCCCGCGAGGTGAACCCCAACATCGACATCGTGGCCCGTGCCTACGATCGGCTGCACACCTTCGACCTGTACCAGGCCGGTGCCAACGAGATCGTGCGCGAGACCTTCGACGCCGCCATCCGTGCCGGCAAGCGTGCCCTGGAAAGGCTGGGCATGAGCCGCGACGACGCCGAGAAGGTCGGCAAGATCTTCTACCGCCACGACCGCCACGGCATGATCGAGCAGGCCCGCGTCTACGACCCCACGCTGGGCCCCTTCAAGAACGAGCAGATAGACGAGCTGGTCGTGGCGCAGCGCGAAAGCGCCCGCGAGGCCATCCAGGCCGCCCTGCGCGGTGAAGAAGAGGAATGGCCGCATGGCGACGACTGAGCCGGTTGCCCCATGACCCGCACCGAGCGCCTGCTGGAACTGATGCAGCGGCTGCGCCGCAGCCGGCAGCCGCTGCAGGCCCACACACTGGCCGAGCAGCTGGACATCAGCGTCCGCACGCTCTACCGCGACATCGAGACCCTGCGCCGCCAGGGCGCCGACATCGAGGGCGAGGCCGGCGTGGGCTACGTGCTGAAAAAGGGCGGCCCCACCCTGCCGCCCCTCATGTTCCGCGAAAGCGAGATCGAGGCCTTGGTGCTGGGGCTGCGCTGGGTGAGCCGCCATGCCGACCCGGCCCTGGCCGATGATGCCCGCTCGGCGCTCTCCAAGATCGGCGCCATTCTGCCGCCACGGCTGGCCCCCATCTTCGACGAGCAGGCGCTCTACCCTGTCGGCCGCTGGCCGGATGCCGAAAACGACGAGAACAGCGTGCTGCCCACCGTGCGCGCCGCCCTGCGCGAGAACCAGCGCCTGCGTCTGGACTACACCGACGGCGAGGGCCACACCAGTCAGCGCATCGTCTGGCCACTGGCACTGAGCTACTTCGCCGAGACCCGGATACTGGCCGCCTGGTGCGAGCTGCGCCGGGACTTCCGCCATTTCCGCACCGACCGCATGAAGCGGGCACAGCCCGTCGGCCCCTGCCCGCTACCCCGCCTACGGATGCTGGCCGAATGGCAGCGCCACACCGGCATCGATCTCAGCCGGTTCGATCCGTGATCATGCGTGATCCCTGGGCGCGCCGCGGCCCAGCCTTTCCCTGCAGATGCTTCACCAGTCCCCGGAAGCGCCGTGAATCTGCCCAGGTACCCACATACGGCGCAAAGCCGGTCTGGACAACGTACTATACTGTCCAGGGATACGCCCCAGTTTTTCTTTGGCAACGGCCAGGATATTGCCACCGGCCCCCCCCCCTTGCCGAAGGCCTCTAGAATACTTCGCCTTCAACCCTTCTCCTCATCGGAAAGTCACCATGGACATTAAGCAGATCATCCATCACCGCTACAGCACCAAGTCCTTCGACCCCAAGAGGAAGATCTCCCACGAAGACTTCTCCCAGATCCGGGCCGCCCTGCGCCACAGCCCGTCCAGCGTGAACATCCAGCCCTGGCACTTCGTCATTGCTGACGACGAAGCCGGTAAGGCGCGCGTCGCCAAGGCCACTGAAGCCTTTCCACTCAACACCCCGAAAGTCACCAACGCCTCCCACGTCGTGGTGTTCGCCTCTCGCATCCATGCCGACGACGCCTTCCTGGCATCCGTGCTGGAACAGGAAGACAAGGACGGCCGCTACGCCACCCCCGAATCCAGAAGAGCCGGCGATGATGCCCGCCGCACCTTCCTGGACATCTATCGCAACGCCGTGAAAAATGAGGAACAGTGGCTGGCTCATCAGGTATACATCAACCTGGGTTTCACGCTGATGGCTGCCGCCGCCCTGGGCATCGACGCCGCACCGATGGCAGGCGTAGACCTGAAGGTGCTGGACGCCGAGTTCGACCTACCCCGTAAAGGCTACAGAGCCGTGATTGTCGTCTCGTTCGGCTACCATGCCGACGACGACTTCAACGCCGCACTGCCCAAATCACGCCTGGAAGAGAACGTAATCTTTTCCCGGGCCTGATCCCAAAGCCGACGCCCCTCACGATCTAGGCGCTCATGGTGGGGATCAACAGCCTTGGCACCAGGCAATCGCAAGAACGAACCTGTGCCGATAGGCGCCTTCTGCACGTCGACGTGAACGCCACTCCGCACGGCGCGCTCACGCCACCCGCAGATGCTTCACCAGCGCCTGGAACAGACGTGAATCCGCCCGGCGGTTCGGGTAATAGAGGTGATAGCCGGGGTAGCTGATGGCCCAGTCCGCCAGCACCTCGATCAGCTCGCCACTAGCCAGCCGGTCGGCCACCGCATCACGTGGAATCCAGAGCAGCCCCAGGCCGGCCAGCGCCGCCGGCAACAGCAGACCGCGGCTGCTGGCAAAACGTCCCTGCGGGCGCACCTTCACCAGCCTGCCATCGGACGGATCGCGGAACTCCCAGACCAGCACGCCTCCAGCGGGCAGACTGCGATTCACGCAAGGGTGCTCCATCAGCCCGGCCGGCGTCTGCGGCAACCGCTTCAGGCCCGGGTATACCGGGCTGGCCACCACACACATCTGCATGTCCGGTGTGACTCGCACGGCGATCATGTCCCGTTCCACGTCGTCGCCCAGACGGATGCCGGCATCGAAACGCTCGGCCACGATGTCGACGAAGCGCGTCTCGCCCACCAGCTCCAGTTCCACCTCCGGATAGGCCTGCATGAAACGCATGAACTTCGGCCACAACAGCTCCAGCACATGCTCGGTGCCGTTGATGCGCAGCCGGCCACGCAGCGTGTCGCGCAGCTCACTCAGTGCGTTGATCTCGTTGTCGATGTCATCGAAGAGCGGCGCCAGCCGCTGATGGAGCTGCTCGCCCGCCTGCGTGGGAGGCACCGTCATCCATGCCCCAGGTCAGTACCGTACCGACAATCCGATGTCTCACGATGGTCAGACCTTCCATGGCGACCATGCCTATGTGTCGTATCAGAAACCACTGAACGCCCATCGTCTTCCGATCGTGTTCCTGCATGGCGCGGGGCAATCGGGCAAGACTTGGGAGTCCACGCAGGATGGGCGCCTCCGCTTCCCCCTTCACCTTCACCACGCACATTCATGCCCCGACACAAGGAAACCCTCTCCTTCCTGTTCATCCTGAGCGCCCTGATGGCGTTCACGTCGCTGTCCACCGACATCTACCTGCCCGCACTGCCCACGATGGAGCGCACGCTGGGCGGCGATGCCGAGCTGACGGTGACGGGCTTCCTGGTGGGCTTTGCCATCGCCCAGCTGCTGTGGGGCCCCATCAGCGACCGCATCGGCCGCCGCATTCCACTCTTCACGGCATGGTGCTCTTCGTCGTCGGTTCGGTGGGCTGCGCACTGTCGGGCACCATGACCGAGGTCGTGTTCTGGCGCGTGTTCCAGGCCGTGGGCGCCTGCGTGGGTCCGATGCTGTCGCGGGCCATGATCCGCGACCTGTACGGCAGCACCCAGGCGGCACAGATGCTGTCCACGCTGGTGATGATCATGGCCGGCGCGCCCATCGTCGGACCGTTGCTGGGCGGGCTGCTGCTCAAGACGGGCTCCTGGCATCTCATCTTCTGGCTGATGGCCATCATCGGCGTGGGCGGCTTCATCTCCATCTTCCGGCTGCCCGAAAGTCTGCCGTCCGAAAAACGGGCGCAGGGATCGGCCTGGGGGGCCTTCGCCAGCTATGGGGCGCTGCTGCGCAACCGCCCCTTCATGCGCAACACACTCTGCGTCACCTTCTTCTACGTCGCGGCCTACGCCTTCATCACCGGCTCACCCTTCGTCTACATCGATTACTTCCACGTCGATCCGCAGTACTACGGCTTCTGGTTCGGTGTGAACATCCTGGGCGTGATGGCCATGAGCGCCGTCAACCGCCGCCTGGCCGGGCGCATGCCGCTGGAGCGACTGCTCTGGCTGGCCACCCTCGTTGCCTCCGCTGCTGCCCTGGTGCAGCTGGTGATGGCCTTCACTGGAATCGGCGGCATCTGGGGCCTGGCCGTGCCGATCTTCGTGATCTTCTCCACCAACGGCATCATCGCCGCCTGCGCCAACGCCGCCGCGCTGGCCAGCGTCGACAGCAGGAACGCCGGGTCGACCGCCGCGCTGCTGGGCTCGCTGCAGTACGGCAGCGGCATCGTCTCCTCGCTGCTGCTGGCCGCCTTCTCCAGCGGCACGCCCCGCACCATGGCGTGGGTCATCACGCTGTTCGTGCTGTTGAGCGCCGTGATGGCAGCCGGTGGGCGCCGGGCACCGGACCGCCGGGCACCGGACACCAAACATTCCTCCCAGACACAGCCAGCCGCCTGATCGGCCACAGCCGCCAGGCCTTGCGGCCGTGCTTCCTGCCCCCGTGGAGGCCGGCCGCACGGCCACGCCACACCGGCGTCGATCTCAGCCGGTACGACCCGTGACCGAGCTACCGCCCATCCTCCTGACGGAAACTGACAGCAGCCCGGCGTATAGTGGCTTCACGTCAGGGAAGCGCTTGGCCTTCCCCACCCCAGGAGCCGACGATGAGCCACTTCACTCTCTACACCAACCCCCGTTCCCGCGGCCGCATGGTGCGCTGGATGCTGGAAGAATGCGAAGCCCCCTATGAGGTAGTGCCGGTACCCTATGGCGAGCCAATGAAGTCAGCCTCCTACCTCGCCATAAACCCGATGGGCAAGGTGCCGGCGCTGAAGGTGGACGACACCGTGCTGACCGAGGCGCTGGGCATCTGCACCTGGCTGGCCGAGCAATTCCCGGAAAAGAACCTGATCCCGCCCGCGGGCCATGTGGAACGGGGCGAGTTCTACCGCTGGATGTGCTTTGCACTGCATCTGGAATACGCCGGCATGGACCGCCGGTTCCAGCACCCGGACAACGATCCGGAACGCCGCTTTTCCGTCGGCTATGGCGACTTCGACACCGCCTTCAACACCCTGCGGCAACACCTGAAGACGCGCGAGTATCTGGTGGGTGACCACACCACGGTGCTGGACCTCTACTACGCGGGCCTGCTGATGCAGTTCATGCAGCCGCGGGGCACCGATACCGACAATCCGCGCAACCGTCCGGTGCTGTCCATCGACGACCCGGTGCTGGGCCCCTACGCCAAGCGTCAGATATCGCGCCCGGCCTTTGCCCGCGCCGCGGCGCTGGACAATGAGCTGGCCACCCGGATGGCGTCGGCCTGATGAAATATCCGTGCCGCCCGCGGCCAGGGGCGGAAACATCATGGGTCAGGCCTTCCCGAAAAGGCCCGGACGGGTGCACGGGACGGGCTCAGCCTCGTCCTTCCCTGTCCGGTTTCCCGGTGCGCCCCACCCAGACGGCCACCCCCAGTAGCAGCACGGCCGCCAGGGCATACGGCACGGTGGGCGAAATCTCATAGAGCAGCGCACCGGCCAGCGGCCCCAGCACATTGCCCAGCCCTTGGGCCGCCCCCACCGAACCGGCCGCCGCACCCTGCTCGTGCGGCTGCACCGCATTAGCCGCCATGGCCGTGAAGGCCGGAAACACGAAGCCCATGCCCGCCGCAGCGATGAAGTAGGACAACATGAGCGTCGGCACGCCGGTGGCCAGCAGCACCAACCCGAAGCCGATGCCGGCTGTGGTCATGCCGATGCAGATCATCCGGCCCGGTGGCAACATGATCCGCCGCACGACCATCTGCGTGATGATGAGCGCCACGCCCACGGTGGTTAGTGCCATGCCGGCCGCCTGCGCCCCTTCCCCGGGCGTCATGCCCAGTCGATCGATGGCAAAGAAGCCCACGACGATCTGACCCACGGCCACCGTGAACAGCGCCGTGAAGGCCGCCACCATCGGCCGGCGCAATCTCGGATCCAGCAGGCGCGGTGACTGTCCCGGGCGTGCGCCGACCGGCGGCGTGGCCGGCAGGAACTTCCACAGCACCGCCAGTCCCAGTGCAGGCAGCAGCGCCGTCAGATAGAGCGGTGCCTCCAGCCCGAAGTGCGTGAGCTGTGCCGCCAGTGCGGGCCCCAGCACCAGACCCGCACCATTGGCCGCGCCCAGTGAAGCCATTGCGGCCACGCGCCGCTCGGGCGGCAGGTTGTCGGCGATCAGCGCC